>Ga0163144_10022646_pt1 | contig 12438 bp, 2 predicted proteins | sample OliLak19BULKMAT1_FD_123175 | JGI IMG/M metagenome (GOLD analysis project Ga0163144, IMG submission 123175) | Freshwater microbial mat bacterial communities from Lake Vanda, McMurdo Dry Valleys, Antarctica - Oligotrophic Lake LV.19.BULKMAT1 | ecosystem: Environmental > Aquatic > Freshwater > Lake... | reverse complement strand
GCAAACGTCTTTCTGTCACCAAGGCAGTGGCTGAGACTCTAGTCGGAGTCGCAGCCCCTACTTCGCTTACAATTCCAAATTCTCTCAGCGCGCCAGAGGCTTGAGAAACTGATTCGTAGGTTTCGACTCGCTTCTGTGGATTCGTGACTTCGACTTCTCCCTTGCTTGAAATTCTAATTCGGTGTCCGGACGTATTTTGAATTTCAATGCTTCCGTCCTTCATACCTGTCCATTGAGTTTTTCCTGCAGTCATCTTAAGCGTCCAAGGCGAGCTGTTCGAATGCTGGTACAGATGAATCCTGCCATCCATGAAAGCTTCCTCCGTGAATCTTAGACCTTCGGGGCCCCGAATATGAGAAATCCGTTTGCCCTCAGCGCCAGCTTGTGGCTGAATTTCAATTTCTGCCAAGGTGCGTTTTTCAACTTGAGTTAAAAATCCTGTAAAACTTTCGGGAGATCTGAATTTAGCGCCTGGGTTCATCCCCTGAACTTCGCGGCTCGCTCCTCCTTGTCGTTCGCGCAAATTCTGCGTCACTTGTGTTCGAAGTTCCCGGCCTTCGAATGTCATATGCAAGAATGAACCTAAGCCTTGAGCCTCTAATCTTTCTTGTCGATTTTCGTATTTGATCAATCCTGGCCTGCCGCCTCCTACTTCATCCTCCAGACTGTCCATGAATTTCTTAAAGGCTGCAGTTTTCGATTCTTCTGGAGATACTGAAGGCTGGCCCTCTTGGTCTTTGAGTCGAGCGAGCTGGATCCGATAGCTCTCTCCATCTTTGCGAGCTTTCTCGAAGACTTTCTCAAAGGTTCTTGTAATTTCTTCGCGTTCTTCCTTTGAAGTCCTTCGGCGTAAAAGACTTTCATAATCTCTGACAAGGGGGGATCGCCCGCTGGGATCATCCTTGATGGGTTCTAAGATTTTAGATTTCAATTGAAAGGCATCTCTAGGATCTTTGGCTCTCACTACGAACTCTCTCATCATCCGATAAGTGGTATTCATGTCTAAGTGGGACCGCTGCTCGCGACTGGCTCGAGAAGGGTACATTTCGGTCCAAAAAGGTGAGCGCTTTGCAAACCGCCCCAAAATGGGAACTCCCTCGGCACCCACTTGATGGAATCTAATGAAGCCAATGAGAAATACATTGTGCATCACTTCCGCCGGAGTTCCTATGTCTTCATGGTACTCTCGAGATTGATCGGAAGTTTGAAAGATCGGAATTCCTGTTTGATCCCGAGGCAGTTTGTCGTAGGTTCTATCCCTGACGTAGGGGGCGAGCCAGTCCATCCCCCAATCTGAAGCTGCTTTATAGGCCAAGAGATCTACACCTTTCACTGCGGCCTTTCCCGCGTGGCTGTAAATATAGTAAGTCACACCAGATCCAAATGCGTGGGCGAATTTTCCTGCAACGGGGTATCGAATTGCGGCTCGCGAAAGCGCTATATTTTTCAATCCCAAGAGCGCGAAGAATGTAAGATTCTGTCCGAAAGAGCCGGCAATGGCCTGGGCTCTCTCTCCGGTACTAATTCCTTCTGGCCCCAAGGCGCTGGGATTCAACGAAGAATCAATCAAATACATCACGCCTGTGAATACCGCTGATTCTGCAACTAGTCGGGTCGTGCTCCGAGCAATTGATTGGCGCCGTGCCGCCCAAAACGCATTTACTCCGAGCTTTCCTCCCATGGACTGAGCGGCCAAAGAAACCCCATTCTTCTCGGCTCCTCGAACACCATCGCTCACAACCTTAGCCAGAGTATTATCAAAATTCCGAGCTTCTGTTTTGGCCATTTCTTTCACGAATTTATTTCCAAGGCCGGATTCCCAAAATCGAGCAAATCCTGTTGCCTTCGACGCGCCTGAAAGTAAGCGACTTGCAGTCGCTTCCACTACGACCCCCTCTCCGATCGCAGTTTTAAGTCTCGCACTCGTCAGGGCTTCTCGAGCCAAGGCAATGGGCGCTCGTGCCAGAGCTTTGAGGCCAGTTTTTCCCGCCAGTCCGGCGATGGGAATGGCTAGGATCGCATCGCCAGCCACTCGTTGGTAGAGCTTGGAGTCATTTCCATAGGCCGCAGATTCCATCAGGGTGCGGCCCAGCATGAACTGTCGTAGATCCCAAGCCCCCATCTCATTGAAATTTCCATCTTCATCCATATTGGCAATCAAATTGAAATAGCCCTCCCCCAGGAGACCCGTAGCGATTCCCAGGGATTCTCCCCCTGTGAACACGAGTCCTAAATAGCTTCCCGCAATTCCATAGACGAAATGTCCGGCCGAACCTGCCCCCACTTTGATCATGGCTAAAGGATTTGCCGAGCGCATTTCAGCGGCCTCGATCTCTTGTTGATAGAATTTGGCAGAGTCTTTGGATTCGTGTGCGACGAGCTTGTTCAGCCCGGCGATGACTTCTTCCGGCTTAATGCCGTAGCGCTTGGCGCTATCATAAGATTCATTAAGGGCATCCAGAATCTCGACTGTCTTTACACCCTGAGGCCCGCCCATGAGAGCTTGGCTCATCTGCTGCTGTCGAGAGACGAAGCCTGAGACGAACTCATCGAGGGCGAGAACATACTGATGCAAGGCTAGGACCTGAGCTTGAACTTTAGGATCGTCGGCTTGGGCTGGATCCTCCAAGCCGACGCTTTCTAGAATTTCCTTGAGGGTTTCTTTGTCCTCAGAGTTTTTAAGTCGCAGAAGTGGAGTAGGCCGCCATTCCTCTGGGGGCTTTTTGGCTTGCTTCATATCCATATTGTGTTTGAGCGCAGAAAAATGCGTATTGAGCAGATCTTGAATTTTTGAGGCCACCAGAGGCTGGGCAAGTCCTCTCAGATTGTTCAGGGATTCCATTACTTGGAGCGCGCGGCTTCGTTCTGAGACTAAGCTCGCTCCTAAAAGCTCTTTAAATCCTGGGCCATAAACTTCATAGAGCAACTGATCTTCGGCGAGCAAGAGCGAACTCTTGGTCTCCTTCCTTTTAAATGTCTCAACCAATCGAGTGGATGCCGCAAAGTAGTGTTCGGCAGGATTGCCCGTGCTTCGAATAAAATTATAAGGCTGGGTGATTTCGAAATGGCGACTGTACCAAGGCTTGGGTCTCTCTTTCAGAGCTGCGTCCAGGCTTTCGTCAAGGGTGTAGGCCGTTAAGTTTTTGGAAGTCGCTAGCAAATTTCTCAGATGGTTGGAATCAAAAGATTTAATCTCAACTGCCCTGTAAATTTTTGAATCTACTAACGAGGTAAAAACGGATTCTAAAACTTTGAGGTCAAGCGGGTTTTGGATTTCAGGAAAAAAGGACATTAGCGCTTTAAAGGTCTCCTTAAAAATTTCGGCCGACGACATTATTTTATCTTCACCCGACTGCGTTTTCCCTGCAAATAGGAGTTCATCCAGCTCCTTCGGCTCTTTTTGAGCATATTGCATCTGCAAACTGATTAAGGCGGATAGCGCCTCAGCGACTTTTGGCCAGTTCTTCAGTCTATTCTCCGAATACTCTCGTTGCAGAAGAGATAGAAACTCGTCCGCCTGAGGCAGTTTTAGAAAACCCATTGTTCTCTTCAGGCCCGAAATATTTCGTGCGAAGGCATCTTTCTCCCCGAGTTTGGACAAGTCCGATTCTTTGGGAAGGCGATCCAAAAGCTCAAGTCCGAGAGCCTGCGCTCCGACTACCAGCGCGCCCTGTGACTGATCGGCACCAAATAAAAGATCTGAAGTCTGAATGAGAATTCTCAAAGCCGAGATTTGTTTTTTTACTTTTTTAAGATCCAATTGAACTCGATTTTCGCCAAGGCGCGAGTGGGCCAAAAATCCGTTTAAGGTCTCGGCTGTAAACTCCCTGATATAATTCAGTGGGTTGTCGTGGTGCATGCCGTCCCCCCAAGTTAAAAAGCTATTTTTTAAATGGGGCTCAGAAATAAGCCGCATGACAAAGAGATTCAATTCGGCCGAACTCAAGGCCCCCTTTTCATCTGTCGTCTGGGCCAGTGTTTTGCCCGCTTCAAAAAAAGAGTCGCTCAAATTCTCCAGAATTTCGTAAGGTGCTGAGCTCTCACTGGAGCTGAGGCGCGTAGCCAGGCCCTCAGTGACGGGCAAGCCAGCGAAATTGAATATTCTTCGCACGGGCCGAGAAAGTTTAGTGCTGCCCTCAATGCCATGGCGGGCATCCAAAAACCACTTCTGCATTTCCGATCGAGCTTCTTTCGATAGATCTGGGCTAAAAAAACTCAAAAGCACCTGATCGCGTTTGAGACGTTGTTCTTCAAACGGCTGCATCGCTTGAAAAGCCATATGTCGAAAGAGCTTCACCAGATGAACTTGCTCCCGCGAATCCCACTTGTTCTGATAATTGGGAGCAAGCGCCGTCGCTTCTTTGGACCTGGAGCGATCGGGACTTTCAGGGAGTTCCATGAATTTCCAATCTTTCAAGAATTGTGCAGATTGAGATTGAATCCCCTTAGAGACCCTTCTGATCCTTTGCACTTCGGGCTCGGACTGAGCTTTAATGGATTGAAGCTCGCTCATCAAATAGTCGGCAAATCCTTTGACATCTCGAGGCGTATCCAAGCCACCGAGAGGCGCCGTGGTCCAGGCAGCCCCCCCTTGGCGCTCGCGTTGGATTTGCTTGGCTCCTGTGAAATTTAAACGCGTATTGGATTCGAGTTTGCTTGGGAAGACTCTAAACGTAAGATCTTGAAGATAATTGATGAAACTTAAATCTGTGAGTCCTCCAATTTTTAAAAGCTCTAAGTCCCATTCTCCCTTGAGTCGAATCAGCTTGTTTTCGGCCTCTTCATCTCGGACGGAGCGTTGCGCAGAAACGGATATGGAAACTGATCCAATTTTTGCTGTTTCATGAGTCGCAATCGCTTCCACAAGGATGCGCAAGACTTGATCCAATTGAATTTTTCTCTGCTCGCTGAGGGTGACTAAATATTCAGCCATGAGGCGTTTGGAGTAATTCTTTGCGGTAGGAACTACGTTCGAGCCACTGAAAATCGCGGGCTCAAGAAATTCCAGCTGTTGCTGAAGCAATCGAAGCTGGGCCTCTCTACTGCGCGATGTATTCTTTCCCGACTCCCGGTCCACTTGATCCAAAATCTGCGGAATCACCTGTTGGAGTAAGTCATCGAGGCGAGGATCTTCCGAGCTCTGAATCACTTTGAGATCGATGAGTTCCTTGATACGAGTTTCAATATAATCCTGAGCCCATTGTACCTTGGGCAGATTTCCCTGGCCCCTCATACTCATGGCTCCGAAATTTCGTTTGAAATTCTCAATACCCAAGAGAAGCAAGATCGCTTTTTGAGCCATCATAGCGGTAGCCTCCTCAGGGATTTTTTTTTGATAGATCGCACGAATCAATCGCCCATCCCCCAGTTTGCTTTCTGTGAATTCTAAAAGGTCGAGTCGAGCTCCTGTGGCTCCGAGTCTGAGGCTTGGGAGAAGGGAATTGGCGGTTGTCGCATCTATATGCGAGACCTCCTCGAGAGACTCCAATTCCAAGAGAGACAGAGTGGCTGCCGGGATTTGGAATTTTTCTGCGATTCGTTTCTTTTTTTCCTGAATTGCCTCATCAAATTTGGACAAATCTGAGAGGAACTTGCCTGTAGAGAGATAGATTTTCTGCTGCGCAGGCAGTCGATCTTGCGAAGAGCCCAGAAGAGCCCGCAAGGAGTCATCATCTCCGGATTTGAATCTCAGAATTCGAGGAGATTTTGGCCACCCCATGTCTTCAAGGGAGCCCAGAGGAAGATCTCTCTGAAACGCGCGAATGCGAGCTAAAATGTTTAGGCTTTCCTTTCGAAATTCCTCGATGGATTTAAAGAAAACTTTGGGAGGCTGCTCCATACGTCCTTGAAGGGCGTCTTGAAAAGACTGCAATTCGTTGGCAAGCATGAACCAATCTGCCTTCACTGGTTGGTAGGCCTCCTGAGATTCGGGAAGCGGAAGGGTGGGGATGAACTCCCTCAAAAAATTCATTAGCGCCAAATCCGATGTCTCAAGTTGCATGAGGTTGTCAAAATTCGAAGGCCGCCTATTGAAGTCGGAGAAGGCAATAATGGTGCCGGTTTGATTGAAGAGCCTAAGTAAAAGAATTTCTTTGCGCCGATCTTCGGCGGCCTTCGCGTTCAAGCCTGATCTCTGAATGTCCTCTGAGCTTACTTTCTGGGATACATACGCCAGCGCATTGAATTGCGAGGCTTCCACCTCCTGTGTGACTATGAGCGCTGATGCCAAAAACTGTGACTTGGCACTTGTAGGCATTACAGAAGCGTCATCGTTCAGCAAACTCGGAAGGACGTAGTTTCCTAAGGCTCCCAATCCCGCCATCAAGTCTTTCAAAGATTTCAAATCTCCGACCTCTGCCAAAGGCCTAGGCGTCCAGTTCCACTCAGCCGTCAATCTCAGAGCCTCGACGAGCTCGGCGACCTCCTTTGTCGAAGAAAGGCTAAAATGTGGATCCGAATACAAATCCTCAAAAAACTTGGATAGCTGCGAAGCGTCTTTCAAGAGCCAAGAACTTCCAATATTCAACGCCCCCACGACTCTTAATATTTTCCAAAGGGACTGGCTCACCTTGGTATTCTCTTCTGGGCTTTTCGAGTCGGAGGATTGAATCCAGGACCTTAAAATTTCGTGAGCAGTACTTCCTCCTAGGGCTTCGCAGAGTTCCTTCTCTTGGGCGCAATTCCAAGGAAAAATGGATTTCTCCAAAGCCGAAATGAGCTCAGACAAAGTGGCTTTCGAAAGTTCACGACCTTGAAGCTGTGCCTGCATCGCGGGGAGGAAACTTTGGATGGGGGCACCAATCGCCTTCTCAGCAAACGAGGCTAGGCCTACTAAAGTCTCCATCTGTTCGTAGGTAGGGGCTGGCTTCGCGAAGGTCGCGACTAAAGCCTCTTCTTGCTCTTGAGTGAGCTTTTGATCCCCGCCAACGAGGCGGAGGATTTTATGAGGGAAGTCTTCAATGACGGCGGCCGCCTTGGAAATCTTATCGATCGCTTTCTTGTCGGCATCATGAAGAACTTTGAGGAGACCAGCGCGCAGGCTCACGCTTTCAGGGATAGAGAGAGCAGAGCGCAATCGAGGATCCACAGTCCCATGAGTCTGAATTCGGGCTTGAATATCATCCTCCGATTTTGCAGAATCCCAATCTTCGAAATGAAAAAAAAGAACGCTGAGATCATCCAAAACACCGGAAGAAGCATCCGACCCCATCGCATCTAGTTTTTGGGCAAAGTCCTCAGAAATTTGGTCAAGAATTTTAGTCTTCAGGTTGGCGAGCTCGCCTGCTTTCTGAATCTCTTCTGGAGAAGGCTCTGAAGAGGTCACTTGTCTTTCTCGTCTCAATTTTTGAAGCTCGGATAAGGCCTGACTTCGCTTCCAGAGGCCCAGAGCTAAATCGTCGCCGCTGCCTTGTCGATGGATCGCCTTGATTTGCTCAAGTAAGGCAACGGGGGGCTGGCAGTAGGGTTCCTCAGGAACTCCCAAAATAGTGAATAAACTCAGCCAAATCGTATTCAAGAGGTTCCTTTAATGCTTCCTCGGGTTTGAAGTCCTCTACTGCAAGCTTTGTACCATTAAAAGGTCCATGAATTCAAATTACTTAGCCTTCGAATATGCAAAAATCTGCAGGCGCAGTAGTCACTCCTGGCTTGGCCGGATGTCCGGCTTTGAGGGTGCTGAGTTCCTCGGCCTGCGACTCCCGTTCCTCAGGGAAAAGACAAGCTATGCAGAACCGCCTGAGCTTCGATATCTCCGGGATTTTGAGCAATCAGCTCAAGTAACGACTGAATCTGCCCCATCAGTGCGCCCCGTTTATAATTTGGATCGGACGTGCGCGCAGCCATTTCTGAAAAATACTTTTCGGATTTTATGTATTCCCCTCGCTCAAAATACTCTCGCGAAAGGACTTCAGCCGCCAAAATCGAGGATGGATTGTCGTGATGAGCTTTTTCTAAAATAATCATTCGTTCTTTGGGATCTTTGATTTGCTCGGCATAAGAAACCGCCGCACTATCGTTCTTAGGATTTGCCCTGTAGATTTCTTCAATGCGCTGTTCAGCCTTTTCAGCTTGGCCGTTGGCCTTTAAACTTTCCTTAATGGCCTGAAGCGCATTGTAATCCGAAGGGTCTTTTTGCACTAAAGCTTCTGCTATTTGAAGTGCCCCTTCTTTATCCCCTCGAACTAATTTTACTTTTACAAGAGAAGCAGCGGCAAAATTATTTTGGGGGTCTAGTTTTAAAAGATTTTCAATGGCCACCTCGGCTTTGTCCCAAAACAAATGCTTTTGATAAAAGTCTCCGAGCATCGCCTGATATTCAGGAATTTCCGGAAAGTCTTTTCCGAGCTTCTCGATACTCTCTTTAAAGGAATTCAGATCTCCGTCCTGATAGATCTGAAAAAGATTTCGCATATTGTTTTCAATTTCAGCCTGAGTTTTAAGATCCCTCACTTGAGATCGATCCCACTGCATATTGAGGAGTCTCTGATCGGCCCAAATGCCGGGAGTTCCCTTCTTCGTCGCATCTGATGCCTTCGTCTCAGATTCTGAGGGAGCAATACGCTCCGTCAGGGACTTGGCTGCCTTTACAATCAAAGGTTCGTTTACGCCAAAGAAAAACCTCGAGGCAATGAATCCAATGCCCCCTAAGAGGGCAATCACGAGAATATAAAATGGGAGTTTCTTCAACATAAGAAGTGGATTTTCTAGCGCGCTCGAGAGTCTATCAATTCAATGGCTTTTTCTAGAGTCAAATCTTCGGGCTTAATCTCTTTGGGGATTGAAGCATTTGTTTTGGCGCATTTTACATAAAAGCCGTAGGGCCCATTGAAAATTTCGATGGGTTTCTTTTGGATCGGATGATCGCCCATCGACCTGAGCGCGACTGCTTTTGAGCGGCCTCTGCCGCGTATTCGAGGTTCGGCAAAAATCTCAAGCGCTCGTGTCAAATCAACTTCTAGCAGTGAATCGTCTTTTTTTAACGATCGAAATTCTGGCTTTTCAAGCCCAGCACCTGACTTTACGACGAAAGGTCCAAATCGACCTAAGCCAACCTGAACGCGATGACCTTCGGCGTCCTGACCCAGAGTTTTTGGGAGCGCCAAGAGGCCCAAAGCCTGATCCAAGGTGACCGTCTCGGGGGGAAAGGTCTTTGGCAAAATCACTCGTTTCACTTTTGGAACGACGGGCGCTTCCTCTTTGGGCGCCGCCGGCTCGCCCTTTTTCTTGCGAGGTTTTTTTACCTTGGGTTTCTCTGCCGCCGCTTCCGCTTCCTCGACTTCACCGAGTTGTAAATAGGGTCCGTAGCGACCCGACATCACATAAACTTTTTTTCCAGTGACGGGATCCAAACCCAAACTTGGAGGTCCATCTTTTCGAAGCTGAATCAAGCGCTTGATTTCAGATTCGCTCAAATCACTCGGAGCAACCCCTTCGGGAATCGACGCTCGAACTTCCACGTCGGTTACTTCATCCTTCGAAATAAAATAGGGGCCAAAGCGACCAATGCGAAAGTTCACTTTGGGAAAATTATCCAAATGAATGCTGCGAGCTTCATCAGGATCGATGCTCTTTTCCCGAGCTGCAATTCGAGCACGGAGACCATCTTTTTTATCCAAGAAAAAATCCCGCAAAAACTCTAAATGAGGGCGCTTTCCTTCGGCAATTTCATCCAAGCTCTCTTCCATTTGCGCGGTGAACTGCAAGTCCACAAGTTCGGGGAAATGCTTCTTCAGAAGTTTCACCACCGCGAAAGCCGTAAACGTGGGAACAAGCGCATTTCCCATTCGGCGCACATAGCCGCGATCGATAATCGTTCCAATAATACTGGCGTAGGTAGAGGGTCGGCCCACTCCTTCTTTTTCGAGGGTCTGAACCAGGGTGGCTTCCGTAAATCTTGCGGGAGGCTTGGTCTCGTGTTCGGTGACATCGAGTTTTTTAAGATTCAGAACATCTCCGGCTTTCACGTTTGGAAGGATGACTTCCTTTTCCTCAAGCGCGGCGTCTGTATCATCTTGACCTTCGACATAGGCCCTTAGAAATCCGGGAAATAAAATCCGAGTTCCCGTCGATTGAAACACCGCTGGCCCAGCAGAAACTGTAATGGAAACACTCAGTTGTTTGGACTCGGCCATTTGTGTGGCAACGGTTCGCATCCATATCAATTCGTAGAGTGAAAGCTCGAGCCCTGTTAGGCCAGTCTCGGACGGAACGGGGCATTTGGTACCTGCGGGCCGAATGGCTTCGTGAGCTTCCTGCGCCCCTTTGGCTTTGCCCGTAAACTGCCGCGGACCATCACTGAGGAATTCTTTGCCGTAGAGTTTTTCGACTTGCTTTCTGGCAGCCGTCAATCCCTCGCCCGAGAGGTTGACGGAGTCAGTTCTCATATAAGTAATGAATCCCTTTTCGTACAAGCCTTGAGCGGTGCGCATACAGTCTCGGGCGCTTAAGCCCAGCTTTCGATTGGCGTCCTGCTGAAGAGTGGATGTTATAAAAGGAGGAGAAGGCTTTCGGCTAAAAGGCTTTTCTGTGACTTCCAAGACCTTCCATATCTCTTTGGGAAGACTCGCATGAAGCTCATCGGCTTCTTTCTTGAGGAGCAAATAGACGTCTTTGCCCTCGGCAATTTTGCCCGTATGCTCGTCGAAATCTTTTCCGGTCGCGACTCGCTTTTTCTTAAATTCTAAAATCTTGGCCTGAAGCTCCCCGCTTGGGGCTTTGAGATCCGCGAGCAGCCCGCAGTAAATCCCTCGCTTAAAGCGAATTCGCTGCTCTTCGCGCTCGACAATTAAACGAGTCGCGACGGACTGCACTCGACCGGCTGAAAGACCATAAGCAATTTTCTTCCATAGAAGTGGAGAGAGTGAATATCCGTAGAGCCGATCTAGAATCCGACGGGACTCTTGCGCGCGGACGAGCTTGGTATCGATCTCGCGGAAGTTCTCGAGAGCTTCCTCGATCGCTTCCTTGGTAATTTCGTGGAACACCATCCGTTTGATCGGCACATCCGGCCTCAACACCTCTACTAAATGATGCGAAATGCTCTCTCCTTCGCGGTCCTCGTCCGTTGCCAGGATCAGTTCGTCAGAGGATTCGAGCAGGTCCTTCAGGTGCCGAATCACTTTGGTCTTGGTGCCCGGGATTATATAAAGAGGAGTAAAATTGTTTTCGACGTCGATTCCGAGTGAAGCCCAGGGAAGTTTCTTAAATTTCTCGGGGATTTCCTTAGCCGAGGCGGGCAAATCCCGGATGTGGCCAACGCACGCTTCTACATGATAGCCAGACGGGAGGAATTTCCGAATCGTCTTTGCCTTGGTCGGAGACTCTACAATCACGAGCTTCTGCCCGTGTTTGATGTTGTTCGCAGGTTTTTTAGTCGATTTCTTTGCCACTTCGATTTGCTCTTAGTGCTATTCTCACATTTTTTACAAGCGCTTGTACAAAAATAATTTATGAACGAGGGTGTTCGACGTCATGAATGCGGTGCGTGGAAGCTCAAAAATGATCGTCGTTGGAGCAGGTCTTTCAGGGTCAGAGGCCGCTCTCAGTCTTGCCTCGTGGGGATATCAAGTAAAAATTTATGAACAGAAACCCAAGAATTTTTCTGCCGCTCATAAACTTTCGGGTGCAGCCGAGCTCGTTTGCAGTAATTCGTTCAAATCTGTCGAACTTTCCAGTGCTCACGGTCTTTTGAAGGAGGAGCTACGACAATTAAACTCCCCCCTTTTGGCATCCGCTTGGGACGCTCGACTTCCGGGCGGAAAGGCCCTCACCATTGAGCGCGAGAAATTCAGTGAGCTCGTAACCGAGCGACTCAAATCCCATCCCTTGATCGAATTCGTATCAGAAGAAGTCACGATGATCCCCGAATCCGAAGGCCCGGTGCTGATCGCGGCCGGTCCCTTGGCTTCTGATTCTTTAATTCAATCCGTAAAGAATTTTTTGAACGAGGATGGACTTTATTTCTATGACGCCACTTCTCCAGTTGTGGAACTTGAGTCACTTGATTTCTCGCGATTTTTTTGGGCGAGTCGAAATCAGGAATCGAAAGATTATTTGAATTTGGCCCTTAACCGCGAAGAATACGACCGTTTTCGCGAAAATGTTTTGGCTGCCGAAAAAGTGGTGAGCCATATAGAAGGCGAAGAGCTCAAATTTTTTGAAGGCTGTCTCCCCATTGAGGTTCTTGCAGAACGAGGAGCAGAAACTCTCGCCTGCTCCTGTATGAGTCCCTCGGGATTCGGCGAACTCTGCCCACCGGATACATTTGCGGTCATTCAGTTTCGACGAGAGCGCGCCGCCGGAGAACTCTTAAGCATGGTGGGATTTCAAACTCGGATGAAGTGGCCCGAACAAGAGCGGGTTTTCAGAATGCTTCCTGGAATGCAAAACGCGAATTTTGTTCGCCTCGGAGCCATGCATCGAAATACTTTTCTTAATGCG
>Ga0163144_10022645_pt1 | contig 12438 bp, 9 predicted proteins | sample OliLak19BULKMAT1_FD_123175 | JGI IMG/M metagenome (GOLD analysis project Ga0163144, IMG submission 123175) | Freshwater microbial mat bacterial communities from Lake Vanda, McMurdo Dry Valleys, Antarctica - Oligotrophic Lake LV.19.BULKMAT1 | ecosystem: Environmental > Aquatic > Freshwater > Lake... | reverse complement strand
CGGTTCCTCCGATCGATTTCCTGAAGATTGGCTAGGATCTCAATCAGACTCGGGTCCAAACGCACGCTCCTTGCGAGTCTTCTCTCGTAACATCCACGCCCCCGTGTGCAACCCGGTAATGCCCACCATACCACCCGGCATGCCGATGAAGACTGGGCCCGCCAGGGCTCGAACCTGGGACCAACCGGTTATGAGTGGTCCTCGCAGGGCAAGCGGATGCGAAGCGCTGTTGCTGCGTGTGAATCCGCGCTGCATTTCTCACCGGATAAGCCTCGCCCAGCGAGGAGGAATGAACCGCAGTTGAGCGCGGTTCATACACGAGAGATTCACGACACGACGCATGGTGTCGTAGCGCGAGGGTTGAGACCCCGGAGTTGGAGCCTTACGCTCGGTCGGTGCCTGCATCGAAGAGCAAGAAACTCGTGGCGAGATCCAAGAAGAAGCGCGCATCGCGTCCGGCCCGATCTCTCGTGGGTGTTGCACAGCCGCCCGCAGCAGCACCCAGCGCAACCATCTGCGCCCTATGCCGAAAACCAGCGGCTCTCGTCGATTCCCACGTCCTGCCCGAGCTACTCTATAAGCCGAGCTACGACAACTCCCATCGCGCGATCATCGTTCATGTGGAGGACGAGTGGAAGGGGTCCATTCGGAAGGGCCTACGCGAGAAGCTGCTCTGCACACCGTGCGAAGCGAAGCTCAGTGTGTACGAGAGCTACTTCAGCCACATCTGGTTCAGGTCCTCATCCCGGCTGCGGCCAGCCACTCTTACCACCCAAATCACGAGATGCAGCGGCCTCGACTACAAGAAGTTCAAGCTATTCTGCTTGTCTCTACTCTGGAGAGCGAGCGTCTCGAAACTTCCGCAGTTCGCTGATGCCGACCTTGGCGAAACGCATGCCGATCGGATGCGTTTGATGTTGCTGAAAGCCGACGCGGGAGGCGACCAAGAATATCGCTTCTGGGCCGCGGGGCTCGTCGAGGACGGCACTAATGCGTTCGTGGACGGCGTCATCAAGTGTCCGCAGCGGGCGAAGATCGAAGGGCACAGTTTCTACTTTGCGATCTTCGGAGGGTGCGGCTGGTACTTTGCCGTCTCACCGAATGCGACGACAGTGCTTCCGGCGGGAAGCTGCCTGACCCCCGCGGGGACGCTCGACCTCTTCCGGCAGCCATTCACGACCTTCCGGCCCATTACAAGCGTGGCTCAGCAGTTCCGAAACGCCACGAGCCATCGCCAGCCTCCTCGAAGGCCCTAGCGCCCGCGCTTTCAGTTCAGCGTTTGTTCGCGGATTCCACCGGTCGAGGCCGATCCTCAACCGGATGCGCCCCTGCAAGTGCCCGTCGTTCCGTTGATTCTTCCGCCGCGTGAATGCCGCGTGAACATCAAGGAGAACGGGAAACCGTGTCTAGACCGCCCAAGAATCGACCCTACCAGCACCACGGACTGAACGCGCTGAAGACCGCGCTCGCGGCGACGCAACGCGACTCCCAGCAGACCTTGATCGACTCGCTCGGCGAGACCGGCCGCGCGCTGCGCGAATGGCGCGACGCGATCGTCGCCGACCTCGGCGGGGAGGACGCAATCTCGGCTCAGGAGCGGGCCGTGATCGATGCCGCGACCACGACGTACCTGATGCCGTCGTCCGTCGACCGCTTCCTGCTCGAGCAGCCGTCGATCGTGAACAAGAGCCGCCGGCAGCTCTTTCCCGTGGTCCTCGAACGGCAGCGCCTCGCGGACGCGCTCGTGCGCACCTCGAGACGCTCGGGCTGGGCCGGCGCACGCAGGAGCCGCTCGATCTCGACGGCTACCTCGCGAGCCGTCCTCGACGCGGTACGAATGACGCGAGCGCTTCGGCAGAGAGATGCCTAGTCGCTGATAGCGCCCTCACCGGCGCCGGCGAGCCGCGGGACGCGACGGTGCTGCCGTGAGAGGGGCCCAGCGCGCCCGCGGGGAGGCGCTGCCGCTGACGATTATCGAGGCGCTCGAGGACCGGAACCTGTTCGGCGGACTGCCGGCATTCCGCGACCTGTCGACCTGGCGCCCCTGGCTGGTCTTCCTGCGAGCGGCCTACGGTGAGCCGCTCGAAAGCGACGATCTGGAGCTGTTCAGAAAGCACACGGGACGGACGACGTATGACCCGCCGAGCGGTGGCTTCCCCGAGGTCTGCTGCATCGTCGGCCGCCAGTCGGGGAAGACGCGCATTGCATCGACGATCGCGGCGTACGAGGCGGTGCTTGCGGAGCGCGAGCCCGATCGGAGCGAGCTGTACGCGGTGCTGACGGCGCAGGATCAGCGCGCGGCCCTGCGCGCCCTCTTCGCCTACGCCCGGGCGCCCTTCGAGATGGTGCCGGTGCTCAAGCGCTCCGTCTCCGACGTCCGCGCCGGCTCGCTGCGCCTCAAGTCGGGTGTGACGCTGGCGACGTACCCGTGTCGGCCGGCAGCGGTTCGTGGTCTTCGTGCACGGGTCGCCGTCGTGGACGAGCTGGCGTTCTTCACCGCGACGGACGGGCGGCCACAGGACGTCGAGATGTTGCGCGCGCTGCGTCCCGCGCTCGCGACGACCGGCGGCAAGCTCGTGGTTCTGTCGAGCCCGTACTCACAATCGGGGGCGCTGTGGGAGCTGCACCGGCGACACTTCGGACGCGACGACTCACCCGTCCTCGTGTGGCAGGCGTCGGCGCCGGAGATGAACCCCACCCTGCCGTCCGATTACCTCGAACGTATGCGCGAAGACGACCCGGAGGCGTACCGATCGGAGGTCCTCGGCGAGTTCCGCACCGGGACGTCGACCTTCTTCGACCCCGAAGCGCTCGACGCCTGCGTGGTTCGTGGCCGGCGCGAGCTGCCCCTGGATCGTGGCATCACGTACCGCGCGTTCGTAGACCCTTCGGGCGGCTCGCGCGACGCCTTCACGGTGGCGATCGGTCACCGGCCGACAGACCAGGTCGTCGTCGATGCGATCCGCGCATGGCAGTCACCATTCAACCCGACCGGGGTCGTCGCCGAGGCTGCGGTGCTTCTGCGCGCGTACGGCATCCGGGAGGTCACGGGCGACAGGTACGCCGGCGAGTGGCCCCGCGAAGCGTTCCGCGCGCACGGTGTCCGGTACGAGACGGCGCAGCTCGACCGCTCCGCCCTCTACCTCGAACTCTTGCCGCTGGTGAACGCCGGTACGATCGAGCTGCCGGACGACGACAAGCTCCTTCGCGAGCTACGCGGCCTCGAGCGTCGTCGCGGCACCGCAGGCCGAGATCGTGTCGATCACCGTCCGGGCGAGCATGACGACCGGGCCAATGCGGTTGCCGGAGTGGTTTCGCTGCTCGGCAGGCCGCGAGTGTCACCGCTCGAGTCGATAGCCTTCATCTAGGCGCCAGAGGGGGTTCCCGATGACAGCCGTATGGGTTTGCGATCGGGAGCCACCACCACATCCACCGCAAGGACGTGGAACTCCGGGCTCGGCGCGCCGTTGAGCACGTCGCACTCGGCGCTGGCCAACCAGCGAACTTCCCGGCGCGGGAGCGGAGACCACAAAAACCGGCCGGGGATGCTCAAGTCGATTCTGGTCGAACGCTCGGCCCCGGAAGACCTCGAGGGTCGCTCGCTCGCGCAACGCCAGTGCGAAGGGCCGCGCACGGGACCGGCAAGAACGCCGTCCCGCGGAGGGCGTCGACAGATTCGAACGACTTCGCGCACTGGCTGGCGGAGATGCGTCGCCGCCCAAGGCGCCGCGCGCGTGAGCGGGTCCTCTACCTCGTCGGTGGAGACGTCATCCTGGCAAGGGTGCTGTGGGTGCTGTGGTAGCGAGCCGTTCCGTCTGCTGGCGGATCCACTTGTGGATGAAGGTGAAGTGCTCGTTCCACGCGAGCTGCAGCTCAGCTTGATCGGACCGAAGCCACCGGAACCCCATCTGGCGGCGCATCTCCAGGAGCGTTGGTACCTGCTGCTCGCACCACGTGTTGAACCAGGTGAGCGCCGGCAACATCGCTATGAGGAGAGCGTCGTCGGGCTGGATCATCGTATCCCGAAGGGCCTTTAATCGCTTGCGGATCACGGGAACGTCGCAGTCCAGGTGCGCAACCAGAAGTGGACGGATGGCGTCGACCGATGCCTTGACGAGCGTCGGCTTGTCGACCGGCAGCGGCGGCATCATCGCCACGTACTGACCCACGCCTAGCTTCAGCGCCTCGTCGATCACATCCTCCGACGTTTCCCGCTTGTTCTGCCTCCGCTGACCGCTGCTGGACCAGACTTCCTTGATGACGGCGACCATCAATAATGCGCACGCGCCGATGACGGCGGCCAGTACGGGGTCGCTCATCGCCGCGGGCTCGCGATCACCGCGGCCGCCGAGCGTTCTCGGCGCAGCGCGATCGGCTTCGCGTCGCCCCTCGGCTTCCCGCGTTTCGCGCCCGTGCAACTCGGGCAGACCAGCGCGGTCCCGTGTGTCGCGCAGAAGACCTGCTCGCTCGGCTGGATCGCTCGCGGTCCCCGGATCGAGCTGCGGTCTGCTGCCAAGCCGCTCCCGTAGTCCTGCGCCATGTGCGGAGGGACCTACTCTCGCCCCCAGGCTCGCGCAATCGTCCGTGGGGGCGTGGCCACGCGAGGCGTTTCGCGCGCACGGCGTCAGGCATCCGACAGCCCGGCTCGACCGCCCCGGCCTCTACCTCGAACCCCTGGCCTTGGTGAACGCAGGAGCGATCCAGCTGCCGGACGACGACAAGCTGCTGCGCGAGCTGCGCAGCCTTGAGCGCCGTCATGGAGCCGCCGCCCGAGATCGCGTCGACCACCGGCCGGGACAGCATGACGATCGCGCGAACGCCGTCGCGGTGCGTCGCTGCTCGGTCGGCCGCGAGTGTCACCGCTCGAGTGCATCGTCTTCGTCTGAAGCAGCTCAAAGTGGTCCCGACGCCTCGCCTGAGATTACGGTCGGGAACCACCCCGACTCGAAGAGAGGCGGCGCGCCACCAAGGCGTGCCGAGATCCACCGCGTCGAACGCGCGCTAGACGCCACCTCTGCCGTATGATCTCACTCGTTGCGCGGAGCCAGGGGGCGCGGCAGAAGCATTTTTGGAGGATCCTCTCATGGCGATCAGGCGCGTGCGGATGAAAACCAAGGAGGGGGACCAGACAGCCCTAGCGTGGGACCGCGGAGAAGTCGGCGTCTGGTACGGCGGATGGAGCGCGGATGACCTCGCCGCGGCTTCGTCGACCGAGAAGCCATGGGAGGCACTCAGTGAGAGCGTGAATCACCGCCGGCACTTCACATGGAGCGTGAGTCCAAACTACTACCGAACGGCCCTACGCTTCGCGTCGATCACCCCCGACGACTGGGTGCTGGTGGTGGCGCGCGGGCAGATTCACCTCGGGCGCCTCGTCGGTCCCGTTGAGTCGGATGAGGCGCACCCACTGAACTTCGAGGGGCAGCTCCTCAAGTTCCGACGTGTGACGCAGCAGAAGGCGTTTCCGCTGGCGCAGCTTCCAGAGGTCTACGCACTCGTTCCACAGGCCGGTCTAGGGAACGTCTTCCAGTTCGGCGACCTTGGCCATCTCGTTGCCTGGCTCGCCGATGCTCGAGACGCCGGGGAGGTCTGTCAGCGCCTGGCGGCGCTTCCGCTGGCGGAGTTCATCGCCGCGCTTGGACCGAGAGGTTGGGAATCGATCGCCGAAGCTTACCTGATTCTCGAAGAGGGGTACGTCCCGGTGGGCCTAACCGTGGGTGGAACGCTAAAGACGTTTGACCTGTTGGGTCGAAGCCTTCGAGACGGCGCGAGGCTCGTCGCCCAGTGCAAGAATGCCCGCCACGTCGTCTCTGTCGACGCCGAATTTCTGGATAGGCTCAGCGACAGCGCGGGCGGGATGCGCGCGTACTACTTCGCGTACGGGGGCTGCACCGGTGCCCCCGCGGATGTTCGCGTCGTAACTGGCGCCGACATCGTGCGCTGGTTGGAAACCAACGAGTCCGGCAAGCGGTATCTCGACGTTCTTCGCTAACGCGAGCCGGGGGGCATCCCGAGTCCGCCAGTCCGCAGGACTCGCATCTCGAAGCTCGACTGCATTGCGTTCGTCCGAAGCCGCTGCGGAGGTGGTTCCCGACGGCGATCCTAGGGTTGCAACCGGGAACCACCGTCGCCGCGCGACTGCCCGACAGTCACATCGACGAGGCAGCCGTTCGACATCAGCATGCGGAAATGCCGAGCGAGGCGTCGCGGCACAGCCCCACCCCGGGCCAGCAACCCAAGCTCCATGTTGGCGTCGATCGCGCTGCCGGTTAGGTTCGCGGAGGTGACGAACGCCACCTGCTCGTCCGCGATCGCGGCCTTGGCATGCATCGCGCCCGTCGAGCGACCCGAGTCGGCTCGCCGGTCCACCGCCCACTCGTAGAAGCGCGCGATCCCCACTAGGTCGCGGAACGCATCCGACGCGTCGCGCGAGAGACGCCCTCCCGAGCCAGCGGACGACTCGAGCACCAGCCGCACGTCGACGCCCTGCCGAGCCGCACGGCTCAGCGCCTCGATGATGGCAGGGACCTTGTACGCCGCGTAGCTGACGATGATCAGCGACGACGCCGCGCCGGCGATGACCTCGAGCAGTACCTCTCCCGTCAGGCGCACGGGGACCTCCGCACTGGCTGGCCCCGTCCAGACGACGTCCAACGACTGCGTCGCGCGGACAGCCTCTGCCGTCTCGACGGCGGCGCAGAGCGCGGCCGCCACGACCAGACCAGTGACCTCGCTCTGGGCCTCCCATGCCTCGAGAACACAGACCGCCGAACGTCGAAACGTGGGCACCGGAGCGACCGCAAGTCCGTCACCACGAGCGCGAGCACACGGGGCCTCGTGACCGGCGATCACTTCCGCCAAACGGCGCGCCTGCGACGGCGCCATCGCGAGGGCCGCATTTCGAATCGCGGCCAGCAGCGCCGCCGACGGGAATGCTCCGCTGCTGCTCACCCTCGGAAGCCGAACTCGACCCCGCGCTCGCACACGGTCCGCGTGAGCACGCTGCGGTCGAGGTAGCGGTTCGCCCGCTCGCAGCTCGTCTCCGGCAGGAACAGGCAAGCGTGGCAGGCGGCGTTGTGCAGCGTCGTCTCGGCATCGCCGGGCCGATGACCGGCGCACATCGGATCGGCCGAGCAGAGCCCGACCCGCCGCAGCGCGGCCTCGAGTAGCCGCTCGAACTCGTCCGGCTCGGCCAGCGCGACGAGCCCCCCGAGCGTCCCCTCCGCGTCAGGCGCCGACGTGTAGAGCAGGAGGCCCGCCATCGCGCCCTTGCCATCGTCGCCGGGATCACGAGCGTAGAGTCGCTCGCGGATCGACGCGGCCGAATAGCCGCACTCGAGCGCCAGCTCGTGTATCAGCGCGTGGGCGAGCGAGTGGAGCAGAACGTACCGCTCGCCGGGCCAGCCGAAGTTCACGTCCGCGAAGCCACGGTTCCGCCGCCAGCGCTGGTGCGCCTCTCGGATGCCCTCGAGCTGGTCACCGCCGGCGATCGACTGCACCCAGCCGGCGACGCGGGCCTCGTCGAAGCGCAAGAAGATGCCCTCGCCGCGCACCTCCGCGGCGGGAAGCCAGTCGAGCGGGCGTCGAGACAGCGGCGCGAAGGCGACGCCGCCCTCCATGTCGTCGACCAGGCCCGAGTCCGGCCCGTCGATCCGCGTGAACCCGCACAGCGCGACCACCTCGCGCACGCGCTCCACTGGCACCACCTCCGCGATGCCCACGAATCCCGGGATCGGCGCCGGAGTTCCGAGCCGGAAGTCGCGAGACTCGAGAGCGGCCTGCGGGGCGGTGAACACGTCCCACTCGGGCGACAGCACATCGGCCTCGCCCTCCCGCTCGGTGGGTCGCGCACGACGAGCAACGATCGCGGCCCACACCACGTCGGCCGCCATGGCCTTGAGCGCCGCCAGCCGCGGATCGCGCGCGACCGCGAAGCGCAGCGCCTCGATGCTGTTAATGGGTGCCGCCGGGTCCTCGATCGCACCCCAGCAGTCCTCGACGGCCTGCTCGAGCGGGTCGCTGCTGGTCGGAATGGACAGCACCGACCGGATCGCGGGGAACCAGGCGTTCGACGCACCCAGCAGCAACGGGCGGACCTGCTGCTGGCAGTCTCCGTCGAAGCGGCGCAGATGCGCATGGCGACCGCGGCACTCGGGAAGGAAGGCCTGAGCGTTCTCGTTGAAGGCGTTCGTGAGTAGCCGCTTCGCGTCGCACTCCATGCACTGAACAATCAGGTCCGTCGAACGCGATCCGCTGCCCGTATCCATCGCGCGCAGGAGACCGTTGCCCTTCGGGCATCTTCCGCCGGTCGGCGAGTGGACGAACTCCCGCCACGGAAACTCGTCGATGTGGCCGGCCGAGCAGGCGACGACGAACCGCGCCGGCACGGTCGAGGGCGCCTTTCCGCGTGCGCTCGTGCAGTTCCGGTGTACGTACCGCGCGCGGTCGGGCCGGTACGCGAGCGACAGCTCGAACAAACCCGTGTCGACGGTCGAGAGCAGGTTACACGCCGTGCAGCGCAACCAGCGAGGAAACGGGAGCACGGGAACGCCGACCCATGCCCATTGCTCGAACGGGCTGCCGGTCTCCTCCATCCACGGTGCCGACCGAAGTCGGCGCACCTGCCCCAGCCCAAGCGTACGATCTGCACGGATCGCGGCGACCAGGCGCTCTTCGCCCAGCTCGACCTGTTGCGTCTCGTCCCAGTCGTCGAGCCCGGCGACAATCACCGAGAAGTTCGGCAGGTCGAGCAGCGCGCCGACGCCGAAGGAGTACATGAGCTGACTCGGCCGCACCCCACCGACGCGAGGCGGATACTGCTTGCCGCCCGCCCCCTTGCGAATCTTCGTCACGACGACACCTCCGGCGCGTCGGATTCCGGCTGATCCTCTGCCGTCTGCCCCACGGGCGGACCGGTTGGCTTTCCGCTGCCGAGCCGCCAGGGTGGCGCATCGGCGAGCGACGAGTCGTCGGGGCGAATGATGAGGTTCACCGTGGGCTCGGCTTCCCGCAGCGAGTTCGGCACCGCCCACAGGTTCCACTCGCCCAGCGTCGGCGGTTCAAGGAGCGCCGCTGTCTTCGCCGTTTGCTGATAGCCGAGCGATGCAGCGCCGGCGGCAGCCTGCCCCTGGCGTCGCGCCCAGTCGTCGAGGCGATAGCGGATGGCGTCTCGGATCAGGTCCGCCGTCCCGGGCTTCCCGGAGATCGCCTCGCCACGCGCAGCGATCTCGTCGGTGATCACCGCCACAAGCGGGTGGCCGGAGGTGACCACCTGCTGCGCGCCCGAGTTGGGGTTCCAGGCGGCCACGTCGCCGCACTGGTGACGCAACACCGCGACCAGCACCGCAGTCAGCCCGCGATCGAGTGCACGCGGCGAGAACGGCGTGACCGAGAGCGCCTCGACGTGGCGGTAGAACGTCGCGTGGTAGTGCTCGAACGACTCGTAGTGCGAGAGATCGCGCGGCCGGAACCAATTGTAGAGCGTGACCACGAGACCCGGGCCGTCGTCCGAGCGGCCGACGCGGCTCGTCGCCTGGATGTACTCGGCCGTAGCCTTCGGCTGGCCGACGGCTACCATCAAGCCGAGCCGCGACACGTCCACGCCGACCGAGATCATGTTCGTCGCGAGCACGATGTCGATCGGCCGCGGCGCGTCTTCGGCCGCGTCGGGATCGAAGCGGCGCGCCAGCTCGTCGAGGATCGGCGTGATCTCGCTCGAGGCGACGCGGCTCGTCAGCTCGCGGAGCGTCATGCCGGTGCGTCGGGCGAGTCCGCGCTTGTCGGTGCGATGCAAGCGGCTTCGCACGTCGTCCTCGATGAATCGCCGCGCACCGCCCAGTTCGCGGAGAGCGTTGAAGTATCCGACCATCGTCATCCAAGGATCGGCCGCCTTGCCCCAGCGCTCGTACAGCCGTTGCGCTGCCGCGAGCACAGTCGTGAAGATGCGAACCTCGGCGCTGACGAGGCGCTGCCCGGCGGCGCACACGCCCAGGTATCGACGGCCGGACTTTGCTGCCGTCGGTCGCTGGCGGGCGAAGAAGGCATCCTCCACGTCGAGCACCGGCGGCGGGAACACGGCGAGCTGGCGCCAGAAGAGCGCGTAGACCTGCTCGGCGGCTCGCCGGATAGTCGCGGTCGACGCCACGACCTTCGGCCGCACGCGCTGCCCGTCCAACTCCCAGCACGCGAGGTGGTCGATCGCCGTCTCGTACAAGCCCACCAGGGTTCCGAGCGGACCGGACATCAGGTGCAGCTCATCCTGGATGATCAGGTCGGGCGGCCGGAGCGGCAGGCACGCGACAGTGCTGGCCTTTGGCAGGTCGCGCGTCTGGTTGTGCGAGTCGCGCTCCTCGCGGCCGGTGTAGAGGTCGAGGTCGGCGGAGCGGTAGCCGTGACGGGTGCAGCGTCGCGAGACGCGGCCGAACAGCATGTGCAACGGCCCCTGCAACGGGAGCTGCGCGAACTTGTCGGCCGTGGCGATGACGAGGGCCGGCAGGAGCCGGTACAGCTCTTCGTCCACCGTGACGACCGGGATACCCTCGCGCTCCGACTGCCTCTCCGTGAACGGGCACTCGCCCATCTCGTCGGAGCAGTAGAGGAGCGTCCGCCAGCGGTCAGGATCGAACTTGGCATCACGGCCACCGCTCAACTCACGACCGCACCACGGACAGCTTGTGAGCTGCACCGGCTGCGAGCGGAAGCTCCTCCGGCCTTCGCGCTGCTCCTCGACCGCGCGCTCGGCGTCGCGGCTCCGGTTCGGGGTCAAGGCCGAGCCCACCCACAGGCCGATGCGAATCGGGGTCTGCCCCCAGCGAGCATCGTCCTTCACGAGCCGTCGTCGCAGCACCTCGCACGCACACATCAACGCCGCCGCCCGCTGGAACTGCTGCGCGGTGAGCAGTCTGAGCGTGTAGCGCATCAGCACGGCGACGCCGCCCGATCCGTCGTGGCCGGCCACCTCTCCCTGCAAGCGTCGGATCGCGATCGTGTACGCGGTGAGCCCGAGGTACGCCTCGGTCTTGCCGCCGCCCGTCGGGAAGAACAGGAGATCCACGAGCCCGTCGTCGCGCGACCGCTCGGGGTGCTTCGGGTCGGTCAGGCTCGGCAGGTTCAGCAGCATGAACGCGAGCTGGAACGGGCGCCACGAGCGGTTCCGCGGCACGTCCACCGCGGCCAGCGCATCGGCCTCGGACAGCGCCGGCTGACCGCGGCGCAGCTCGTTGGCGGTCGCCCGGACACGCTGCTGCCGCATCGCCTCGTTCGCGAACTGGAACGCCGCGAGTGCGTCGGCATCCTCGCTCAACAGCCGGATGCCGGCCTCGATCCGGGCTGCGGCGGCGTCCGCCGTCTCGAGCGCACGGTCGGCGGCGGTGCGGTGCTCCGCAAGCCGATCCTCGCCCGCCTCGAGGCGCGCGCGCTGGCGACCGATCCAACCCCGGTACGCCGTCACCAGCGGCTCGAGCGCGCCCCCCAAGGCATCGGCAGTCAGCGTCGCGAGCGACGCCATGTCGAGGATCGCGCCCGCGAGGTCGGGCTCCTCCTCCGGCGTCGGCGCCTCGGTGCGCGGCACCTCGTAGGCCGGCATGATTGCCGTCTCGATCCGCGTCGCACGCGAGGGGTCGCGACTCGGCGTTCCATCGCCCGCGACCGCGACCTTCACCGCCACGCCGTGCCCGACGGCGAACTCCACCTGGTTCCGGTACTGGAGATCGAGGGCGGCGATCTCGCCCTCGGCATCGCGCGCGTCCGCGAAGTTGCCGAGCACGGTCCGGCGCCCGATGAAGCGCGGCGCCCCATCCCGCTCGGCGTGCGTCGGAACCCAGGCCGCGAGGTGCGCCTGGAAGAGCCACGCCTCGTCGCGGAGGCGGTCCTGCTTCTCCTGCTCGTTCACCAGGAACAGGCTCACCAGCCACGCGACGCCCTGTTTGGTGACGAGTCCGCGGATGACGACCCCGGACTGCTCGGCGGTGACCTCGAGCGGGCCGATCTGACCGTCGCTGAGGGGCACCACGACGCGACCCGACATCGGCGTGCGTTGCCACACGCGCCGCGGCTTCGCGATGGCGTCGCCTTCGCCGGTCTCCTCGACCGTCTCTTTCTGGTAGCGCCCCCATGATGCCTCGACGGTCAGGCTGTCGACCGAGCCGTCGACGACGCAGGTGAACCCGATCGACGACGGATGCAGCGCCGGGCGCGCCGCGGGCTGCTCGACCTCCGGCTCGGCGATCGAGTCGTCACCATCGACGCCCGCGTCCATCTGCCGGTCGGCATCGACGGCCACGACGTTCAGCGGCGAGAGCGCGCCGACCAGGTATCGATCGCGGACGTTGCCCTCGGTGATCTGCTCCGTGTCGCCGCCGGCGGGGCCGAGCAGGTCGGCGACGATCATCCGCTCGAGCTCCGCGCGAAGCTCGCGGGGGGACGGAATTCCTCGCGCAT
>Ga0163144_10022643_pt1 | contig 12439 bp, 10 predicted proteins | sample OliLak19BULKMAT1_FD_123175 | JGI IMG/M metagenome (GOLD analysis project Ga0163144, IMG submission 123175) | Freshwater microbial mat bacterial communities from Lake Vanda, McMurdo Dry Valleys, Antarctica - Oligotrophic Lake LV.19.BULKMAT1 | ecosystem: Environmental > Aquatic > Freshwater >... | reverse complement strand
TAACAATTAACATCCTACGCGTTGGCCGTCTCACGCTTTTTTTTGGGCTTGCGCGGGTTGAGTGCGCGGTCCAGGTTGTTCATCGCCTGCTTCAGGCGGTGTTCGTTTTCGACCAAAGCGATGCGGACGTAGCGTTCACCGTTCTCGCCGAAGGCTTTGCCGGGGGAGAGGGCCACTTCGGCTTCGTCCATCATGCGGAGGCAGAAGTCGATGGTGTCTTCGCCGGCCTTGAAGTGGGCGTCGTTGATGCGGGCCCAGACGAACATGCTGGCCAGGGGTTTTTCGTAAGCCCAGCCGAGTTTGTCGAGCCCGCGGCAGACGACGTCTCGGCGTTCCTCATACATCTTGCTTTGTATCGCGGGCGTTTCCTTGCACTCGCGCATCGCGATGACGCTGGCGATCTGGATCGGCGCGAAGTGGCCGTAGTCGTAGTAGCCCTTGATGGTCGCCAGCGCCTTGATCATCTCCTTGTTGCCACAGCAGAAGCCAACGCGCCAGCCGGCCATGTTGTAGCTCTTGGACATGGTCGTGAACTCGACGCCGATCTCTTTCGACCCCGCCGCCGCGAGAAACGATGGCGCCTTGTAGCCGTCGAAGTTGATCTCACCGTACGCGAAGTCGCTGATGATCATCACACCATGCCTGCGGCACAGGTCGATGGCGCGGTCCCAGAACCACGGTTCGATCGTCATGCTCGTCGGGTTGTGCGGATAGTTCAAAATCAACAGCTTGGGCTTTGGATACAGTTCAACAAAAACCTTCTCGATGCGATCGAGAAACGCCTGGTCGTTGCCCAGCGGCACACGGATCACATTCGCGCCGGCCATCGCCGGGGCGTAGATGTGGATGGGGAACGCCGGGTCACCGGTGACGATCGTGTCGCCGGGCCCGAGCATCGCGAGGCACAGGTGGGAGAAGCCTTCCTTCGAGCCGATGGTCGAGATGACTTCGGTTTCGGGGTCCAGTTCCACGCCGTACTTCTGCTTGTACTTTTTAGCGACCTCTTTGCGCAGCCCCGCGATGCCCGTGCTGACCGAATAGCGATGGTTCCGCGGGTCGATCGCAGCTTCCTTGAGCTTGTCGACGACCACCTCGGGGGTGGGGTCGGTCGGGTTGCCCATGCCCAGGTCGATGATATCGATCCCTTTGACTCGCTTGTCATACTTGGTCTTGTTGATGCGCGCAAACAAGTATGGGGGCAAGCGTTGAATGCGGGCCGAGACGTCGATCTTGAACGGTTGGTTGGACATAGTGGTTGGGTAAGTGTAGCACGGATTTTTGGCCCGTCACGCGACGCGTGCTGGTCCCCTCTCCCCCGCGTACTCGCTGTACGCCGGGAGAGGGCTAGGGTGAGGGGGCTTGCGAGCGCCGAACGGCCCATTTCACGGGACGCCGCTCGCGCACAGGCAGGGGCCAGACACCCATGCCACGGCGCAGGATTCGCCCCTTCTCGTGGCCACTATCCAACGTCGTCGGGTCGGACGACGCAAGGCAGTTACGGCATAATCGGCGCTCCCACCGGCTGCGTCGCGGGCAGGTCGTCCGGCAGAGCGGACTTCATTGGCTTGGGTAGCGTCGAAGGGAAGAGGTCGTCGACGAACGATTTCGCGGGATCGGACGTCGTGGTTGCTTTCGTCGTCGCCGATGGTGCTGGGGGGACGGTAACGGCCGGCATTGAGGTCGCGACCGGAGCAGTGGTGACAGTTGACGTCGTCGTTGCCGTTGCCGTCACCGGTTGGCTTGCTGCCTGCGCAGTGGCAAGCGCGGCGAGGTCGGCGGCTTGTTGGGCGGCGATCGCGTCACGCTGGCGGTTCAAGTCTTCACGGATGCTGTCGCGGTCGCGCACCTTGGCTTGTTGCTGTTCCAGCCGTTCGTCAAACTGCTTTTTCAGGATCGGGTCCTCGATCGTCAGGCCGGCCATCGCTTCCTGACCAATCTGCTGGCGAAGGTTGCGGATCGCGGCCTGCAGCAGTTTGTCATGCAGGTCGATGCGAACTGCTTCCTTCACGTCCTCGAACTTCACGACCGTCGGGTCGATGCGCTGTTCCAGCTTGATCAGGTGGAACGACCCTTCGGACTGCACGGCTTCCGACACTTCACCCACTTTCAATGCAAACGCGGCGTCGCGAAACGACTGTGGAAACGACGTGTTGCTGCGCGTGAACGACGGCACCTCACCACCCAGTGGCGCGGTGGCGCGATTGGTGCTCATGTCCTTGGCAACGGCCTCAAACGCCTCACCATTGGCCAGGCGCCGGCGGGCGCTGTTCAGTTCCGTCAGGTTGTTGGTCTGAATGTGCCGAACGACCACCTTCTCGCCGTACTGAACGCGGAAGGATTCCTGCAGCTTGTTGTCGGTGATCGCGGCCGACACCTGCGGTTCGACGAGCTTCGTCATGATCGCGTTGGTCCGGATGACCAGGTCAAACTCCGGGCGGCTGATGCGCTGTTGGGCAAGCAACTGGTCGAGCGACGCCTCGTTGTCCTTTCGCAAATCGGCCAGCATTTTGTCTGCGGTGGTGGCATCGGTGGCGCGCAGTGTTTCGATCGTGGCCAGGTTCTGTGCGTTGGATTGCGCGAACATCCGGTCGATCGTCATCTGACGCTCGCTGGCGACGTCGACCTCCGTGACCGTCACCTGCGCGCGCTCGGCCTCGCGGGCGGCCAGCTCGTACTGCACGAGGTTCAACAGCATGTTCAACCCATACGCGTCGATCAGTGGGTCGCGCAACTGCCGTTCGTTGATCGTCCGCCCGGCAATGCGCGCGATCGGTGGATTGTTGCCCCCCATCGGCACCACGGTTATGGGGCCGGGCTGAACGGGGCCAAGTTGAACGGGACCTGGTTGCACGGGACCGGGCTGAAACGGCACCTGCCCATCAGGCGGTGTGCCGGTGGCCTTGTCGCCTTTGCAACCGACGAGCAGACCTGCACAGACAAGACTCGCGACGACGACCAATTTGTTCAACGGATGCTCCTGCAAAGACGCCATCGGCAGTATCCCGTCGCGCAGAGGCAAGTCAAGGTGAACAAACGACTGGACCGCTGGCAATGACCGCTCGGTTTGCGTACGTTTTGCATTTCATACACACACAAGAAGGAGCTAGTGATGGCAAAGGTGCGCAAAGCAGTGATCACGGCAGCGGGTCGAGGGACGCGGCAATATCCGGCGTCGACGGCGGTGCAGAAGGAGATGTTCCCACTCGTTGATCGCGACGGACTGACCAAGCCGGTCATCCAGATCATCGGGGAAGAGGCGATCGACTCGGGCATCGAGGAGATCTGCATCATCACCCAGCCAGGCGAAGAGGGACAGTATCGCGACTATTTCAAACGCATGAGCAACGAGATGGTCAAGTCCTTCCGTGGGAAGGATTGGGCGATCCTGGAAAGCGAAAAACTCGGCGCGTTCGGTGAGCGACTTCATTTCGCCGAGCAGGCGACGCCCGACGGGTTTGGACACGCCGTGTACCAGGCCAAGAAGTTTGTCGGTGACGAACCGTTCCTGCTGTTGCTCGGGGACCACGTCTACATCAGTGAGGTGAAGGACCGCTGCGCGCGGCAACTGATCCGGGTCTTCGAGCAATACATGCTCGACGCGGTGACGGGCGTGCAACCAACGATCGAGAAACAACTGCACCTGTTCGGCGTCATCAAGGGTGAGCCGATCGAGCCGGCCAAGGGCATCTTCAAAAGCGAGTTGATCATCGAGAAGCCGTCGATCGAAGTCGCTCGCGAGCAATTGACCTCCCCGGGGCTACCGGCTGGCAATTACCTGGCGCATTTTGGTATGCACGTGTTTTCACCACGGATTTTCGATAGCTTGGAATACCTCTTCAAAAACAACATTCGCGAGAAGAACGAGTTCCAGCTGACGGCAGCGCAGGAGCACTTGCGGCAGAACTCGGACAAGTATTGGGCAGTGGTCAGTCAAGGCCAACGCTACGACACCGGAATACCCTATGGTTTGATGGAAACGCAATTGGCGCTTGCTCTTAACGGCATCCATCGAACTGAGATTTGCGAGGCGATCGCACGCATCCTCGCGATGCAGGTAAAGAACTAAGTGTCAGTGACTTAGCGTTTGTTGCGTGATTGTTGCACGACTGTTGCGTAACGAAAATTGCAACCAAACAAGATTGGACAGCCGCGGGCCTATGCCTGCGGCTGCCTTTCTATCAATGGTGAGATTTATCACTGCAAATGCGAACCTGGGGCCTAACCAGTCGTATTCGCTGGTGTCACGAGGTTCTTTTTTCAGGGATAGTTCAAAATGGCGGATGATGATCGCAATCGAGGCGTCGCAGAGCTCTTCACTCACCCGCAAGGCGGCGCGCAACGCACCACCGTCCGGGCGGGCGAACGGATCTTCGACCACCCAACCCGCCAAGGCGATGTGATCTTCATCCATTTAGGCGAAATGCGCGTCTTCCAGACTGGACATGATGACTCGGTGCGACTCGGTGGCATATTCGGCTCTGGCGACTGGTTTGGCGCCGCCGCCGTCGCGGGTGTGCCGTTCTCGGGCTACGCGGTCGCGACAGTTGCCACGGACGTGTCGACGATGCCTGTCGGTCGCTTCCTGCAGGTGCTGCAGACTCGGCCAGACGTGGCGATCACCGTCCTCAAGCAGGCCGCAGTGCGATTGATGGGCGCGTACGAGGAAGCCGCTGGGTTGGTCTTCGACGATTGCAACAATCGACTGATCAAAGCACTGATCTCCCTCAGCGACAGCCCGGCTGCGATCCACGATGGGGAGAGCGTCACCGTCCGCATTACACATCTGCAGTTGGCCCAAGCCGTCGGCGCGGCCCGGGAGACGATCAGCTTGGCGCTGACCGAGCTCCGCAAGAATAACCTGCTGGAGACCGGCCGCAACCGGTTGATCTTCAACCCCACAGCGTTGCGGAACTGCCGTGTCCCCCGGGCGCGCAAGGAAAAGACCGAGTTCGTCGCCGCGTAGGGGATCGCGTCGGCTTCACCAGAAAAGATTTATGATAGTGGAGACGCGCGGGCGTGGGCTAAACCCCACGCCCGCGTTGTTTTCTAGTTCTTTCGAGTCGATCGAGGATGGGCTGGCTGTGAGCTTCGATCCTCTTCCTTGGCCATCCGCTTGAGCATCAGCTTGGACAGCTCAGCGATGTCCGCAGACTGCAGCCCACCGAGCACCGACGTCTGGATCAGGTCATTCTGCTTGGAAAACCAAGTCACCAAGCGCGAAATGACGGCGATCTGCGTCATCCCCCGACGTTCGCACATCTCATCGAGATTTTGCTTGGCTTCGCGGTCCAGTTGCAGGCGGATGACGGCACGTTTTGCGTTGGCGTTCATAAGCTTGATTACCCTTCCCATTCCGGTGCTAACGCAAGCTACGACAGGCGTTAAGATGAAACATCGCACAATTATATGACGAATACTATAGGGGGAGACCCTTATTTAAGTGTTGCGATTCAATTGACGTACGCAGCGATCTGTTAAACGCTGTTGACCTTCCGTCAGTGGACAGATGGGAAATCTGTACCTTCCAGAGTGTGCGGTGCCACAATCATTCGAACGAGCTCAGCCAAACTGTTGGCCTTCATTTTTCGCATGACCTGCCCGCGATGCGTTTCAACCGTCTTCTCGCTCAAACCGAGCTTGGCAGCGACCTGCTTGTTGGCCAGGCCGGCCACGACGAGCTCCATCACTTGGCGCTCGCGCGGGGTTAATAGAGGCAATCGGGCGTCGACGACGGCCCGACGACCCTCGGCTTCGCGCGCTTCGGCATCCATTGCCAGCGCCTTCTGAACCGTGGCCGTCAACACACCGGCGTCGAACGGCTTTTCGAGAAAGTCGACCGCCTTAAGCTTCATCGCTTTCACCGCCGTCGTCACCTTCGCATGGGCGGTGATGACGATTGTGGGCAGGTTGACATTGGCCTCGACGAGCTTCTGCTGCAATTCGAGCCCGTTCATACCGTCCATCTCGACGTCGAGCACGAGACAACCGGGCCATTCGGGCTTGTATTGGCGCAAAAATTCCTCAGCCGATGCGAATGATTCGTTCGCAAGCCCATTGGCGGAAACGATATGCGCGATCATGTCACGCGAGATACCGTCGTCCTCAACGATGAAAACCGTGGGTTTTCTACTGTTCATCTGTGTTACCCGTTGCCCTTCCCCCACCCTCAACACACTAAAATTCTGCCGCACACCAGAAAATCGGCAAAAGAGTCGCGTAAAACAAACGCGTTGTCCTGTTTTACGTTTTTTATACGTTGGCTTACTGAATACGCATCGACCGAGGTACAACTCGGTATAATCGGTCTCATAATCGAACCTTACCGCGCTCCGACCCGGTATCGGTCGAAGAGAATAAGCAACTCGTTCAGCAAGCGTTCAAACTGCGTCGAGCCCGGTTGGGACGTGTAAGACGGCTTCACACGCCCATGATGCCAGCAGGATAGGACAGGCGATGACGAACGAAGTCTTAACCCTTTCCCAGAACCCTGTCGGTGCAGCACTGGGCGGGAAAATCATGGCGTCGCCATTATACGGGATTCCCCCTGGGATTGAAGCAATAAGTTCTCATCAATAACATGCGCTTCGTTTGTACACGGAGAGTCATCATAGATGAGAATGTCGACTCGGATCGTCCCCACCCGAGCGACGCTGTACACGCCCACGCTTCGGCCGTATTTTCGTACCGCTGATTCTTTATAAAGGATTCGTCTCATGCAGACCGTTTTGACCGGCAAGGCCTACGTGCTCGGCGACAACATCGACACCGATCAGATCATCCCCGCGCAATATCTGTCATTTAACCCGTCGATTCCCGAAGAACGAAAATTCTTCGGCATGTACGCGATGAGCTCCGTGCCTGCCGGTCAGATGGGCCTCCCCGACGGCAACCTGCGCTTCGTCCGTGAAAACGAGTTCAAGAGTGACTACGCGATCGTCATCGGTGGCAAAAACTTCGGTTGCGGCAGCAGTCGCGAACACGCGCCGCTCGCGCTGGCCGAGGCAGGGGTGACCTGCGTGATCGCTGAGTTCTATGCCCGCATCTTCTTCCGCAACAGCGTCAACGGTGGATACGTCGTGCCGCTGGAGTCGACCGTTAACCTCACGTCCAAAATCCGCACCGGTGACGAACTTGAAGTCCACCTGATCGACGGCTACGTCCTGAACAAAACCAATGGCGAACGCTACGACCTTAACCCGCTCGGCGATGTGCTGCCGATCATCGAGGCCGGTGGGGTGTTCGCGTATGCCAAGGAAACCGGGATGTTGAAGTAGGCTTTGAACCACAGAAAACACAGAGGGCACGGAGGACACGGAGACAAGTAGAGGATAGTTGATAACGGAAACCGGTCAGGTTCTTCCATCCTCGGTCTTCCATGTCCCGTCCTTGTTTTCGTATTTCGCTCTGTGCTCTCCGACTCCTCTGTGGTTTAATCCCCGCCGCCCATGACGAACGTTACAGTTATCAATCACCCCGTCGTCCAGACCAAACTGACCGAGCTTCGCGATTACACGACCGACACGCGCGAGTTTCGCGCGTTGCTGAACGAGATCGCATCGTTGATGTTGTACGAGGTGACGCGCGACTGGCCGACCAAGCCACGGCCCGTGCAGACACCGCTCGAAAAGATCACCGGGGTTGAACTGGCCCGCCGCGTGACGCTTGTGCCGATCCTTCGTGCAGGGCTGGGCATGTCTGATGGCGTGCTCGCGCTGCTGCCCGATGCCCGCATGGGTCATCTCGGTGTGTACCGCGACGAAAAGACGCTCGAACCCGTTTCGTATTACACGCGCCTGCCGCCTGATATTGCCGAGACGGAAGTGCTTCTGATTGACCCGATGCTCGCGACCGGTGGCAGTGGCTCAGCGGCGATCTCGTTCCTGAAAAAGGCGGGCGTGACGAACATGCGCTTCGTCTGCCTGGTCGCAGCGCCCGAGGGCATCGCCTGGCTGCATCAGCAACACCCGGAAGTCCCCATCTACACCGCTGCCATCGACCGGCAACTCAATGAAAAGGGTTACATTCTGCCAGGCCTGGGCGACGCCGGTGATCGCATCTTCGGCACGTAGTTAGCGACGAACTGCCCGTGACACGGGCTTCCAGCCCGTGCAGCGACGATACCCCGTCGTGTCGGGCTGTACGCGGCCCGAATGAATGATCGCAAGCGATCTTCGCGTTCCCTTGCACCGTCTGTTCGATTTCCAGCTGTTATTCTCTCTGGATGACGAAAACATGAATCCCCGAGTGCGCTTAACTCTTTCGCTGGCGCGATTGTTTTCTCGGACGGAATACCGTCCGCCGTGTCGGCGTACCAACACCATGGGCAGGATGCCCATGCCACGTGAAGACAACTGCCTTGCAGCTTGTTTCTACGGCAGAATCACCGCTTCCGGATAGTCCCCGGTCACCAGCAGGCGCGCTTTCTTTGCGGCGTCGTACGTGGGGTAGTCGGTCAGCACCACGGCGTGCTTGCCTTGCAGGTCCGTGCGCTTCGTTGGCTTCAACCCCTTCTTCTGCAGCATCGTCACCAGCTCGTCGGCAACCTCCGGCTTGTTGAACGCGCCGACCTGCACACTGAACGATTTCGTGCCCTGGTGCTCCTTGGCGCGCTTGGCGGGCTCGGTGCCGGGGTAGTTGCGCTGGACGCGCTCGAAGGTCAGGTCGGCCTGTTGGAACCGGCCGAGCCGTTGCTGACTGAGGCCGAGGCGGTACTCGATCCACGACCGCGTCGCGGGGTTCTTCAGGACCTCCAGCGCGCTGTTCCAGTTGCTCATCGCGATGATGAAGTCATCTTGAAAGTAGGCCACGTTCGCCAGGCTGCTGCGGATTGTGGCGCGTTCGGGCTCCTCAGGGTTCTCGTTCAACGCTCGTTCGTACATCGACCGCGCTGCAGCGAGGTCCGACGCGACCGCCGACTGGTTAGGCTTGTCGCGTGACTCGATCGCACGACCCTTGAGGTAGTACGACTGAATGCGCGACTTGCGCGTATTGGCCGGGCCGGTCAACTGTTCGTCGGCCAGCCGGATCGTCGTTTCGTAGTCCTTTGCTTCAAACGCGGTCTTGGCGCGTTCGATCGTGCCGGGTCCCTCATCCTGCTTGGGGGGCGTACAGCCGATGCCGATCAGCACCAAGGTGGAAAAGAGAACACCAGTTATAGTGACTTGCAGGTTTCGCATCCGTGCTTCCTTCGATAAAGTATTTCAGTAGGCGGTATGCGGTCGGCAGTAGGCAGAAATGACGGAAGACGAGAGTCTTTTTTTGCCTAATGTCGACTGCATACTGCTTACTTTCCCAGGAGACCAACGCCATGCTCGTCGAAGCCCTATTCGCCCATGCGGACAAGCACCCGACCGACGTTGCGATCATTGATGATCGCGGGTCGATGACCTGGCAGCAACTGGCTGCGTCGGTCGCGGGTCTGGCGATGTACTTGTCGCAGCAGACGACGCAGTCGCGGGTCGGCATTTTGTTACCGGCGTCGGCCGGGTTCGTTGCCAGTTTCTACGGAACACTGCTGGCGGGCAAGACTGCGGTCCCACTGAACTTCCTGCTGGGGGAAAAGGAGGTCGCCCACTGCATCACCGACAGTGGCGTCGACACGATCGTCACCATCCCCCTGCTGGCCGGGAAGCTCAAAGACGCCCCGCTGAAGGTGGTCGATCTGACCGCCCTTCCCCCCGTCCCCACCTCTGCGGTGAGGCCGAAGTTTCCGCAAACGTCACCGACGGACGTCGCGACGGTCCTTTATACCAGTGGCACGAGCGGGATGCCCAAGGGCGTCATGCTGACCCACGCCACGCTGCAGGGGGACGTCGACGCGTGCATCGAGTCGGCCCAGCTTAAAGGCCAGCACAAGTTCCTCGGCATCATCCCGCTGTTCCACAGCACGGGTCTGCTCGCGACCATGATCGCGCCGATCCGCCTGGGCGCGACGACGGTCTACATCGGCCGGTTCAGCCCTGTCGCGACGCTGAATGCCATTCGCGAGCACAAGATCAGCGTGATGGCCGCCGTCCCCAGCATGTATGGTGCCCTGGTCCGTCTGAAGGAAGCGGGACCGGCCGACGTCGAAAGTCTCTACGCCCCGCTCAGTGGTGGTGAACCGTTGCCGCAGGCGATCCGTGAAGCGTTCCTCGCCAAGTTTGGCAAGCAACTCTACGAAGGGTACGGCTTGACCGAGACGTGTGGCCCGATCGCGGTCAACGTGCCCCACGCCGTCAAACCCGGCTCGGTCGGCAAGCCGATCAGTGGCGTCGAGATCAAGGTCGTCGACGACGACAACAAACCCGTCGCGCAAGGCGAGACCGGTGAGATCTGGATCAAAGGCCCACCCGTCATGAAGGGTTACCTGAACAACACCGAAGCCACCGGCCAAGCCCTGACCGCAGACGGTTTCTTCAAGAGCGGCGACCTCGGCAAGCTCGACACCGACGGCTACCTGCACATCACCGGCCGCAAGAAGGAACTGATCATCAGCGCCGGTGAAAAGGCCTTCCCGCGCGAGATTGAAGACGCCATCATGACCCTCGGCACCATCGCCGAGGCCGCCGTCGTCGGCAAGAAGGACGACCTTCGCGGCGAAGTGCCCGTCGCGTTTGTCGTCCCCAAGGAAGGCCAAACCGTCACATCCGAGCAGGTCCGAGAAGCCGCCCGCGCGACGGGCCTGGCCCAGTGGAAGGTGCCCAAGGAAGTCTTCATCACGACCGAACTGCCCAAGTCGCCGACGGGGAAGGTGCTGAAACGCCTGCTCGTCGAGAAGCTCAACGCAACGTCATAGAACTGCGAAAGGCGATCCCTCACCGCGCCGGCACGATCACCCGCCCCGTGCTGTTCATCAGGTAGGGCCGGTCGCGCGGGCCCGGGTAGCTCGCCGGGACATCGGGCACGTGGCGATACGTCTTCGACAGGCGCGATATCTCGGCGGGGTCGATCAGCACCCACTCGTTCTCACCCAGTTCGCTCAGCGGCTTACCGGTCCACGCGACGATCGGGTCGTCGCTGTCCGGGCGGACGTCGAAGACCGTGCGGTAGCGCGTCTGCGCGGTGTTGACCATCTGGAGAAACGTCTGCGCGTCGCCTACGAAGTGGACGATGCCGCCATTCGCGAGGATTTCCTTCAGTTCCAGCGGCTGCAGGAAGCTGACGTCCTGCATCCCGAAGACCCCCTGCCGACCGATGGCCGCGAAGTGGTCCAGGCGTGAATGCAGCCCGCCTTCAGTCGCTGGCATTCCGATCCAGGCGATGACGGCTGCGACCACGATGAGGATGGACGCGACGATGCGGGACACACGACGACGGTCGACCAATGCGACCAGCAGCGCGACCATCGGCACACCGACCAGCATGAATCGGCCGATCATGTGCGTGTTGCACCAGAAGACCAGCTGCGTCGCGAAAACGAGCACCATCGCGATCGCGATGCGGTTCCATCGGCCCATCAACACGACGCCGAGCACCGCGAGCGGGATGAGCACGAAACCGTATTGCCAGTGAAACACAATCTGCTGTAACGGCGCAGCCAGCGCACCGCCGATCCCCTTGGTCATGCCCGGCGAGTGCGCCACGGTGTAGCGCTCGACCTGTGCCGGCAGCCAGTGGGCCGTGCCGAAGACGCTCGTCGCGTTCGGGAAAAACGGGTTGCCAGTCCACACCGCATTGCGCACGAGCCACGGCGAGACGACGATCAATCCCACCACCACAAACACGGCGACCGCAGCGATCGTCTTCCGCATCGGTTGCCGCCCACGGATCGAGACGACGACGCCCGCCAGCGCAAGGGGCCCGAGCAGCATCGGCCCGGCGGTCAGCTTCACCCCGCACGCGAGCCCACCGCAAAGGCCGGCGAGGACGGCGTTGCGCCAGATCGTGCATTGGGCGATCGGTACGTCGTCCGCTGTCGCAGGGAAAACCGCCAGCACCATCCACCCCACCGCCAGCGCTGCGTAGAAGACCAGCGCCATCTCGACATACGCGACAGACGACAACATCACCGTCCACGGCATCGTCGCAATCGCGACGGCAGCGATCGTGGCGCCGGCGCGGGTGGCGATCGTCCTGGCCATGCCGTACACCGCAACGATCGCCAGCACACCGAACGAAAAGCTCATGAACTGAGCCAGGTACATCCCCGCCCACGGTCCGCCGCGGATGTGCATCGACAGCAAAAAATGCATCTCGACGTTGAAGGGAAAGTACGAGAACGCGTTGTGCGTCAGCGGGACGATGCGGCCGATCTCGTACCACTCGCGCGGCACCTGCAGGTGATAGGAAACGACGTCGTACGGGTGCGGATCGTCCGGCTTCCACAGGAAACCGGGCATCATGGATGCCCCGACTGTCGCGATCGCCAATGCCGGGATCGCTGCAACGAACAGCCAATGCCAGCCGGCGGGTTTGCGCAGCCAATCACGCAGGTGACCCGACACGTCTCCCTTGAGGT
>Ga0163144_10022642_pt1 | contig 12439 bp, 7 predicted proteins | sample OliLak19BULKMAT1_FD_123175 | JGI IMG/M metagenome (GOLD analysis project Ga0163144, IMG submission 123175) | Freshwater microbial mat bacterial communities from Lake Vanda, McMurdo Dry Valleys, Antarctica - Oligotrophic Lake LV.19.BULKMAT1 | ecosystem: Environmental > Aquatic > Freshwater > Lake... | reverse complement strand
TGATGCCCCAGCATTGAAACGAGCCAACATTGGTATTGCAATGGGCATTACAGGCACTGATGTTTCAAAAGAAGCAGCACACATGATTTTGTTAGATGATAATTTTGCCACGATTATAAAAGCTGTTCGAGAAGGTCGTAGGATATTTGACAACATACGCAAATTCATAAAATACACCATGACCAGCAATAGCGGTGAGGTATTGACTATTTTTTTTGCACCTCTAATCGGTTTGCCAATTCCGCTTCTTCCAATTCATATTCTCTGGATAAATTTGGTTACAGATGGTTTACCAGGTCTCGCCTTTGCAGCCGAAGAAGCTGAAGAAAATATTTTGAAACGACAGCCACGCAAAACAAATGAAAGTATTTTTGGTGGCGGAATAGGCATTCATATTCTTTGGGTGGGTTTACTGATGGGTGCTATATGTGTAGGAACACAAGCTTGGGCAATACATGTGGGCAATGAGAAATGGATGACCATGGTATTTACCGTTTTAAGTATATCACAAATGGGACATGCAATGGCTATTCGCAGCGATTGGAAGTCACTTTTCAGTCAAGGTATATTTGGAAACAAGCAACTGGTTGGAGCCGTGCTTCTTACACTTGCATTGCAGATGGCGGTAATTTACATTCCATTTTTGCAAGATATTTTTAGTACAAAAGCACTCTCCATACAAGAATTATTACTTTGCCTCGGCTTGTCAAGTATTGTGTTCTGGGCAGTGGAAATTGAAAAATGGATTAAAAGAATGAAACATAAATCACTAAACAATACAGCCAAACAATGATAGTTTTAATGAAAACGGAGGAAACATTTAAATAGGGTTTGACCCTCTGGACACAGGCTGAGCCTACGTCTAACAAAGTATTAACCTTCCAGCTTTGTTCCCTCCACAGCAATCATCTCGCTTGCGGACGCTGTGTGGCATAAAACGGATAAAAAATTCCTTTCAGTATGCAACTCGCTTGGCATACAATCAAAGTCGCGCCCATGCGCTTAGCCGGTGTACGAATAGACCTCTTTCATATTTCAAAATGTGTGAATTATATAAGTCTAATCATCCCTTACGTAAAAGTTAGCTGAGCAAAACACCTTGTTTTGCGTTTAGCCAAAACCAACCTAAATTTAAATGAATATGATTTTAAATGCACACGCTTTAAATATAGGTTTCGGCATATCTTGATGTCTATAGATTGTGGTGGCAGGTATTATTCAGTTCTGTGTATTAATAATTTACAATAGCAGATGCAAAAGATAAATAAAACGTAATTGTGCACTGCAACTTTCATTTCTCAAACACAATGGATTTCAAAGATTACTACAAAACATTAGGCGTAGAAAAAACAGCAACTGCGTATGAAATAAAAAAAGTATTTCATAAGTTGGCACTGCAATATCACCCTGATAAAAATCTGGACAATAAAGCCGCTTGAGAAAAATTTAAAGAGATAAGCGAAGCCACCTCTTGCAAACCTTTAACATTCGGACATCTAACGACCATAAAATCTAAATTTAAAATGACATTTCAACAACAACATTTAATATCTTTGACCCAATGAAAATTTATATAGACACTTCAGTTATTGGCGGTTGCTTTGATACAGAATTCTAAGAATGGAGCAACGCTTTGTTTCAAGAGTTCGTTGTAGAGACACAGCTAATTATGCTTTCGGACTTGACGCTTCAAGAACTTGAATTTGCAAGAGATGAAATTAGAAGTAAGGTAAATGAAATTCCAGAAGAGAACCGCATTGCTCTTGGAGTGGAAGACGAGTCCATTAAACTTGCGGAAACATATATAAGTGAAGGAGCGTTGACAAATAAAAGTTACAACGATGCTATGCATATTGCACTTGCGACAATTAACAATTCTGATGTATTAGCAAGTTGGAATTTCAAACATATTGTAAATCTTGACCGTATAAGACTTTACAACTCAATCAACTTCAGACTTGGCTACAAGATGATTGAAATTAGAACACCAAGAAATTTTAAAATCAAACGACAATGGATAACATTAAAATTTTTGACGCAGTTCAAATGATGCGAGACATCAGAGAAAAGTTAAGCGAAAAGTATTGGAAACACCCTGACATTTTGAAAAAAGAAATGGAGGCAATACGACAAAAATACAACATCAAATTAGTGACACCGAAATCTAATTAATAAGCAGCCTCTTCGCTACAAGATTTTGCCAGCAGCTAACAGCCGTTTGGCTAAAGTGGCGGTTCAGTGTTCCGCAGCCATCCCGATAGCTATCGTGATGGTAAAAATCGCCACCTTCGTATAACTGCAGAACGTCAGGCTGTGAAAAAAGGGTTGTCCCGTCCATTCCTCAAAGCCTCCCTTACATTTTCCGAAGCCCCCTTTATATATCTCAAACCTCCCTTTCAATTTCTCAAAGACCCTCCTCAACATTTCAAAGCCCGCTTTCAACTTCTCAAACCCCCCTTTTCATTTCTTGGCTCTTGGTTCTTGGTTCTCACATCTCCCTTTTTATTTCTTGGTTCTTACATCTCATTACCAATTGCGGTGCAAAATTATCGGGTTTCGCAAAGCCCGCAACCCCAATTTGCAGTCCTCATTTTGGGTATCACTTTTCTTGCCTAAGTAAAATATTTTTTTAGCGAATTACTTTCCGCGAATTTTCACACACTCCCTCCAAAACTCCAACACAACCCTTCTCACAATCAAATAATTTCCCCTCCTGATGTAAATAGCAATTTAACTATGGAGCGGCATCGCGGATTTTTTGTTACTTTTTATCAAGAAAAAAGTAAGTCACATACTAAGGTCAATCTGCCGCTACACCTTTAAAGAAAAGATGATAGCCACCACTCATTTTATTTCCTCCTTCAACCCATCAAAATCCCATATCTTATATTTATCCTTATATTTCTTTAATTCTTCCAAATCTATAAACGTTTGCCCTTTATAATGTCCATCAATATCAAAGCCCCCCTTAATCGAAAACCGAATCAATTCCACCACACAATGCACATCCACCTTGTTATACAAATCTCTCATATACGACCTTGTCGTGCTTTCCGTAAAATTAAGAAAATCACCCATTTGAGGTTGAGTGAAAGCATGCAACTGCAACACAATTAGTTTCACTTCTTTTAGTGTAAAATCAATACCATTGATACGGATATAAGAAAAAGCCATCTGTTTCGGAATTTAAGTCACCCCAAAATAAAATCAACTTTTCCTCTCCAACAACGCAAAGTTGCCGAATCATAAAGCCTCGTTCACCAATCCCTTATCAGTCCTCAATTCTCAGTTCTCACCACCACACCCTAATACAAATATGAAACACAGCCACACACCCCTGCCCCTCTCCCGAAAGGGGCATGAACAGTCTTATGAGCAATTGAATGATTTGGTAGTTTGTACTTATACGTAGCAGAATACAAGTGGGCAATAAGCAGTGGTTAACGATTCGATTGTTACAGATTTAAAGAATTATTATTTGATGTAAGTTATAGATTCGTAAATTTCTTTTGAAGCATTTCTTCACGCTTAAATTATCTACTCAAACACTTCCCAGTTACCAACCACTTTATGATTCCTAACCAACAAAATGTTTCCAAACTCAAGCATTACAGCTTCGCTTTGGGTGGGTCGAAGAAAAATAAAATCATCTACACTTAAATTTGTTTTTGCCGACCCATTTACAATTTCCTGATTGGAACTAAAGCCGTATAAAGCGTTTGAGGATAATCCTTCGGGGTTGTGGTGTTTTGCTTTCCAACGTCCGCCATAAATAAAATAGGTTTCTTGTAAATTGGGATTCCACCATTGCATAAGCGGTGCTAAAAATTCGAGAAAAGGAATTTTAATTCCAGTGCTTTTCTTTAATACAGGTGTAGCAATAAAAACTGCTGGGCGGTGACCTGTCAATGTAGCTAAATCAAAATCGGAAGGAAGCAACAAACTCGACCCTGATGCTAAATCATTAAGCAAGGTATCGCTATCATACATTTGATAAGTTTTACTTCCTGCACCATTTAACGTAAGTGGTTTATTAAACATTTCTGGGAATGCTTTTTTACCCGCTACAAAAAACTCATTGTAATATTTCAGCACATTTTTGTAAGCACCCTGCGGACTGCCCAATGGGAAGAAAACTTCGGGAACATGCGCATCGTAGCCCATAAAACCACTAAAACTCAAATGCGAAGAATCGCTATTTATTACAGAAAGCATTTCTATTAATTGTTCAGTTTTTGTAACCCCACCACGGTGCAGCCCCACATCAATTTCTACGTTTAATTGCAGATGCGTATTTTTTTGATGCGCAAAATCTTGATACTGCAGCAATCGCTCTTTAGAATCTATGAGCCACTGAATTTGCTTTGCCGGATTAAAAGATGTTGAATCGGGAAGTTGCGCATAAAAAGTTTCGAGAGCCGAAAGCGGCATGGGCTTACCGAGCAATAAATCTACATCGGGCTTGTGGGCTACCCATAAATTTAAAAACGGCTGATGAAAACACATGACCTTATTAGTTCCCGTTTTAGAAAAAATGTAATCAATCAATCCAAGCGAAGGCAATGATTTATCTACCACCCTATAATATTTAGGCGGTTTAATATGCGATTTCAGCACTGCAATATTCGAATCGAGTAAGTCTAAATCAATAATAACAACTGGTCTGCCAATAGTATTTTTTTTAAGCTCTTTATTCAGCAAATCAAAATACGGAGTGTAAGGCTTGCCTATGTTTTTTGGTTTAAAAACAATTGCAATTGCAACGATTATAATTACAAGCAGAATTAAAAATCTTGGTCTGTAGTATGTTTTCATAATTGAATTAATAAAAAGAAAAGACAGTTATTATTTAATAGCCTCGAAAACAATTATTAAAATAGTCAATTATAAAAGCGGATAAAAGTATGGATAGCTTTAATAGAAGCAAAAAGTAAATTTTTAATTACTTAGAGCTATTTTGATAACATTCATTTAACCTATACTCATGAATTAGCACATATTTTTGACGAATGTATAAATTATATCTATTTACATTTCTTACTTCATTTTTAGTTTCCGCTAAAGCACAATCTGTTTTTAAAATAACGGATTATGGCGCTTCCACTACTGTGAATGCATTTGGAAATGCTGCATCTATTCAAAATGCAATTAATGCTTGCAGCAATGCTGGAGGAGGAACAGTTTTGGTAGATTCAGGAAACTTTGTTACCAATACTTTCATTTTAAAAAGCAATGTAACTTTACGCATTCTGCAAGGTGCATCGCTTACAGCCCACACTATCAACAATGATTACCCTGAGTACCCATATAATCAGCCAAGTTGGTCGGATAATAATTATACAAAACGCTCTTTAATTTTTGCGCAGGAAGCAAACAACATTCGCATCACAGGTGGCGGCACCATTTTTTTTAGTGGACGCGCTGCTAACTTTTTGAGTGTATCCAAAAATTTTCGCCCGTTTGGTATTAGAATGCACCGGTGCAAAAATGTGGTAATAGATAGTATTAAATTAGAAAACGCAGCGCATTGGATGGTACATCTTTTTAATTGTGATACAATTACGATTCGCAAAATCAACATCTACAATCATTGCTTTGGAAGCAACGATGGCATAAACATTGACGGTAGTCGCAATGTGCTGATTGAAGATTGTGATATTGATAGCAATGATGACCCTATTGTAATCAAAACGCATTCGCTTGCTGCAGCAGAAGATGTGTTGGTGCGCAATTGCACTCTTGCCACTTACGAGCGTGCAATAAAAGTGGGTAATGAAAGTTGCGGTCCAATGAGAAGAATTAGATTTGAAAATATTGTAGTGAAAAAAAGTGCCTTTGGTATTGCTTTTACTCCAGCAAATGCAATTTATGTTGGTGTAACAGATGGTGGTTTAGCCGAAGATATTTCGTTTGAAAATATTGATATTCAAACACCCTACGAAACACCAATTTTTATTCGATTGAGTAACCGTGGAAATAAATACACATCCAATATTCCACCTCCTCCAGTTCAGTATTTGAAAAATGTAACAATCAAAAATTTTAGGTGCGAATCTGCTAGGGCAATTCCATCTTCAATTACTGCAATGCCAAACTTTTTTGTTGAAAATATTTTACTGGAAAATATAACGCTGATTGTAAAAGGAGATAGTGGAATTGTGGGATTGCAAACTGTGCCTGAATTAGCAACATCGCGCCCCGAGCCTGATATGTGGGGCGATTCATTACCTGCGCATGGGTTTTATGTGCGTCATGCAAAAAATGTTCAGTTCAAAAATGTTTGTATTTCATTAAAAGGAAAAGACAATAGACCAGAATATTATTTTGAAGACACTGCAAATGTTTTCAAAAATGATTGCACCAATCCTTACAACTCAATTGCGGAGTTTGCAAATCCACATGCCCTCAAGTTATTTCCTAATCCTGCACAAAAACACTTGAACATAAAAAGCGATTTAATTATTGAAAATGCAAAAATTGTATTGTTTGATATCACAGGAAGACAATACAATGTAAGTATTGAAAAAACAGATGAATACTCATTAACTCTGAATATCGAAAATTTAGAGAATGGTTTCTATTTTATTCAAATAGCAAATGAAAAACTCAACCTTTCAAACAGCTTTATCAAGCAATAAATTTGTATGAATAATTTACAAGTATAAATTTTAGCGTTCCTATACTTTTAAATTATGTACTTAGTTAATTGAATTTTGATTAGCACCCATAAGCTAAATAAGAAATTAATATGAATGCAATTTCAGCTTAGGCGTGCCACTGCGCATCCACATATTTTAATTTACATTCTTCCCTACTGATATATGATTTAGATAAAAGGAAAACTTAAAGATTTGCAGTTGTGAATGCTGCGCATTTTGTATTGATTTTTAAACGCCCACGCCACATACCTCATGTACGCTTTATACCTAATCAGCAACACCCCCTATTTAAAATTCAGAAGTAGCACCATGTGTGCGAGAGATTGATTGTATCTGTAGTAGAAGATTTAATTATTTATGAATTTGTTTGTATTGATAATCTTTTTTAGGTTTAACTAAGATTAGCAAAAAAAATTCCTGCCATGAAACATGCTCTCCTCTTTGCCTTCTCATTAATTACCTTAATGATTCAAGCTGGTGAAACAAGAATCCAGTCATACTTTATTGAAAACAAAGGTCAGGTAAGAGCCGATAATCCAGATGAGGTTTTGGCATACTCTAGCTACACAAACGGGCAGATTTTTATTACTCGGAGTGGCTTCAGCATTATTGGCAGGAGCAAACGCCAAAGCCATAAAATTGATGTTATAATAAAGAATGCAAGCATTCAAAAATCACAAATGGTGATGGTTGAAAGCAACAGACATTATGTAAACATCTACAAACAAAATTTTAAGTCAGCACAAATTAAAACGTCAACGGTTGTGCTTATCAAATCAATTTATGAGGGGGTTGACTGGTTGTGGTCAATTGATGAATATGGTAATTGGCGACATGAATTTTTGGTGAATAAGGATGCAACAATTCCTAATATTGAATATGAGGTTAAGGGGGCTGATGTAAGTATTTCAAAAAATAAATTAGCGATTTCTAATGGCATTTTTTCGGTGAATGAGGGACCTTTGGTTTTGACCGACAACAATAAAAAAGTGGATGCAGTTTGGCAAATGACTGTAGCAAATGGGGTGCGGATTGGATTCCCGAAAGGTATTTCAACAGAGCATGGTTTTACTATTGATCCTTCAATTGAATTGCAGTGGAACACGCCACCTGATGAGTTTAATACTGGTTTTAGAAAAGTGGTTTATGACAATGATAGTAACACTGTTACTGTTGGATATTCCTACAATTATGCTACGCCTATTTTTCCACAGGTAAGTGGTTCGTACACAGATTATAATGCCGACTCTACAGATGTATTGATAATGAAATGTGATACCGCACAAGAGTTGATGTGGACTACCTTTTTTGGGGGCGGTGATATTGATTTTGGCAATAGTGTAGCTGCTTTTGAAAATGGAATTTTTATTACAGGATACACGCACTCTTTCGATTTTCCACGGGCAACGTACGGTAATTATAATGAGCCTACTAACATAGGTAGTAAAGATGCTTTTATAGCAAGATTTACAGGAGAGGGAAAATGGATATGGGCAACGGGTTATGGAGGATATAGTGAAGATGAGGCATTAGATATTTGTACTTACGGGGGTAAGTTTTTTATCTCTGGCTTCACCAGCTCAACAGACTTTCCAAATAAGAATTCTCAGGGTGGATTTTTTGACGGGAGTTTGGCGAGTTTTTACAACGGGCAATTTTTTACTCCTTCAAAAATGGGATTTGTTGCTGCTTTTGATACTGCTTGTAACAGGTTGTGGAGTACTTTTGTGGGCGGCAACGGAGATGATTATATAACTTCAATTACGGCTGATGATTCTGGCTTGTATTTTGCAGGATACACCCTGCCGCGCACCGATTCTTTTCCATTGGTGAACAAGCCGGGTGCCTATTTTAAAAGTACTGCTGATAGCCTAGAAGCTGTTGTTGGAAAGTTTGGTAATAATTTTTCGCTTGAATGGAGTACCCACTTTGGTGGTTCAGGAAATGACATTGCGACTTCTATCGCCAAGGGAAGTTGCGGTGTTTTTATTTGCGGCTCTACAAACTCAATTAATCTTCCAGTACTGTCTCAAGCCAATGGTAATTTCTATCAAGCAAATTTTGGGGGAGGTAGTGCTGATGGATTTATTGCAAAGTTCAATCCAATCACATTGCAACGTGAGTACGCAACTTATTTCGGTACAAACGCCAATGATGCTTTAACTGCTGTTGCCTTAGATGATTCCTGCTATCAGTTGTACGCTGGTTTTTCGGATGGGAATTTTACAACAACTGGCGCAAATGCAGGTTTTTTTGAGCAAAAATTCAAAGCAGGTTTGAGAGATGGAGTTGTGTTGGGCTTTGACCTATTGCAACAAAATTTTTGGAAAACCTATTTTGGAAACTCCGCTACTGACCTATCGCATAGCCTTGTGAGTAAAAATAGAAATGATGTTTACATGGCGGGAGAAGGATTTTACAATTACGGTAATTTTTTGCGAATTGGTGGCACGTATATCACTACTGGCTGCACGAGTAATTTACTATGCGGTTACACCTCGACTAACGGTGTAAATAACCGCTTGGTGAATGCAGAAATGGGTGGGGCGCCAATTGGCTCAGGGAGTGGGAGTGGCGGAAGTTCTTGCAACAAAAAATTGAATTTTCAGGCTTTATTGCCTTTGCAAAATACATGCGGAAGTCAATGTAATGGTAAAGCTGAAATTGATACTACCAATATTGGTGGCTGCGCTCCCTACATTTTTTTGTGGTCGAACGGCAATGTGGGTTTAAGAGATACTTCGCTTTGTGAATTTTACTGGACAAGAGTAATTGATGCAGGGGGAAATTATAGAACAATTTATGGTCGCTTTAATGTTTTCAGAATTAAAGAGGTGGAAAGCACTTCAACAAGTTGCGGTGTGCTGCCCTACTTAGATACATTGGTGAAACTGAGAGGTGGAGAGTTTCCATACACTTATACATATAGAGGCGCAAGCCCTCCAAATTCGTGTAGCACAAATGCCATTTTTGATGTTCAGGATAAAAATGGCTGTATTATAACATCAACCCTATTGTGGAGCAGATCAAACCAAGCGGTGTTCCCGATTTTGAAGGTCAAAGGGTGTGGATTGTATTTTGAAGGTTTTGAAATAGGCTCCATTTGCCCAAGTTCATCTAACGCAAATTTTATAGTAGTAAAACCAAATGGAGGAAGAGATACTGTAGATGCTAAAATCGGCAAATTTTATGATACGCAGCAACCGGGTATATATGAAGTGTATTTGGATTTGAGAGATTGTGTTTTTGGAGCTTACAGACTTTTGGTTCAGCCTTTACCCAAATATAACATTGTTGCCTTACCACCCTGCGATTTGAATGATGGCAGCATCACTATAAATTTTGTTCCAGACATTTCGATTCTTGCAAATTATGGCAGCTATGTAATTAAGGTGCTATTGTATGATAGTGTTTTATTAAGGGTGGATTCAGCCGTTGTTTATTTAAACGATACGGCTACTGTTGTGTTTGAAAATTTGCCTCGGAAAAACTATTCTATTTTTATAAATGATTCCTCATGCTATCGCACTTCAACAACTATAGATTTTAGAGATATTGAAATAAATTTTAATGACATTAAAATTGACTGCGGCAAGCCTATTGCATTAAAGGCAAATGTTACAGGAGGTGGTAATAACAAAACATACGAATGGTCGAATGGGGAGTCGGGATGGGACAGTATTATAATTGACAGAACAGGAGTTTACACTATCACTGTTACAACCGAAGCCGGATGCGTTGCAGAAAATTCGGTTAGTATTGGCGGCTCGAATGGAGTGGTGATTGACTCGGTGAAAGAAAATATTGATCCCTGTGCTGCCAGTCCATTTAGTGTTGCAGAGGTTTATACTTCTTCACCAGAAAATCCATCACCGTTTTTTTCTTACTTGTGGTCGAATGGAGAAAACAACAAACAGGCAAGCCAACTTCCACCAGGCACCAGCAGTGTTATTGTTTTTGACACGAAAGGATGTTCAAAAAGCACTACTGTATTGAACACCAAAAAGCCACCACTATTTATTACTGATAGCGTTGAAAATAAACAATGCTTTGAATCTGATAATGGGGCTGTTTATACGCAGATAAATTTTGGCTATCCTCCATTTACTTATAATTGGAGTGGTGGCACGAATACTGAAAATGCAACCGCACTCCCCAATGGCACATTTCATTTAACTGTTACTGATGAAAAGAATTGCACTGTAACAAAAAGCTATACTATCCTCGGTCCACCTCCTATTCAAATTTCATTAAATGCATTGCAAGATACCTGCAATAATGGAAATGGAAAGGCTTCTGTTAGCGCAATTGGCGGGAATGGCTTTTTTACTTTTGAATGGTCAAATTCTGACACAACAAATGTTGTGACCAATTTGATTTCGGGGATTTTTAATGTAACAGTTACAGATATAAAAGGCTGCACAAAATCTGATGGAATATTTGTTCCTTCTGTAAATACGCTTGTGGTAGAAGTAGAGGTGCATAATGCTTTATGCTTTGGTGATAGCAGTGGATATGCGATTGCACAGATAACTGCCGGCACATCGCCCTACCAAATATACTGGTCAACAGGTGATACAAGTTTAGTGCTTCAAGACTTAGCTAAAGGGAATTATGCCATTACAGTTTATTCGGCTAATGGATGTGAGCAAAGTATAGATTTTGAAATTGATGAACCCAATCAATTAATCATGGTATATTTTGGAGATACTGCTGTGTGTGTAAATCAATATGCAGAAATATATGTTGATGCAGATGGCGGCACACCGCCCTATTGGTTCCCAGATTTCTATTACTTCCCCGCAGGTCAAAACTCTGTTTCCATTAGCGATGATAATGGTTGTGTTGCAGAGGCGGTGATTACTATAGTTGAGTTACCGTATTTTGATGTGATTGTAGCTATTGTAGATTCTGCATTGTGTGCCGGTGAAGTATCTGTGGTGGAAATAACTCCTGATGGCGGAGATTCTCCATATATTTTGGAAGACTTCTATTCTCCTTATTCATTTCAGAATTCCACAACTGTTTCACTGTTGGCAGGTTATCATTACTTTGAAGTTTTGAGTGATGGCTTTTGTAAATCTGAGATTGAAATAGAAATTCCAGAAATTACTAATCCATTGATTTTTCAAGCAAATATTTTACCTGTTGTTTGTGGTATCAATACAATACAATCAGTTGAAATAGAAATTGCTCAAGGAACAACCCCATATTATATCAATGGGAACGCGGTTTCTACAAACCCAGTTGTGTTTAATAATCTGGGAGTCGGGTATATATACTTTGAAATCTCAGATGCCAATAACTGTGCTTTAGAATATGGAACATTTATAGATTCAATCTATACATTAAAAGCTAAGGCAACCCATACTCCAATCAAATGTGCGGGGACACCATCCATAGTTACCGTTTCGGCAATCGGTGGAACTTATCCATTTACAGGAATAGGGAATTTTAGTGTTTCAGGCGGCAACTATAATTACTTAGTGGTGGATGATAATGGATGTAGAGATTCTGTTTTGCTAAACATTTTTGAGCCACAACCACTGGTAATAACATTAAACACGGTAAACATCAATTGCAGTGCAGACAGTGGAATTGTGAAAATATTTGCCAGCGGTGGCGTGAAGCCATTTAAAGCAAGTGTAGGAAATAACACGTTTTCTTTCTCCGATTCATTGATTTTGAATATGGAAACAGGCAACTATAATTTGAATATTTTGGATGCTAATAACTGCTTTCATTTTAAAAGTTTTACACTTTATCCTGCAGCACAATTA
>Ga0163144_10022641_pt1 | contig 12440 bp, 9 predicted proteins | sample OliLak19BULKMAT1_FD_123175 | JGI IMG/M metagenome (GOLD analysis project Ga0163144, IMG submission 123175) | Freshwater microbial mat bacterial communities from Lake Vanda, McMurdo Dry Valleys, Antarctica - Oligotrophic Lake LV.19.BULKMAT1 | ecosystem: Environmental > Aquatic > Freshwater > Lake... | reverse complement strand
TGCTCGCGAACCACTTACGTTTGCAGGTGTTAACGCAATTGGTTTGCGTCGTCGCGGAATGAGCGACGAAGATGTAAAACAAATTGAAGATATCTATCGAAATTTATTTATCCTCAACAATTCAATTACAAAAGGAATCAACATCATTGAAGCAGAAATTCCTGATACCGAAATTCGCAGAAAAGTAATTGATTTCATAAAAAAATCTGAGAAGGGAATTATTAAGGGACCTATTTAGGAGGAAAAAGTAAAGAGAGATGAGGACAGAGCGCAGAGGGCTCGAGAAAACATTTTTCATTAACCCTATTTCAACAAAACTCCATTTTTTCTCCCGGATAGCTATCTGAATTACCGTTTCCAAATTGCATCCTATCAATACCATCCGCCATTTACCCTCGTGGCTCTGCCCTCGACCCTGATTCACCCTTTTAACTCTTCTCCCTAATATTTAAAAAGATAACCATTATATTTGCAGATAGACTCAATTCAAAAACATGGCAACAACAGCAGAAATTAAAAACGGAATTTGCATCAATCACAACGGAAAATTAATGACCGTTGTAGAATTTCAACACGTAAAACCCGGAAAAGGCCCTGCGTTTGTGCGAACAAAAATGAGAAACATTGAAACCGGAAAAGTAATTGATAACACTTTTTCTGCCGGACATAAAATTGAGATCGTTCGCATTGAAACACGTGAATACACTTATTTATATCCAGAAGGTGAAGGTTATTATTTTATGCACAAAGAAACATTCGAGCAAGTTTTTATTGAGGCAAGAATGATTGAGAATCCACTATTTTTAAAAGAAGGTGCTACCTGTGTAATTGTTTTTCACGCAGAAGAAGAGATGCCGTTAACAGTAGAGTTACCAAATTATATTGATACTGAAGTGGTTTATACTGAGCCTGGCGTAAAAGGAGATACGGCTACAAACACCATGAAACCAGCAAAAATTGACACAGGAGCTGAAATTCGTGTTCCGCTTTTTATTGAAATTGGTGATAGGATTCGGGTTGATACAAGGACAGGTGTTTATTCGGAAAGACTTAAATAAAATTAGTGGCAATGGCAGTTGCAGGCTGGTGCAATTAAATTATAAAACTTGAACACTCAAATGCTTGGCTTTTGAGTGTTTTTTTTTGAAGATAAAACATGGAAAAAAGAATTGACATAAAAATCCACGTTCGCTATTTTACGCATGGAAATCCGAATGCCAAAAATCTCCTTGTTGTTTTGCACGGATACGGCCATCTTGCTTCCTACTTTATTAAAAGATTTGAATTTTTAGATCCAGAAAAATACTATGTTGTTGCTCCTGAAGGACTTCATCGCTTCTATCTCAATGGCACAGGCGGAAGAGTTGGCGCTTCATGGATGACAAAAGAAGATCGTGAAAATGACATAAAAAATTATGTACATTACCTTGATAAAATTTTTGACGAAGTAATTTCAACAACTAATTTTCAACGCAAACTGCTACTAGGTTTTTCACAAGGAGGAGCAACAGGCTCTAGATATATGGCTTTTGGCAAACATTCATTTGATCAATTTATTTTGTGGGCAGCTGTTTTTCCACCAGATTTATCCAATCAAATCTATTCAAAATTTAATTCATCCATAAATTATTTTGTAGTTGGTAATCGAGATCCATATTACAATGAACAACAAATCGCCGATCACATCGTTCAATTAACGAAGGAGAAATTACAAATTGAATTAATTAAATTTGATGGCGAACATGAAATAAATTCTGATGTTCTGTTGTCGATTCTAAAATGAAATATAAATTAATCATATTGCTTCTAAGTATCACCGTTATTGGCAGCGCTCAATATGACATTGATACACTCGAGTCTGACACGCTTACTAAAGAACCAAAAGTAAATTTGTTTGAATTGAAGAAAAAAATTTATGTGGGTACAGATCTTTCCTTGAGTTTTGGAAGCTTGACTTATATTTATTTAGCACCACTTATTGGATACGACATTACAAAAAAATTCTCCGGTGGTTTTAGTACGATGTATCAATTGTTAAGAGCAAAATCATTTAGTGGAAATATTGTTTCAGAAAATTCATTCGGTGCAGGAATGTTTTTGCGCTATCGACCCATTCAACAATTTATGTTGCATACCGAATTAGATTTGATAAATACGGTTGATTATTCTGTTGCGTTTGGCCGAGTCAATGTTCCAGCTTATTTTTTAGGAGCTGGTTATACTGGGCAGTTGGGCGACAGAGTTTATTATAGTTTTTTAGTGAGCTATGAATTTATTCGCAATCCAAATATGCCGGTACCCGCCTTTGTAAATATTCAAGGTGTTCCGTTTTATTTAAAATATGGATTTGTTTGGTATTTGGGGTAGATCTAAATCATTTAAATAGCAGGATACAAAATAAGCACTCAGAATCCATTCCAAAATCGTTGCATTAAAAATTTCCATTTTTTTTTTTACCACAAAGCACACAAAGACGATAGATATTCGATATAAACACAAAGAACTCAAAGCAATTTTCTTTGTGCTCTTTGTGTATTTTTTTCTTGGTAAAATTTGTGGTTAAAGCCCAAGCTGCGCAATAAATGAGAAATTCTGCGCTGGATTTTTATCCTGCGCTAATGCACTCCCGTTAGCTATCGGGACAAAAGGAGCTTTGCTTCGAACCAATTTGTCAAGTAGGTGAAATTGAAAAAAAAACTTTTGCAAAACCGGATCCGTAAATAAAATAATTTGCCGAATTAAAATTTTTTATTTTTTCGTTTTCGAAAAAAATTCGTTCAATAAAATTTCAAAAACTAGTGCTTTAAAAATCAATTTGCTTTTTGTAAAAAAAACATTCTGAAAAAATCAACATTGCAAACTGTGGCAAAAAATATTCTACGTCAGTGTTTTCCAAACGAAACGAAAGCTGATTTTAGTAAAAGACTTAAACAACTCAAATAAAATTCTAAAAACATTAGCTTTACAATATGATAGCCTTCGATAAAAAGGCTAATTTAAAGCCCTACGAGCCAATAAAGATTTCTGTTGCTGATATGAAAGCACATTCTGTGAGCGAGTTTAATTCTTCAACACGAAAGAACAATTTTGACAAATACATCCGTTATTCAGATGATCTTAAAAAATTATTAAATGGTCAGCCTATTAGACAATGGGTCAACGGGGTCTTTTGTTACCAAAAAGATCAATCCGAAAGACATAGATCTAATTACCTTTGTCGACCATTAATTGATTTCTAAACTGGGCACAAAATTGGATGCTTTTAAGTCGCCCCTTAGCTGGCTAAATTATGGGGTGGATGCCTATTTAATAGCGGTTTATTCAGATAAGAGCGTTCATCTCAAACTTACTCAATTTGATACCGTCGAATGGCTGACTCAGTTCAGTACAACCAGACCTAACCGCAAAGGACAGAAGTTTAGAAAAGGCTTTCTAGAGATTTTTTACGAACTTTGTAAAGATGAAAGAACATAAAAAATATCAGCTACAAGACTTAATCGAAAAGATCAAGAAAGTAGATGACATGATAAAATTTCATTCATCAAACCCTTCAACTTTTTTGCTTGATCAATATCAAGCAAAAAAGGAAAAACTATTGAGCTATTTAATTGACGAACTTATTACTTCTGAAGTGAGATCGCCGTACAGTTTTAAACTGATCATAATGGCTTTGATAAAGTTCTACCCAGAGTTGGAAATCGGTAAACCAGAGAAAATAAGTCGGTCTAAAAAGAATAATTCTAATGACCTCAAAGAATTAGAAAAATCGTTAATTGCGTAATCACCACCACCGCACCATTAGCTTCAGCATATCGTGTGCGCAGGCTACTAAATGTAATTTTGATCCTCATTAATTTCTAGTACTCGATTCAATTTAAAAACTATTTTTCTGCAGAAACGCACATGTGTTTTCGCTTATTTTAAATTATCGGAACAGTCCCGTAATCATGCACCGAACACTTCCACCACCAATGGTTTCAATTGTCGGAATATCGAACGATAAAATTTGACAGAATTTATTGATTTCTAATTTCTGCTCATCTGTCAAAACATTAAATGCAGTTTGACTCATTAAAAGATAACGGTCATTTTTTTTATTCTGAACTTCAATACAATTCCCTGCAAATTGATTCATTTGTTGAAATGAAATTGGAATAATTCTTTGATTTGTTTCTTGTAATTTTTGTTGAAGCATTGAACGCTCAATCAAATTTTGAATTGAATCAAGACAAATTAAAACGAAACCATTTCCAATTGTCATCATCACGTTAGTGTGATAAATTAAATTACCTGCCAAATCAAAACTCTGAAATGAAATAGGTGAATAATCTATTTGCTTACAATAAGATTCAAATAAGCTAACATTTGTCCTTGTTGACTCACAAGCGTAGGCAATTTTATTTTGATGGTCGAAAACAATTGAACCAGTTCCTTCCAAGAATTGATTTTTAACAACATGATTCGCTAAATCAATTAATTCACTTGATTTGGTTTCTTCCTTTATCCAATCTAAAATATCCGTTCTAATTTCTGCACGCCGATTGGGTGTGCACATAGGAAATGCAGTAAGATTACCTGTAGGGAAATTGGCCATCCAATTATTTGAGAAAACAGAATCAGGCAAATCATGCTGAATATCATCAAAAACTGCCACTTCAATTTCTGCTTGTTTTAATTTTTGAACCATTGCATCAAACTCAATTCTAGCCTTAGTTGCAACATCATCCAATTTTTTTTGGTTCTGAAAAAAATTCGTTTTCGCCGTTTCAAAATTAAATCCAAAACTCGCTGGACGAATCATCACAATCAAATTCGGTATATTTGGCAACGATGAAGTTTTCATATTTACTATACGGCTCAAGTTTGTTTCTACTTTTTGCTTGCGACAATAAAGGTACAGAAACTGTTGTAATTCCAACTCAACCAGAAGTGGAAGTTGACACAACAATAAGTATTGAAATTGTTGAACCAATTTATATTGTTGATACATTAGAGCAGTCATTAATTGATGCCGGTCTTGTAAATGTTCAGGATTCCATTCCCGAAATTTTAGTTGAACTCAGATATTCAACTACCAATAATTTTATGAATGAAGATGTTTATGGTCATTTAAACAGAGCGTATTTGCAACCGGACGTTCTTCAATCATTAAAAAAATGTATGATAAAATTGAAAGAAATAGACTCAACGTTAACGCTTTTAATTTATGATGCTGTTCGACCACGAAGCGTTCAACAAATTATGTGGGATATTTTAGATATGCCAATTAATGAAAAAACAAAATTCGTAGCCAATCCAAAAAATGGTTCTGTTCACAATTACGGAGCAGCTGTAGACATTACGCTTGCTGATGAAAACGGAATTGCCTTGGACATGGGCGCTGAATATGATGATATTCGTCACATTGCTTATCCAAGGTATGAAGGTGCCTATTTAGATTCAGGCATGTTGAGTTTAGAACAAATTGAAAATAGAAAAATTTTAAGAGAGACAATGCGCGCGGGAGGTTTTACTGGAATTCAAACAGAGTGGTGGCATTTTAATGCGCATTCCAGGGATGTTTGTAAGACGCGATATGCGATTATGGAGTGAGGGAAATTTAGTAAGGTGGTCGGTGATTTAGTGGTCAGGTCGTCGAGTGATTTGATTGTCTATATTATTTTTAATTTTGGAGGTGTAAGGACTGAAACTATTTAACGACAAAACATTAACCATTAAAAATTAAGTTATGACAAAGAGCAAATTTTTATTCTTATCGATTCTATTTTTTGTTGCGCTTTCGTCAGTTGGAAAATCAACGAATGAAAAAGAATTGATAGGTAATAACCAGATTACAGAAGAAGAAAAAAAAAATACATCGAATGAACAATTTTCGTTTACAAATATTTCGCCAATTGAAATCAATCAAGAAATAGAAAAAATAAGTCCGCCAATTAACGCAAAATTAAATCAGAAAATAAAAGCTTGTCACCGACAAAAAATTGGACCTATCATTATTGCAGTTGCAACAGGAGTCGGTGTTTTAGGATTTGTTATTTGGGCAATTGCTACGAATGTTTAAATACGGTTGACATAATTTTTTTTACTCCCCATAGTGGTTGCCATTTGGCAAAGTACCACAAAGGATTCCTTAGCTTACTGGCGCAAAAAAACGCAAATGTAATCCTCTTAAATCTGCGAATTTTTTCTCCTTTAATCTGCGGGGAAAATGAAATTATTTTTTTTCACAGAAAGTATTGCAAAGAATCCATAAGCTGACTGGCGCAAAGAAACGCAAAGAAAATCTTAAAAAATTCTCTATCGAATAATATACATCTTTCCAAAATCTTTGGTAAAATATTGGTCGGCGCCGCTTTCGCGATGATCTACGTCTTGACCATCTATTTTTACAATAACTCGATAAAGATAAACACCGTTTGCTAAGAGGTCGCCATATTCATCTGTGCCATCCCAAGTGTATTCTGTAATGTTTCTGCCTATTTTGATTGGTCCTAATTCACCAACGGTAATTTCGCGAACAACTTTTCCAGTAACTGTCATAATTTGAATAGTGAATTCGGTTGGAATAGTTGCGCCTGTTAACGTAAAAACGAATTGAGTTGATGTAGAAAACGGATTTGGATAATTCATCAAATTGGTGACAGACGAATTATGATCTATTTCAAATTCAATATCGTACTCAAAGTCGCCGGAAATATTTCCAGTTTTATCGGTGCCTTGCACAAGCAAACGATACATACCATCTTGCGTCAAATCACTCGTAAAAATAATTTTGAATTTTTTGGAACCTGCATCTGCCGGCACCCATTCCATTTGAGGTTCACCAAGTGCATTTCTAAAATTAAGGCGCTGTTGAACTCCGTCAGGATAAGTTAAATACAAACCAAAATTAGCCGTATCTGACTCTTGGTTCAACAATAAAAATTGATTCTCATCCTTCAACGTAATAATTATTTCAGATTTTGGATCAACTAAATCTCCATTGAGAATATGATAACCATTAAATGTGACATCAAGAATTGGATTTTCATCATCACTTAAAACGCGGAATGGAATTTGACCAATGTTATTGTAATGATACATTTCAATCTGGTCGGTTTGCGAACCTGAAATGAAAGGATTCACCTCAACCCACAAACTATTTAAGCCAACTATACTTTCTGTATTCAAGATTAATGTATCTGTAATAGTTTGACCAACGCGCAACGAATCTTGGCGCGGATAAGAGATTGGAATAAGGTTATGATACGCATCTTCAATCCAATAATTCACCAATAAAGAATCCATTGGTAAATCAGAAATATTATCAATATCAAACGCTACAACAATTTGTTGACCTTCGCTAATTGAATCACCAGGAATCCATACAATTCCTGAAGAACCATCTAGTGCAGCTTCTGGAGCATACTGAAATAAAACATGCCAACGATCTATTTGAGCTGGTGTAAAACCTGTACTATCCCAATAATACGCTGCCATTTTTAAATAAGGATAAACTTGCGCATCAATAATAGAATTTAAATTAATGATAGAATCATTGCTTGTAAAAATTGTATCAATTACCAACGTTTCTAAACCACCCCAATTAATTCCAAAAACTTGAAGCCGTGTTGAATCATTTGTTGAAGATTCTGTAGGGTCTTGTTTCCAATAGATAGTTTCCCATTCTTGCGCGGGACCAATAACGGTAGACATTTCAGAGCCTGTATAATCAAATCCCCAAAGCGTATCTTCAAAATGAATTAAGTCTTCAATGGTTTGCCCATATACTTCTTTGCACGATGTTGGATCTCCCATTTTTCCGAAAACAATAAACGGCACTTCTGGTCGACCTGCATAAATACTATCAGAACCTAGATTATTAAACACAGAATACATAGCCGGATAAACTGCATCCCATTCAGAATAATTTGCAAAGCGTGAAGTATAAATTAAATAATAAAATCCATCTGGAATTTCATTCTCTAGCATTAATTGCGCGGCTTGCATAGAATTAAAATCATTCTGCGGAAAAGCAAAATTCCATTCAACTCTTGGCCGGCAACCACCATCATCATTTGCATTTCCAAAATCATGAGTAGGATTATGCCAAGTCAAATCAGGCGCTTGCCACCTTGTTCCCCAAGGTTTTAATGTATAAGGATCAATAACGCAAATTAAAAACTGAGGATTAACTGAACAGTAATTGTATTCGGCAATTTCGCCATTGATGTGGTAAAGCGTGTAGGCATATTCTAACCAATTATCTGCATTGCCATAAACATCACAATCAATTGTTTTGAAAGAAGGACCAAAGAATTTTTTTCGTGCAGCCCGATCATATTCTACAAATTGAAAATCGTTGTTTTTGTATTGAAAAAAATGATCTTGTCCCCAACCTGATTTTCCTTTGATGTATTGAAAAGAATATTCAATCCAATAATAAGAACCTGTATCTTCAACAGCCACACGCCAAAAATAAACGGTGCTATCTGTTAAAATTAATTCTGCAGACAAACCTGAATTAGCGCTGTACCATTGATTGTAACCAACTTCTAATACACCGCCAAGTGAAGTTTGAGAATTGAATTTTCTATTTGGACTATTAAATAAATCAGTTGTATCAATTTCAAAACGATACGTTGCAATATCGGCAAATGGATTAATTGTAGAGGCTTTTAGCGTTATTGTGTCTTTTGGTACAACGGCATAATCATAAGGCCAAACAGGATAAATTCCATCAACATCAAAAATAACTTGTTTACTTATTTGATTGTTTCCAACTTCATCATATTGCTCTAAAATTAAACTTGGAATATCAATAGAAACTGAGAATTCATTAATCCCGAGACCTTCATTTGTATAAAGTGGAATCGTAAAAACAATGGTATCTACATAATTTACACCAGCAACTAATTTTGTATAAAGTGAATCGCCTCCATTGTTAGGAAAAGTTCGTGTCAACTCAATTGCAAATGTATCCTTTGTCGCTTTTCCAATGTTGTAAATAATCACATTCACATCTATTGAATCTACTGTTAAATCAACAAAAGATGGTGTGATGAAAATACTGTTTTGATTAACTTCTAATTCAGGGTTTTGATGCGAATTAACTTTGAGTGCAGGATCGCCATGCAGCGTCATTTCTGTTACAACATTTTGCAATCCTAGCGACATGACTGATGACTGAATATTTTGAATTGTATAAATAATATGTTCGCCAAGAGTTCCGCCGTAATTTGCTTGAGAAACTTGTCTAAAAAATTCATTTGAGTACGTGTGAAGTGAAGTAGAAAAAGCCTGTTTAATATTTGCAAGAAAAGCAATTGCTCCCTTGTCTTCAATAATGACAAAACTTTCGGAAACACCTAAATCATTTGGTTCATGAATATTTCCTGTGAAACAAGAATTACCAACAACAACAGGATATTTTCCTTTATTGTTCCAATTTGCGGGGTCGTCAACATTCTGATCAAACCCATCCGGTGCGGCATGTCCAAAGAAAGTCATAATAGAAACACCTTCATTAATATAATCGGTTACTTCATACAAGGTAGTTGGATCAATTGGGTCAGAAACTGTTTTGTAAAATGCCGTAACATGACCACCAAAACTCGTATCGGCTAGAGTTGATTCATAGGATTCGAGATAATATTTAAATGTATTTTGTTCACTTGCGTTGGCACCTCCTCCAAAATGTAAAATTTCTTTTTGCCATAATTTATCTTGAACTGAATAAACCGAATTTGGATCTTGTGCCAATTCATATTCAATTACTTTATTTAAATAAATCATTACTTCATTATTATCCTGAGCGGCCAATCTACCTGTTGGTATTAGCGGTTCCCAAAGATTTCCATTCAGTCGTGCAGTTATTAATACATCACTTGCTGGATAACCAAAAGATGGAATCAAACACAATTCATAAGACGTTGTACTTTTTCTTGTTCCATGTCCGGATGGAATACTTTCGGTTGCTTCACGAATTCCTTTTCCTAATAAAAAAAGATTTGATGGTTTCAATGTTGAATTATCATAAGTATAATTGACAAATCTCCTTAACCCCATCACATGTTTTTCAACTCCACCACCAAATTGATGATACAATTCATCCATATCAACCATTAAAACATTATGACTTCCACCTGCAGAACTGCTGCGGTAATTTGCATATTCTGTAGCAGAAGTTTTTAATATTTGATGATAGATAAGTAGATAAGCTGATTCAAAATTTGATGTTGAATAATTGGTAAAATTACCGTTGCCATTTATTGGTTCAAGATTTAAAACATTCACCATTTGACTTTCATCAAAAATGATAAAGTCTTGGTCATTTCCACTTGGTAAATTTGGAATCAAAACTTGAAATATTCCAGCATTATCAACAACAGGAATTTTTTTCATTTGATCAGAAAGCGTAAAAGCCCAAGGAGTGGTTGATGTAAAACTTAAAAAATCGTAACGCGTTTTTGATTCAACCAAATTAAAAGGAACGGTCATTTTAAATTTTGAAAGCCCTTCTAAATTTGGTGTGTGCGGATAAGTTAATTCTACAAATGCTACAGCTTGATAATCGGAAGCAACGCCTAAATCATTTGGAAGTTGATGACGAAAATTTGTTGTTGGACTTTCTAGCGTTGCCGGATCTATATTAAATTCTAAATTATTTTTTTGATATCCGCCAAAAACCGTATCAACTAACATGGTTGATGAAGAACCATAACTTAATTGCAAGTGATGATTAATATTATTTACCACCGTAGAATTAGATGCACCAGAAGAAACAGCAAGCCCAGTAGCAGATGGCGCGCCTGCACCGGTATACGCAAATTGCGTATTCAAAAGATCATTCTGATAATTCATTGCATCAGTCATGTGAATGAGATTACCATACCATCCTTCAGCTGCAACATACGTTGCATAAGACATTCCGGAAAGTTTGTATCCTTCTAAATAAGTTGAACTTCCAGCAGAAAAAGATGTACGAAGAAAATAAGGTATGGGAGAATAGGCTGTAAAATTTACATCTGTTTCTTCTTCAATTCGATTATTTGCTCCTACTGAATTCCAAGTTAAATAATAATTAATGGTATCGTTGTAATGAGGATAATATTTATTTGAAACATCATCAGGATTATCATACGTCAATGAATCTAACCACGAAGTATTTTTTTGAGCATAAAGCACGATGTAGTCACTTGCATCAAAACTTCCATCACCTCCACCTTCAACCCAAATGAATTGTTCTTTTTGAAACCCAAAGATTTGTAAATTATCTGGGTTAATCGTTGAAACAGGAACTCCGGCTGAAACTAAAAGATTGTAATCCAATTTATAAATTCCATCTTGCCAAATCTTGAACGAATAATACTTTTGACTATAATCAATCCACTCGTTTCCATATTGAGAAAATCCCAAACACGAATAAATTAAACTAAGTACAAGTAAAAGTTTTTTCATTCAACCGAAGGATTTGATTCTTTTAATTTTGGATCGCTCAAGCTAAATCGCAATGAAAAAACATGCGAATAAAGTGCAACTGATGCATCACCAATATCTGTAAATGCGTAATCAATTTTAATTTCTTTAAAGCCAACTCCGATACCGATGTTTGGTTGCAACGTCAATGCTTCTGTCAAGTCAGGATTTTTTATCCATTGCATATTTCCAATTCCAAATCTCAGTGCAACCCATTTACCATATCCTAATTCTATTCCAACTCTTGGGTCAATACTTATTGGTGCAGTTCTAATTAAAACATTTCTTCGTCCATCCGTATTCAGTAAAAAATTCATTTCGGCGCGGGTGTAAAACTCTTTCACAATTTTTTGTTTGTAGCTAGCACCAAGCACAATAGTTGGCAATGTTAATTCTAAACCATTTTCGGGTATTACATTTCCAGTTAACTGAAAAGTTTCTTTCATTTGATCATCTAAATTAAATGACCAAGCGTTGAAGGTCGAAGTCATGTCGCGCACAACGGCACCGAATCTCCAATGCTCGCCCAATTTATAATTGACACCTCCATCTAAACCAAATCCCCATGAACGCGCAAAATCGCCAACATGTCGGTAAATCACCTTAAAATTTCCACCAACGCTTAGTCCTTCAATTGGTAATTTTCGCGCATACGAAAAAAGAAAACCATAATCACCTGCAGAGAAAGTTGTAATTTTATCGTAATCAATATTTCCAGAAGCATCAATGAGTTGCGTTGTATTTGGAATATCATCTACGCCAAAACGAATAAAAGTAAAACCTGCAGCGCTGTTTGCATCAATTGGTTTTGCAATTCCTAGATAATCGTATTTTGCAATGCCCGCAAAATATTCGTCGTGCATGGCGCCAATTTGAATAAAATCTTTTACATCTGTTAAATCAGCGGGATTCCAATAACCTGACGTAACATCATCCACGTCAGCAACCGCAGCATTGGAAATTCCTAAGCTTCCGTCACCTAC
>Ga0163144_10022640_pt1 | contig 12440 bp, 11 predicted proteins | sample OliLak19BULKMAT1_FD_123175 | JGI IMG/M metagenome (GOLD analysis project Ga0163144, IMG submission 123175) | Freshwater microbial mat bacterial communities from Lake Vanda, McMurdo Dry Valleys, Antarctica - Oligotrophic Lake LV.19.BULKMAT1 | ecosystem: Environmental > Aquatic > Freshwater >... | reverse complement strand
CGCACCACAGCACTATACGAGGTGTGTATGCCGCACTTACAGATTACCATGTTCACCAAGCTCGCCATCCAGCGCGATGATCACGGTCCTGTAAAACTGCCTGCGAAAGCCGAAGAGTTACTCTGCTATTTGTTGCTGCACCGCCGCCAGGCATATACTCGTGAGGCATTGGCATGTGAATTATGGGCCGATACGCCAGCAGCTCAGGCGAAGAAATACCTGCGCCAATGCCTCTGGCAGCTCCAACATGTGCTTGATTCGCCGGTGGCAGACCAGGCTCCGTTACTCCAGCTCGATCAGGAATGGGTTGCCATACATGAGCATGCAAGCGTCTCTGTTGATGTACTACACTTTGAACAGGCTTTTGCCGATGTGCGCGATCAACCGGGTGCGGCGCTGAGTGTTCAACAGGCCCAAGCAGCACAGCAGGCTGCCACATGCTATCAGGGGGAATTGCTGAGCGGCTGGTACCAGAACTGGTGCCTGATCGAACGTGCCCGCTATGAGTCCATGTTTGTGGCGATGCTGGATAAGCTGATGGACTATTGCCGCGTGCATCATCAGTTTGATCAGGGGATCGCCTATGGTATGCGCTTGTTGCGCGCCGATTATACCCACGAACGTACCCATCGCCACCTGATGCGCCTCTATGCGTTGGCCGGTGACCGCACCATGGCGCTGCGCCAGTTCGAACTGTGTGCGGCGGCGTTGCAAAAGGAATATGGCGTCCAGCCGACCAATGCAACGCTGGCACTGTTTACGCAGATCCGCGCCGACCAACTCGATGCCAATCAGCAGGAATATATACCCAATCGTGGAAACGCCACTGAATCCGACCTATTGACGAAACTCTTGGCCGAGATATCACAAATGCACCGATCTGTCGCACAGCTCCAGTACGATATCGATCAGATCAAACAATCAATCCACGGCTAGTAGAGCTTGGCCGAACTATACCAAGGATTGCGTGTCATCCTGAGCAACGCGATGGATCTGGCAAACTGCAGCATATACGAGATGCTTCGCTCGCACTCAGCCCAACAACCACAGCTGAACTTTGGTAAGCTGAACTTCGTAAGATGGTGCTCAATCGATCAAATGAGACACAGCAACAGACGCTCCGACAGACGCTCCGACAGACGCTCGTAGTGTACACTCACTACATACCACTACATCACACGAGCAATCCACAAATACACCGTGTTCATCATATGTGGCAACGCATGCCGGAGACGCCAACGATGGGCGATCCTGCCATTCAGGTTATTGGCGAGATTGAGCCAAATACTCACACGTTTGTTGTGAAGATTTGGCGTGAGGAAACCACGAGTTCAGCTGATTATGTAGCCTGGCGTGGCCATATTACCCACGTCGCCAGTGGCCAACGCCGCTATGTAACGAGTTTGGGCGAGCTTCATCTGTTTATTGGCCTGTATCTGCGGGAATTGAATGTGCAATTGCCGCTGTTCTGGCGGATCTACCAGTGGTTCAATCGCTGAATCGATAGCTAGTTACGAGCGTAAGGAGAAGCATTATGCCGGTTGCACTAACCTATCCGGGCGTTTACATTCAGGAGATCCCCAGTGGTGTACGCACGATCACCGGTGTTGCCACATCGATCACGGCTTTCGTTGGGCGAACGCTGCGCGGCCCGGTAAACCAGGCAGTGACGATCAATAGTTTCGGCGATTTTGAGCGTAGCTTTGGCGGTCTGTGGGTCGATAGCCTGCTCAGTTATGCCGTACGCGATTTCTTCCTGAATGGCGGCGGACAGGCAATTATTGTGCGGCTTACAGACAAAATCGCCAGCGAGGCAATCTTCGATACCAATGGCCTCCTGCTCACTGCAGTCAGTAAAGGGGCCTGGGGCACTGGGCTGCGTGCAAGAGTCGATACAGATGTGCATCCTGTAGACGATCCGACACTCTTCAACTTGACAGTGCGTGATACGACGACTGGCCTGACAGAAGTATTCCGCAATGTCTCGGTAGCAAATGGCCCACGGCGGATCGACCGCGTTCTCGCAAATGAGTCAAATCTGGTTCGGGTACAGGGCGCTCTGCCAACAACCCCACCAACAGCCCATGGTGTGCCAACAGCGGGCAAAAGTATCTGGGAAGATGATACCGCAAGTAGTAAGGTCGATGACAAAAACAAGGGGCTGGATAGCGCTGCGTTAGGTGCAGAGTATTTGATAGGCAGCGAAACTGGGAAAACCGGGATCTATGCCTTAGAGCAGGCCGATCTCTTCAATTTGCTGTGCATCCCGCCCGATCAGGTGGATAAGGATATCTCTACTAGTGTCATCACCGAGGCGGCAGTGTATTGCGAAAAGCGTCGGGCACTGCTGATCATCGACCCACTGGTGGCCTGGAAGGATATGGACACCATCACAAAAGATGCCACTGGGCGTAACGCCATTGGCACAATCAGCAAGAATGCTGCTGTGTTCTTTCCCCGCCTGATGCAGCCAAACCCACTACGCGGCAACCAAATTGAGGCATTTGCCGCTTGTGGCGCGGTGGCCGGCATTATCGCCCGAACCGACACACAGCGCGGGATCTGGAAGGCACCGGCTGGCCTTGATGCAACCCTGGTTGGCGTGCAGCAACTAAGTATTCCGCTCACCGATGCGGAAAACGGCCAGATCAACCCACTTGGCATTAACTGTATTCGTGCCTTACCAGCAGTTGGGCCAGTGATCTGGGGCGCTCGTACACTGCAGGGCGATGATCGGCTGGCATCGGAATGGAAATACATTCCCGTCCGCCGTCTGGCGCTCTATATCGAAGAGAGCCTGTATCGTGGCACACAATGGGTGGTATTCGAACCAAACGACGAACCACTCTGGTCGCAGATTCGGCTGAACCTGGGGGCCTTCATGCACAATTTATTCCGGCAGGGCGCATTCCAGGGCCGTACGCCGCGCGAGGCTTATTTCGTTAAGTGCGATAGCGAGACAACCACCCAGAATGACATTAACAATGGAATCGTCAATATTATCGTCGGTTTTGCACCGCTCAAGCCTGCCGAGTTTGTTGTAATCAGTTTACAGCAGATAGCAGGACAAATTTCGGTCTAGCTGAACTATTACCGTTTTATGGAGGGAATTATGGCGCAGTTTAGTGTTAATCCACAGCGCTTCGACCCATATAAGAACTTTAAGTTTCGTGTCAAATGGGATGGCCGCTATGTTGCTGGGATTAGTAAGGTTGGCGCGCTCAAACGAACCACCGAATCGATCCCGCACCGTGAGGGTGGCGACCCAAGCACCGAACGACAATCGCCTGGTAAAACCAAATACGAGCCGATCTCGCTGGAACGTGGTGTGACCCACGACCTGGAGTTTGAGCGCTGGGCCAATAAGATCTGGAGCTATGGTGCAGGGCTGGGTGCTGAAGTCTCACTCAAGGATTTTCGCAAGGATATTATCATTGAGGTGTATAACGAGGCTGGGCAGCTCGCGATTGCCTACAAAATCTATCGCTGCTGGGTCTCGGAATATACGGCACTGCCTGATCTTGACGCTAGCGCCAATGCTGTGGCGATCCAGTCGCTCCAGCTTCAGCACGAGGGCTGGGAACGCGATTATGCCGTCAACGAGCCAAGCGAGCCGACCTTCACCGTGCCAAACTAGGCGCTTGCCGTCGGCATAAATGCCTCGACTCCTGGCACAAAGGCCACCTGCGTGGCCTGGGATAGCCTGCGAAGGCGGGCTTTGTCCGGAAGAGTGCGATGCTTCAGCGTCGGGCGGGCCGGAATCGCGCTCGTCGTCGCGCCGCCGTCGGCATAAATGCCTCGGCTCTTGGTGCGAAGGCCACCTGCGTGGCCTGGGATAGCCTGCGAAGGCGGGTCTCGGGCAGATAGACATACCAAAATTACAAGTAGTGAGATCTGGTTATGGGTGTGCTTGCCATCAGAAACATTCTGGCGATCTGGGAGGCCGCTGTCGAGCTACACCCAATTGATCGGGCGCTGACGATCCTGGCGGCTGCTTTCCCACACAAAACGCTGAGTGATTTGGCGGCACTCAGTATTGGTCGGCGCGATGCGCTGCTGTTTGAGGTGTATCGCACGGCTTTCGGGGCAGCAATTGAGTGCTTGGCAAATTGTGCCCATTGCAATGAACTACTCGAATTCAGGCTCGATCTGAATGCGTTTACTGGTGAGCAGATTATGACACAGGCACCTGCATATGAGCTGACAGTAGATGAGTATGAATTGCGCTTCCGGTTGCCAAATAGTTTCGATCTGGCCAATATTGCCATGCTATCCAAATCCGAAAACGGTATCACGGCGGCTTACCAGCAACTTATCAGCCACTGTGTCCTGGCTGCCATCGCACCAGAAACTATTGATCGAACCATGGAGATTGAGCTTCCCGATACGGTGCTGGCAGCACTAGCACATGAGATGACCAAGCATGATCCGCAGGCGGAGATTCAACTGGATCTGGCATGCCCGGCGTGTGGGCAGCACTGGATGGCACTGCTTGATATCATCACATTTCTGTGGGCCAGAATCCAATCTGAGGCACAACGGTTGCTTGGTGATGTTGATCGGTTGGCGCGGGCCTATGGTTGGCGTGAGGACGATATTCTGGCAATGAGCCCGCTACGACGCCGTTATTATCTGGATGTGCTGTTATGACTGCTAATTTTCTTACTCGCCTGGTTGGCCGAACGCTTGACATGGCAACGACAGTGCGCCCACAACGGGCGCTCCACGAGGCAGTGCCCGCGCTTATGCAACAATTAGCACCTGAGTTCGAGCAAACTAGCCCAATTGAACCGAATAGTACTCCCGCGCAGCATGCAAGCGTTCGGAGCCCAGATTCAGAGGATCTTGCCCTGCAACGAATACCTACATTCGAGCAAACTAGCCCAATTAGGCCAAATAGTACTTCCGCGCCGGTATTGCCTCATACAGATGCACGAGATAGTGCTGCGCGCCCAATTCGCTTTCACAGTGTTGATCGCACCACGGTACAGGGTTCACCAATACCCGAAGTTCTTGGGCTACAAGAGCAAAGCACTATGCTACCGCTACAGCATGCTGAACTACCGCTGGTGCGCCGATTGATCGCCAGTACACCGCCAGTAAGCGCCCTGGATCAGGCAATTCGTACAACATCAGCCGACGCTCCCGAACAATCAGTCAATCCGGAGCAACCGCACATTCCAGTACACCTGGTTCGCCCAGTTTCGCCTCGGTTCGCGCCTCACCAGCAACCTGCCAGCCAACCAATAACAGCGCGGCAGCCAGTTCCAGATCCACAAGAAGCACAACATCAGCAATTGGCCCTTGCCCAAGCGCCGCTTGCGGAACCGCAACCCCTCGCGGATCATGGCGAGAAACGATTGTCTGTTTCAGCCATTGTACGCCCCTCGGAGCAGCAGCCAAACAGTACGACTGAACCAGCAGCAGTTCAACCAAGTATTCGGGTGCGGATTGGCCGCGTAGAAGTGCGTGCGAACACACCAGCGCCAAGCACGCAACGTGCCCGGCCTGAACGCCTGCGCCCAACCATATCGCTGGACGACTATCTGAAGCAGCGTGGGGGCAGACATGAGTAGCCCACTCGCCATCGCAGCCGTCACGACTGCGCTCGTTGATCTGCTCAACAATGGGCTGATCGATACCAATATTACCACCCAGGCTGGCGATTTTGGGATGAGCGCTCGTTCGCCAGGGCTGATTAAGATCGATGCGATTGCCAAGGCACAGCTTAATCTGTTTATGTATATGGTCACCACAAATACTGCCTGGAGCAATACCGCGCTGCCATCGCGTACGAATCGTGGCGAGCGCCTGAGCAACCCGCCGCTCGCCCTGAACCTGCACTATATGCTGACTGCCTATGGCAAAGCGGATTTTCAGGCCGAAATGCTGCTTGGTTATGCCATGCATCTGCTCCACGAGACACCAGTGCTCACCCGTGAGGCTCTGAACAAGGCCTTTCTGGCGAATAGTGTTGGGCATGCATTGCTGCCCAGCCTTGCCACTGCCGATCTCGCCAATCAGGTGGAGGTGATCAAAATTACCCCACAGTACCTGAATATTGAAGAACTTTCCAAGCTCTGGTCGGCCTTTCAGGCCCCATATCAGCCAACCGTCGCCTACCAGGTTTCGGTCGTGCTGATTGAAGGAACCCAACCAACCCGCGCAGCGCGGCCAGTGCTTCAGCGCAGGCTAGAGGTGCAACCAGGAACAGCACCACAACTGAGCACCATTGAACTGCCAGAACGGCAGGCCAGCGTACAAATAGGCGATTCACTAACTCTTCGGGGCGAAAACCTTAGCAGGCATGATGATCAGGAGCAGGTACGGCTACAGTTCAGCCATCCCCGCCTGAACCAACCAATCGTATTGCCGGTGCAGAACCCAGGCGCAGATTGGATTCCGATCCAAATCAGCGATGATTCATTGGGCTGGCTTGCTGGAACATATGCTGTGACGGTGCAGTTCGTTCGGGATGCCATAGTTCTGCGGGCAACCAATGCGCTGGCGCTCACAATCGCACCACGGATCACAAAAGCGGAGTTTTTGAAGGTAAGAATCAGCGCAACAGTAACCGTGCCAACCATCAGAATTACTTGTAGCCCAAAAATCCAGCCAGGTCAACCCTATGCACTATTACTTGATGATCAGGAACTGAATGGGCAGATGCTCGAACAAGCGAGCGATACACTGGCGATTACGGTTGGCGATGTTGCAGCAGGCACGTATCTAATACGGCTGCGGGTTGATGGCGTCGAGAGCCTGCCAATCAATTTTGGCAAGGAACCATTAACCTTCGATCCAGACCAGAAGGTAGTGATCGCACCATGAGCAGCATTTCCCACAACAATTGGCATACTGCCAACCAGCGCTACCTGACAGCGGCCCTTGGTGTTGTGTGCGCTGCGCTCCAACGCTATGCTGCCCTAGACAAAGGCCCCGCGACCGAGCGCGATGTGCCATTGGCGCAGCGTGTGCTGCTGCGGATGCTCGCTGGCGGGATGCCAGATCCACCAGCATTGGATGTCGTCTGTGCTGCATTTGGCCTTTCGCCATTCGAGCGGGATATATTGCTCTTGTGTGCTGGTGTTGCACTGGATGTGGAGTTTGCGCGTGCATGTGCTCTGGCCCAGGGCGAACCACAACGTGATTACCCAACCTTCGCTCTGGCGTTAGCGGCGCTGCCTAAGCCGAATTGGCAGGCCCTGGCTCCCAATGCACCACTACGATACTGGCATCTGATTGATATTGGGCCGGGCACGAGCCTGACCAGCAGCCCACTACGGATCGATGAGCGCATTCTGCACGAACTCACAGGATTTGGCCAACTTGATCCACAATTAAGCGCACTTGTCGAGCCGCTTGATCAACAGCCTGGATCGCATGGACACCAGGAACTCGCCGAGCAGATTGTGTCGCTGTGGGCAACGAATGCTAGCCCAACACCGGTAATTCATCTGCTCGGTAGTGACCGGGCTAGCCGACGGGCGGTTGCGACAAGCGCTTGTCGCGCTGCTGGCCTCCGGCTGTATGCGCTCGCTGCCAACGATATACCAACCAATGCAGTTGAACGTGAGCGGCTGGCGCGGCTGTGGGAGCGTGAGGCGGCTCTTTCCAATAGTGCATTATTGATCGAATGTGATCAACTGGATGGTACCGAACAGAGCCGCGAACAGAGCCTTGATCGGCTGCTCGGCATGATCAGCGGCCTGGTTCTGATTGCTGGCGGAGTGCGCCGCCGCAGTATTCGCCGAACAATCATTGCTTTCAATCTACCCACTGCAACAACCCAGGAGCAACAGGCCATCTGGCGCAGCACACTGGGCGATTCCGCCATACACCTGAATGGCAGCCTGGATCTGCTGGCAACCCAGTTCAGCCTCAGCCCAGCGGCCATCCATACAATATGCCATGCAACCGTTGGCGCTACCACTCGTGCAATTGGCGGCACGCGCCCTGCGAGCGATGAACTGGCGCATAGGTTATGGCAGGCCGCCCGCAATGAAGCACGCCAGTACATGGATGATCTCGCGCAATGGATCGAACCTAGCGCCAGTTGGCATGATCTGATACTACCAGAGGCTCAGAAGCGCACCATGAAAGAGATTGTGCTGCACATGCGCCAGCGGGCCAGAGTCTACCAGCAATGGGGTTTTGCCACAAAAAGCGCCCGTGGCTTGGGCATCAGCGCATTGTTCGCTGGCGGCAGCGGCACGGGTAAAACAATGGCAGCGGAAGTTCTGGCCGCCGAACTCCAGCTTGATTTGTATCGGATCGATCTGAGCGCGGTCGTGAGTAAATACATTGGCGAAACCGAGAAGAACCTGCGGCGGGTCTTCGATGCTGCCGAGGCCAGCGGTGCCATTTTGCTATTCGATGAAGCCGATGCGCTATTCGGCAAGCGCTCGGATGTCAAAGATAGCCATGATCGCCATGCCAACATTGAGGTCAGCTACTTATTGCAGCGCATGGAATCGTACCGTGGGTTGGCCATCCTGACCACCAACCTGAAAGATTCGCTCGATAGCGCCTTTCTACGGCGCATCCGGTTTGTTGTGCAATTCCCATTTCCTGATGCGGAACAGCGCGCCGAAATCTGGCGGCGTATGTTTCCAAACGCGACACCAACGGAAGGATTAGATCCAACCAAGCTGGCACGCCTGAGCGTTGCTGGTGGCAATATTCGCAATATCGCACTCGGGGCCGCTTTTCTGGCCGCCGACGAACAAACGCCCGTACGAATGCAGCATCTGCTGCGGGCCGCACACAGCGAATGCGCCAAAATCGAAAAGCCACTGACCGCCAGTGAGATCAAGGATTGGGTGTGAGTTTCGCTGTTGCGTTCGCCGTCGGCATGCATGCCTCTGCTCCTGCTTGCAAAGGCCACCTGCGTGGCCTGGATCGTCCGCCGTCTGCATGGTGGGAGAGAGTATCACGATGGGATTTCAAATTCGTTAAGAAGGTTTCCATTGAGGTGTCGCACCTTCTGATCGAGAATATAGGCGCGTACCGATGGCAGCGAGCGCTTACTCAGTGTAAACGCACCATAGGAGCCTTGCCACTTAAAGAAAGAACCAGGCTCCAGAATATGTGTTACGAGATGAGCGCTTGAGCCCTTCATCTGACCGACTAATTGAGCAATGGTAATAGTGGAATAAAATTCAGCAAGCAGGTGGACATGATCGGCAACGCCACCGATTGCTAGCGGAGTACATTCCAACTGGTTACACGTGGTAGCGAGGGCTGCATAAAGTCGTGGTTCGATCAGCGGCGTGATTAGTGGCAGGCGATCCCAGGTAGCCCAGACGCAATGAACATAGAGTTGTGTGAGTGAAGCCATGAATAACCTTGCAACTATCGTCAAACACATCTGGAAGAGATACCGCAAACGACACCAGAAGGTGATGCAACAACCTTACTTGACAACACTTATCAAAGAATAACCTCCCCAGGCCACGCAGGTGGCCTTTGTCAGGAGGAGCCGAGGGCTTCAGCCCGACGGCAGCGATGAAGAAAGTTATTGCTTTATGAACTCTTACAGTACATCAAAAGATGGAGTGACCAGATAATGAATATAGATCTTCAGATTGATGAACTTCTTCTGCATGGCTTTGCAGCGAGCGAGCGAACACAGATCGCCGCAGCGGTTGAGCGTGAATTAAGTCGCATCCTAACTGAACAAGGCGCACCACTTCACTGGGCGCAGGGTTCCAATATCGCGCTGCTCAACGGTGGCAACTTTACTATTGCTGCCAACGCAGGAGCGGATGCTATTGGTGTACAGGTGGCCCAGGCAATCTATGCATCGAACAGCACGCAACCATAGGCACAACCCGCCCGCTGAAGCATCGGGCTTTCCGTACAAAGCCTGACACCCAACGGGTACTCGGCAGGCTGACCAGGCCACGCAGGTGGCCTTTGTAGCAAGGAGCCGAGGGCTTCAACCTGATGGCAACGCATCTGACCCGACGGCCCGGCTCGACCTGATGGCAAGGGACTGACATACAGGGAGGAATACAGATGAGCAGCAAAGCCCAGAGCAACGCCAAAACCACGGCCACACCAGCCCCGGCATCGGCGATCTTCCAAGTACGCCCGTTCGCCGCCGAACAAACACAGGAGCACGCTGCGCCCAACCACGCAAACGCCGCGTTGCCTGGGCATCGCTTTGCTGCCATTGATTGCCAACCGCGCACGCCATTGCCATTGATTGTCCAACCGAAACTGCGCCTTGGCCCGGCCAATGATCAGTATGAACAACAGGCGGATCGGATCGCCGCCCAGGTTGTTGGCGGGCGCAACACGCCTTCCACGCAGGCTGGCCTCCGGCAACCATTGGTGCAGCGTGTGGCCAGCGCACCCAGCGCAGGCATCGCGGTTACGCCAGGAGTCGAGGCGGGCATTCATGCAGCGCGGGGCAGCGGCCAGCCATTGCCCGCCGCTGTGCGCTCGCAGATGGAAACAGCGATCGGCGCGGATTTTAGCAGCGTACGTGTACACAACGACAGTCGTGCTAATGCGTTGAACCAGGCCGTGCAGGCGCGGGCGTTTACCACCGGGCGTGATGTGTTCTTTGGGCGCGGCGAATACCAGCCGGGCAGTAATGCGGGGCGCAGGGTTCTGGCGCATGAGCTGGCGCATGTTGTGCAGCAGCAAACGCAAGTACGGGTAATTCAACGACTCACGCTCGGTGATTTAGGAGTACTAAATAAGAATGATAAAACATTATATGAAGGCATCATTATCAACCAGAAGGAGAAGGAGTTTAAAAAATTTATTCAGAAAAAAATTACGCAAGATGAAGGCATAAATTTAATTAAGAATATCTGCGAGCAAATAAACGCCAAGTATAAAAAAGAAAAAAACGAAGAACTAGCCGAAGCAATGACATATATTCAGAATAGCCTCAAATATTTTGTTAAAGATACTAAAAATGAAGGAACTATTTCTAAAAATATAAATTCTATAAATGAAACTCTCGAGAAATTTTCTAAACTTAAAGGAGATTATGACAAAATGAAAGAAAATGAACAAAAAAAGAGAACCGAACAAGAAAAGGAAAAGAAAACCCAAGATGATATAAAGGAGAAAAAGAAAAAAACTGCAAATGGTGATTGGAATGAAATTCAAAACGATCCAGGTGGCCAGCCCATACCAGGCCAGGAATCCCACGGAGCTAAGCTCGTCAAGCTGTTAGGTGGTGGATTTGTCACAAAAGCTGCCCCACATAGATGTTTTCTTTCTCGATACGAAAAAGATAATGCAGGTAACCGAGAAGGGAATCGATTTGGCTTGAGTTGTCGACTGCCCCCAGGAAAGGACATCATTACCCCTGGAAAGCCTCTCGTAGTACACCTTCATTGCAACGGTGATGGAGTTGTCTTGTATGCAAGTATCAAATATGAGTCCTCTGAACATGTGGTAGGCGATGCTTTAGCTATTGAATCATTCTGGAGGCCAACGCTACGCTCAGAGGGTATTAATGGTGCTAATGTCAATGCAAAAGTAAGGCAATTCAATTAGTTTCAAGGAACCCTATACATGACCACCTTCCCACGTTCGCCGCGCCTGCGTAAAGGCGCGCTCGTTGCGGTTGATCCATTCAACCCATTGGCCAGTGTGATTGTGTTCCAGTATAACCCGGAGACGCTCAGCCGCAGCCTTTCGGCGCGCATGGCCAGCGCGGGCGGCGAGCGCTCGGAGGCGCAGCGCTATAGCGGCCCGCCCGATGAATCGATCTCGGTCAAGGTCGAGATTGATGCCGCTGATCAGCTGGAGCATGGCGATGGGGTCGCAACCCGATTGGGTATCTACCCGCAACTGGCTGCACTGGAGATGATTCTGTATCCCAAGGTGGCTACGATTGCGATCAATGCGATACTCGCCAAAACCGGCATTATCGAAGTGGTTGCGCCGGAGGCCCCGCTGACCCTGTTCATCTGGGGGGTCAAGCGCGTGCTGCCGGTGCGCCTGGCCAGCCTTTCGATTGAGGAAGAGGCCTATGATGCCAACCTGAATCCGATCCGCGCCAGTGTCTCGTTCAGCCTACAAGTGCTCACCTACCAGGATCTGCCAGCGACAAATATTGGTTATGGGCTTTCGATTGCCCACCAGGCGGCCAAGGAGGCCATGGCAGTGATCGGCAGTGCCAATGGCCTGGCCAGCGCAGCAGCGCAAACGGGCATGCGGCGGTTAGTTTGAGGAAAACCGAGGAGTCAGGAGTCAGGAGTCAGAATACGAAGAACCCTGGCCGGGTAGCCCGTATCGCATACGCGCCAACGAGCCACCGACACATTAGGAACGCAGCCGTGGCATGACCAACGGGCGTTGGCGGGCCACAAACACTCATTCAGGGTCCAGGGACAAGAGTCCCTGGCCGCAGGAGGGTCCAGGGAACCTGCGGAACGGTTCCCTGGTGCCAGCCGCGCACAGCGGCATAT
>Ga0163144_10022639_pt1 | contig 12441 bp, 9 predicted proteins | sample OliLak19BULKMAT1_FD_123175 | JGI IMG/M metagenome (GOLD analysis project Ga0163144, IMG submission 123175) | Freshwater microbial mat bacterial communities from Lake Vanda, McMurdo Dry Valleys, Antarctica - Oligotrophic Lake LV.19.BULKMAT1 | ecosystem: Environmental > Aquatic > Freshwater > Lake... | reverse complement strand
GTCGTGCCGATCGTCAACCAGGAACATGTTCTCGAACGGCTGCTGTAGCCGTTCGCGACGGTGCACGGCGTGGCACAGCCACCGACAGGGGTGCCAGCATCGGCGGTTGTGTCGGCGGTGAGCTTGGGATTAGCCACCGAGAACACCGAGAAAATTGAGATTGATGAAGCCAAGCGTTTTCCATGGTGGGATATTGCAGCGCTCGCCCGTGGAATCTCCCGTTCTTTCTTCGGTGTTCTCGGTGGCTAAAAACGGCGCCCCAACCGTCAGCTCAAGCCATGCGTCGGCTCGGGACAAGGGCGATATGCGCCGGGTGTGATCCGTGCTGCGCGCCTGCCGGTTTACCCATTGGATGGCCACGGCCAAGGATTCAACCCCCTGCACGACGCTCGCCCGTTTATATCATCGAAATCGCGCCCATCGGCGCTGGCTTGCAGATCAGCAGACCAGCGATCACGATGGCGCGGCTGCGCCGGACCTTGCACCTGAATGCGTCCCCGAGCGGGGACGCCGGAGAACGAGATGGACCTTCGCCTGTTGTCGCGCCCGTTGCTCTGCGTGCTCGTTGTGCTCCTACTGCTGACGCCAGCATTAGTACGGGCTGAGGCGCCTTTGCCCGCGAGCGAGGTGCCGGCGCCGCTGGCGCCCTGGCTGTCCTGGGTGTTGTACGGTGAAGCCGATCCGGCTTGCCCGTATGTCGCGGCGAGCGATGCGCGGCAATGTGCATGGCCCGGCCAGCTGCAACTGGCGGTGACGGCCGAGGGCGCGCGCTTCGAAGCGGCGGTCGAGATCTGGGCGGCGGGCACCGTGCCGCTGCCCGGCCGCGAAGCGCAGTGGCCCGAAGCGGTCACCGTCGACGGCACGCCGGCGGTGGTGATCGCGCAGGGCGGCGCGCCGGCAGTGGCGCTTGAACCCGGCGCGCACCGCATCAGCGGTGCGTTCAGCTGGACGCGACCGCCGGAAACCCTGCAGGTGCCGGCCAGCATCGGCCTGCTCGCGCTGACGCTGGACGGCAAGCCCGTGCTGGCGCCCCAGCGCACGGCGGACGGCGAACTGTGGTTGCAGGCGCCGAGCGTCGCTGCCGGCGATGCGCAATCCGATGCGCTGCGGCTGCTGGTGTTCCGGCGCGTGATCGACGACCAGCCGCTGCAGGTCGAAACCGTGCTCGACTTCGATGTTTCCGGTACGCAGCGCGAAATCGTGTTCGACGGCGCGCAGTTGCCCCATGGCATTCCGATGAGCGTGGGCAGTGATTTGCCGGCGCGGCTCGATCAAGACGGCCGGCTGCGCGTCCAGGTCCGCCCTGGGCATTGGCGTGTGCAGGTGACGACACGCCAACCCGGCCCGGTCACCGCGCTCGAACGCCCGGCGGGCGGCGCACACTGGCCCGCCGAAGAACTCTGGGTGTTCGAAGCGCGGCCGGCGCTGCGGCTCGTCGAGCTGAGCGGCGGCACGGCGGTCGATCCGCGCCAGACCAGCCTCCCCGCTGAATGGCATGCTTTTCCCGCGTTCCGTCTCCAGGCCGGCGAACAGCTCGCGTTCGCGGTGCTACGTCGCGGCGATCCGATGCCGGCGCCCGATCAGCTGAATTTGCAGCGCCAGATCTGGCTCGACTTCGACGGCGGCGGTTACACCGTGCAGGACAGCATCAGCGGCCTGATGACGCGCGGTTGGCGGCTCGATGCGGGCGCGGCACTCGCTCCCGGGCGAGTGCTGCTGAACGGGGAGCCGCAGTTCATCACCGAGCTCGACGGCCGGCGCGGCGTTGAGCTGCGACGCGGCACGGTGGATCTCCGCGCGGATTCCCGCATCGAGTCCCCAACCGCGTTGAATGCAGTCGGCTGGGCGCAGGACTTCAACAGCGTGCAGGCGACTTTGCATCTGCCGCCGGGCTGGCGATTGTGGTCGGCACGCGGTGTCGATCAGCTGCCCGACACCTGGCTGCAGCGCTGGACGCTGCTCGATCTGTTCCTCGTGTTCATCATCGCGCTCACCTGCGCGCGCCTGTGGTCCTGGCCGTTGGGCGCGTTGAGTCTGCTGACGCTGGCGCTGTGCTGGCACGAACCCGCCGCGCCGCGTCAGATCTGGCTGCATGTGCTGGCCTCGATCGCCCTCGTGCGCGTGCTGCCGGCCGGCCGGCTGCGTGCGCTCGTCGGCGCCTACCGCCATGTCGCGCTGCTGACGCTTGTGGTGGTGACGGTGGCCTTTGCGATCGATCAGCTGCGGCTGGGCCTCTATCCGCAGCTGGCGCAGCCCTGGCGGATGGTGGGTCAGGCCAGCAGTGAGCCGACGGCCGCCGCTGGCGCCGTACAGGAAGCAGTGGTCGCTCAAGCGACCAACGAAGTGGCGAGCGACAGGGTGCGGCGGGTGTCGCCCGCGCCGATGGCGAAGATGGAAGCGGACGCCGGCGTGGCCGCGCACAGCCTGTCGTCGAGTGACTACTCGGTGCAGCGAGAGTATGACCCGCAGGCGAACATCCAGACCGGCCCCGGCCTGCCGGGCTGGCAGTGGCAGCAGGCGCAGCTCGGCTGGCGCGGCCCGGTGGCCGCCGATCAGCCGCTCGCGCTGAACCTGCTGTCGCCGCGGGTCAATCTGCTGCTGGCGGTTGCGCGTGTGCTGTGCCTGTTCGCGCTGATCGGCCTCGTGCTGCGCGCGAGTTTCGCTAGCGGCGCCCGCGTGCGGGCGGCGACGATGCTGCTGCTGATGGCACTGGGCGGCGCCGGCGGCGCGCAGGCGGCGGCCGACGCGCCGAGTCCCGAATTGCTCGACGAACTCAAACGCCGCGTGCTGCTCGCGCCCGAGTGCGCGCCGGACTGCGCGAGCATTCCGCGGCTGCAGGCCACGCTCGCCGATCAGCGCCTGCAACTGCGGCTCGAAATCCACACCCGCACGGCGCTAGGTGTGCCTCTGCCGGGCCGCGCCGAACACTGGCTGCCGGAGACGGTGCTCGTCGACGGCGAACCCGCCAACGGTCTGCGGCGCGACAAACAGGGCGAGCTGTTGCTGGCCTTGCCGGCCGGCGTGCACAACGTGCTGCTCGAGGGCGCCGTACCGCGGCGTGCGAGTTTCCAGTTGCCGCTGCCGCTGCCTGCGCAGCGCGCGGCGGTGTCGGCCGACGGCTGGGCGGTCGACGGTATCGACGCCGACAGCGCGTATGCGACGCAACTGATTTTCACACGCCAGCAGCAGGCGGGTGTCGCGCAGATCACGGAGCAGGCGAGTGCGCTGCCGCCGTTCTTCACGCTCGAACGCACCCTGCAACTCGGTCTCGAATGGCGCGTGCACAACCGGCTCACGCGCGTCACGCCGCCGGGCGTCGGCGCGGCGCTGTCGATCCCGCTGCTCGCTGGTGAAGCGGTGACGACGCCCGACATCAAGGCCACCGGGGGACAGGTCGCGCTCGACATCGTCGCCGATGAAATGGTCCGCGAATGGAACTCGGTGCTGGCCAGGGGTGAGACCCTGACGCTGACCGCACCCGAGGCGACCGCCTGGCACGAGATCTGGCGCGCTGACATTTCGCCAATCTGGCACGCCGCGCTCGACGGGATCCCGGTCGTGCATCATCAGTCTGTGGGCGGCGAGTGGCTGCCGACCTGGCGCCCGTGGCCGGGCGAAACGGCTGGCATCCGACTGTCGCGCCCGGCGGGCGTGCCCGGACGCACGCTGACGATCGATCGCAGCGAACTGCGCCTGATGCCCGGTCAGCGCGCGAGCGACGGCGTGCTGTCGTTCACGGCGCGCAGCAGTCAGGGCGGCCGGCACAAGCTGAGCCTGCCCGTCGGCGCGGCCCTGCAAAGCGTGACGATCAACGGTGTGCCGCAACCGATCCGTCAGGCAGAACGGCTCGTCAGTCTGCCGATCGTGCCGGGCGAACAGCAGATCGAACTCAGTTGGCGCAGCGCAGATACGGTGACGACGCGATGGCAGACGCCGGCATTCGATCTCGGCACCGACAGCGTCAACGCAGCCCTGCAGGTCGTGGTGCCGGGCGATCGCTGGGTGCTCGCCGCCGGCGGGCCGCAGCTCGGGCCGGCCGTGCTGTTCTGGGGCACGCTGATCGTGATCGTGGCGGTGGCAGGCGTGCTCGGACGCCTTAAGCTGGCGCCGGTGTCGACCCTGCAATGGGGGCTGCTCGGCGTCGGGCTGACGCAGACCAGCGTGCTGAGCGCGGTGCTTATCGTCGGCTGGCTGCTCGCCCTCGGTGTGCGCAACCGCGTGCCGGCGGAACTGCCCAAATGGCAGTTCAATCTGTTGCAGCTCGCGCTGGCGGCGCTCACCCTCACCGCGCTGTCGCTGCTGTTCGAGGCGATTCGACAAGGCCTGCTCGGCGTGCCGTCGATGCAGATTGCCGGCAACGGCTCGACGGCGAGCGAGCTGTACTGGTTTCAGGATCGGGCCACCGCGAATTTCCCGCAGGCCTGGGTGGTGTCGGTGTCGATCTGGTTTTACCGCGGGCTGATGCTCGCCTGGGCGCTGTGGCTGGCGTTCGCGCTGCTGGGCTGGTTGCGCTGGGGCTGGCAGCATTTCGCGCGGGACGGCGTGTGGCGTCGCGTGAATCTGCTCAGTGGCAAATCTCGGGTGACAGTCAGCGAACCGCCGGCGCCGGCCGCCTGAACCGGACCTGGAACACAACGGAGGATCTATGGGCACAGAAAAATTTGACCGCGGCCTCGAGACGCGCAAGGCCGTGCTCGGTAGCGAGTACGTCGAGCGCGCGCTGGCCAGCGCCGACGCGTTCAGCCAGCCGCTGCAGGAACTCGTCACCGAGTTCGCATGGGGCACGGTGTGGCAGCGCCCGGGGCTCGAGCTGCGGGAACGCAGCATGCTGACCTTGGTGATGCTGGTGGCGCTCAATCGCCCGCACGAACTGAAACTGCATCTGCGCGGTGCGTTGAACAATGGCCTCACGCGCGATCAGATCCGGGAATGCCTGCTGCATGCAGCCGTGTACTGCGGCATGCCCGCGGCGGTGGATGCGTTTCGCGTGGCGCGCGAGCTGTTTGCGGAGCTCGATGCAGGCTGACGCGAACGGGGAAACCAGGAGCACACTTCGAAGGGCCCTTATTCGGCCACCGGGATCATCGAATTGAACCTGCGAAGATCTTGCTGGCAGGGCTGTCCTGATCACGCGTTGTCGGTGGCGCGAGAGGCAGGATGTGCTGACGCAGGAAGCCCAACACGCATGGCGATCACGGTGCATCGAACGCGATCAGCGATCCCGGATCGCACTTCGCGTCATCCGGGCTGCCACGTGGCAGCACGCCAGCGCCTGCGGCGGCATTCAATCCGCCGCCGCAAAGAAGTTACACAAGGCGCTGATCACCTCATCCGGCTTTTCTTCCGGCAGGAAGTGGCCGCAGTCCAGCGCCTCGCCGCGCACGTCGCTGGCGTACTGACGCCAGATATCGAGCACGGCGTAGTGCCGGTTGACGAAGCCGCGCGCGCCCCACAGCACGAGCAGCGGACAATCGACGCGGAGTGCCGCACTTGCGGCATCGTGGTCGAGATCGATGCTCGCGCCGGCGCGATAGTCTTCGCAGGCGCTGTGGATGGTGTCGGGTCGCCGGTAACAGCGTTCGTATTCATCCAGCGCGTCCGCATCGAACACGGCGCCCGGCGCGGCCCAGCGGCGGAGGCATTCATGCATATACCCGCCCGGATCCGCGCCAATCATCCGCTCCGGCAGGCCGTCAGGCTGAATCAGGAAGAACCAGTGGTAATAGGCGGTCGCGAACACCTGATCGGTGTGGGTGAACAGATGCCGCGTCGGCACGATGTCCATCACGCACGCGCGGCCGACGCACGCCGGATGATCGAGCGCGAGACGGTGTGTGACGCGCGCGCCGCGATCGTGCCCCGCGACATCGAAACGGTCGAAGCCGAGTTGCGTCATCAGCTTGGCCATGTCCTTGGCCATCGCGCGCTTCGAATGGGGCAGGTGATCGGCCGCGCTCGCCACCTTTTCGCTGTCGCCGTAGCCGCGCAGATCGGGCATTACTAGATGAAACTGCCGCGCGAGCACGGGCGCGACGAGATGCCACATCGCGTGCGTCTGCGGAAAGCCGTGCAACAACAGCAGCGGCGGGCCGTCGCCGCCGCGGCGCACGTTCAGCCGCGCCGCACCGGTATCGATCTCGCTGAGCGTGAAGCGCGCGTCGAACAGCATTCAGGCCACGCCGGCCGCGAACACGCTGAGGTCCTGCGGGCCACCGCGGACCATGGCCCGGCGATACGCTGGGCGCGCGCGCAGTTGCGCGAGATACGCTGTCAGGTGCGGAAACTGGCGCAACACGCCACGACATTCGGAGAACTCGAGTGTCCAGCCGAGATTGACATCGGCCGCCGTAAAGCCGCCCGGCACGATAGTGTCGCGTTGCGCGAGGCTGGCTTCGAGGTATTGATGGTTCTTCAGGATCTCGGCGGTGTAGAACCCCTTCAGCACGTCATTGCCACCGCCGGTCCACGCGTAGATCAGATCGAACACCAGCGGCCCCATCAGCGCGCCTTCGGCGAACGCGAGCCACTGCAGATATTCGCCGAATGCTGCCGACTCGGGCCCGACACTCAGGCGGCCGCCGGCCAGCTTGCGCGTGAGATATTCGATGATGGCGTCCGTCTCGATAACGGTGTGCCCTCATGCACGAGCGTCGGGCTGCGGCCGAGTGAATGCACGCCAGTCAGGCTTGCCGGTGAGCGCTGGGTTTCCGGGTCACGCTGGTGATGAACGATGTCGTAATCGAGCCCCAGTTCCTCACACAGCCACACGATGCGCTGTGAGCGCGAGTTGTTCAGATGATGAATGACGGGTTTGGACATGTCGTACGCCTTGGGGTTGGGTGACCGCCCGGGGTGACGACAGCGACGCTGCCGCAGGTCCGGCTGTTGCGCAGTCTAGCGAGCGCCCGCCCCGGTCGCGAGCGCGCGGTCACGCCGGGTTCGCGTGCTCCGGCAGCCCTGCCCGGCGCAGGGCTTTCCGCTATGATGAGCCGGTCTGATTGCCCCGTATCCATTGCCGTCCCGAGTACCCAGCCCCATGAGCGATACCCAGCGCCTGACGATCTCCGCCACCAGCACGCAGGGCAGAATCTGGGCCCTCGTGAAGCCCTACTGGCAGTCCGAGGAAAAAGGGCGCGCGTGGCTGCTGACGCTGGTCGTCGTCGGCATGAATCTCGGGCTGGTCTATCTGCTCGTGCTGTTGAACGAATGGAACAATGCGTTTTACAACTCGCTGCAGAACAAAGACTACGAAGCGTTCAAGATTCAGTTGCAGAAGTTCGCGATCCTCGCCTTCATTTATATTGCCATCGCCGTGTATCAGATCTATCTGCGCCAGCTGCTGCAGATCGGCTGGCGCCGCTGGCTGACGGACGCCTTCATGGCGGACTGGCTCGCGAACCGCAATTACTATCGGCTCGAACTGTCGAACCAGGGCACGGACAACCCGGACCAGCGTATCCAGGAAGACGTCAACACGTTCACGTCGATGACGCTGGGCCTCGCGCTCGACTTGCTGCGATCCGTGGTGACGCTGGCGTCCTTTGTCACGATTCTCTGGGGCCTTTCCGGCGCGTTCCCGGTTGCAATCGGCGGGACGGAGGTGTCGATACCCGGATACATGGTGTGGTTTGCCCTGCTGTATGCCATCGTCGGCACCTGGCTGGCGCACAAACTGGGCCGGCCGCTGATCGGCCTGAACTACGATCAGCAGCGCTACGAAGCCGATTTCCGCTATGGCCTCGTGCGGCTGCGCGAGAACGCGGAGGGGGTGGCCTTCTATCGCGGAGAGCACGACGAACGGCGCGGCCTCAACGCGCGTTTCGAGCACGTGATCGCAAATTTCCGCGGTCTGATGACCTGCGGCAAGCGGCTCAACTGGTTCACCAATGTCTACGATCAGTTCGCGACGATATTCCCGTTCATCGTCGCCGCGCCGCGCTTCTTCAACGGCAGCCTGCAGCTCGGCGGCCTGATGCAGACGGCGTCCGCGTTCGGCCGCGTGCAGGATGCGCTGAGCTGGTTCGTCAGCGCGTATGCGACGCTTGCCTCGTGGAAGGCGACGGTCGATCGTCTGACCAGCTTCCACGAGGCGATCCAGCGCGTCTCGGCGGCGGCGGACGGTATCACAGTCACGGAGCAGTCCCCCCGCAACATCACCGCGAGCGCTCTCGACGTGCGCCTGCCCAACGGCAAGCCCCTGCTCGACGGCATTGCCGCGGTGCTGCCCGCCGGTTCGAACGTGCTGGTCACGGGCGCGTCCGGAATCGGCAAGTCGACGCTGTTCCGCGCGCTCGCCGGCATCTGGCCCTTCGGCAGCGGTCAGGTGTCGATGCCCGCGCAGGCGACGACGATGTTCCTGCCGCAGCGGCCTTATCTGCCGCTCGGCAGCCTGCGCGAAGTAGTTGCCTATCCGTCGGGTGCGGCCGGCTTCAGCGATGCCGACATCCAGCGCGCGCTGAGCGACTGCGGCCTCGAGCATCTGACCGCCGAACTCGACAGCGCACAGCCCTGGAGCCAACGCCTGTCGCCCGGCGAACAGCAGCGGCTGGCCTTTGCGCGCGTGCTGCTGAACAAACCGGACTGGTTGTTCCTGGACGAAGCCACGTCGGCACTGGATGACGCATTGGAACAGCGTCTCTACGGGCTGCTGCGTGAGCGGCTGCCCGCGACCACGCTGATCAGCATTGCGCACCGGCCGACCGTGGCTTCCTTCCACGCCTTGCGGCTGCGTCTCACGCGGGAGGCCGGCGGCGCGACAGCCAGTCTCGAACCGCTGGCGCCGGCGTCGCCCGCCCTGGCCTGAGCGCAGCCCACAGGCACCAGTACCCGCAAGTAAACAGGGGTGACAGGCGCCAGAAGCGCCAACCTTAGCCCAAAGTACGTGGGGCAGGAATTTCTCCTATAAAGTGCGGGGACGCCAGAGACCGTGCGCGGCTAATATCCGCGGCAGCAAAGAAGGGACCCTTGCCATCTTGATCAGCCCGCGTTCAGACGCTCGCCCGCGCATCCTCGAGAGGGTGCGGGTGCTCGATTTCACGGCGGTGGTCGCCGGGCCCTACTGCACACGTCTGATGGCCGATCTCGGCGCCGACGTGCTGAAGATCGAACCGGTTGAGGGTGAACTGATGCGGCATGCGCCGCCGCTGCGCGCGGGCACGAGTGCGCTGTTCAGCCAACTCAATGCCGGCAAGCGTTCGCTGGCGCTGGATCTCAAGCAGCCCGCCGCAATTGATCTCGTGCACCAGTTGCTGCCGCACTACGATGTGGTGGTCGAAAACTACAGCCCCGGCGTGATGGCCCGTTGCGGGCTCGACTATCCCGCGCTGTCCGCGCTGCGGCCCGATCTCGTGATGTGTTCGATCTCGGGTTTTGGCCAGACCGGACCCGATGCCCACAAGCCGGCCTTCGCGCCCATCGTGCACGCCTGGAGCGGTTTCGACAGCGTGACACTCGGTTACCAGAACCAGCCGGGGCCGCCGCTCAACATGGGCTTGCCGGTGGCGGACAATTTAGCGGCGGTTCAGGCTTTCGGCGCCATCATGGCCGCGCTCTATCACCGCGCGATGACGGGGACCGGGCAATACATCGACATTTCGATGTACGACACCATGCTGGCCAGCATGCAGAAAGATTTTCAACAGATGCAGTACCCCGAAGGCCGCGATCGGCGCTACGGCCCGCTGACCACGTGTGACGGCCACGTGCTCGTGATGGTGCTGACGCCGCGTCAGTTCGAGGCGCTGGCCGACTGCATCGAACAGCCGCACCTGAAGATCGACCCGCGTTTCGCCAGCACCACCGCGCGGCTCGGCCACTATGCGGTGCTGATGGCGCTGCTCGGCACCTGGTGCGCCGGGCAGCCGACGGCCGAGGTCGTGGCCAGGCTCGAAGCCGCCGGCGTGCCGGTATCGCCTTATCGGGATTTGTCTGCGGCGCTGCACGACCGGCAACTCGCTCACCGCCAGATGCTGACGACGGTCGTGGACACCGCCGGGCCGCTGACCATGCCTGATTCACCGTTTCAGTTTTCGGCCACGACGGCCGCCGTGCGCCCGGGCGTACCTGAGCTCGGCGCTGAGGGCGAAGCGGTGCTCACCCGCGAACTCGGATTGACGGCCGCGGCGATTGCCGGGCTGCGGGTCGACGGCGTGCTGGGCGGGGTGATTCAGGACCCCGCTGGATAGATTCAGGCCGGATTTTTCGGCGCGTGGCCGGCGCGCAACAGGGTGCTTGCCGGCCGGTCGCGAACCATGGCCCACGCCACTGTTCACGGCAGTTGGACCCTGCGCCGCAGGAAGCGCTGAGCCTGTTCAGCCCGTCCTGAGTGCTTTTCAAAGAGAAGCCGCTGCAAGCGGCTCAAGATTCTGGGGCCGCGACCGCCATAAACGCTTGAAGCGATGGTTGCGGGTTCGATAACCTGAGCTGAATTGGGGAATGTGCCTTGAACGTCAATGAAACAGAGTTGGAAAAACCGTATCTGACGCCGACCGAAGCGGCGGCGCTGCTGATGGTCGCGCCGGTCACCCTGCGGGCCTGGGCGGCCAAGGGCCTCTTGCGTGCGCACGCCACGGCGGGCGGACACCGGCGCTTTCTGCGCCGGGATCTGGAGCGCTTTGCGCGCGATCGCGGGCTGCACCTCAGCGACCGCATTCCCGACAGCAGCGAGCAGCGAATCCTCGTCGTTGACGATGACCGTCTCTTCGCCGATTTCCTGGTTGAGTTTCTCGGTAATCGGGGCGCCACCACGGTGGCCTGCTATGACGGCTTCGCGGCCGGTCGCCGGGTCGAGAATTTCGGGCCGGACGTCGTCCTGCTCGACCTGATGATGCCGGGGATGGACGGCATCGAAGTCTGCCGTGACCTGAAGGCCCACAAGGCCACCCGCCATATCCGGGTACTTGCGATGACGGGCTATTCGAGTGATGCGAATCAGTCGGCCATCCTCGGCGCCGGCGCCGAAGTCTGTCTTTGCAAACCACTCGATCACAAACACCTGCTGTCGTTGCTCGGCAGTCCTGCGTTGCGGGCCGGGACGGGCGGGTGACGCAACGGCCGGATCAGGCGCACGCGGTGGCAGACGCAAGTCTCGCGCCGGTCGTCATCGTCGATGATGACGCCCTGATCCGACATTACCTGCAGGAAGTCCTGAGCAACGCCGGCTACGCTGTGCACTGCGTCTCCTCGGCGCGCGAAGGGCTTACCTTCTGCATGCGCAACTCACCGGCCGCCGTGCTGACCGATCTCGTGATGCCCGAACAGGACGGCATCGAGTTCATCCGCAGTCTGCGGGCCGCCGGCATCACCGCACCGATCATTGCGATGTCGGGCGGGGGGCAGATTCAGCCCACCGTCTACCTCGACATGGCGGTGCGGCTCGGCGCCAGCGCCGCGCTACAGAAGCCTTTCAGCAATGCCGAACTGCTCACGGTCCTGGCAGCACAGCTCACCCGGGCGTAGGGCCTGGCGGGCGCTCGCGCTGCTGGCATGCCCGCTTGCCGGCTGCGACGACGGGCGCGATGCCGTGCGGGAGGCGCCAATGCGCCTCGCCACCAGCCCCTGGCGCGGGACCGAACCCCTGTTTCTGGCACGTGAACTCGGCCAACTCGATCCGCAGGCCGTGCAACTGGTTGAACTGGCCGATGTGGCGCAGGGGGTGTCGGCGCTGCTGGAGGGCATGGTCGCGGCGGCGGCGGCGACCTTTGCCGAGGCCTTGCGCATCACGGCGCGTGCTCCGGACTTCAGGGTGGTGCTCGCCGCTGATGACTGCGATGGCGCGGATGTGCTGGTGGTGCAACCGGAAATGACCGGGCTGGCCGCACTGAAAGGCGCGCGGATTGGACTTGAAGAAGCGGCCGGCGTGCGTGCCGCCCTGTCGAAGTCGACATTCCCGGATCGCGCCCTGCATGCACGGCACCTCGGCGCCGAACCACCGGCCGGTCTGGCCATCGCCGAACGGCTGAAAGCAACGCTGGTCGCGACGCAAGCGGTCCGCAGCGACGTCCCGGTGGCGCAGCTGTTCGATCGCCGATTCGCGGCCAGCCTGTACCGCTAGCCTCTGATGCGCAACGTCATCCGCCCTGCCTGGACGATCCGCTGGCCCTTGCGGTACTCGATTTCCGTCCTGTTGCTGCAGCTCGTGCTGATCGACGGCTTGCTTGCCTGCCGTGTCGAACAGCGCCTGGCCCGCGCGCGCATCTTTGCCGAGGGTGAGCAATCGCTGATCGGCTTCGGCAGTCGGCAGGCGCAGGCGCTGCGCGAACTGCTGCTGCGCGGCGATGTGGTCGGCTTGCGCGCCCAGGTGGCCGCACTGGTGTTCGACCGCAGCATCATCAGTGCAAAGCTTCAGAGCACGCACGGCGCCGTGCTGGCCTCGACTTCGCGCGTGGACATCGGAAAACAGATGCCGGTGCACCTGACGCCTGGCGCGAAGTCGAGCGTGAC
>Ga0163144_10022637_pt1 | contig 12441 bp, 10 predicted proteins | sample OliLak19BULKMAT1_FD_123175 | JGI IMG/M metagenome (GOLD analysis project Ga0163144, IMG submission 123175) | Freshwater microbial mat bacterial communities from Lake Vanda, McMurdo Dry Valleys, Antarctica - Oligotrophic Lake LV.19.BULKMAT1 | ecosystem: Environmental > Aquatic > Freshwater >... | reverse complement strand
GAAGGTATTGCTGACAATCCTTGTTCAGGAGTTTGTAAATCGATTGACTGAAAAGTAACAATTGAACTGAGAGAAGAAAGTTCAAATGCAATAGATGAGGTTTGATGAGAATCGGTAAGCTTTACCGTTGTTACTTCATCCTTGCAGCAATGGTTTTCTGTTTTGCTCACTTCACATTTACTGCAGGTGCCATCTTCATGATCTGCATCGTGGTTGAACGTAACAGAAGAGAAATTACCCATACAGTAATGCACATTCATTACCATACCGCTGGTAACGGCAAAGTATAAAACGGCAACAACTGATATAAATATTTTCTTCATCATGAACGGCATAAAGTTAACCTATTATACGAGAAAGTGAATCATATGGTTCAGTTAACAAACCCCCAAAAGATGCCAAATCGTACAAAAAACCCTGGTGTTGGCTGCAAAGGAGTAACCATATTGTTGTTAAGAAAGCCAAACGAAGGGCTTAATTCTGCGGTATTCAGGTTTTCAGCCCTGATAAAAAGAAAAATGCTTCGAACCCTGAAATGCAGAAAAGCTGCAATGTCGGGCAGGTTTTTAATCGTTTCCGTATTCTGCAAAAAGAATTGACCCAGCACCGGAGAAAAGCCATCTGCTTTGTACGGTGTGTGATAACGTACTTCAAGACCTGTACTTAAGTTGAGATTTTTAAAAAATCGTCCTTCATATGCAAACCTGTTTCTCGTAAAGACCAATGGAAGATTCACGGGTGCATTAGCGGTTGTTTGCTGCACATATACTTCGGTGTACCAGTTCCAGTATTTGCGAAAAGTGAATTGCTTTTGCAATTGCAATTGCAACACATTAAATAAGGTTGCTTCCTGCTCTGACTGTGTGTAATTTTTAAAGTAAATATAATTGCCGGCAAGAAAATATTTGGCACCTAACAGCAAACGTTGCTGTGGTAATTCATATAAAGCAGATGCAATAGTGGTATTTTCTTTATTGAAATTCGTATTGCCAATATTGAAACGTTTGAAGTTGCTCTGATCATCATGAATAAAAGATGGGCTGCGGTTTACATTCTGAAAACCAAGTGTGAGATAGCCCAGCTTTTGCCCGATCAATCTTTTCAGGTAAGCATTCACATTATAATCACCGCTGTTTAAACCCGTGAGATAAAATGTACCCGACAATTCCATATCCCATTTCTTATTCTTTGTTTTGTTGCGGTATTCTCCGTTCAGAAAAAGGTTGCTGTAAGATGGTTGGTTCGTTCCAAAATCTGCATCTAATGTTTGAACACCTGCAGCTGCTTTTAAAAACTGCTGTTGATTTTTGATATCGGGAAAAGAATAAATAGCCAGCTCATTGGTGAATGTTTTCCAGAAATCTTTTATACCAAATGTAGTTGGAAGATTGCTGAGATTATATAAGAGCTTGTATCCTGCAGTATCCACTTTTGAATCGGTATACTGAAATGTATGCCGGTTGTATTGCAGTGTATGCTGAAAACGCAACCGTGGATAAAACAAATACATAACACTTGAATCGGTTGTGATGGAATCTTTCTTACCAACATCATAATGATGGCGGAACAACACATTGGTTGTACTGTACCTGTTACCTGTATTAATAGTGTTGCTTAAAAAGGATTGTGATTCAAATGCAGAACCTCCCAAATTCGTGGGAATATTAAAACGTTCACTAAAGGCAGGGGTGCTATCGAGCAGGCTCACATCTTTTAATCCGCCATTCTCTGTTGCACCAATTTTATTTCCGGCAATAATAAAATAAGCAGTATATCTTTTGTTGGGAGTCGTGTACCAGGTATTAAAAAGTAAATTACTGTGGTTGTTCTTTTGATTTCGGAATACACCGGGAGAGTTAATGAGATTAAATCTAAAAGCAAAATTCCAGTTGTAACGGATGTTTTGTGTATGCACCACGCCAATACTTTGTTCGGCCTTTGTTCCTAAAACGTAACTGAGCTGTGTATAGGGTCGGGTGGTATTATAAAATTTTGTTTGAAAAACATCCGGTATATATGCATCATACGCATGAAACCCTGCATCCCATCCCGGTTTCATATTGGGATTAAATAATAATGATCGGGATGCTCCCCCGGTATTGCCAAGAAAAATACTTGTCCACGGCACAGGCCATCGCCTGCTGAAATCGCTCACCGATGAATCTATAAAATAAAAACGGGCCGTATCTAAATAACGAAAAGCAATGGTTGCAGAATCTTCAAAGCCCGTGCGGTGCAGCAATGAATCTTTGAAAGGGCCCGCCCCCCCGCTACTTCTTCCTCCTGTTGCATTGCCACCCATAAAACCACCGGGAATATTTTGCAACGGATTACGGCCGCCCGGCCTTTGTGCCATAGCCGTTATACCGTTAAATAAAATAAGTAGTAAACAAACAAAACGCAGCATACAATAAAAACGGGCTTTGAGAGCCCGTGTAAAAGTAAATGAAATCAGTTGGTACTGCTATAAATTGATCTTAAAGTTCAATGATGAGTTGTTTTACAATAGCAGTCATCTTTGGTTCTGCTGCCACTGCTGCCTGCAACACTTCGGCATGTGTAATGGTATTTTCTTCTTCACGAATACCAATATCGGTAATAACACTCATGGCAAAAACCGGTAAGCCCATGTGTACGGCAGCAATTACTTCCGATACTGTACTCATACCCACCGCATCGCCACCCAGGGCATGAATCATTTTATATTCACTCCTTGTTTCAAAAGTTGGACCGGTTACGCCACAATACACTCCATCTTTTACTTCAATATTCAATTGTGCAGCAATGGCTTTTGCTTTTGCAATCAAATCTTTCTTATAGGGTTCACTCATATCGGGGAAACGTGGACCCAATTCCTCCATATTTTTTCCAAGTAAAGGGTTGATGGTAAACTGGCTGATATGATCTTTAATGATCATCAGCTCTCCCACTTTAAATGCAGGATTTACTCCCCCTGCTGCATTGCTGATGATGAGTGTTTTGATGCCAAGATATTTCATTACACGGATGGGATACACCACTTCTTCAATGGAGTATCCTTCATAATAATGAAACCGGCCAGCCATCACAACCACTTTCTTATCACCCAGTGTTCCAATGATCAACTTGCCTTTATGCCCTTCCACTGTTGATACCGGGAAATGCGGCAGTTCATTATAACTGATCTCTGTATCAATATGCAGTTCATTGGTAAAATGTCCCAGCCCGCTACCCAGCACCACGCCTGTATCTAACTCATGGGCATAATAGCTGCGGATAAAAGCAACCGTTTCATTGATCTTCTTTAAGGTATCATTCATTATTAAAAATTAAAGCGGCAAATATATTGTTTTAAAACGGGTTTGAGTATTCAATAAAAAACTCCCGGTTAACTGATACCGGGAGTTGTGTTGAATAAAACTGTCGCTTTACCTCTATCAATTAGTCGGCAAAACAATTCCGTGATTTATTGTTTGATAAATGAAACCGTACGCCAATTAAACCCGTCATAAGCTTTCAGGAAATAAACACCTTGAGGAAGATTGTTTAAATTGATTAAAGCTCTTCTTGAATTAGGAGGATAGTTCCATTCTTTTTTCAGGTTCCCGAACCGATCTAAAATTCTTAATTTAATAAAGTAGGTATTCTCTAAAGCTTCTACGTTTGCAGATGACCCGGCAGGGTTGGGTGAAATGCGCATCAGTATTGGGCCTCCGCCACCGCCATCACAATTTGGTACAGGACCTACCGTCATACTTACTATTGCACTTGGATCACTTAAACCACATGCATTCTTTGCTTGTACTGTAAGGTAGTTATAATAGGTTTGGCCTTGCTGCGGAGTGTTTACAAAGGGAGCAATATAAAAATAGTTACTGCCATAACCATCCCTATCCTGGATAGTTTGCCCGTAATTTAAATTCCATAAATGGCCAATTGCTCCAGCAGGTGTTGTTGCATGGGCTTCTGCAAATGTGCCGCATTGAGCATCATAATTAGAAGCAATAGATGGCGCTTCGGGGATTCCAACTGTTATTTGTTTGCTTATAGTAAAACTTTGGTTACAAATAGTGGTTGTACCCGTTAAAGTAACAAAACCATTTTGTTGCCTCGTAAGTGTTACTGATTTATCAGGGTTAACAGACAGAGATGCAATTCCCGATGACGGATTAATTGTCCAACTAATATTTGAACCAGCAGGGGCCGGATTTAACAAGTATGTATAATTTGTACAAAGGTTCTCATTACCTGAAATGCTGAAAGCTGTAGAATTGCAGGTTAGTGCGTCTTCACAATTTATAGTTGAGTTATCGATGTTTTCCATTTCGTTGTACATCCATTGCGACTGGCGTTTAGTAAAATCAGCGTGCTCGTAATTGTAAAGTGTGGTGTTGTTTCCATTTACCGAAATAATAAACGATTCGTTTGCAATATACTTGACCGATCTAGAACCTGCTAATCCGTTTATTGGGTAGATGTAAGATTGAGTGAATGTAGCAGGAGATACATTTTGTATATCTAAAGCACTGTTGATAGGTACAGTAGTAAAAATATCCTGCTGAAAGGGAACTGATAAATTTGTTGAAATAGCTGAGAAGGAAACTAATACTAAAAAAGGTTTAATAACACCATCCCAAAAGTGTGATATATACCAATCTTTTGCTCCCGGATATGTGTAGTCGGAGCTTATACCTCCACCTGATCTTTGTAAAGCAGAAGATGTGCCTCCCGGAACACAATCATAAGGAATCAAACCACCAGGGGATTGTCGTGCCTTTTCACCAGTTGTTTTCCAACCAGTTCCAATTGCTCCCCAAAACAGCCGAATATTTCTTTCCATTTTAACATACGATATTCTATTTACTGATCCTTGTTGAGGCATTGCCTTAACCTCAACAGTTAATTTATACTTTACAGTAACCACCCCAAATGCAACCCACCGTGCTGTTGCTACATTTCCACTGGTACTAGAAAGAGTTGTGCCCGGTTGCATAACCCATGTACCACATTGGGAACCTTGTGAAATTGCTTTAAACTCATAAAGTGGCGGAGTAGAACCCATTTGACTGGGTGTAAAATCAACCATATTTCGATAGGAACCGCCAGGAGCAAAAAAAGTATTATACTGAACCGTGCCATAGGCATCTGATGCTCTTAACAAAAGTAATTGACTTGTTGCCGGTTGACTACTTAACCTATAAAACTCATTTAATTCCGGACTTACATCTTTAAACTTAACCCCAGCAATTTTTAACTCACCAAAATCATATAAAAAATGCTGAAATCCCAATGGAACATTCCCTCCCTGGTGCGGGCTGTCGTAAGTAAGCAACAGTCTTGTTTCTGTACTGTTTGTACCCCTGCTTTTTGTCATTTTAGCTAAAGTATAACGGCTTATGATGCCACCAAAGCTGATACCCATAATCACATTATTTTCTCTTACTCCCAATTCATTATTCACTTTTAATGCGTTTAACTGATCTATTACTTTCTCCAGCATTTTTGCATTGTTCTCTACATAATCCATGGTGAAATAATTTACAAAAACCAAATCATAGCCTGCCTGTTCATCAAGTTCTTTATTTAAATCATATTCAGTTCTTAATAATTCCCATTCTTCAAGCAAAGAGTTAATGGTATAGTTCTCTTTGTCTATTATTGGGGCTACATCATTTAAATCATACCCCTCTACAACTATAAATGGCTTAACTAATTTATTGGCCCATGCGGTACCCAGTCTCTTTGTGCTGTACCTGATATAAACCTTTGCTCCAAAATGTTCGCCTGCAACATCAGGTATTGTAATTGCAGGGTTTGCTAATTCCACTTCTGAGAGTGGAGCATATCTTGCATTTACATTATTGTTTGCAGTTGTTACAATTACAAATTGCTGGCTGTAACAATAGTAAATGCTGCCATCGGTACAGTTAACCCTGATGGCAAATTTTTTATACCCGCTGCTGTCGGTATAGGTATAACTTACTGCTGCATTCGGGGCAATGGTTTGGTAGCCTGCCCCTTTTAAAAAATCAACCGCAACGCTACTGATTGTTTTGCCGCAATTGGTGAAAGCAAGCGAAGGATTGTAACTAAGGCTGATGCTATTTTTCTGCGGCGCATCTTCCAGTACCGGGCAGGCAGCAAAAAAACTATTCTGTATATAGGGTCTTTGTGTACGGCCGGGAACATCCAATACCTGGTTATTACCATTATTACTAAACAGGTTTAGATTAATGGCATCTTCATTTGCTGTTGCATATTTTGCAATTAAAAAAATTAAAGGGGTATTGTTGGAAGCAGGCAACTGACTGATGGTATTATTCACAATATCCAACGAAGTTAACACAGGCGCCCCGCTGTATATACGTGCCTGCTCAATATCGTTATACAAAAAGCGGAAGCCTGAAATAAACTGAATGAAATTACTGTCGGCCAGTACGCCGGTGTACCATTTTTTCTCGGCAAACTGCGGGCCGTATTCATCTAAGTAACCGCTGGGCACCTGGCTTTTATCAATGTATTGAAAAATATGATCCAGTTCTGCCCTTACAGGATCGGTTTGGGCAAAAGCTTTACTGGTTAGTAATACAACTACTACTAACACCTTGAAGAAATGTTTCATTTTACTGTTTATTTTGGTTTATAATTTGGCATCGAAACGGCCATGAGTTATATAAATGGTTTCACATCCTGTTTTTTTTATGGTGAATTCAAATGTTCCGCATATTATTCCCTGAGCTAAATCAAACCGTGTAATGCTAATAAGCCCGTTGGTCTGCGTATCATTATCGCCAGAAAATACTGAATAACAAATGCCTGAAACCTTAGAATTTATAAATATTACCCGTGCAGTATTTGTATCTTTTTGCAGGTCATAAATATTTCTTGATAAGATTGAATCACATGTAATTCCGATAGACTCTTTTCTATTTGCAGATGAGTTCTGATATTCAGCTTTAATTGAAAATTGCCCTCCATTATCGTTATAATAATAAAAACGCAGAGCGCTCGTAGAAAACCAATCTTCCTTTGCAGGAATCCATGCTTTACCATTCACCAAGCACCCAAAAGTTCTTGCTCCTGTTTGAGTGGCGGGTGGCAGTTTATCAAGTTCTGAGAGCTTATTTTTTTTACACCCACTGCCTAATGTTGTGGAGAGAATGATAAGCCATGCAAGGAGTATTGTAATATTTTTCATAAATAAAAAGTTAACAGGCAAATAAATTAAGTAATTATTTTAATAATAACAATGATTGCTATCAGCAGGAGTTATGTTTGCAGATATGGCAAACTGCAAAAAAAAACTTTTCAACATACAAATTACTGTCGGCAAGCACTCCGGTGTACCATTTTTTCTCGGCAAACTGCGGCCCGTATTCATCTAAGTAACCGCTGGGTATCTGGCTTTTATCAATGTACTGGAAAATATGATCCAGTTCGGCACGTACAGGATCGGTTTGGGCAAAAGCTTTACTGGTTAGTAATACAACTACTACTAAAACCTTGAAGAAATGTTTCATGTTAGTGTTTATTTTGGTTTATAATTTGGCATCGAATCGGCCGTTGGTGATTTGGATGGTTTTACAACCTTGTTTTGTAAGTGTTATCTCAAAAACACCAGAAACTATTGAATTTGACAAATCAAATCGGTTAATATTTACATATCCGCCGATTGTAACTCCGCTATCTTGGTTAAATAGGGTGGGACAATTATTGTCATTATAGTTGTTATATGCAAAAGATCTTTCTTGCATCCCCGTCTTAAACAAATACTCGCCTTTTTTATTACAAGAGTCAATAGCAAAATTTATATATTCTTTTCTTCCGTTTATCGTCAGTTCTGCTCTCGCTGAAAAAGACCCTCCACTTGAATTGTCGTAGTAGAATTTTAAGGCTCTTGGGCAAAGCAGAGTGCATCCGTTATCAGGTATCCAAGCCTGCCCGTTTACAAGACAGCCAAACGTATTAGCGCCTGTTTGTGTAACAGGTGGTAATTTGTCTAACTCTGATAGTTTGTTTTTCTTACAACTGCTGGCTGTAAGCAAAAAGGTTATTGAAAGTAGAAGTGTAATTGATAAGAGTTGTTTCATGTTAAGATGTTTTAAAGAAAAAAATTGTTGCTGCTGACAAAGCGATTATGCTTAGTTATCATTTTTTGAGTGCATGTTTTTTTTCATAATTGTTAGTTTTTAAAATGAAGAAATGATTGAGATTACCGGCCAATATCAAATCGGCCATCAGTAATTTTTATTACTTTACCCTGATTATTTACAGCTTGCATTTCGAAAGTGCCAGAAATAATTGTGCTTCCTAGCAGAGGATTAAGGCTGCCATTGGAAAATTTTACATTTACAACTCCTTTGTAATTGTTATTGGTATTATAAGCATTCGAACCAGCAGGAACTGTTCCATCGGATTCGTTTATAAATAACCCTACGTAAGGATACTGTTCTGTGAAGTTTAAACCTATTAAAGAGGAGTATCTCACTCTTAACACAAATGAAAACTTTTGAACACTATTTTCTGCTCCAATTCGAATTGCTGTATCGCTATATGGCCCCCCCCATGTAGATTGACTTGTGAATAAACCGCTCTTCCCACTTGCAGTATAAATCTTTCCATCTATTTTAAAACCTACAGTATTAGCTCCAGTTTGTGTTTCTGGCGGCAACTGCGGCCCGGTATTTTGCTGCTTTTTGCAACTGCTGGCAGTGAGTAATAGAGTAAACGAAAAGAGTAGCATAACAGAAAATAGTTGTTTCATATTGTGTTATTTTTAAAAGTTTATTTAACCGGGCTGTATCAAACTGTTTGCCTGTAGACTCAATACCCTTCTGTATTAAGTACATATTTTTTTCATACTTGGTAGTTTAAAATTTTAAGAAATGATTATTGGTTGTAATGGTTAACTAAAATCTTCCTATATCAAAACGGCCATTGGTAATACGAACAGTATCTGTGCAGCCCTGTGTATAAACAATACAATTAAATTCTCCTGCTACTATTCCGTTTTGCAAGTCGTACCGTGTAATTTTTAACTCACCTTTACGATACACGCTATCATTTACAGGTACATAACAGTTATTTATGTTAGCAATTCCTAATGTAGTTCTGCCTACATAGTTAATAGGCAAATTAATCCCTGAAAAGAGTCCAGATGAGCCGAATGTAATTTTTAATTTTACAGGTGTTTCAAAATTATAAGTGCGGATATCAAGTGAGCTATCCATACCATCTACAAAAATCCTGTAGTTAGAATGATTACCATCCCACCCTCCAGGCAAATACGCTTTTCCGTTAATTAAGCAACCAAAAGTATTAGCTCCTGTTTGTGTGGCGGGGGGTAGCTTATCAAGCTCGGAGAGTTTATTTTTTTTACAGCCGCTATTTAATGATGTAGTGATAACTGCAAACCAAATAAGCAATAAAATTTCATGTTTCATAATATTTAGTTTTACTTGAGTTTAATCTCATATTTAAAAGCAAATGCCAATACTTAGTCCTACAGGAATATTTAAATAAACATTTTCTTCAAAACTGTTGAAAGCAGAAGTATTAAAATACAGCCGAAAGATTGCTTTTTTACTTTTTAATGGTTGTATCCTGTAACCAATCAATGGAAAGATGAAATACTTTTTCTGAGTTTTACCATAAACATAAGTACCTCCTAATCCAACTTCCAGAAAATGCCTCTTTTTCCCAACATTAGCAGTAAGATGGTGTGGGAATGTGATAAATTTTTGCGATTCAGGAAAAGTACAATCCCCAAAAAAACATATTTGTATCTCTGATTGATGACCAACACCAATGTTACCTGACAGAAAGAAATAAGGTGAAATTATTTTGATCCGTTCATAATTAACTGAAACCAGCGAAACATCGCCAAAGATGTTAACGTAAATATTATTTAAAGGCCTGCTTTGGATTACAGTTGCTTTACTCTGGCCAGATGAAGAAAAGCTATTAGTTATAGTAAGTACTAAAACCATGCTTTGCATCAGCCTTTGTTTTAAATGGTCCCTTTTATTAAAATAATTCCACTTAATAAAGCATAAAAGCATGTTGCTAAAGTACAATCTGCAATAATTCAGTTTTCAGCTATTATTCTCCTTTTACGATAATCTGCCTACCTGTTTTCTCGTTTTACGATAATTATTGATCAACAAGCAACTGTTTTATACTTTTACGATACAAAACTGGAAATATCTTTTTTACTAAAACATTTAATATGGAACAACTTCAAGTTGCTTTTTTCAACCGTTTATCAAGAAAACTTACAGATAATAAAAAGTTAGCCGATGAGATAGTGAATGTTCTTGGCGTGAGTAAAAGTGAAGTATATAAAAAACTTACCGGTAAAACATTGCTGACTTTACCACAAATTCAAAAACTTTGCGATCATTTTAAAACAGGCTTTACTATCCAGGGAAATGAAAACAGATCAAATTCTAATATTAGTTTTACTCCTTTTCATACGGGCAAGGTTGCTGTAAAAGATTATATCAACAGCTTAGAAAAATTTCTAAGCACAATTGCATCTGCAAAAGTTTCAAAACTTACTTGTGCTACTGATGATGTTCCCATCTTTCATCTCTTTCAATATCCTGAACTCACTGCTTTTAAACTGCATTTCTGGCAAATGCGGATTATTGATCAGGCTCCTGTTAAATTTAATATGAGCAATTGGGGTTCTGATGTTCTGCAACCGGCTGCAAAACTCCACGACCTTTATAAAACCATACCAAGTGTGGAAGTGTGGACAAAGACAAGTTTACTGAATACATTAGACCAGATTCGGTACGCTGCAGAATCTAAACTAATAACAGATAAAAAACTTGGTAAGCTAATCTGCAAGCAATTGCGTTCAGCACTTGCTGATATTGAGGTGTATGCCATCAACAGAAACAAATCATCAAACAAAGAAGTATCGTTCGACTGGTATTTTTATGACATTATTGGTACAATTACTTATTTAGCAGAAATGGATGGCGAGCTGAACACTTTTATCCGGTTTAATACATTTAATACTATCCATGAAGAGAATGGACCGCTTTGTACAGAAGTAAAATACTGGTTGGGAAATTTAATTAAAGATGCTACCGGCTTTAGCGGACAGGGAAGCGTACAACGAAATAAATATTTAGCAGCAGCTTATGACGAGTGTGATGAGATGGCTGAGATGTTTTGATTTACAATACCTTCAAAAACATCAACCCTTAAAACTGAAACTATTATCGTCTTTAACTTATCTTCGTCGAAATTTTTTTACATATGAAATGCCCACAACCGGAGTGCAAGATACCCGGCAACCTGTTTCAGGGCATACTATGTGACAAATAAAAAACAATAAAAATAATCACATGAATCTCCACGAATACCAGGCCAAGGAATTATTGAAAAAATACAATGTTCCCGTGCAGGAAGGTTTTGCATGCAGTACTGTACATGAAGCAGAAGCAGCATACCGCCAGATCAAGAACCAGAGCGGCAGCAGCTTTGCTGTTGTAAAAGCACAGATCCATGCAGGTGGCCGTGGTAAAGGAACGGTAAAAGAAACCGGTATTAATGGTGTGAAGGTTTGTAAAAACCTCGACGAGATCGTTGAGTTTGCAAAGGGTATTTTAGGTGGCACATTAGTCACCATTCAAACAGGACCTGCAGGTAAAGTGGTGAACAAAATTCTGGTGGCGCAGGATATGTATTACGATGGCCCCACTGAACGCAAAGAATTTTATCTGTCGATCTTACTCGACCGTACAAAAAAACAAAATGTAATCATGTACAGTACTGAAGGCGGTATGAACATTGAAGATGTGGCACATGATACGCCTGAAAAAATATTTAAAGAATGGGTGAACCCTGCCGGAGGCTTACAAGGTTTCCAGGCAAGAAAGATTGCATTTAATCTTGGTTTGAGTGGCGAAGCATTTAAGAACTGTGTAAAATTTGTAACGAATTTATACAATGCGTATGTTGGATTGGATTGTGGTATGCTGGAAATTAATCCTTTGTTTAAAGCTGCCGATAACAAGATCATTGCAGTTGATTGTAAAATGAATATTGATGATAATGCGTTGATGCGTCATCCTGAAATTGCCAGCATGCGTGATGTAACAGAAGAAGATCCTACAGAAGTGGAAGCAGGCAATCATAACCTCAACTTTATAAAATTAGATGGTAATGTTGGTTGTATGGTGAATGGTGCAGGTCTGGCTATGGCAACGATGGATATGATTCAGCTTAGTGGTGGGCAGCCAGCCAACTTCCTTGATGTAGGAGGAACTGCCAATGCACAAACTGTGGAAGCAGGTTTCAAGATCATTTTAAAAGACCCGAATGTAAAAGCTATCCTCATCAACATCTTTGGCGGTATTGTTCGTTGCGATCGTGTTGCTGCGGGTGTTATTGAAGCATACAAAACAATCGGCGATATTCCTGTTCCTATCATTGTTCGTTTGCAAG
>Ga0163144_10022634_pt1 | contig 12443 bp, 5 predicted proteins | sample OliLak19BULKMAT1_FD_123175 | JGI IMG/M metagenome (GOLD analysis project Ga0163144, IMG submission 123175) | Freshwater microbial mat bacterial communities from Lake Vanda, McMurdo Dry Valleys, Antarctica - Oligotrophic Lake LV.19.BULKMAT1 | ecosystem: Environmental > Aquatic > Freshwater > Lake... | reverse complement strand
GCGCTGCGCCTCGACCCGGACAGCTTGTGGGCCTTTCATGAGTCCGCGGGACGCCTCTACTCGCGCGGCCGCGCGGCGGCCGCGCTGAAGCTCGTTTCAAGGAGCCTCGAGGAGGAGGGCGAATCGGCCTGGGCTTTGGCCCTCTGCGCCGAGCTGCGGCGCGTGCCTCAGCTCGGGCAGAAGGGCCGCGCCGTCGCCGACCTGCGGCAAGCCGTGAAGGCCGCCCCGCGGCGGGCCTGGCCGCGCGCGTTCCTCGCGCGCGCGATCGGCGGCGAGGAGGGCCTCGTCGAACTCGACCGGGCGGCGGCCTTGGATCCATCCTGCGGCTGGATCCGAGCCTGGCGCGGCGAGGCGCGCCGGCTCGCCGGACGATTGCGCGAAGCCGCCGTCGATCTCGACGCCGCCCTCATCCTGGACCCCGGGTGCGCGGTGGCTCGAACCTGGCGAGGCTGCGTGCGTCTACAGCTCGCGGACTACGCGGGGGCGGCGGAAGACTTCACGGCCTACATCGTCTCCGAGGAGACGGAAGCGGCGAGGTGGCGCTCGAAGAGCCGCAACCATCAGCCGGCTTACGCGCTGGCTTACGCGCTGCGTGCCGTGGCGAAGGCGCGACTCGGCGCGCACGAGGGCGTATTCGCGGACATGGAGCGCGCCGCCGCGCTGCAGCCGCGACACGGCTGGCGCGAGGGCGAGCGCCTCGGCATGGCGCGCGAGGCGCTGCTCGACGACCTTGAACGGCTGGAGCGCGAGCCCGGTTCTCGCGGACGGGCGCGAGGATGGGCGGGCGAGTATTTGCTGTCCGTCGGAGACTGGGCCCGCGCGCTCGCCTTGCTCGGCGACGCGGTGGCCGCGGAGCCGCGCTGGGGCGAGGCTCGCGCCTGGCGCGCCGAGGCCCTGGTCCGCCTGGGGCGGACCAGCGAAGGGCTCGCGGAGGCGGAGCGCGCCGTCCGGCTGAGCCCGCTGTGCGCGCGCGCGTACGCGTGGCGCGGCCTTGCCCGCCGCGGGCAAGGAGAGCTCGCGGCGGCCGCGCGCGATCTGCGCCGCTGCGGCGAGCTCGACGGGACGGCGGCTTGGGCCTTCGCGCGGCTCGGCGAGATCCTTCTTGAACAAGGACGGACCCGGCGAGCGGTCGAGGTCCTCGAGCGCGCCGTCGCTCTCGATGGGCGCAGCGCCGAAGCGCGGGCCTGCCTCGAGGCGGCTCGCGCCAAAAATCGTATGATCGAGCCCGTGCCCGCCGACGGTCTTTTGGACGAAGCTTTGGCGCGCTCGAGCCGCCGCTACCCCGTCCGGAGCTGCGTCCACCGCGGAGAATTCTATTTCGCGGTCCTGCATGACGGCGCGGCGGCGCGCCCGCGAGGCTCCGACGGCGCCTTTCTCGCGAGGCTCGATCGGATTCTCCGAGCGGCGCCTAGCGCCGGCGCCTTTGCCGCGCGCGCGCTGCTGAGGTGGAGAAGCCGCAACGGCCCGGACGTCGTCCGGATCAACGCGAAGGCCTCGCGCGACATCGCGCGCGCCCTCGCGCTCGACCCGGCGGATCCGAGGCTGCATCAGATCTCGGGCGTGTTCGCTCACGCGAGCCGGCAGTACCGGCGATGCGCGGCCGCGTACACTGCGGCCGTCGCCCTCGACCGCTCCCGAACGCTGTCGTGGCTGCTGCTCGCGGAGGGACTGCACGCCGTGAACGACGCACGATCGGTCGCCGCGTTCGATTGCGCCGTCAAGTTCGAGCCCGGCTCCGCGTGGGCATATGCGCTGCGCGGCCGCGCGAAGTCCCCGGGAAGCGGAGCGATCCCGGATCTGGATCGGGCGATCGCGCTGCGTCCCGGCTGGGGCTGGCTTCACGCGTGGCGCGGCCACGCCAAGCTTCTGCTCGGAGACGCGGCCGGGGCGATGCGGGACCTGACGAACGCGGCGCGCCTCGACGATTCCTACGATCGGACTTATGTCTGGCGCGGCCTGCTCCGCTTGAAGAACGGCCGTCTCCTGCAGGCGAAGGAGGACTTGTCTCGGGCGATCTCGCTCGAGGACAATTACGACCTGAGCCATTTCGCGCTGGGCCGGGTCTTGTCGGAGCTCGGCGACACCCGCGGCGCGCTGCGCGTCATGCGGCGCGGCTGCGCGATCAACATGAAGGAGACGTGGGACTGGGGCATCAACGACGGAAAGGGGCTCAGCGGCCTGCGGCGGGACGCGGTCCCGATCCTGGAAAAGATCGCGGGCCGGCAGCGGTGGGCCCGCGTCTGGCTCGCGCAGGCGTATCTGCTGATGGGCGAGCCGGATCGCCGGATTTCCGTCAAGCCGGCGGGAGGCGCGCGATGACGCCGGAGAGCGATCGCGAGCGGGCGCTGCGTCTGCTTGAGCTTGATCCCGAGCCCGGTCTCGGCGCGCCGCGGTCGTCGCTGCTGCGCTTCGCGCCGGCGCTGCGCCGGCGCCTCAGCCGCGGACGCTTCGCCGCGGCGGCGCGGCGGCTGCTCGGACGAGCCGGAACGGAGCTCGAGCGGGGCCGGCTGCTGCTGAGGCTGGGCATAGGCGACGCCGCGGTCGGACCGCTGGCGAGCGCGGAAGAAGAGGGCGGCGCCGAGGCCTCGGAGCTTCTCGGAGAGGCTTTGGCCTGCGCGGATCGCCCGGGCGAGGCGCTGAGCGCTCTCGACCGCGCGCTGACGCGCGACGCCGGCCGGTTCTGGGCGCGCCTGTGGCGCGCCGAATGCCTGCGCCGCCTGGGCAGTCCGCGAGCCGCCGCGAAGGAGCTGGCGGCCGCGCGCTTGCTGCGGCCGCGCTCGCCGTGGCCGCTCCTTCTGCGGGGCCGAGCCGACGCGCCGCGGGCGCTCGACGAAGCCGCGGCGCTGGCGCCGCTCGAGCCGTGGACGCGGCTCATGTCCGGCTGGCGGGCGCTCGACGCCGGACACGGGGTCCGCGCCGAGGCCGAGCTCACCAAGGGGCTCGCGCGCGCTCCGTCGTGCAAATGGGGATTCGTGCTGCGCGCGCGCGCCCGGCTTGGCTTGGGACGGATCGAGGCCGCGCGCCTCGACATGGAAGCGGCGCTGGCCTTCGATCCGGAGATCGGCGGAGCGCTCCGGGCCTGGCGTCCGGGCGACGCGCCGGCGGCGGATATGCGCGCGCTCGACGCGGCGATCGCGGCTCGTCCCGGAGAGGGCTGGCTGCGCGCGTGGCGCGGACAGCTCCATTACGACGCGCTGCGTCCGGAGCGCGCGCTCGATGATCTTCGTCGCGCCGTCGCCTTGGATCCAGCCTGCGGATGGGCTCGGGCCTTGCGCGCCCGCGCGGAATCCCTCTGGCTCGGGGGCGGCGATCCGCAGGAAGAGTTCTCGCGCGCGTTCGCCGATTCCCCGGGATGCGGCTGGATCCTCTCGTGGCGCGGGCTTCATCGCGCGCGCTCCGGCGACGGCGCGGGGGCGGGGCGGGACTACGCGGCCGCCGTGTCGCGGCATCCCTATTACGCGCTCGCGTACGGTTGGCGTTCCGGCCGCCGGCTCGAGCTCGGCGACGCGCGCGGCGCTCTGGCGGACCTGGACGCGGGCGCGGAGCTGGATCCGTCCTATGGATTTCACTTCGAGCGCCGCCGCCGGCTGCTTTGGAGCCGCGGCCTCGCCGAGGCGGCGTACGAGGATATGGCCTGCGCGGTGCGCCGCGAGGGACGCTTCCGCTGGGCGGTCGCTTCCCGGCCGCGCGAGCTCGACAGAGCCGTCGCCGAGCTCGACGCGAGGCTGATCCTGAAGCCCGGCGACGACTGGGCCCGGGCGTGGCGCGGCGAGACGCGCCTCGCGGCCGGCGACTCGGCCGGGGCCGGCGCCGATCTTGACGCGGCGGTGGCGGCCGCTCCGGCCGAGCCGTGGCGGCGCGCTTGGCGGGCCGAGGTCCGCCTCGCAACGGGCGATATGTCCGGCGCCTTGGCCGACGCGGATTTCGCGATCGCGCTCGATTCGCGCTGCGCGCGGGCCTGGGCGGCGAGAGCGCGGGCGCTGAAATCGGCCGGCGGGACGCTCGCGTGCCTCGACGCGCTTCAGCGGGTGACCGAGCTCGATTTCGGCGCGGCCTGGGCCTACGTCGAGCGCGGGCGCCTTCTGCTGAGCCTCGGCCGCCGCCGCGACGCGGCGCGCGAGCTTCGCCGGGCTTTGGTCCTCGACCCGCGCGGCGCCGAGGCGCGCCGTTTGCTGGCGTCGACGGCGGGCGCCGCGTGAGGGCGCTCGCGTCCGGTACGGCCGCTGCGGAGGAGGCGATCCGCGCAGGCCGCTTCGACGACGCCGTCGAGGCGCTGGCGGCCGCGGCCGGTCGCGCCTGGCGGCCTTCGTCGAGCCTCGCCGCCCGCCGCGATCCGAGCCAGGATCTCCTGTACGCGCCGAGCTGGCGGCGGCCGAGCGAGCGCCGGTCGGATCTGCGCGCGCTGCGCCTGGCCCGGCGCGCGTCGGCTCGAAATCTCGGCTCGAGCCCGCTCCGGGTGCTCTGCGGCTTGCTCCGCTTCTATACGGGCGATCTGACGGGCGCCATGCGCGAGCTCGACGCGGCGGTGCGGACGGATCCCGACGGCGCGTGGGCTTACGCCTGGCGCTACGCGGTCAAGGCGCTGCTGTGCCGGCGCGACCGCGACGCGTCGGCGCGCGTGCTCGCCGCCGCGGACCTCGATCAGGCGCTGCGCCTCGAGCCCTCGAACCCGCTGGCGCTGGCCCTGCGCGCCGAATATCTCCATGACCGCGAGCGCTACGCGGAGGCGCTGAGCGACCTCGACGCCTTGCGGCGCGCGCGCCCGGATGACGAGTGGGCGCTCGTCGAGACCGGCGAGATCCTTTCCGAGCTCGGCCGGCTTGACGAGGCCCGGCTGCTCTTCGACCGCCTGCTGCGCGCCCATCGCGGCGAGGCGTGGGCTTGGGCGCTGCGCGGACGAGGGCCCGCGCTGGCCGCGCGCCCCGCCGAAGGGCTGCGCGACCTCGACCGCGCGGTCGCGCTGGCTCCGCGCTGGGGGGCGCTGCGCGCCTGGCGCGGCGAGGCGCGCCGCCGCGCCGGCGACGCGCGCGGCGCTCTGCTCGATTTCGACGCGGCCGTGCGCCTGGGGAGCTCCTACACGCCGGCGCTCGCGTGGCGCGGACGTCTGCATCTCCTCGAGGGACGACTCAAGCCGGCGCTGCGCGACCTTGACCGCGCGCTGCGCGGCGAGAAGGGCCAGGCTCTGTTCCTCGCATGGCGCGGAGAGGCCCGCTTCAGGCTCGGCCGTTGGGAGGCGGCGGCGGCGGACTTCGACGGCTGCTTTCCGTTCCACCCGCGCCTGTCCTGGAGCGGCCCGCGCGAGGGCCGCGAGGCGCGCTTCGAGGGCGAGCTCGGCGACGCAGCCGCGCGTCATCCGGGCTCGGCGTGGGCGCAGGCTCTTCATGGACGCTTTCTCATGGATTCGGCGCGGCGCGGGGCCGGGCTCGAGGTGCTCGCGCGGCTTACCGAGCGGCGCCCGCGCTTCGCGTGGGCGCTGGCCTGGCTCGGCGAAGGCCTGCGCCGGGACGGCCGCCTCGAGGAGGCGCGGCGCGCGCTCGACGCGGCCGCGCACGCCGGCGCGCGCTGCTTCTTCGCGAGGGCATGGAGCTCGCGGCTGGCGTTCGACGAGTCGCATTTCGTCCGCGCGCTCGCTCACGCGCAGGCCGCGCTGAGGCTGCGGCCGCGCAGCGCCTTGGCGATCGGGCTGCGCGGCCGGGCGCTGCTGGCCCTTGGCCGCGCGCGCGACGCGCGCGGAGATCTCGAGTTGGCCAGCGCGCTCGAACCGAAGGACGACGAGACCCGGCGGCTGCGAGACGAGTCGATCCGGTTGTGCGGCGCATGAGCTCCTCGCCCGAGGCGCTCTTCGCCGCCGGCCGCTGGGAGGAAGCCGCCGCGATCTGGGCGCGCGGCTTCGGCGCGGCGGCGGCCGCGTTCGACTTCGCGATCGAGCTCGACCCCGAGCAGGACCTGATCGGGGACGCTCCCGGGAACCGAGTGCCGCCGGACCCGCGCGCGATCGTCGCGCTGGCGCGAAGGCTTCGCCGCCGCCGGCCTCACGAGGCCGCCCTTCTCGAGTCGGCGGCCCTGATACGCGCGGGGCGGCCCGGCCGCGCGGAGCGTCTTCTCCGCGCGCGCGCCTCGGCCCGCCCGCGCGACCCATGGTGCCGGCTGTGGCTTTCGAAGCTCTTCGAGCTGCGCTTCTTCGCGACGCGCGACGGCGCCGACCTTCGGCGCGCGCTCGGCGAGAGCCGGGCCGCCGTGCGCCTGGCTCCGGGGCTCGGCCATGCCTGGGCCTGGAGCGCCGCGCTATACGCTTCGCTCGACCGCTACGAGGAATCGCGCGACGCTCTGGCCCGCGTCCTCGCCCTCGAGCCGCGCCACGCATGGGCGCTGGCCTCTCGCGCGGAGCTGTATTCCGAGGCCGGGCTCTCGCGCGAGGCGCTCGCCGACAGCGACGCGCTGATCGCGCTGAGCCCCGAGGCCGGCTGGCCGCTGGCCCTGAGAGGGCGCGTCAAGGCGCGCCTGCGCGACGTGCCGGGCGCGCTAGCCGACCTCGCCGCGGCGGCCGAGCGGCAGCCCGAGTACGGGGAGATTCGGGCCTGGCTCGGGGAGACCCGCAGGCGTTCCGGCGACCCTCGCGGAGCCCTTCGCGATTTGGACCGGGCGGCGTCCCTCAATCCGCGCTCGCCGACGGCTTGGCTGTGGCGAGGAAAAGCTTTGCTGGCCCTTGGAGCCGCGCGCGAAGCCGCGCGCAGCATCAGCCGCTCGATCGCGATCGATCCGCGAGCGGAACTCGCCTTCGCCTGGAGAGGCGAAGCGCGATTCCTGTCCGGTGATTTTCGCGGAGCATCCGCCGACTTCGACCGCTGCCACCCATTGAACCCTCGCCGCACCTGGACCGACCGGGCGAATGCTCCGCGCTCGGCGACGTTCCGGGCCGATCTCGATGCCGCGGCGCGGAGTGGAGGCCCGTGGGCCTTGGCGCTGCGGGGCCGCCTCTTGATGGACGGCGGCGGCTGCGACGACGCCCGCGCCGCCGTCGTCGATCTCCGCGGCGCGCTGCGCCGTTCGCCGGGAACGGCTTGTTTTCGCGTGTGGCTCGCGACGGCGCTATGGCGCGCCGGACGGCCGGAAGAGGCCATGAAGGAGCTCGGCTCCGCGCGCCTGCGCGGCGACGCCTCGGCGCTCGCCTGGAGAGGCCGCCTCCTGCTCGAGGCCGACCGGCGCGACCGCGCCCGCGGCCTGCTCGAGAAGGCGGCCAGGCGCTTGCCGGAGGCCGGCTGGGCGCGGCTCTGGCTCGGGGAAGCCCTGCTCGCGTCGTCGAAGCCGCGCCGCGCCCTCGAGGCGTTCGATCAAGCCGCGGCTCGCGGCGTGCGCGAGCCCGAGTCCGTCTGTCTGGGAGCCGAAGCCTGCCGGCGCGCGGGAAACCCGGCCGAGGCCGCGCGCAGGCTGCGCGGCGCCGGAGAAGGGGGCGCCGGGAGGGATTGGGCGGAGCTGCTCGAGCTCCTGTGCCTCGAGGAGGCCGGAGAGCCGGCGGGTCCGCGATTCCTGGCCTGGACGCTGCGGCGTCCGGACCTGCTGTGGTATTTCCTGCGGCATCTCCCCGTCGGGGCCGATCCTCTGGGCCTGCCGGGCCGCGGCGGCCTCGCGCAGGTCATGGACCGGCTGCTGGCCGCGCGTCTTTCGGTATCGCTCGCAGGATTCCGTCGCCTTCGAGAGCTGCTGCGCACGCCGCCGCGCCAATGCCTCGGACTTCCGGGGCTTGCGCCGACCGTGCGCCGCGCCCGCTACGAGCCCGCGGCGCGAGCGCTGCGGGCCGGAGACTGGCTCGCCGCCTGCGTCGAGGCCGAGGTCTGGTTCCGCCTGGGGCGCCGCGATAAAGCCGACGCGCTGTTCGCCGCGTGGAGCGGCGCCGCGCCCGCCTGGACCGCGGCGTGGCGCGGCTTGACGCGGCTGTGGGGCGGCGAGGAGCGCGCGGCCCTCGACGATCTCCGGCGCGCGCTGGCGGCGGACCCCGCTCATCGTCTCGCTCGCGGCTGGCTCGGCGAAGCCCTCGGCAAGCTCGGGCGCCTTCGCGAGTCCGTGCCCGAGCTCGACGCGGCGCTTCTGCTTGACGAGCCGTCGTGGCGCGATGAAAGCGGACCGGCGATCTGGAGCCTGTCCCGCCTCGAGAAGACCGCGCGCGTTTCCGTGACGTATCTGCAGGCCCTGTGCCGGCGCGGAGAGGCAAAGCTCAAGCTAGGCGACGCCGGCGCCTGCTTCGCGGACCTGGACCTTGCGCTCAAGCTCTCGCCGAGCGCCGACTGGGTCCACTCATGGAAAGGCGAGCTGATGCTTTGGCAAGGACGGCGAGAGGACGCGGTAGCGGCTTTGTCCGAGGCGGCGCGCCTGAATCCCGGCAACGCCTGGGCGCTCGGCTGGCTTGGAGGCGCGCTCGTCGAGAGCGGGCGCTGGCGGCAGGCCATCGCTCCGCTCACGAGAGCCCTCGCGCTCGACCCGTTCGACTCGGAATCCCTGGCGTGGCGCGCGGAAGCCTGGCTGATGACGGATCGCTCCGCGCGCGCGATCGGCGACATCATGAAGGCGATCGACTTGGACTCGAAGTATCATCTGATGTACCGCGGACGCGGAGACGGAAGGACGCGCGCGGAAGACCTGCGCGCCGCCCTGGACAAGCTCGACCGCGCGGTGAAGGGCGGCGGCGCGGGCGTGTGGACCTGGCGCGCTTATCTGCTGCGCCGCCTCGGCCGCGACGCGGAAGCGGCGGCGTCCCTCGAGCGCGCGCTCGCGCGCGACGACCGGGATTATCTGGCTCTCGCTTGGCGCGGGGAACTGCGGCTGGCTCAAGGCGATATCGCGGAGGCTTGGAAGGATCTCTCCGCCTCGATCCGGGCTAACCCCAACTATCTGTGCGCCTACGGCTGGCGAGCCCGCGCGTCGCTGGCTCTCGGCCGCCCGACCGCCGCCGAGGCGGACTTCAGCCGGGCGCTGGCGCTCGACCAAAAGAGCGCCTGGATCTTCGCGGGACGCGGAGCGGCGCGGATGCTGTCGGGGCGCTTGATTGCGGCGCTCGCGGACCTCGACGCGGCCCTGCATCTCGACCCGGGCGACCCGAGCGCGCGCTCCTGGCGGGCGCGATGCCTTCTGCTCAGCGGACGCTCGAACGACGCGGGCCGCGATTACGGAAAGGCCCTGGCCGTTAGCCCCGGGGATCCCGCCGCGAAAGTCGGCCTTGCCTGGACGCTGGGCATGTCCGGCGACGCGCCCGCGATGAGCCGGCTGCTCGACGAGGCCTTGAGCGGAGGAAGCCAAAATGCCGCGGTCGAGGTTGAATCCCTGTTGAGCTTGCGCCGCTGGCCCGCGCGAGTCTCCGCGGCGGCCCGCGAGGCGCTGCGCGACCGCGAGACGGTCTAGTAGTAGCGCTTCGCCATGCCGCGCTCCCAGCTCGGGGTCGCCGCGAAGGAATCCGCAGCCCAGCAGCGGGCGGGGAGTCCGTCCAAGGCTTCGGCCGGGACATGTTTTTCCCGGCAGACCGAGGCGTGCATGCGCTCCACGGCCTCCTCGACGCGCGCGAACGAACGCAGGCGAGGGCGCGGCGCCGCGCCGGGCGTCGCGCGGCGCGCCGCGGCCAGGAGCCGGTCGAGCCCCGGTAAGCTTGCGTCCTGCTTGGGACCTTCGACGAAGCGTTGAGCCAGGCACGAAAGCGCCCCGCTCGTATGGACCCGTGATTCGAGATCCATGAGCCTTGACCCGCCGGACGGATGATCGAGCCGGAAGCTGAGCGACATCGAGGCGTCCAAATATTGGAAATCGTGCCACCAGCAGGGCGGGATGTACAGCGTCTCTCCTTCGACGAGCTCCGTTTCAACCGCGCCGAGCCGTCCCAGGGCCCTCGCGCGCTCCTCGCGCGGGACGTTCTCGATCAGGAGCAGGCTCATCATCCCGATAGGCCGCAGCGCGGCGTAGGCGCGCGGGGGGGACGAGTATCGCCCGCTTCCTTCCGAAGACCTGATACAGGAGCAGCCGCTTGTAGTCCCCGTCGTAATGCATCGGCGTCGCCGCGCCTTTGGAGGCGATGAAGGGCGCGCAAAACTGCTGCGAGGGATAACGAGGATTCGCCGGGTCCCGCATCCAGTCTATCGGGCCGAGCATGCGCATAAGCTCGTCGGGCGAAGACTGCTCGTCGATCCGTTGATCCACGACCGCGCGCTCCAGGAAGCGGCTCAAGCTCAGGCGCCGGGGAAGTCCCCGGCCGCGGACGATGCCGCGGCGCTCGTAGAAGCGAGCCGCTCCCTCGGCCCCGTCGAGCTCGCTCAGGAACTCCAGCAGGTAGTCGGGCCGGATGGCGACCGTCCATCGGCCGAGGACCTCCAGGGCCCGCTCGAGCGTGCGCATCTTCTCGATCATCCGGCCGGCGAAAAGACCGGTCAGCACGGCCGGCCCGTCGAGCGAAGTCAGGAAGCGCCGGAGCTCCTGTTCCGGCGGACAGGGCACGCGCGGGATCGGCATCGAGTCTTTCACCCGCATCCAGCCTATCATAATGCCGTTGTCCGAGCTTTCGATTTTGGTTAACATGAGGCCCATGAGCGCGCGCGGCGAGCGGATGGACAAGGCCCTCGACGCGGCGATGGGCGGCGAGCACGGCGCGCTCGCGGCGGATGTCTGGCGCGGCCTCCTGATGACGGGCGTGCTTTACAGCGCCGATGGACGCATCAAGAGTTTCGAGGATCTGGTCCGGCTCGGGCGGCGGGAACGGCGCCACTGCGGCTGGAGCTTCGGCCGCAAGCTTCCGGCGTGGCCCGCCGGCGACGCGTGGGCGCTCGCCCGCAAGGCCCTCGCGCTCTCCAGACGGCCGGCCGCGCTGCGCTTGATGGATGAGGCGGCGGCCGCCGCGCCCGAGGACCCGGCCCTCTGCTTCCTGCGGGCGATGCTGCTCGCTCGTCCGATGCGCGACGGCCAGGGGCTGGCCGGGCTTGACGCGACCGCAGCCGAGCTCGATCGCGGGCTGAAGCTTTGTCCCGGGTCGGCTTGGCTGAACCTCGGGCGCGGGTTCTGCTTTTATCTGGCGCGCGAGTTCCAATCGGCGGCCGCCTGCTTCGACGCGGCCTGCCGCCTGCGCCCCGGCTGGACCTGGCCCCTCCTTCTGCGCGGAGACGCCCGCTATTTCGGCGGCAGCGTCGAACGAGGCCTCGAGGATTTTCGGAAAGCGTGGACCCTCGACCCGGACTGCGCATGGGCCTATCTGCTCGCGGCGCGCGCGGAGCGTTGGACCGAAGAGCGCGTCATGATGGTGAAGCATCTGGACCGGGCCGTGAGCCTCTTTCCGGACTGGGGGCCGCTCCTGGCTTGGCGCGGCCAGGCCCACCAAGTCCTGGGCCGCGCGCGAGAGGCGCGACGAGACTTCGATAAGGCCATGCGCCTCGACCGGCATTACGACCGGACGTTCGCCTGGAGAGGAAGCGGCCTGGTCGATGAGGGCCGGTACGCGGAAGGCATACGGCTGCTGAACCGAGCCGTCGTGTTGAATCCGTTCTACGTCGTCCCGCTGTTCGCGCGCGCGCGCGCGGATCAAGCTCGGCCGATGGGCGCAAGCCAGCGCCGATCTTTGCCGCGCCTTCGCGATCCATATCCGCACCGATCTCGAGGAGGGGGCGTTCAATTTCAGGAGCGAGCAGAGGGTCCTCTCGCGAGCTCTCGAGGATCTGAACGTCCTATGCGCGCGGCGGCCGCGGGATCACCACGCCGCTCGCTGGCGCGGCTGGCTGCGCCTGCTCAAAGGCGACCGTCGCGGCGCTCTCGACGATCTGGACCGGGCCTTGGCGCTGGGTCCGCCGGACGCGTGGACCTTGGCTTGGCGCGGACAAGCGCGCCGCCTTTTGGGCGAGCATGGACCCGCTCTTCGGGACCTCGACCGCAGCCTGCGGCTGAAGCCGCGCAACGCTTGGGCGCTGTCCTGGCGCGCGCTCCTGCACTCGGACGCGGGCGCGGAGGGCCGCGCGCTGGCCGACGCGGCCGCGGCGGTGATGGCCAATCCCAAGGTCTTCCTCGCGCACGCGGCGCACGCGGCGCTCCTGGTGCGGCGCGGAAGCTGGGCTTCCGCGGCCGCGGCGTTGGAGGCGGCGCACCGGATCCATCCGCAGGAAGCCTGGCTCGCGCCTTGGATCGCGCGCCTGCTGTGCCGTCAGGGCAAGCGGCGCGAGGCTCTCGCCTGGGCGCGGCGTTCCACTGGCTACCGCTACGACGCGTGGATCCTCGAGCTGGAGCGGGGAAAGGTCGGCGAAGGGGCGGCGGCCTGGGCGGACTTCGAGCGGGACCTGAAGGAGTCCGGCGCGGATGACGAAACCGCTTCGATCGATGAGGCTCGCCGACGTCTGGAGCGGGAGCTCGAGCTCAACCCGTTGGACGCGAACGCGGAGGCATGCCGCGCCCTATGGCTGTGCCGATCCGGGGACCTGGAGGCGGCG
>Ga0163144_10022632_pt1 | contig 12443 bp, 11 predicted proteins | sample OliLak19BULKMAT1_FD_123175 | JGI IMG/M metagenome (GOLD analysis project Ga0163144, IMG submission 123175) | Freshwater microbial mat bacterial communities from Lake Vanda, McMurdo Dry Valleys, Antarctica - Oligotrophic Lake LV.19.BULKMAT1 | ecosystem: Environmental > Aquatic > Freshwater >... | reverse complement strand
TGGCTTTTTGTTTGTGTTTTGAAATTGCCACTTTTTTAATGGCTTTTTGTTTGTGTGTACTATAAAAGTCAAGATAGATTTGAGAAATAGTGTATAAAAATGTCCATCGTATTAATATTTCAAGACATGTTTCGTACAATTAGAATGGAGATATATAATTTTATATTGATAATAGTGTCCCGATACGTAAAAAACTGTGAAGTATCAAAGGGTTTTTTTCTAACAAGTGATGAAGCAATGTGTCGTGAATATCAAAGAGAAACAGCAATGTTAGTATCAGGAGTTTTGATGATGTGTATTTTTATAATAATTCTAATAAAAGAGGCTGTAAACTGTTGCCTTGTAATTTTTGATTCATATTTTTTCTTAAAACTAGACCAAATAATAAAATATTACTCTTAGGAAGATGGTTGTAGTAATTGTGTTATTTTTCAATTGGATATGACTTGTTGATGTATATTGTAAAAATTTTTTTCAAGTATTATAATAAGAGTAAAAATGTTTAATATCAGATTTTCAGACGATGATGTTGTAGGTAATAAAATTAAAAAATCTTTAAATCCATCATTATACGATATCGTATTTATAAAAAATCACTTGTACGAAATCAATAAAATAGAATCGTACAATGACGATTTGTATACTGTTGAATTACAAGAGTATAATACACTTTGTCAAACAGGAAACATTATTTATACAAGTAACTATATCTTCAAATATAACAACAATGACAAAAAATGGAAGAAGATTTGCATGGAATCTTTATATCAAGATATTAATGACTTGAATAAAAGTATTGATTCTATTGTAATTTAACTATCACTCACCCTTACGCGAAATTTTACTTTTTGTATTAAACAAATACAAGTAGTAATAAACAAATACAAGTAGTAAAGGTAATTATGGATGTAAAAAAACTATTAGAATCAATGATTGCAAATTATAAAGATCTGACACTGTATCTAAAAGATTGTGTAATTACTGGTGGTAGTGAAGATGTAAACAAGGTTGAATTGATAAAATTTGTATTGAATCAAGTAGAGTATATTTTGGAATTACTAGATAAATTAACAGATGTTGATGAGAATGTAGCATTATATGTAAAAGATTGTAAAAGGGATAGAAACTTGTATGTTAGATATTTGATGATAAAAAACATGTACTTTGGAGACAAATTTAGAAATGTGAATGGAAATGTGAATGGGAATAGGAATATTACTTAAGTTTCCCGTTACAAGTATAAAAGAATCGTAATTGCATATTGCAATATCCAATGTCAAAATTAAAAAAATTTCATTCTGATGTTGATTATTCCCTGTTGTCAAAGGAAGAATTGAAATATAAAACATGTATAGATATGTTTACAATATTTTATCTATCTAAAAATATAGGTTTAACAGATTTAGAAATACACGCAAAAGCTCTAGAACTAAAATTGACTGGTTATAATGGTATGACACCAGATTGTATTACTAGATCAAACATATATAAATGGAATTCTATTGCAGATAGTATTGTTGGTAAGATATGTTTAAAAGTAGAATGTAACAAATTTGCAAATCATGGTACACAATGGAATAATCCTATATATTGCAAAAAACATTCAGAACAAGGCATGTCACTTGTTATTGAACAACGACTATATAGACAAAATAAATCACATGTACACCGAAAAGGTAAATTTTATCTCGACAAGAAATTTCTTGAACGTATTCTAAAGATTAATAACTTTATTGACAACGTCGGTGCAGCTTTGACAACACCTTTACCTTGTCAAGCACCAATACTAATACCAACACTCGATGTAAATGTACAAGATTTAGGAATAATAGATTTTGATAATATGAGAATGTTTGATTTAGACACAAATTATATTATCAACTTGTAGTACAAAAAATTAAAAAAAAACAAGTAGTAAAGAATGAACCTTTCTAAATTATTCAACAAAGTTGACAAACTATACAATTCCTCTGCGGGTAAAAAACTACAAAACGCTTATAAATCAGAGTCTGGTCAAGAGTTGAAGAATGCTGCTGTTAAAAAAATGATTAATAAAATTTCAAAAGGAGGTATGGGGAAGAAGAAGAGGATAAGTAGAAAAAGAAAGAGTTCCAAGAAGGTCTCAAAAGAAAGAATCTCGAAAAAGAGGGTGTCGAAAAAGAGGGTGACAAAAAGACACTAGAATTTTTTTTCGAGTAGTAGTAGTAATAGTAATAGTAGTAGTAGTAGTAATGTTGATGTATTTGTTTTGTTTATTAATAATATTACCTTTTATGATGTACAATACAATATACACTAAATATTTGGATGACCGAGTACAAGTAAAAGCGTATGATAATAATACTTATTATGTAAGAAATACACGTAAAAGTCTTGAAACTGCAAATACTTTGGGTAGACTAAATGATGAAATTCAAAAGTTTATATCAAGACTAGAACAGGAATATGATGATGAATTTTTACCAATGATAAAAAGAATAAGTAAAAGATATAATCCTAAAACATTGAATGAAGGTGCAATAAATAGTAACTATACATCTTATACATTAAATAAAGGTGAATCTATAACATTATGTGTAAGAACACGAGATGAGAATGATCATTTGTATAATGATAATATTTTATTTGGAGTATTGATACATGAATTAGCCCATGTAGGATCAATTACAATAAATCACGGACCAGAGTTTATAACGAATTTTCATTACTTGTTGAAAAAAGCAACGAAATGGAATATGTTTACAAGAATACTGGAACCTTTCGACTATTGTGGGATTGAAACTACTATATAAATTTAATTTTACAAGTATAAAGTAACAATGAATGATTTACATAATTTGATTAGTAAAATATCCAATTCTTTTTTTGGAATAATACAAGACTTGTACGAAACCAATAGCAGTGAGGATTCTAGAGATGATGAATTAATATACATATTACTAAAAAAAAATAGATTAATGTACGTCTTCTTGTTGTTTATATTCATCATCTTTGTGTGGAATTTAATGTACAAACCTTGAAAAAAAGTACTTAAATACTTGTACTTTATTTTATCATTGTACTCTTGTTAGTAATGTCTGTGAATTCAAAATATGTATCAAAATATGGTTATGCTATACCAAAAGATAGTATAAGTATAAAAGAATTGATTGATTTAAAAAGTGAATTGGTGGCAAAACCTATAACTGGGAGTGGAAGCGGATACGGTGGTGGAGGTGGAATGTATGGTGCAAAGGATACAAATTTTGGTATATTCAAAGAAACCCCAAGTAAAATATATATTCCAAAAATGTATGGAATAGAAAAATATGGTTTACCTAGTAAAATATTTAAAAATTATTACGGCAAGTCATTCGATAATGTTTTAGAATTCAAGGGTGAATTATATGATAGACAGTTTGAACCACGTGACGTATTGTATTCATCTTGTGTAAAATCTGGTGGGGGGATATTAAACATACCAACAGGTTATGGTAAAACAACCATAGCATTAAATGTAGTAACGATGTTGAATAAGAAGACAATAATAATAGTCAATAAGATATCACTATTGAATCAATGGAAGAGTGAAATATCAAGATTTATTCCAGATGCAGAAATAGGAATAATTCAAGGTCAAAAATTTGACGTTCAAGATAAACATGTTGTAATTGCAATGTTGCAAAGTTTATCTAAAATACAATATCCAGATGAAATATTTACCGATTTTGGTACTGTAATTGTAGACGAATGTCACAATACATGCACTAGAATGTTTTCAAAAATATTCTTTAAACTATGTTGTCAATACTCTATTGGATTGTCAGCAACACCAGAAAGAAGTGATGGATGCGAATACGTATTCAAGTGGCATCTAGGGGATATTGTATATGGAATAAATGAATCTACAAAAGAACGTACAGGTAAAGACCCTGTTATACATTTTTTTAAACTACAATCAACGAATTATAAACAAGTTTCAGTCTTCAACAATTACAAAAATCAAGAACAAATCCAGTATACAAGTATGATTACTGAATTGGTAAATATGCAAGAAAGAAATGATTTTATTATCAAAGCTCTGGAACAACTAATGCTAATGAATGGCGACTGTGGTGACGATAAACGAAAAGTTCTTGTAATGAGTGATCGTAGAAATCATATCACAAGATTACACTTGTCATTACTTGAGCTTAAAAAGAGTAAAGGTTATGACTTTACAGTTGGAATTTTCATGGGTTCAATGAAGACTATAGATTTAGAAAATGCAAAAAAGTGTGATATTATATTGGCAACCTATTCTTCATTTGCAGAAGGAGTATCAGTATATGATTTAAACACTATATTATTGCTTACACCTAAAAAATATGTAGATAACGAAAAGGTCAAGGATGATGAAAAAAAGGATAGTGGTAAAATGAAACAAATTATAGGTAGAATATTCCGAAAAGACCATATTGAAACTCATCCTCTTATAATCGATTTGTGTGATGATTTCTCTGTATACAAGAGTCAAGCAGCAACTCGTAAAAAATTCTACAAGAAAAATTTTAAAAACAGTATCGTACACAATACTTGTATAGATTTAAACGCTATTCCAGAATTTAAAATTTTATCAGAGTAAATTAGTAATGAGCTACAAGAATGATAAAATATTAATTCAAGTACTAGAAAATCAAAAAATAATTATTGAAAAGTTGGATAGATTGTTGGAATCTACAGATAAAATGGATAATCATATAGATTTTGTAGATGACATTTATACAAGAATAAAAAAACCATTCCATTATACTATAGATTTTTTTAACAAACGTATACCACCTCCGTCTCCATCCAGGGTCATCCAAGTTCCTTCTAATAACCTCGGTCTAATTCCTATGGTACCTTCTAATAACCTAGGTCTAATTCCGTTTCCAAATTAAAAATCGGTAAATGGTTTGTTATAAACAAAGTATGCAATAAAGGAGTACGAGTATGGATACTGTTACCATAAAAAGTACTCAGTTTAGTATATTATCTCCAGAGGAGATTGAGGCACACTCAGTTGCAGAAATAGAATATGTAGAAATGTATGAAAACAAGATGCCCAAGATTGGTAGTTTATCAGATCCTCGAATGGGTTGTATAGAAAAGAATATGTTGTGTTATACATGCGAGGAAAATATGAATAATTGTCCTGGTCACTTTGGTCATATCACATTAAATTGTGCAGTATACCACATTTCTTTTTTAAAGACAATAAAAAAGATATTGGAATGTATATGTCATAAATGTTCAAGGTTTAGAATATTGCCGACTGATTCAAAATTCAAGAAATTACAATCATCAAAAACTAAATTTCAATTTGCGTGGGAGATTTGCAAAAACAAGACTGTATGTGAATATTCTGATTGCGAGGCACAAATATTACCATTAAGAAGGATTGGTATGCAACTATATTATGACGTAAAGCGAATAAACAAGAATCAAGACAAGATTTATTTATTCGCCAATGAGGCTAGAAATATATTACAAAATATCTCAAATGAAACATGTGAATTGATTGGTTTAAATCCACATACATCTAGACCAGAATGGATGATTATAACTATATTACCAGTTCCGCCACCATGTGTGCGTCCATCAGTAAAGATGGATATAGGAGATGGGAGAGGTGAAGATGATTTAACTCATGTATTGACAAACATTATAAAGTACAATAACGAGTTGAAAAAATGTCTGGTGTCTAGATCAAACAATAATAGTATGATTTCAAAATTAAAGGAACAATTGCAGTATAATATAACAACATATTTTGATAATGATGTCAAGACCGGTATACCTCAGAATACTCAGCGTGGAGCCAGACCAATCAAGTCTATAATTTCAAGACTCAAGGGCAAAGAGGGTAGAATTCGTGGTAATTGTATGGGTAAACGTGTAGATTTTTCAGCACGTACAGTTATTACAGGTGATCCAACATTATCCATAGATGAAGTAGGTATTCCAATATCAATAGCTTCAAATTTAACATTTCCTGAAAGAGTATTTGGTCTAAATTTGTATAATATGCAAAAGTTGGTTGATTATTCCCCAAAGTACCCATCTGCAAAGTATGTTATTAAAGAAAACGGGACTAGAATAGATTTACGATTTGCGAAAATAAAGCCAATATTAAAGGTAGGTGATGTTGTAGAGAGACACCTTGTAGATGGAGATACAGTATTATTCAATAGACAACCGACGTTACACAAGATGTCTATGATGACACACAAGGTCAAGGTTGTACCTTTTTCTACATTTCGATTAAATGTAAATGTATGTGCATCATATAATGCTGATTTTGATGGAGATGAAATGAATATACATGTACCACAAACATTGGAAGCTATAGCAGAGTTGCAAGAGTTGTCTACTGTATCTAAAAATTTAATTTCAGCACAAGCAAATAAACCAGTAAATTCTCTAGTTCAAGATTCTTTAACATCAATAAGAAAATTTACTTTAAAGGATAATTTCTTGACAAGAGATCAAGTAATGCAATTAATGACTATATTGGACTGTTTTGGAAATGTAATGCCAGAGCCATGTATATTAAAGCCAAAAAAATTGTGGTCTGGTAAGCAAATATTGTCTCTAGTTTTACCTAAAATTACCTTTACCGGGTTTCATTCAACTCACCCTGATGATGAAGAAAATATACATTGTACAAAGGGAGATACAAGAGTATATATTAGAAATGGAGAATTGTTATCTGGTATCATTTGTAAAAAAACAGTTGGTACTTCATCTAGTGGTATATTGCACATTATATTTAATGATTTTGGATACAAGGCTGCAAGAAAGTTTCTAGATCAATCATCACAATTGTTGAATGAATGGATGTTGCATCATGGATTTTCAGTAGGTATAGGAGATGCTATTGTATCATCAACTTTATCTGACAATGTGAATAATAGTATACAAAAGTCGTATACACAAGTGGATCAGATTTTAAATGATTACAAGAATGGTAACTTGAAATCAAATGGTAATCTAAGTGTAACCGAAACTAAAGAAAGTATGATACAAAATGTATTATCAAAGGCTAGAGATGAATCAGGAAGGTTTATATCAAGTAATTCAACTAGTTATAATAATATAAAACAGATGGTAGATTCAGGTGCAAAAGGTAGCGTAATGAATATATGTCAAATATCAGCTTGTGTTGGTCAGCAGATTGTCGAAGGTAAAAGATTAACGAATGGATTTAAAGATCGTACATTACCCCATTATTCAAAATACGATGACTCTCCTGAAAGTAGAGGTTTTGTTCAAAATAACTTTTTAAAAGGACTCACGCCACAAGAAATGTTTTTTCATGCTATGGGAGGTAGAGAAGGTATTATAGATACAGCTGTAAAAACATCTACTACCGGGTACATTCAGAGAAGACTGGTCAAAGCCATGGAAGATTTGATAATAAAATATGATAACACAGTACGTGATTCTAATAATAATATTGTTCAATTTGTGTACGGTGACGATGGGGTGGATGCAGTCCATATGGAATGGAATACATTTCCTACTTTGAAGTTGTCATTAAAAGAATTAAAAGAAAAGTATTATAATGAAAATGTAAAGGATGAATGGGATTTGATTTATAAAGATTATCTGTATTTACATAAAGTATTCCCTACTGGAGAGGATAGATGGACAATGCCAATGTGTATTAATAGGATGATTGTTAATTTATCATATGATTACACTTCTACTTTACCTACACAAGATTTAGATGAAACATATGTATTTACAAAAGTATTGGCTTTACGTAAAAAGTTGGTACCAAGTTTCAGCTACAACGCTAGTGGAAACAACGCTAGTGGAAACAACGCTAGTGATGGCGACAATGACAGCATTTGGGAAAAGTCTTTGTTTGGGATATTGCTTTCAAGTTGCTTATGTACAAGGCAAATAATACAACATTGGAAGTTGTCTAGAGTGGGTTTTGATATTTTATTGAATAATATCACCGATAAATACTTCAAGTCATTAATCACACCAGGTGAGAATGTTGGTGTAGTATCTGCACAATCTATTGGTGAACCAGCGACTCAAATGACATTGAATACATTTCATCTTAGTGGTACTGGTAACAAGTCTGTAACTTCTGGAATACCACGTCTACAAGAGTTGATTAATGCTACAAAAAATATAAAGACACCAAGTATGAAGATTTATTTTGAAGATGAGGTTCGATTCGATTATAAAAAGGTTCAACAGTTGCAATATCAAATTGAACACACATGTTTAAAGGATGTTTTACATGAATTTTATCTACACTATGATGTAGAATTCAATGGTACAGTACCAGACTTGGAATGCGCTTTTGTACCAGACGATGAAGAGTACAAGAGTGAAGATTTATATCCTTGGGTACTAGTATTAAAATTGGATCGTAAAAAACTGTATACCAGGAATATTAGTATACATGATATTACAGAAACATTGTATGATATGTTTACGGACACTATATTTATTCAATCAACGTCCATCAATTATAAAGATGTGCCACTTGTTTACATACGATTTGTAAAAGATTACTCTAGGTCAAACGAATCTGATATGGATACATTTACATTTTTGCAAAGTATTGTGCATTCAATTGTTGATATAACTATTTGTGGTGTACCTGATATCGAAAAAACATTTATTTCAGAGAATAATATTGTATTCTTTGACAATGATGGTAATATATGTAAAAAAACAGAATATCTAGTTGAAACGGACGGTATCAATATTCAGGATGTATCGTGTATAAAATATGTAAACACCAGTAGATTAATATGCAATGATCCTCAAGAAATTAATAATATATACGGGATAGAAATATGTCGTAAAGTATTGTTGGATGAAATAAAGAGTGTCATATCGGATGCTGGGACATATATTAATAATAGGCATTTGTTACTACTTTCAGATGTAATGACAAATAAAGGGTATATTATGTCTATTACTAGACATGGAGTTGGTAAGAATGATGCTAACCCATTGTCGAAATGCACCTTTGAACAATCGGTAGATATATTATTTGATGCTACAAAAGAAGGTAAAAATAATAAACTGTCTGGTATATCAGAAAATATTATGTTGGGTCAATTGGTAAATTGCGGGACAGGAATGGTACATGTATTACCAAAAGAAAGTGGCAACGGCAACAGTAGCTTTTACGAAAACATTGTACTTGAAGTAGATGATAATGAAGAGTATAGTAATGATGACGAGTATGAACCTTTGAAACCTTCTTATTTAAAAAAGGATTTCGTGTTGTAAGTTTTATAAAAAAGGTGGCAAAACCGGGTCGCGTAAAGTCTCACTGGTTTCACTTAATTGATGATTTATTTTATCCAGTACTAGTTCTATTGAGGCACATATTTTTATATCATCCTTGTAAGTGTCTTTTAAATTGTGTAGACCTTTTTTAGAATTTAAAAGTTCTTTACATATTACAGTGGATTTGTTTATATTTTCTTTTGTAGACTCCATATTTGATAGATATTTTAATAAAGTAAATGTTTCATCTAGTATACAATTAATATCTGTAACCGACTTTTTACGACCGTCGTTATATATAAAACGTTTAAGAGGCACTAGAATATCGTCTCTTTCCAACGTAATATTACCATTACTATTACCATTACCAGATCTTTTTATTTTGCCATTTCGAGGTATCATGCTTAAAATTTTCAAATTCAATAATACCTCTTCATATTTACTATTGTCCATTCTTGCTACTTGCTAATATAAAATCTTTTTATTCCTGACGCACTTTTGTAAAAAATAGATTCAAGTACATGTACAACAAACAGTAACAAAATAAACAAACTTGGAATAAACTTTTTATGTTGACTTTATATTGTCTGCAAATTCTAGTGTATTTTGTATAGAGGTACAATATTTTTCTTCTTGTCTTATATTGCATATCATTACTATTTTATTTTTAATTGAATCGTTACCGTTACTGTTACCGTTACTGTTACTGTTGTTTTTTTGTAACATGGTTAAAATACTATACATAATAAAAGGGTCACTTTCACTTGTCGTTTTATTTTTTGTAGTAAATATTTCTGAATCTATTTTAGGTTTTATAGACAAGAAATGGTTAGGATTATATGTCCTCTTTGTTATACCTAATTGCGATTTATAAAATGTCGCGTCTTCTTTAATGCGTGTATACTTGAACGGTAAGTTTTGTTTATTTTTTACAAAATATTCTAGATGATTTAAAGTTTCATTAATGAAAACGGATTGTTTAATCAAGAGTTTAATATCAACTTTATTCAACTTGTCAACAAATACTTGTTTATCTTTACCTTGGTACCATTGTATAGACTGATCGTTGATTGTAAAGTTATGTCTAGGGAATGGAGGTAATTTAGTGTCCATGAAGAATGATGAAAAGTCAATGTCTTTATTTGGAGGTATATCGTAGAACATTTCCAACAAGTCAATTGGACTTTCTCTGCCACCTAAATCACAAATAGTCAACTTGCCAACAGTAGAATTAGGGTAGAATAGCGAAATGGACATGAATAAATGACTTCTAGAAGATTGATTATTATTAGGAGTAGCTACGATACGTTGATCAATTTCTCGTGTATTGTTTATATTATTTAGCAAACTAGTAATAATTTCAATATTTTTACTATTGATGATGTTTTTACCAGTTGGGAATTTATGATTAATTAATGTAGAAAAATTGTTTTTCCTTAGTCCTGCTCTAAAATCAATTTCTCCCATAGTTAATTCATATATGTTACTAATCATAAAGTGCGTAGCTCCAGAGTTTGAGATAGATAATTGTAATAGACCAGGATCACTTTTATTCCCAAACAATGAGTAAGTCTTGCCAGATCCAGAATGTCCATAACTAAACAAGAGTACATGATAATTATTCTTTAATTGTTCTACAACTCTACAGAAACCAGCAGTATCTGATAAAATACAACATTTTTGATCTTGTTCATCCTCAACTTGATGTGATGTAATTTCAAATGTTTTTTCATCTATTTTTGTACCAGCACATCCTGTATACATGTCCTTGTTGGTGAAAGTAGGTGGTATTATTCCAAAAAAAGGACCAAATTTGGAACTTTGCAAGGAACACTTGCTTGCAACAAGATTACCAGGATCAATAGATAATACTCCATCTCCACCACTTTGAGGTTTTATTCTTATATAAACTCTTACACTACCTGATAAATCTTCAAACAAATTCATTAATGTGGTTTTTAATAGGAGCATTGTATTATACACTTGTTCTGTTGTATCAGTTGTAGGAGTAGAGAGGTAAATGTCATTGTACTTGTTGATAAACAGTAACCATTCTTGTTCTAATAATGAAGTATTTTCTGGATCAATTTCATGTTGTAAAAGTTTGTTGTATATAGATTGTTGTGATAGAATGAATTTTAGTTTAAACTGATTATCGTCTTGTATTTTTTGAGTTGTTAGATTCTCATTTTTAGGGGATAGTAATTCTTGTTGTAGTGACAATATTTGTTTTTGCAATTCATCTTGATTTTGTTTACATTTAGAGTTTACAAGTGTCAATTCAGTTGTTTGTTTGTTTAATAATTGTATTTTTTCTTGTAGTAATTTAATTTCATCATCTATGTTTGATTTATAAGTAGCATATTTGCTAAGGCTATCATCAAGTTGATCTTTGGCATTCTTTAAAATTTTTTCATATTCATTAATTTTTGTTTGGATTGAATCTTGAGCTTGTTTTAAATTTTGTTGTTGTTGTCCTGTGTAGGTTTTTTCTAGATTATCCTTTTCTTTTTTCAAGTCTTGTATTCTTTGTATACATTGTTGGTGTAAAGCAGTTAAGGAATTGTAATTTTCTTTTAATAATAATTGTTCATTAGCCTTTGAAGTAATCTGACCATTTAATAGTAAATTTTCATTCTGTATATTTTTTAAATTACTACTACAGTCATCCTTTAAATTCCTTAATTGTTGAATTTCTAGTAAAAGTTGTTGTAATTTGCTTTGTAGATTATCGTATTCTACTCTTAATACTTCCTGTTCTTTTACACCTTTACTTTCTAGTTTATTGTCTCCTTTGTCATTAGACAAGGTAAAATCTTGCAAGTAATTTGATGGGTAATATATCAAACCATGTCTTTTATTTAACTTTACTTTGACAAACATACTACCTATTATTAACTTAGAATATAAAAAAATTACAGTAGCACAACAACAGTACTTGCAATCCTTACAATATTCTACCCTTGTGGAAGTTTTTTAGAGTACTTGCAATCCTTACACTATTCTCTCAATCCTTGTGGAATATTCTCAATCCTTGTGCTACTTTACTCCCAATATTTCACTATACCATTTGGAAGTTTCTATACTACTTACAATCTTTCACACATATTCTCTCAATCCTTGTGCAATATTCTCAATCTACTTTTTTAGACTACTTCCAATCTTACAATAGT
>Ga0163144_10022630_pt1 | contig 12444 bp, 10 predicted proteins | sample OliLak19BULKMAT1_FD_123175 | JGI IMG/M metagenome (GOLD analysis project Ga0163144, IMG submission 123175) | Freshwater microbial mat bacterial communities from Lake Vanda, McMurdo Dry Valleys, Antarctica - Oligotrophic Lake LV.19.BULKMAT1 | ecosystem: Environmental > Aquatic > Freshwater >... | reverse complement strand
TGCGCGGTCGGGGTGGGTGATTGATGAAGCCGAAGAGCGCTCGTCCAAGATGCCGTAGGCTGGTTTGCATGGCAATTATAAGTGGTTCTTCGCACCTTTCAGGGGATAAACGCGAGGCAGGCGCGCATCGGAATTGAACAGAAATTCAGCAGTTTCTTTTAACCACAGATTACGCCGATGAGCACGGATCCAGAGGAATACTGATGGAGAGGCACCTAGCCGCAATTCACCCGCAAGGTGAAGGGAAGGAATTTATAATACTTTGGTAATCTGTGCTCATCGGTGGAATCTGTGGCTTCAACTGCATCCAGGTTAAACAGAGGGTAACGAAGAAAACGAAGGTGTGCGCCAGGAGGATTGGATCTTCGTTTCCTCCATTACCTTCTGTTCATTCTTCTGCTCTCACCGGAAACAGCGAGGATCCGGTGAGGTCGGTGGATCCAACTGAGGTTTCCAAGTTAACGGAATTGAAGATACTTTGTAATGCCGCGAGGCGTCCGGGGTATAACAGCGCGGAATCATTCCAACCTATGAAAATAAAAAACATCCTCCTCAGTGTTCTTCTTAGTGGCGGCCTCGTTGCCGGTGTAGCTGCGGCCGGCGGCGGCAGTGTGGACAGCCGTTGTGGTGGTGGTGGTGGCGGTTGTGGAAATGGCGGAAGCAGCTGCCCGACGCCTCCTCCCCCGCCATCGGCGAGCGGCAATGGTTCGGGCGGGCACTGCGGTGGTGGTGGGGGCGGTAGCTGCCCGGTGCCGCCTCCGCCTGCGAGCTGAGCCGGGAGGTTTACGACTGCGCGCCACTGGATTTGAACCAGTGGCCCGCTTTTCTCCAAGCGTGCGTGGAGATCGTTGTTTCCGAACTCGGAAAATCCGGCGACACACAACCGCGCACACAAAAACTCGAGGAACTGCGGGAAGTGATAGAAGCGTGGACCAAGCTGTCGCCGGAATTGCGCACTTCGTGTCTTGCTGTGGCGCGAAGTGCCGGAGCGAGATAGCCTATCACGTCATGAAAACGACGGTAAACTTGCTCATCCAAGTGCTGCCACAATTCGAACTGGGTCACCTTCTCGTCAAGCCAGCCGGTGAAAAGGGAGTCGAAGCTGCTAGCCGATCTCTCCCGTGACTTGATTGAACGGGAAGAGCTGAGGGAAATAAGTTTCGTGCACTTTTGCCGGCAGGCCGAGCCTTACGGGGGCCTTGGGCGTATCGGAGACGAGCAGGCCCGCGTCGATCGCAAGGGTTAGCACGGAACGGCCGGTGCGGTCGCTCGCGCCCACGAGGCGTGCGGCTTCGCCGCGGGGAAATTCGCCGCGGAGGAGTGCTTCGCGCAGCAGCAGGAAGATGCGGTCTGCTTCCGGAGCGACTTGAGCGTCCACGACGCGGACGTAATGCTCGATCCGCCGCTCGAGGTCGTCGAGGTCGAGCAATTGCTCCATGAAAGTGATTTGGTCCGCCATCACACGCAGCGTGAACTCGCAGAAATCCCAGAGCGCGCGTTCGCTGAGATGACCTCGGCCGTCGTCCGCGCCCGAACTGCTGCGCTCCTGGTCCGCATTGGACAAACGCTCGTAGTATTCAGTCCGATTCCTCGCGAATCCGCGCGAGAGCGACCACAGGCCGCCGCCGTCGATCCCGAGTTGCCGGATCACCGCGTCCGAAAAAAGCCGCACCGCACGGCCGTTGCCGTCGCGAAACGGGTGAATCCATGCCAGACGATGGTGGCTCGCCCCGATGGCGATGATGCGTTGGATGCGCGAAAAATCCACTGACTCGTAGCGCCATTGGAAATGGCGGAGTAAATCCGGGACGAGTTCGTGCGGCGGTCCCACATGTGTCCCCACCTCCACGTCGCGATCCCGCAACTCGCCGGGAGTGAGCGGCGTTTTTTCCCCTTTGGAGGCGGTCGCAACGCGCATCGCCTCGGGTAGCTTCGCGTAGAATCGCCGGTGCAGCTCGCGAATGAACTCGGGTGCGAAGGGCGAATCCGCTTGAGCTGATGCCCATCGCTGCACCTCCAAATGCGCCAGCGAAAGCTGCTGCAGATCGCGTTTCTTCGGGTCGGCCGCGAAATCTTTTCTGAGCGCCGCTTCGATATCCCGGACGCGTGTTTGCTGGCCTTCGATCAGATTGGAGTAGTAACAGTGCATCCAGCGGGTCAACTCGGCGACCGGGACGCGCAACGGCTCGCGCAGCTTGACCGAAAGGCGAGCGGCTCGTTCGACGATCGTGCAGGCCAAGTCCTCCAGAGGCCGGAGCTTCTGGGTCGGAATGACAGGCTCTATGGCCGTTTTAGTGAGCATTTTTGCCGATCATTATGCTGTTCTATGAACAGCGTTATGCGCATAGGGAAAGATGGTTAAAGAACAATCGGCTGCACTGTGTGCCTGTTTCTTGCCGATCTTTTTGCCGATTGCCCAAGCCTCAGGTGGCGGCCAACTTGGCCTTGTGATTCCCCGGCCCGCAACAGTGAAGGCGGTCGCCGAACGCTCCGATTCAATCAGAGATTGGGTGCAGGGGTTGGATTAACTCCAGCGGCGTTTTGCGTTTGGGGGCCGGCACTTTGTTTACCGTCTTCCCTCTCCGAGCAGGCGGGTACTACTTTTTCGGCTCTTGGCGGCTTTTCAGGTACGCCTCGACCAGCGTGCGGCGGTAGAGGGTTCTTTCATCCGGAGAAAGCGAGTGCATCTTCGATTGGATCGCGGCGCGTTCTTCCGGTATGGCGTTGTGCATCATATCGCGCCAGTCGTCCCGGATTTCCGCGGGCATCCCGCCCCAGCCTTGGCGGATCTGCTGGCGTTCCGGCTCGGGCAGTTGTCGAAAGGCGGCGATCTCGCTGCGCAGGGCGGCGCGCTGGGTTGGCGTCATCGCCCGGAGGCGGGCGATGGCATCGGCCATCTGGGCGAGTTCCTCGTCGGACAAATCGAGGAAGCGTTCGAGGGTTGCGAGTTCCACCGCGGACGCGTTGGACGGGGGCGGGGACGAACGGGGAGACTGCGGTGGGGTTTGCGCGGCGGCGGGAAGCACCAGGAAGAAGAGCGCGACGGAGGCCAGTAGGCTGGTTTGCATGGTGATTATAAGTTCGCCGGCGTGGGTAAATAGAGGAGGACCTCGCGATTTTCCGCCGCAAGCAGGGGTGTCGCCGAGGCGAGCGCAGAATCAAGTGCGATCAACTCTTCAAAGGTAACCAGCTTCGTCCGGTCCGGCGGAATGAGATCATCTCGCAGGATAAAAACCACCAAGGCCGCGGCGACGGCGGCCGTTACGATGCCCGGCCAGAGTAACCATGAGCGCCGGTGAGGCCGGGGCGAGGCGCTGGCGGTGGCGACGAACTGGCCGCGCAGTTCTCTCCAACGCTGTTCGAATTCAGGCGACGTGCGCTTAAGCTGGCTGCCGAGCAGACGGTCGATCTCGGCGTCGGAGGGACGTTGGCGGGAATCTGGTTTCATGATCGAGGGGACATGAGTTCCTTCAGGCGTTGGCGGGCGCGGTGGAGCTGGACGCGAAACGCGTTCCCGGTGATGCCGAGCACGGTCGCGGCCGCGGAGTGATCAAGGCCCTGTTGCTGGATGAGCAACAAGAGCGTGCGCTGGGCCTCAGGCAGTTCACCCAGCGCGCGTTGGAATTCCTCTTCGAGTTCGGCGAGTTGGCGGCTGTCGTTGGTGGCCGTCGAAGGAAAATAATCAAAGGCATCGGGTGGCAGCGGCAGGGTCGGCTTGCGGCGGCGGCGGCGCAGTTCGTTGAGGAGGAGATTGCGGGCGATGTGGAAGAGATACGTGGAGAAGTGTCCGCGAGACTCATAACGCGGTGCGGCCCGGTGCAGGCGCACGAAAACTTCGAGGGTGAGATCCTCGGCCTCGGGCATGGAGCTGAGCGAGCGATAGAAGAACGCCAGGAGGGGTCTTTTCCAACGCGTGAAGAGCTCCTGCCAGGCGCGCTCATCGCCGGTGGCGGCGCGGGTGAAAACGGCCCCATCCTCATCATCGTTCCCGTCGACCTGCGGCATGCGCGTCGAACCTGCTCCGGGCGGATCGAGCCGCCAGACAAGCTGCTGAAGGATGAGAAAAATGCGGAGGGCATGGCTCACTTGCTGGATGAACCCCGGTAACCCGCGGATATTACAGTGCAGGAACACGTGCGACGTCACCTAGCCTGCCACGTTTCCTGCGCTCAGGCAACCGGGCGGAAAAGAAGAAGGGGGAAAACGAGAAAGAAGAAACGCGGCGGTTTTCTGATTTCGTGATCAAGGCGGCCGCGCGCGAGCCCTTGTCGCTTGGCGCAAGCTGATCTTGGACCGCGGAGGATCGTGGCTTGCTGCTTCCCTCCGTTCAGGTTGTCTGAGGGCTCAATGACCGACCGCCAGTGAGTCGGGTTTCCGTGGATCGGCGGCTCCGTGGCGGAGGTTCGTCGCCGGGTCCACGAAGATGGTCTCCGCGTCCCCTTGGTATCCACCTTCGTAGGACACGCGTTCCTTCACGGTATGTCCGCGGGCTTTGAGCGCGGCAAGGGTGTCGGCGGAGATGCTGAGGTACTCATGCGTCAACTGATCCGGCATCCACTGGTGATGGATCCGGGGCGCTTCCAGTAGAAGCGACGGTAGAGTTGATGACCAGCGGCGCCGACGGCATTGGACAGGTCGGGGTACCAGGCGGAGACGCCCGGAACGGGGCCCATGTCGTCGTTCCCTTCCAAGCCGTCACGATTGAAGTAGTAACGGCGCATGAAGCGGTTGGCGGTGAACGTGGCGCGGTTGGCCGTGTAGGCGGCCTGGGTGAGATCGCGGCGAATGACGCCGGTGAAGGCCGGGTTTGTTTCATCCAGATACTCGCCCCACTTTGGTTTCCGATGGTAGGGATTATCCTGGTGCTGCTGGATATTAAAGAGGAGCTGCTGCTTCATCCAACTCGTATGGACGTCATAGACAGCAGAGAAACGGATATCTTTGACGATGTTGCCGTGTTCATTCCGGATTCGAAAATACTCTGTATATAGCTCGTCGAAATTGGGATTAGCCTGCCCATTGGGCAGGAGGCGATTGCGGTCGCGGAAAATATTCCGGCCGGCGCCGACGCCCATGATGTCCACTTTGCGTTCGTAGAAGTTTCCGCTGAGCTGCAAATGCAGGTTCTTGCCGATGTGGTGTTCAGCCTCGAGGGTGACCGACTGGTAGATGTTCTCGAACGTATTGTTCGGACCTGCAGAGTGAAATGTCTTGGGTACGATGGACGGATCGATGATGGCGGTTGCGCTCCCGGTGCTGTTCACCCGCCCCGCGCCTTGGGCTCGATAGCCTAGACCCGTGGCCGGGACGTATACATACCCGCCGGCCGCGGCAATGGTGGCGTTCGGCACCCGTGAAAACGCATCGACAAAAAGGCCCTGGGAATTGACCGAAATGGTTTCCGCGTGCTCGGCCATCACATTGATCGAAGTGTTGCGAAACGGCCGGTATGTCACCGCGGCATAGACGCCGTGGAATTCGCGGCGGACGTTGTCGATCCAGGATTCGTTGTAGCTCTTCACCGCTGAGACGCGCACGGCAAGTTTGTCGGCAAGCAGGCGGCGATTAAGGTCGATTTCAGCCCGGCGCAGTTCGTCGGAGCCGATCATGATCTTCAGCTGATTGATGTTCCGCGTAAACAGGCCGCGTTTGGTGATTTGATTCTGCGCCCCTCCGACATCGGCCTCACCGTAGAGAAAGGCGTTCGGTCCCCGGAGGATTTCGACTTTTTCGGTGCTGTAGGAGTCCATTGGGGAATACCAGATCCAGCCATTGCGCATGGCGTAGGCATTGGGAATTCCCCGCAGAACGACCCGGCTATCGACCGCGGAATTCGGCTCGGGATTATCCTCACCGGAAACGGACCACTTCATCATTTCATCAATGGTGATGGAGGCGGTGTCCTCGATCAGTTGCGAGTTGAGGATGGAGATCGAATTGGCGAGGTTCTTCAACTCCTGCACCGTCCGCATGCCGGAGGTGGTGTGCATCGATTCATACCCAATATCCTGATCTTCCTTCACCATAAAAGTATTGAGCTGGATCGCGTCGCCCGACGGATTGTTTGATGCAGGCGCAGGCGCGGACTGACTGAAGGACGGAGATGACAGGTGTAACGCCAGCAGGGCGGAGGCGGCAGGTACAAGCCGCGTGAGACGACAAGAAAGGATGGTCACGGGTAAGTGGATGGATCCGTTGAGGTGGGAGAAAGCGGTCGTGGGAGGGTCCACAAACGCGGGGTAGGACGGAAGCACTCAGGGTGCTCACCGGGAGTTGGCAGGGTACGGGGTGTTTTTAGCTGGAGAGGGAAAGCCGCGGAGTGCGAGGTGGAAATTTAGTTGTTTAAAGGCTCCAATGGGAGGCGGCCGTACAATCGGGGATGCACTGGCCTCGGACATCGGAACGACGCTCGTTTGAAGCCTCAACGAAGCGAGCCGGCAGACCCGCCCGGAATTCTCTATAGAGAAAGACGAGGCGCGCGTCTTGCCGCATCGTCGGCTTCGATTTATGAAGCGCAGCTGACTCCGTTGGTGTAAGGACGATCTTGCAAGCTCACACTATGGCCTTGTTGCACAATTTGCTCTCGGTTCTGTTGCCTCGTATGGAACAAAAACGCGTGCCCGCCTAATAAATGGTCCGTCATGCCCAAGCCCTGTGTTGTCAGTTCATCCGGCTGGTCAAGCATTGTCTGTACTATAGAACTCTGTGGTCGCACTCCCTGCCGCTCTTTAAGCCGCAATTATAGTTCTACTTATAACGAAATCCGGACGCTTTTATTCGTCTTTTCGTCTTTTAAACGTCATCGAGTTGTTCTCGCTTTTGTCGTTCTAACACAGCGAGGGAATTCTTGGTTATCTTCACCGCGCACTGAATCCTGGCATAGTAAAGATATTGATATTCAACTCCGGCAGCCGCCACGAATTCTTGGAATGCCTTGAATTCGTGCTGTTGCCAGCCCGGATAGCCAAAGTATTCGTCAAATACGATCACGGCACCGGGTTGGAGGCGCGGACCGATAGCGTCGAAGATTGCTTTGGTCGAACTATATACATCGCAATCGATGTGAACAAAAGCGATCGGATCGGGGTGGGCGAGGAGCCAATCAGGAAGGCTCTCGTTGAACCAACCTCGGACCAGCGTAACGTTGGAGCGAATCCTCGGAAGCTTTCCGGCTGCATTGAACATCGATGGATTGCCCGACCATTCTTCCGGCAGTCCTTCGAAACTGTCGAAGCCCCAAATCGCCTTTTGGGGGCACGAACGAGCAATGAAATTGAGGGTCGAACCTTTGTATACCCCGAACTCGACGTAATGCCCTGGAATGCTTTTGGCCGCACTCAATGCGCGCAACAGCACTTCCTTTGCAGTGTGCAACCCGACGGCCTCTGGAGCTCGTGAGGCTATGTAGTCCGCCGATTCAAGCACCGCTCGGCGCATCATCTCACGGCGAAGGTGTAGAAGAGGAAAATCAACCAGCTCCATGACGCCGCACAGAAGCTTTTGAACCGCGTTTTTGAGGCGAAAGTTTTCGATAAACATCGATGATAGCCGCAAGAAATCGAGTACGCTACTTTACAAGTTTGCGGAAAGTTGAAAGATAAGTTTCCCGCTGGGCCCGAATGATTGGGCCAGCTTCGGTATCGAGGAGGAAGCGCTCTAATTCGCGAAGGCGAGTATACGAAATCTGGGGCTCCCAGTGATGCAGCAAATGGCGGCTAAAACCCGCAGCGCCAAACGTGCTGGCCAAGGGCCCATCGCTAAAAATGCGGGTGATTGCGCCGTGCCGAATTTGGGTAAAATCAGTGTTCGGTGAGGCATGGAAATCACGATGCTCAAGGATCTGCCGTAACGTGCTGAAAAATGGAAACCAAATGAGAAAGCCTATGATCCAAGCCACGCTTAGCGGCCACTTTCCCGCCATGATTGCTCCAACGATAATTGCGCCATGGACGAATCCGCCAGCAAGTACGACCCAATTGAATCCGGAACGAGAGGGTTGGCTGGAAGCAGGCAAAGTCCGGCGGGCGGTGCTAAAGAGACGCTCGCCGATTCCCTTAGCAGTCCTTATACCCGAGAGAGTTAGGAAGATCAGACGAAGGTCTAAAGCGTGGAAATAGTGATGCTCCGGATCTTCCACGTTGCCAATTTCGCGATGATGCCCGAAGTGCGTTGGTCGGTAGGTTTCAACACTATATCCCTGAAGCACACCCAGAAAGATATTAGTCATCAGGTCGTTAGTTTTACGCGAGGAGGTGAGGTTGAAGTGCGCGGCCTCGTGCATAAACAGAGCTAGATAGTGATGTAGATACCCAAAGCCAATCGATCCCAGCAAAGCCGCCAACAGTGCTATTGGCCATAGGGGAAACTGGACGACCCAGAATACCACACCGATCAGCAATAGTCCGCCATATCCCATTAGTATGTCTCCCCATACTTTTCTATACCTGGGCGTGAGGGTCTTACGAAATTCCGAATATCTTAATCCAGACATATTCACTAGGCGCGGAGAAATTGCGTGGAATTCTGAGGAAAGGTCGGTGGTAATCGAGGCCATGTACGTCGCCTGAACAAAAGGCCCGTAGCTCTACGAGTCAAGGCCATCAAAATAGCCTGATTTCCGACTTTTATCAGACGATTCCGAGCCCATTCCAACAACGAAAACCATCCTCGACCCTTTCGGTGAAAATTTTGTCTCATGCGAGTCATCGTCCGATGAGTCAAAATGAACGAGTAACCAGATACGCCGCTGTTTGCGGGACGGCTAGATCAGTGGACGAATTCCGGACGTTTGAGTCAAATAGGGTGTTCACCTAGTGAACAATCCCTCGCCATAGCGGTCGAGGATCGGCGAACTTTGTGATCCCGTCTTCCGCTTAGATGTTGTAAATATTCCAAGTGTTTTCTTTCACGTCATCCAATATTAATTACTTTCGAACGAAATTCTCCCATGAGTTCACCCTTATTTAATGTCACCGACCCTGTTTATGCTGGTGGCGCAACAGGCGATGGTACTACGAACGATTATGCGGCAATAAAAGCGGCGCTCGATGCAGCTCAAGCATCCAACGGCTGTTTGTATTTTCCAGCCGGAGTGTATAAGATTAATACCGCTCTTTCATTCACCGCTCCAAATAATCCGAGCAGCAAAAAAATCTCCCTGAAAGGTGATGGCCCGAACGTATCGGTTATAAAATCTGGGCCTGGGATTGACGCCATTAATTTTGCGTTTGCCCAATCAGGAGTTACTCAACCATGGGGCGTCGTAATCATGGACCTCGGTTTCCAAACGAGTGGCGCGGCCGGGACCGCGATTAAAGTGAGCTACGGCTCACCCAGCATCACCAACGACCATTTTGAGCCATCGGTTGTACTTCGTAATATTGAGATTCGATCCGACGACACTAACTATTTCGCTAATGGCGTTGACATCACATCTGCTTGGAACGTGTGCATGACTGATTGCTATATTTCGGGTTCGAGTTATGGTGGAAGCTGGAACAGCTTGTCGGGAAACGGCATCGCACTGCACCGATTGTGCGCTAATTCGCATTTCGTGAATTGCCACTGTAATTTCTGGTCAAACGGCTTCTATTACGACACCGGCAGCAGTTCAACTGATCCAAGCACAGAGGGTCTTTTCTTCACCAATTGCTCAATGGTGGCGGTAAAGAAAGGATGTTTCATCACCGGAAATCCCAACAACACAAACGCACCGCGCGTTTCAGGTCTTACTTGGGTTGGCGGCTTAATTGAACTGCGTATTTTAGGGGTAACTGGTGGTTCCGCCCCTTTTCATTTAGTGAATGTCTGGGATATTATGATTAGCAGCGTCTACATGATCACGGAAAGCGAAACCAGCCCGCCAACTACATACGCTTTCTTTCTCGATAATTGCAGGAATGTTGCCGTCGTTGGCTGTAACATTCAGGCATTCGACAACGGACTCCTCACCAACGGCACATGCGAAGTGATTGTCATATCAGCGTGCACCTTTGTGAACTGCCCCGCCCAGGTATATTTCAACGCAGGAACGACCAAATCACGGAGTTTTGGTAACGTCGGGAATAATACCCCAAATGAAGTGGATGCAAACGGCACGAACAAAATTGGATGGGTGTGAACGCAGCAGCTGTTGTAATTGTTACTCGCCGCGGTTCCGTCATAGGAAGCGTCGTGTTCGGTGTGTATGGGTGAACGATGTCCGGATAGGTGAATTGATATAGAAGGAGGATTCGATTTTTAGGACTGAGTCGATCGGAGGAGTCAAATTTTATACCTTTTACTTTGCACTTTGTACTTTGTACTTGCGGCTGCAGTCGTGAGTTTGAGAAACGAGTGGAGTGCTACGAAAATTCCGGCTGGAGTGTGGAGGTGTGTGGTCGGTATTTATGGGTCACGCTGTGGAATTTCGGGTTTTTCTGCTTTTCTGCGTGTGCGAGAACCGGCTAGCAGCTCCAAACATCGGCTTTCGCAGCTGACCGTTTTTGAGACGGTATCGGTTGTTTGACAGCGGGTGATCGGACGAAGCAAACACCTGAGTCCGTACTTGATTCCTGCGACCGCGGTTTCGACCGAGTCGTTCAGCTGGGGGATCGAGCCGCGCTCTCAGTTACCCGGAGGGTGTCCGTGGCTGAGTTCATTCTCTCCCGGATATCGCCAAGAACAGTTTCTTGGATCGGAGCCGAATCATCGAGTCCTCCGGTAGTGGCTTCGTTCACCGACAGCGGAAGTGGGTTACCTTATGCCCCGAAATCGGAAGGAAGGCATTGGGCGCCCTCTCACTCCCTCTTATGATCATGCAGCAAATTTCAATCTATATATGATGGCGGGAAGCGCAGCGACGACGCATTCCATCGAGCTGAATGGCCGGGCCCGCGTTCCCCGGGCTGACACTAATAGTGGACGTTAGAGAATTTCCGGACTGGCGACGATGGCCTTCCCGCTCTCCGTGTCTTTGCTGGCTTCTACACCTTGACGGAGGAGGCCGAGGTTTGGCGCTTATCCATCCCGTTTTGGACGCTTGGCAGGGATCAATGACCGACTGCCAGTGAGTCCGGTTTCCGTGGATCGGCAGCTCCGTGGCGGAGGTTTGTTACCGGGTCCACGAAGATAGTCTCCGCGTCCCCTTGGTATCCACCTTCGTAGGACACTCGTTCCTTCACGGTATGTCCGCGAGCTTTGAGCGCGGCCAGGGTGTCGGCGGAGATGCTGAGGTACTCATGCGTCAACTGATCCGGCATCCACTGGTGATGGATCCGGGGCGCTTCCACGGCCTGGGCCACCGGCATCCGGTGATCGATCACGTTCGTGATGATTTGCAGGACGGTATTGATGATGGTCGGGCCGCCGGGGCTGCCGGTGACGAGCAGGAGTTTTCCTTCCTGGAACACCAGGGTCGGTGTCATCGATGACAACGGGCGTTTGCCGGGGACGATGGCGTTGGCGGGACCTTGCAGGAGGCCAAACATGTTTCGCACGCCGATCTTCGCGGTGAAGTCGTCCATTTCGTTGTTCATGAGAATCCCGGTGCCGGGAATCGTGACTCCGCTTCCGTACGCGCCATTCAGGGTGTACGTATTCGAAACCGCATTACCAGCGGCATCGACCACGCTGAGGTGGGTCGTCTCCTCGGATTCGAGCGCGAAAAGAGCCGGCGTGGCCGTTGAGCGCTGGGAAAGCTTCACGGGCCCGAGGCCGGGTTCAACCTTGTTTGATGGGGTGGCCCGGTTCGGATCGAAGTCGGTCATGCGCCGCTGGAGGTAGTCGCGGTCGAGCAGCTGTGCCGTCGGCACGGTCACGAAGTCCGGGTCTCCCAGATACTCCGCGCGATCGCGAAATGCGCGCCGCATGACCTCGGCGTAGAGATGGTACTTCGCGGCCGAGTGGTGTCCGAGCGCGGCGAGATCGTACGGCTCGAGCATCGCGAGCATCTGCAGGAGCGCGATGCCGCCGGAGCTGGGTGGAGGCATGGTGACGATCTCGCGGCCGCGATACGTGCCGCGGATCGGGACGCGTTCGACGGCCGAGTAGGCCTTGAGGTCGGCGAGGGTGATCGTGCCCTGATGCTTGGTCATCGCATCGGCAATCTTCCGGGCCGTGGCGCCTTCGTAGAATTCGCGCGGGCCCTGCTCCTGCAGCCGTGCAAACGTGGCGGCGAGCTCGGGCTGTTTCCAGATGTCACCGGATTTCCAATACGCGCCGTCGTTCAGATAAATCGTTCTGGAGTCGGCGAACTGGCCGAGGAGTTTTTCGTGGGCGCGGAGGTTGGCGGCGGTGCCTTGGGAAACGAGGTGGCCATCGGCGGCGAGGCGGCGGGCCGGCTCGCAGACCTCGGCCCAGGTGAGTTTGCCGGAGCCGTATTTTTCGAGGGCGAGGGCGAAGCCGGCCACGGTGCCCGGTACGCCGCTGGCGCGCCAGCCGACGATCGACGATCCAGGGCCTTGC
>Ga0163144_10022626_pt1 | contig 12446 bp, 11 predicted proteins | sample OliLak19BULKMAT1_FD_123175 | JGI IMG/M metagenome (GOLD analysis project Ga0163144, IMG submission 123175) | Freshwater microbial mat bacterial communities from Lake Vanda, McMurdo Dry Valleys, Antarctica - Oligotrophic Lake LV.19.BULKMAT1 | ecosystem: Environmental > Aquatic > Freshwater >... | reverse complement strand
TGATTCTTTTGCGCCGCAGCGATTTCGAAGAAAAGCGGATCATAAAGGCTCTGACCCCTATCCCCGCGACCCCCGCGACACATTCGCGAGCCGGATACGCTTTCTACGAATTCTTGTATACCTGCCCACGGGTATCCACTGTCAGCACGAAGATCGCCTTGGCGGCCCGGTCGGCGTGGAACAATATGCGCCAACCGCCCAACCGGGACTTTCTCAGACCTTCGCGTTCAGTGAGAGGGGCGGAAAGACGAGGATCGAAAGGATCATCGGCCAAGAGGAGGATTCGTTGCCGGATACGATGCTCCGTGGAACGGTCCAGACGATCCTAAGACTTTTCTGCTTCGTGGGCGATGTTGATCTGAAAATTCACAGGCCGCGTTCGCGCTCGTATTCGGCGAGAGGCTTCACGAGGCCAGCGGCAACATCGGCAAGGCCACGGTGAAGCGAGGCGAGCGCCTCGGGATCGAGAGGAGGCCCGTCCTCGTCAGCGGCATGCGCAAGATCCTCCAGCCAGCGGCGCGCAAGTTCAGTCTGATCTTCGGGTAGTTCATCCACCAAATGGTGCAGAGCTTCGCGTGTGGTCATGTGCGGATTCTCTCTTTTCTACTTTAGCTCCGCTGGCAACATGTCTCGGAGGGAGTTTCGAATTTCCGGCCTGCCGGGCGCTTTCCCGCGAAGCCGTTTTCAGTGAGGCGCTTCATTGAGCTTTCTGCTACTTCCCCAACGCAAAGAGACGGGAAGTCGGGCCATCCCCCGGGCATCCCTGACATTTCGCTAACTCAAGCAGATGGAATACCTTATCGAAGATGAGATGCGGTGGTCCCGGACCCCACCGCATTTTCGAGCCATGCTGGTGCCCCGGACACTCCAGACGCGGAGGAGACAGAGGAGATGGGGAACCCTGGCGCGCCAGATTCTCGAGGCAGTCGTCCAGCGGCTGCCGGGGATTGAGTAGCGGCAGGGGTAGAACCAGACGTTTCTCAGGCGGTATCGCGCATCACGGAGAAAGCCTTCGGCGCTTTTTGCCACCACTGGGCGATGGCGGCGGCGGCGCGCGCTGGCTTCTGCGCCTGGGCGATGGCGAGGATCGCGTCCTGGTCAGCCGGGCCGGCGGGTTCGACGGCTAACGCCGCCGCGCCGGTAGGGAAGTAGGCTTCGCGCAAGCCGGGGTCTTGCAGCAGGTAAAGCATGTCGGCCGTGTGGCGCCAACGATGACGGGCTTCGGCGTGGCCGGTTTCGGAGCGGATCTGCCGCCACGCGGCGCGGCGATAGAGATGGAAGCGCAACGGGTCCGCCGCGCTCAGCCACTCGCAGACGGCGTCCCGCACCTGCTGATGCAGCATCAGCCCATCGGGCGTGGCTTCGACAATCGACAGGGCGGCCAGTTCGTCGTAGAGCGAAGGGTTGCTGAGGGCCGGCTCTGGGCTTTCCGGCAATAAGGCCGCCAGCAAGGAGCGCGTGACGCGGCGGATGACGGACGCCGCTTCCACTGCCGTGCGCAGCCTGGGATCGGCCACGTCCGCCAGATAAAGTTGGGTGAGTTTGGTGCACCGTGGGTAAAGTCCCCTGGGCGCCGCAGGCGAGCACGAGGGACATCGGATGGCCTTGCGCGAGCCGGTAAGCGGCCGCGGCCTGGCTGGGCGACGCGCCCGCGCGTTCCATCAGGGTGAAGGACTCCGGCTTGGTGAGCGGAGGTAAGGGCAGCACCCGGATGAGCCCTTGCCATTCGAGCGCGGGGCGCCAGTGCGGCGCAGGCGCGTAACGTCCGCAGATCAGGACGCGCGCCGTTTCCGGCAGGACGGGCAAGAAGACTTGCCGGAGCCAGCCGTCCAGTTGGCGGAAGGACTCGTAGCTATCGAGCACCAGCAGCGAATGCCGCACCGCTTCGGCGGCGGCCTCCACATGGGCCAGGGGACGATGCAGAGCGCTCGAGAGGCCGAGCAGAAATCCTTCGGGCGTCGGCTCGACGAAGCGGCAATGGAGGGCGATGACGTTAGCCCGAGTGCGGGCGGCGAATTCGCGCCAAAGCGCGGTTTTGCCGATGCCGGCCAAGCCGTGGATCCAGGTGATGGCGACCGGTTCGCGGGAGTGGGCCCAATCGGCAAGGCACCGCAGCTCGGCTTCTCGGCCGGCGAATGCGGCGGATGCTTTGGCGCCCAGAACGTCCCGAATTCGTCGTGCGACCGGCATACTTCCCTCCCGATAGAACTTCGGAAGTATACCGCACCAGCGGGTTAACTTGGGCGGTTTGCCGATCTGCCTTGGCATCTAGGTTCTAGTGTAGTTATTGAGGAATGGGTGAGGATGAGATTTCGATGAGATTCGCCGTGACTAATTACTGAATCCAGCAGCATCGGCATTTCGATCTGGTCACTGAGTTACTGTTTCTTTCCTCGCGGAACTTTCTTACCGCCGGCATCTTCTTCGCCTTCTGGAGGTGCATTGGGGTTGGCCCCGCCGGGGCGCACGGGAGGTACCCAGCCATCGTTAGCTGGGCCGTTCTGGAAAAACTTCGCCGTGCCGCTTAGAGGATGGCCCGTGGCGTAGTTGGCGTTGGCTTGGCCGAAGATCTTGCCGGCGCGTAGCGTATCGTCGTGCACCTTTTTTACTAAAGCCTGGTAGCGATCGTCCGTCTGGGCGAAGCCGGAGAATACACGCAAGTCGTTGTTGCCCATGAGCACGACGTCAATGCCGGGTACCGACGCAATATCAAAGGCGTTCGCGACACCGGTAGGGGTTTCGATCATCACGGCCACCAGCATGTTGTCGTTAAACGTCTGCGCGTAAGTAGGGCCCCACAGGCGAGCCGCTTGTCCACCGCCGGAGCTGCGACGCGCCACCGGAGGATAACGCGACCACTTCACCGCTTCCCGCGCCCGCTCGACGTCGTCCACCGTGGGGATAATGACGCCCAGCGCTCCTAAGTCGGTGGCGTGTTGAATGTGAAATTCCTGCGCGTCAGGAAGGCGGATCATCGGAATGGCGCCGGCATGGGGGCAGGCCGCAATCATCGCTTCCACGTCGCGGAATTCGAGCGTGCTGTGCTGCATTTCGAACCAGGCATAATCGTAGTGCTTGGCCGCTTCGCAATAGCCCGCGATATCGAATTTCGTCTGGGTAAAGCTAAAGACCTGCTTACCGTCGAGTAACTTCTGCTTGGCCGTATTGTAAAGCGGCGCTTTGGTTTGGGCGAACATTGCGGCGCTGAGCAACGCCACGGACAAAATGGGGCGGGTCATAGTGAAGGTCCTTCTTTATCGATCCAGGCGATGCGAAATTTATCACATCCGTTTCCCGAAAGCGACGGGTAGGGGCTCCAGAGTGGTGGAAGGCTTAAGTTGCGAAATTTTCGAAGGCGGGGAAAGACTTCTGGGCCTCGGCGCCTCTCTACATTGTGGCGGGAATCAATCTCGCCACGAATGGAAAGGTTTACATGTTCAAACAGAAGTTTTCAATGATCACCGGGGCCGTCGCCCTTGCCGCCTTGGCGCTTACCAATCCGATGGCCCGCGCCGCCGACGGCCCGAGTGATCCGCAGATCGTCGGTATCGTGCTCGCCGCCGACCGGATCGACATCGACTCTGGCCAGATCGCCTTGGCCGAATCCAAGAGCAAGACCGTCCGGGAGTTTGCGCAGCGCATGGTGACGGATCACTCCGCCGTCCAGCAGAGCGTGATCGGCTTGGCGGCCAAGTTGGGTGTGACGGCGGCGGATAGCCCGACGAGCGACGGCTTGAAGAGTGGCGCGCGCGACATCACGGCCAAATTGAATTCGCTCAAGGGCAAGGAATTCGACAAGGCCGACTGGATCTCTCATCTGTCCGAAGGCGGAGAAGTTCTTCCCGCGCAACACCGGGTAGAAGTCCACCCAGGTCATGTCGGTCTTTGCCGCGCCGGCGATGTGGCAAGCGGCACACTCTTGTTTCGAGGCTAGCTTGGCCGTCGCCTCGTAGGGCAGCGCACTCCAACGAAACCAAGTGGCCCTGGTCTAGCCACGTCGCCCCGGCGTCGTGGCTACTGGAGCAGGATGTCAGTCAAACAGGCAATCCAGAATGCCGGTTGGACAGAGGATCAAGTTCACGATGTGTTACGAGGAAAATGAATATGTGCCGGAACTTGACCATAAGCTCAAAGCCCTGGTCGGCATGGCGGCCTCCGCGCTGCCGCATGAAATCGGGTGCGACGACTGTTTCGACTACTTTGCCGCCTATGCCGACCATCTCGTTTCCGGGGCTCCGCTGCCAGAGCCGCTGCGACTGGTGGGCGAACATTTCGAACGCTGTTCCTGCTGTATGGAGGAATTGGAGTTACTACTCAAGGCAATGAAAGCCGAGTATCCCCGCCCGCTGAATTCTTAATGTAAACCCAAACGGAGGAGTTCTGAGCGTGCCGGGCCACTACACCCTTCGCCTTGGTTGCGACCCACATGGCTTGGGCGCAGGCTTCCGAATTAGCCACCATTGGTCAAACTGGGGCGCGTCCCGCCTAGCCTGCCTCGCGAGCGGCGGGGCCAATCTCCAGTTCGTAAGACGTTCCTAGAGTCTCCAACAGCCGCATTTCCCCTGTTTCTGCCAGTAAATTGCGGATTCGCGAATGTGCCCCGCCGCTCGCGCGGCAGGCTAGGTGCCCCCGTTGCGTTTGACGCAGCGAGACTGTAGGCTATGGCCAATCTAATTTGGGGAATTATAGACGCCTATGTATTCATTAAGAACGCGGATCACTCTGGCCATCGCCTTTATCGCGCTTATGCTCGCGTCACAACTGACACATGGCCAGTCTACCGACGCCATCCTTTCGGGGGTGGTGAGCGACGCTTCCGGGGCGGCCGTGCCGGGTGCACGGGTGAAGGCGCGCAACGTGAATACCGGGGTGCTCACGGAGACTCGCACCAATGAGGCGGGTGTGTATGTGTTCGCCGCGCTGCAGCCGGGAAGCTACCAGATTTCCGCCGATCTCGAAGGGTTTCAGAAATATGTGGTGAATGGGCTGGAACTGGAAGTGGCGGCCAGGGCCACGGTGAATCTGGTCTTGGAGGTGGGAAAAGCGAGTGAGTCCATTGAGGTAAAGGCCGGGGCGGCGCTGCAGCTTGACTTGCTGTCGGCTTCCGTGGGGACCGTCATTAATGGGCGGAAGGTTTTGGAATTGCCTTTGGCCGGCCGCAACGCCATGGACCTGTTGCGAACGCAGGCGGGCGTCACCGGGGCGAACGGCGGGCAGAACTTCAATGGGGCGCGGGTGGGCAGCCTGAACATCAGTATCGACGGCACCAATGCGCAGGACAATCTGCTGAACTCGCTATTTCTGGCCACCGTCACCTCCGGAGTGAGCGTGGACCGGGTGGAAGAATTTCGCATCGTGACGTCGCCCGCCGACGCGGAGTTGGGCCGGGGCTCGGGGCAGATCCAGGCACTCACTCGCTCGGGAACGAATCAGTTTCATGGAAGCCTGTTTGAGGAGCACCGTAACCGCTCACTGACGGCGAACAGCTTCTTCAACAATCAAAGGGGGACGCCGCGCACGCTGCTGATCCGCAACTTCTTCGGCGGGCGCGTCGGCGGGCCAGTCCGGAAGAATCGCACCTTCTTCAACGTCTTCTATGAACGCCGTTACGAGCGGCAAAGCCAGACGGTAACCAGCACCGTGTATACGGAACCGGCGCGCCAAGGGCTGTGGCGATTCTATCCGGGGGCCCGCAACGCGAATGCAAACTCTGGCACTCCGACGGTGGACTTAGCCGGGAACCCTTTTCGACCCGCCGCCGCGACCGGCGATTTGCAGACGATTAGCGTCTTTGGGCGCGACCCCACCCGGCTCACGGCAGACCCAACGGGGACCCTGCAAAAGCAGATCGCGCTGATGCCGTTGCCCAATGATTTCCGCGCCGGCGATGGACTCAACACCGCGGGCTATACCTGGAACCGGGCCCGCCCTTACGACTTCAACCAGTTCGATATCCGGTTGGACCACCAGTTCAACACCCGGCATCGGGCCAGCTTCAGTTACAGCGAGCAGGGATCGCTATCGACCAATTTCATTGGGGCGCAGCGCTATCCGACCGTGCCGGGCGCGCAGAGCCCCAACGAGACGAAGACCGAATCGCTAACGGTAACCAGCACCGTCCGGCCGACCTTGTTGAATGAGTTTCATGCCGGCGTTTTCCGGCCGCGGCAAAGCTACTTAGCCCCGTGGACCGTGGCCGGCAATCAGGTGCTGCCCAACCTGGGCGGGCAGCCTTACGTACTGCAACTGGGTTTGGCGAATAGCCCCATCAATACGGCGGTGGGCGACGACCCCAGTTCCCGGCTCTCGCCGGTGTATCAGTTCAGCAACAACCTGAGCTGGGTACATGGGAAGCATACGGTGAAGGCAGGCTTTGAGGCGCGCTTTGTTTCGAGCGCGGGATGGGACTCGTTCTACAACGTGCCCCGCGTGGCCCTAGGCGCCACCACCGCCGTGCCGGTAAAGAACATCGACACCATCACCGTCCCGGGCATCGGCCAGAACCTGGGCGCCCAGACGCTGCTGACGGATCTCTCGGGTTCGGTAGGGCAAGTGTTGCAGAATTTCAATGCCTCTCCCGGAACCAGCCCGGCGTTTTTGAATGGCCAGACGCGCTATCAGCACGTGCGCGCGCCAGAGTACAGCTTCTTCTTCAAAGACGATTTCAAGGTGACGCCCAACCTCACTTTGAACCTCGGCTTGCGCTATGAGCTCTATGCGGTGCCGGTGGAACAGACGGGACGGGGGGCGGCGCTGGAGGGCGGCAGCGGTGGGATATTTGGTATTTCGGGCACCGACTTCGGGTCACTATTTCAGCCCGGTGTGACGGGCGGCAAGCCGACTCTCATCCGGCCGATCGGTCCGCAGACGGCGAACCCTGGGGACCGCTATTTCGACGGCGATCACAATAACTTCGCGCCCGCAGTCGGCTTGGCTTGGCAACTGCCGTGGTGGGGCAAAGGAAAGACCGTGCTGCGGACCGGCTACGGGATCGGGTACGAACGGAATCCGATATTTCTGATCTCGTCCATCAACGGACAACAGCCAGGTTTGTCGAGCCTGGCGTCGGTGATCCCCTCGACACCAACGACTCTGGCCAATCTTGGCTTGCCGCTCCGTGCACCCGCGCGGCCGTTACAAGCGGTCCCTTTCACCGACCGCACGTCGCCCGTCTATGCGCTCGATAGCCGCTTGCGTACGCCCTACTATCAGAACTTCAATGTTTCCATGACGCGGGTGTTGCCCGGCGACGCGGTGCTCGATGTGCGTTGGGTGGGCAACTTGGGCGTGAAGCTGATTCAACAGGCGAACATCAACGAAGTGAACATTCTGGAGAACGGGATCCTCGACGCGTTCCGCATCACGCAGCAGGGCGGCAACGCCGCACTTTTCAATCGGCTCTTCGTCGGCCTGCCGGGGGTGGATGGCACGCGGGTGACGGGCTCGGATTTCGTACGCACGAACAACTCCGGATTGCAGGGCTTTCTGGCGAACAATGACGTGCCCGGGTTCGCCAATACGCTGAATGTGACGCCGTTGGTGCCGGGCGAGAATGGCGGACTGCTGCGCCGCGTCGGCTTGCCGGAGAACTTTATTGTGGCCAACCCGCAGTTTGGGTCGGCGACGCTGGCATCGAACCTGGGCAGTTCCACCTATCACTCGCTGCAGGCGGAGATCAACAAGCGGTTCGGGCATGGCTGGGTGCTGCAGGCCAACTATACGCTTAGCAAGGCGCTGGGGAACTATGACGGGGATGGGTCAGCCCTGGAGCAGAATTTTCGCACCCTCCGCAACCGGAGCCTCGACAAGATGCGCATGTCGTTCGACCGCCGGCATGTGGCCAAGGCGAATGGCATTTTTGAGTTGCCCTTTGGCAAGGGCAAGCGCTTTGGATCGGGCGTGCCGGCTTGGTTGGGGCACGTGATCGGCGGCTGGCAGACGGGCTCGATTCTGACGATCCAGACGGGCTCGCCGCTGTCATTGGGCGCGGCGCGTGCGTTCAATACCGCGGGTAACAATACCGCGGTTCCGGTGGGCGCCTTCCCCAGCGACTTCGGGGAAGCGCGCCGGACCGCGACCGGAGTCGTCTATTTCACCGGCCTGAAGCAGGTAGTGGACCCTTATGTCGCGCAGATCACGACCCTGAACGGAGTTCAGCAGCGGAGCACCTTGCTGGCCGTCACGGATTCCGCGGGCAAGGCGCTGCTGGTCAATCCGCAGCCGGGGCAATTGGGGATGGCGCCGCGGTACCTGACGGGGCCCGGCTTGTTCCAACTGGATCTGAACCTGCTAAAGCGAGTGACCTTCCGCGAGCGTTACGAGTTTACGCTGCGTGCCGATGCCATCAACTTCACCAATCGCGCCAATTTCTCCAACCCGGATACGAACATCAATTCGCTGAACTTCGGGGTGATCAGCGGCACCAGCGCCGAACCGCGGGTGGTGGTGGTGAGCGCCCGATTTAGCTTCTAGCCGCTGCAGGTGGGTGCGCCGGCGAGCCGGCCGTTCCTGCAACCCCACCTGATTATGGACATCTATCCGGACCGGCTCGGCTGCCACCATCATCGTCACTGAAGGCGTTCGCCGATCAGGTCTGCTTCCTGAGGGTGCCGTCTGCCGTGGATTCTGCCGTGGAGGGTTCACAGCAGGTACTGAAGTTGCTTTGCGTTGATGCCACAATCCTTCAAAATCTTCGTAGCTGTCCGAGTCCGAATGTGCGACTTCGGATTGGGGTGACGGTTGCGCGACCGTCTAGGTGCCTCAGAAACTGATGGCTTTCGCGTGTGCTCACGGCGAGGAAACCGACTCGTTCTATCGCCTGTCCGAATTCCCTCCTGGTTGGACGGGGAAGCGTGCTCATGCCGTTATGGTGACCCGTTGAATGCCGATAAACTCTAAGTTGCCGGGCTCATAGCCGTCCACCTCGAGGCAAAGCTCTATGGCTTGACGGATCCCCACCATGAGCTCAACTTCTCAACACCGGACCCTTAGCGATACACTAAAGGATCACCCCCCATGTCCAGCCTCCTTGACCGTCTGAAAGCCGGAATCGCGAAGACGCGGGCCGGTCTCGTTGAAACGCTCGAAGATACCTTCAAAGGCCGTAAGGAGATCGACAGCGATCTGCTCGACGAACTCGAGTACGCGCTGATCACCGCCGACGTCGGCGTCCGCACGGTGACCGAGATTTTGGAAGACGTCCGCCAGCGGGCAGACCGCAAACTACTGGGCGACGCGAGCGAGATCAAGCAACTGATCCGGCAGCATCTGGTGAGTGTTTTGGAGGCCACGGAGCGGCCCATCGTACGTCCCGCCGCGCCCCCCCGTGTCGTGCTGGTGGTAGGCGTGAATGGCGCGGGCAAAACTACCACCATTGGCAAACTGACCGCGCGTTTGCGCTCCGAAGGCCAATCGGTGCTGCTCTGCGCGGCTGACACCTTCCGCGCCGCGGCCATTGAGCAGCTCGAAGTGTGGGGCCAGCGTAATGACGTGGAAGTGATCCGGCAGCAACAAGGGTCTGACCCGAGCGCCGTGGTCTTCGATGCGCTGCAAGCCGCCAAGGCGCGCGGCGTCGACGTCGTCATTGTCGATACCGCCGGTCGCCTGCACACCAAAGAAAACCTGATGGCGGAGCTCGAAAAGATGCGCCGCACCACGCAACGCGTGATTCCCGACGCGCCTCACGAAGTGCTGTTGGTGATGGACGGCACCACCGGCCAGAATGGCTTGGAACAGGCGCGCAAGTTTACCGAGAGCACGGGCGTGACGGGCATTGTGCTGACGAAGCTCGACGGCACGGCCAAGGGCGGCGTGGTGGTGGCGATTGCCCGGGAGTTGAATTTGCCGATTCGCTATATCGGCGTTGGCGAGCAGATCGATGACCTGCTGCCGTTTGAAGCGGAGAAGTTCGTTGCCAGCCTCTTTGATTAGCCCCATGGAGGAGGCCTTGGCCCTGGCCCGTGCGAGCCATGGGCAAACGTCTCCCAACCCCGCCGTGGGGTGCGTCATCGTGCGCGACGGCGCGGTGATTGGCCGCGGGACGCATACTTGGGCGGGCGTCGACCATGCCGAGGTGCTGGCCCTGCGGGAGGCCGGAGAACTCGCGCGTGGCGCCACGGCCTACGTCACTCTGGAGCCCTGTTCGCATACCGGGCGCACCGGCCCCTGCGCCGATGCGCTGATCGCCGCGGGCATCACGCACGTGGTGGCGGCGATGGAAGATCCGAACCCGATCATTAAGGGCGATGGCTTTCGTAAGTTACGCGCGGCGGGAGTTACGGTGGAGTTAGACACGGCGACTACTCCCGACGCCGAACGCCTCAATGAACCCTTTTTTCATTTCATGCGCACCGGGCGTCCGTTAGTTACTCTGAAGGCGGCAGTTACTCTCGACGGCAAGATTGCGGCGCCAGGGGATAACACCGGTTGGATTACTTCGGAACGCGCGCGCAAACACGTGCAGCAGTTGCGTCACCAACACGACGCCATCCTTACCGGCATCGGCACCGTGCTCGCCGACGATCCCCGGCTTAACGACCGCAGCGGTTTGCCCCGCAGCCGGCCGTTGCTGCGCATCGTCGCTGACTCGCAATTGCGCGTGCCGCTTAATCATCAGTTGGTGACCACCGTCGCCAAGGACTTAGTGGTGGCGACTACTTCCGCCGCCTCCAAGGAGCGCCGCGCGGCCCTCGAAAAAAGCGGCGCCGAGATCTGGACCCTGGACGCCCCCAACGGCCGGACGAACTTAAGGGGCATTGTCGAAAAACTGGCCGAAAGGAAGTATCTATCGCTGATGATCGAAGCCGGCAGTAAGGTGAATTGGGCCGCGCTCGAAGCCGGCATCGTCGATAAAGTCTTCTTCTATTACGCTCCTAAAATTCTAGGCGGCCTGCGCTCTTTGCCCGTGGCCGGCGGCGCCGGCGTGCAGAATCGCATGGACGCGATTCAATTGCACGGCACGCAATTACACCCAATTCCTCCGGACGAATTCGCCGTCGAAGCCTGGGTAGCCAAATAAATGTTTACTGGAATTATTGAAGAGACCGGCCAGGTGATCGCCTTCGCCCCGAACGCGACCGGTGCCCGTTTGCGCATTGGTTGCCGAATCGTCTGCCAGGACTTAGCCACCGGCGATAGTGTTTGCGTCAATGGGGTCTGCCTCACCGCCGTCAACCTGGAGCCCGATTCTTTCGCCGCCGACCTGGCGCCCGAGACCCTGCAGCGCTCGAACCTGGGTTCGTTAGGGCAAGGCTCACTCCTTAACCTCGAACGCTCCATGGCGGCCAACGGCCGTTATAGCGGCCATATTGTGCAAGGCCACGTCGACGGTACCGCCGAGTTAGTCAGCCTCGACTTACTCGGCGACAATAATTGGTGGTTCACGATTCGCGTGCCGCCGGAGTTAGACCGTTACATCGTCCATAAAGGCAGCATTTGCATCGACGGAATTAGTCTCACCGTCGCGGCGCTCAAAGGCGACTTGCTCTCGGTGACGATTATTCCGCATACTTACTCGATGACGGCGATGCGCGGTTGGCAACCCGGCCGGCGGGTGAATCTCGAAGTCGACGTGATCGCGAAATACGTCGAAAAAATGATGGGCGCGCGGGGATGATCCTCGAATGCGTCCCCAACTTCTCCGCGGGACGCGACCTCTCGATCGTGCGAGCCATTGAAGAAGCCATGGCTTCGGTGAACGGCGTCGCTATTCTCGACCGTACCGCCGACCCTGACCATGACCGTTCCGTGATCACCTTCGCCGGCTCGCCCGAAGGCGTGCAAGAAGCCGCCGTCCGCGCGGTCGAAGCCGCCAAGGCCCGCATCGACCTCACCCAACAAAACGGCGTCCACCCGCGTCTAGGCGCGGCCGACGTGATTCCCTTCGTCCCCCTCACCGGCGCCACCATGGCCGATGCCATCCGCATCGCCCACTCGACGGGCCACGAGATCTGGCGTCGCCTCCAAGTCCCCATTTACTTTTACGAAGCTGCCGCCCTCACCGCGGATCGCGCTAACTTAGCCGACGTCCGCCGCGGCGGCTTCGAAGCCCCGCAGGCCGGCCCGCCCGACCTGGGCGGCCCGGGACTGCACCCCACCGCCGGCGCGACCATGGTCGGCGCGCGGAAGTTCCTGATCGCCTACAACATCAATCTCGCCAGCAACGACTTGGCGCTCGCCCAACGGCTCGCCAAAAAGCTCCGCGCTTCCTCCGGCGGCTTCCCCTGCGTGAAGGCCCTCGGTCTGGCGCTCGCCTCCCGCGGCATCGTCCAAGTCTCGATGAACCTCACGGACTACGAAGTCACCGGCGTCGACCAGGTCTACGGCGCCGTCGCGGCCGAAGCCGAACTCCTCGGGAGCGAACTCATTGGCCTGATTCCCCGCGCGGCGTTGCCGACGCAGGACGTACGCTGGGAGAACTTCGACGAAGGCCGAATCCTCGAGAACCG
>Ga0163144_10022624_pt1 | contig 12446 bp, 4 predicted proteins | sample OliLak19BULKMAT1_FD_123175 | JGI IMG/M metagenome (GOLD analysis project Ga0163144, IMG submission 123175) | Freshwater microbial mat bacterial communities from Lake Vanda, McMurdo Dry Valleys, Antarctica - Oligotrophic Lake LV.19.BULKMAT1 | ecosystem: Environmental > Aquatic > Freshwater > Lake... | reverse complement strand
TCAAACCATTCTCACTGAGACATTCCAAAGGATCAGTAAAAAGAGAAGCAACACCTGTCTTCAATCCAACCGGTCCATCATACGGAAGAGGCCCATCATTCTGTAACTCGTTCCCAGGCTCAATGTGTTCAAATTTCCACTCGAACTGCTGCAGCATTTGGTAAATTGTACTAGCGGGGTTTCCGTCCATATCTTCTTCTGTTTCCTCTTGAGAAGTGTCGTAGTAGGATTCTGGTGTCACGGGTGCTGCTTCTACCTCTTCCTGTAACTCATCATACTCGTCATCCGAATCTGACTCACACTCATCATTTGACCTTGTGCTACGGCGTGTGACCGTGCCTTGCGACTGTGACAATTGCGTAGAAATTGTTGACCTGGTTAGAGTGCTTACTGTGCTGGTTGAAGTTCTAACTGAAGCAGCTGCTACAGTCGCCGTAGGTGGAGCAGGAGCGGTTGGTCTTGGTGTCCTCGTTGTTCTTGGTCGACCACTGGCCTGACCACTGGCCTGTGCTTCTGGAGAATCTTCATAATCATTGATGGCTTGCTGCATGTTGTCGCGATGTTTTTCTGTGTTCTCGTGCTCTTTCTTCAACCAAGAAGGATTCAACCCCGTTGGATATGGTTTCTTCCAGTCAATCAAAAACTTGCTCTGACGATCCTTCTTAGTTGCACATTTAGTGATTTTTCCTGTGATCACAGCACTTTCATCAGTAAATCTATTGAGAAATTCCGGCAACAAAAATTGCTCACGCCGACCTAATAATTTTTTGTTGGCAAACACCATTCTCTTTCTTTTCTTGGCTGGTGGAGGATTTGTCCTCTCAGCCACGGCTGCAGCAACAACTCCATCACCATCGTTTGCCAGTGACTCTTGAGTTTCCTGCGAATCTCCTGGTCCATCCATGTTGCCGTGCTCAGCTATAAAATCAGCTAAACTTTGTCCACCCATCTGACTAACATCCACCGGCTCCATCAGCATTTGGGTGACAACAGTAGGTGCCTGTTGTGACACAACTGTGGCTTGATCGTCCTCAACAGTTGCCATTCTCACTATGGTGACAACAGTGGTGCAGCCAACATGTTGTCGGACGGCCAAAATCGCTCTGAAGGAGGGCTGCAGACTAATTTCTACCTAATAACTACCATAGAGATGTTTGCCAACAACACACCCGTCTTCCTTTTGGTTGCGGAAGCTAAATAGCGAATCATCTTGCATCTAGCTTAACCTGACATCTTTTACCAATAGACGAGTATTTTCGTCTATTTGGCTTAAATAGGCGAATTTTGACGCACAGTTACCATTAGGAGTTAATAACTCGACAAAATTTCTCATTCTTCTGGGCGAGACTCCTACTGACGTCACTGTGTGGCATTTTGTACTGTATGTAGCCCCACCGTTTAGCTAATTCTCCAGTAAGTAGATTAGTAATAAGCTAGCTAGGTAGAAGCCATGCCCAGGTATTAGGCGCTGGTAGCAGGCTAGCTATTAGAATGGGGTATTGGCCCTGATGCCCTCCTCTATTGCAGAACATTGCCACCAGTACCAGTATGTATCCCCTCAGCAAAGTGATTTTGAAGCCAACCCTTTGATTGCCCAAATATTGCTTGCAACTGAAACTTCCTCGAGATGCACAACTTTACGCGTGCTGGGTATGTATGGATTTGGGGGGCCTGTCGAAGCACAGGATCATCGCTCCTGTCTTCTCTGGACCTGCCCTCTATGATCATTTCTACGCGGTGAAATGTGGCTCGATGTGCGGAGCAAATAATAGGGTTCTATCATAGATTCTATTAGTGTTCTTGCTTGCGTTGCCTGATCAGTCCTGTGCACCAGGACTATTCACCGCGAGAGACTTAATTGATCTTGCTAGGGTCCCGTCTGGAAGCTAGGTACTGCCTCAATTCCTTGAATGTTTGCTCCGACCAACGTACTTCCGGTCCCGCTAGGTCGCAAATTGCGAACGTCGCAAGCTGCTGTTTGACTGCCTGCCGCGACACTAGGTTGACAGGTCGTTCTTGTTCGTATGTCAATGGTTCGTCCATGATATTTTGCATTTCCTTTGAACTCTTGTTCACTGTCAGCCGTATCACTTCGTGTTCCTCTGGATCAACGAAGGATTCGAAGTAGGAAGAAGGCGGCTTTTCGTAAACCCATTCACATTCGCCGATTAATCCAAAATCTGACAGCTGTTTGAGACAAGCAATTGCCGACTGTCCATCTTTGCTTGTGGGAACTTCTACTGGTGGAGGAGTCACGACCTCACTGGAAAACAAATTTACTTCGACCTGAACCGGCTTGCGGGTCTTTGTCTTTGCATTGATGGTTGGAGATTCGGCGCCATTTGCTTTGGCTCCCTCGCTACTAGAAGTTGCTTTGACTTTTTCTTTCTTTTTGGGTTTGAGCTTCTGATACGCTGTCTTATAATCAATATCGTCAATCGATTCATACTGACTCAAGAAACTGTCCGGCTGCGTCTGCTCGATTGGAACCTGTTGGAGCTCTCCAACTTTCTCCGAGGACCGTATGTCGTCGTCGGATTGCTTTTGGCCATGGCCATCTTGAGTGTCCCAAATGGCTCTTTGCCGCATTTGCCAAACCGCCTTTACCCTGCTGACTTTTACAAATTTGTTGGGACGGAGCTCGGAAAGTCGATCCGAGAACGGTGGCGGTGGTTGGATTGGCTTTTTCAGTGGCAACTTGGATTTGGCAAGCACCATCCAGAAATGATTGCTGTCAAGATTTTTCGAATCTGTTACTGCATAGGCATGGTTTCCATTGACATGACCCAGCTCAACAATTTTTTCGTCGCATAAACGTTCAAACTTCTTCATGTCAAACGTATTGTCGTATGGGTCCATGCATTCTCCGTATAGCTCTTCCACTATGTCATCTTCAAGAAAGGTATATGGCTCCGGAACCAAATTTCGAACCTGCGTCGGCAGTGCTGCAAGACAAGAAATGCCTGCACTGACTGGGTGTGTACTGGATATACCGCCTTCTCTCCCGTGGGTACTCTTTCCAAGTAGCTGTTCCAAGCCCAGTGCGGCATGCTCTTCTTGCGCTTCCTTCAAAAACTGCACTATTTCCCCCGCAGTTGGGGCTAATCGTTTCCCGTAGTTGAAGCCATAATCTGGACATACACCATCTTGGTAGGTCTGTAGATTCCACAATAGGCCCCCAAGATAGGTATCGGCTTTACCTTCTACCGGTTGCCGTATCTGACACAAAAGTACAGAGGAAAGTGGAGCCGGTGAGGAGGGAACACTTACATCAAGAACTTTTGCCCTGCGAAAACAAACGGTCGAGAAGGACCACAATTTATGAATGCTTACATCCCATGGATATGTATCGGTCATGTTCGTCGCTTCATCTTGTGCCTCCTGGATATTATCATAAACATCTCCAAATAAATCCTTTAAGGCCATACCCGCCAGTTTCTGTTTCGCCCTCTTCATTGTTTTCCTACGAGGCTGAATGGTTTCATACACAACAAAGTCTTCAGTCCCCGGCTTTCCAATTTTTAGGGTGTAAAGCAGCCTTTCTACTTTGTATTCTCCGTCTTCGTCACCTTCGTCCATATCGTCGTCATCATCATCGTCATCATCATCATCATCATCCTCTTCTTCTAGATCATCTTCGTCATCGAGATCATCATCCTCGTCGTCTAGATCTTCGTCGTCATCCTCGTAGTGATCCTCGTCCTTGGTGAGGGTTTCTTCATCGTCTTCGTCGTCGATATCTTCGTTGTCGGTTGCTGCTTCGGATACTTTCCACTGAATGGGTTTCGGAAAGAATCCCGCATCTGCCAGTGAATTGAACTTGGCCAATGGCGTTACACGGGACCATCGACCAGCGTTGTCGCCATTCGCGGTGGCAGTGGTGTTAGCAACGCCTGCTGACCACAACAGGCTCGGAGGTGCCATTTTTTCCAAATGTCGGAAAAAGGCAATGCAAAATGGTAAATTATACGTCAGTGATTCGGGTTCCACCAAAAAGGGTGGATGATGATCCTTGTCTTCCTTGGCAAGCCATTCTCGTAAAGTACGGAGATAGGTATGAAAGACTTTGTTGAAGCCACTGGATCCCCGTAATTTGGGAAAGTAATCATTGCCATTCAAAATGAGGAGCAAGACCAAATCGGTCCGGACCCGCAACATGGATTCTGGTGGCAAATCATGAGGCAAAAAATTGGCCAAGGAACGAGTGGTTTCCCACAAACTGACACTGAGATATCGGCTATTGCCATCGGGCAATAGGACAAACACATTATGAGAAAAGGCGGGAGGTATGACCAAGCCTTCCAATACCAAATCGGAATCTCCACCCAAAATGGCAATGGATTCTCCCTGGCGACTATGATTGATTCCTCCTTCACTGCTTTCCCAATGTCGTTGTCGCAAGACCCATTCCAACAATTTGACTTCGCCTTCTCCTGCCACCGTCGATGGGGATATATAAATTTTGACATGGGCCAAAAAATGATGTGGATTGTTATTTTGCAGTCGTTGCCATGCCCAATACAAAATACATTGCTCTGTTAATTTCATAAAATCCGTGCCGGGTGTGATACAGAGGGTCCGTGTTTCCGCTTTGTAGCGTCGTCGTTTGTGGGCTTGTTTGCTTTTACTAAAGACGCGTTTGCCAGCACTGGCCAATTGTTGAATTTGGGCCAATTTCCGTTCATTTCTCACAATGGTTTGCAAGCGTCGTATTCGTTGGGTGGCCAACTTGGAAGCACTCGGTGGTCCATCCATGGCCAAGACCAACGTTTGGGTGGGAGTGGCCATGCGACAACACTCATCCAATTCCTTCATTAATAATGTCAAGGCGTGTCCCTCGGAACGACTTTTGCGCAGGCAGACATGCAATAATTGATTCATATCAATCAAGACGTGATCGAATTGATCATGGGCACTGGATTTGGGAATGGCACACATGGCGTTTGGAAATTGATATTCAAACCAGGACCGAAATCCTTTGATTCCCATGAGTGCTGTGGGTGATTGGATATTTGATGGTCTTGTTGACAGGATGGACTTTGTCGTGTGGGGGGTAGAAAATGGAAAGGTTGGTGCTTTATGATGATGATTGAATCGTATTGGCGTCTGGAGGTGATGATTTTGTGTATGTTGTATTGGTTGAAAAGAAGAGACTTCCACGAGGTCGTAGTGAATCAATGAAAGAAAAATCATGAGAGAAATACCAAGGTAAAAAGATTTCCGTGTGCTTGAAAACCAAGTCCATCTTGTTGGCCTCTTGTTGTGATTGGAGAGGTGTATTCTGCTGCATGTACTTGTAGTGCGAGTTTTGGTACATGGATCAGTTAAAGGAGTAGCCGAGGCAGAAAAGTACCGTCTTCCTCTCTTGGATCTCACAGGCTTGGATGGCTTCATGTTTCCTTTGTTTAAGCAATGATAAATAGAAAGATAGTTTGGGGGAACCAGCACGTAACGGCAATCCAAAATAGTATTCTTCGGGGTACAGCAGTCTATTATGATATCTAAAATGACTGTCGCCTGGAGCGCATTTGCCGACGTTTCTCTAACAGATGCTAAGATGTTAATATTCAAAGCAATGAACTTTATGTATAATCTAGTGGGAGGGGAGAGACATGGATGATCTAACAAGTGGGAGATGAAGCGCAGCAGATGATGGATATTAGCTGTTGTTGTCGTTGAGGTGCATTGATTGATTCGAATGAATTTGCTGCATGTGTGACGATGGATGACAAGAATCCGAAAAAAGGAAGTTGATGTTGATGACTACTAGTACTGTACAAGAAGAAAATTCGTCATGAGTGACGACGGACACCGGACGTGCCAATCAATCAATGAATCTTTCACGGAAAATGCGACGCACACAGACTCTGGCTAGCTACAGCTACCATACCGAACCGAACGTAGCTTCGACAGAGGAAGCTGCTCAGTGACGAGACCATTTCCTTGCGTAGCTATAGCAAAGCTCTCTACAACTACTCGCCAGCCTCCCAAGGCATTGCAAGCCCTCAGAGAATCAAAGTAAGTAATGAGTGAATTAGACGATGCTTACTAGTACTCGATAATAAGAGCAGTAGATAAGGTAGAGAAATTTATTCGCCCCGAGGTTTGGGATACAGACAATCATTTGACTTCCACCGACGGAAACGATATACATATTCTATCGTGGCACAGGTGGGGGAGGAGCCTCTGCCTGGTCGTATGCCGTTCGATGCGTGTCAAAATAGCACTTTTTGCAGAGCCGTACGGGCATGTCTTCGTCGCCACGAGGATAGATCAAACAAGTGGTATCGCACCCTCCGGTGCAGACCATAATACGCAACGCGTGACCGGTAATGGCAAATTTCTCCTTCTCTTCGTCTGTTGCAACCTCCATGCATCTGTGACATGGGCCTTTGGAGCCGTGCAACTCGGGGTTGTAGGGTGTGGGGCACCGAACACCATCCCGTGGAGAAAGAATCAGAGGTAGTGTTTTTACGATCTTGGGTGGCGACCCACGGGGTCGCGGGAGATCAAATGTGGGAGATTTTGGAGGTGGTGGGGGATATTCTTGTTGGGCAGTGTAGCGAGCAGGGCTGGCAAGAGTGGCAACCCGTGGAAGTGGAACTGTGGAAGGTTGTGGCCGTCTCGGGGGGGTATAAGCCGGGGATGGGGAGGGAGAGATCCGAGGTGGTGATCGGGGCAAGGCTGTCGCGACTCGGGGCAAGGGCGCCGTGCTGACCTTTAATTTTCTAGGCTGGTCCTTGGGTGGTGACGACCGAAGGGAAGCAACTCGGGGTGAGGCTGTCGCGACACGGGGCAAGGGTGGCGGTGGCGCCGTGTTGATCTTCAATTTTCCAGGCTGGTCCTTGGGGCGAGTCTTGGGATTCTTCATATCGGAACTTTTTGCGGCTTTTGAATTGGGATAAAAATGCGGGGTTACTCTAACTTCTTTGGAGCGAACAGATGGGCTTACTTGACCGCGTGGCGTACTAGACCCCATTTCTGGCATGATGAATGTCTTACCTTTAGTTTTTTCGTTGATTGAAGTCCTAATGGCACCCACCCTGCCAGAACCATCCATATTAGTCGACGGAGGGGTCGTTGGTTTGTCGGAATCTGCTACAATATCTACACCGGTATCAAGGGCTTCGTCCAATAAAAAGTCAATTTCCATCTCTTCTTCGGATTTATTTTTGTCGCCATCTGATCCTGCGTCATCTTCGTTGCTCTGTCCTAATTTCTCCATTTCTGCCTGCATTTCGGCGGCAAGTTTTGCAGCTTCGTCATCATCGTCGTCTTCAGCATTTATTGTTGGAGTTGCCTTATTTCCCTCCTCAGCATCTGAACCCTCATCTGACATGTTATCAGGTTGCGCAGCCATTCTTGCTTCTAGATCAGCTGCTGCCGCCGCTTCCTCTCGTTCCTTTTCAACTCTAGCTTCTTCCTCAGCTCGTGCCGCTGCCATTTTCGCTTCTAGATCTGCTGCTGCTGCTGCTGCCGCCGCCTCCTCCCGTTCTTTTTCAGCTCTAGCTTCTTCCTCGGCTGCCCGATCAAGTTCTTCTTTTGCTAAACGCTCCTGCTCTTCCTTATCTTTGAGCTCTTTTTCCAACCTTGCTGCCTCCTCTGCTGCCTCCTCTGCTGCCAACCGATCAGCTTCTTCCTTTGCTAAGCGTTCCTGCTCTTCCTGCTCTTTGAGGTCATTTTCTAGTCTTTCCGCCTCCTCGTTTGCCAAGCGATCGGCTACTGCCTTTGCTTCCTCCTCTTTGAGCTGTCTGAGCTCATTTTCCAACCTCTCTGCGTCCTCCTTTGCCAATCGATCCGCTTCTTCTCTTGCTTCCTCCTCTTTGAGCTGTCTGAGCTCATTTTCCAACCTCTCTGCCTCCTCCTTTGCCAACCGATCGGCTTCTTCCTTCGCTAGACGCTCCTGCTCTTCCTTCTCATTGAGCTCTTGTTCTAACCTACTAGCCTCCTCTGCTGCCAACCGATCAGCTTCTTCCTTTGCTAAGCGTGCCTGCTCTTCCTGGTCTTTGAGCTCATTTTCCAGCCTTTCCGCCTCCTCTTTTGCCAATCGATCGGCTTCTTCTCTTGCTTCCTCCTCTTTGAGCTGTCTGAGCTCATTTTCCAGCATTTCTGCCTCCTCCTTCGCCAATCGGTCGGCTTCTTCTCTTGCTTCCTCCTCTTTAAGCTGCCTGAGCTCATTTTCCAACCTTTCCGCCTCCTCCTTTTGCAAGCGATCAGCCTCTTCTCTTTCTAGCCTTTCTGCTGCTTCTTTTTCCAATAGTTCGTGTTCTTCTTTATCCAACCTTTCTGCCAACTCTCTATCTAAGCGTTCCTGCTCTTCCTTCTCTTTGCGCTCCTTTTTAAGCCTATCAGCGTCCTCTTTATCTTTTTCTTCTTTTGCGGCAGCTTCCGCTTCTGCAAGTCAAGGTGGGACCAAGTGTCAGTGATTATCCATTCAATGAATCATAATTATGGTGTTTCACAACAAATGAATGGAAGATTTCGGCTGCATCCTTTCCAAATTACGATTTACCACCATTGGTGGACCATCCATTTTCAAACGTCTATTCAGGAAATGTCTTTGTCTGAGTTTTGGACTTACCTGCAGCTAATCTCGATTCCGCTGCGAGCCTTGCTTCCTCTGCCTCGTTGGCAGCCTTGAGCAAATTATTCATCATTTCCATTTCCTGTCGGGCAATTTCATCCGCTTCTTCTTGTTTTTGTTGTTCAATTGCATCTTCTTTCTTTTGTCGTTCGGCTGCTTTTTCGCTATCCTCCGAATCATCCTCGCCGCCACTTCTGCCGCTATTGTCGAGGGGAGCTTCTGCCGAAGGAGCCGCCGTGAAAGATCGAGCACTGGCTTGTTCCACTTCCCGATTGGCTTCTTCAATGGCCAACATTTGCTCCATCATGATTCTCATGGCCTCGGCTTCTTCATCGTCCGCCATGTTGTCGGCTGTACTTTTGTTTGCTTGTTGTCAAGTGTTGTAATAAAATAAATAAAGAATCCAACGACTGTCGTGTCCTATTGAAATGCTTTTTCGTGGTGCAGGGGTTGTAGAAGTCACTGGATGATCAATGACCGTATAAGATCCAGACTTCGCTTTGCCTTCCTTCCGCTAGTTTGGAGTGTTTCAAACACTTCCAGCTTTACGACGGAAAGGATGTCAACCAAATCGGACTGCTGCCTATAGATACTAATATCAACTTTGAGTTAGTAAGAAGCCAACACATGTACATGTATAGCTGCCACAAGCAAGGACAGTTGATCGATCGATCAGAAGCAATTCAACTAACTATGACCACCAAAATTGCACCGGCACGCTATGACGCCAATACTTTAAAAACAGTCACACGCGAGTTGGTGGTTTGGTTTACGCCGTGTATCTTTTGTCGTCGGTATCCTATTTGAAAGACGCACCATTGCTCAGTTTCACAGAAGTTGAAATCGATCTTTAAAGACGCACTATTGCTCGTCGCGAATTTTGAAAGACGCACAGCTGCTCAACTTCTCGCTATGACATCACCCAACATCGTGAAGACATTTGTTAGGTGCTGGGTCAAAAAAGTTTGCACGGTTTTTGTCGGGGGGTCAAAAATGAACCCAAATTCTGACCGAATTATTTAGGGTTGGAGCATCAAAATAACGTTGTTTATTTAAAAAGAGCAGGTGCGCCACGTCACCAAAAATTGTCACGCTCCTAACTAAACTAGTCTAACCTGCAAGTGAAATGACGTTTTCAAATGACTGCCTCATTGTTTCCAAGCTAATCCTTGGACATGTGGTTGATGGCGGGCAGCTTTTTGACTCCATAGCAACTACCGTGCAACACCACGGGTGCGGAGCACCGCAGCACCAGCTTGGTGCGGCGGCAATGACCGGCAATGATGGTCATGCCGCTGCATGTCCAACACTTTAGCTAGCCATGTCTATGACAAGAAGACTTCAGGAGGCTAAACGGCGCCGTGCCGTTGCTTCTGCAACTCCTTCTCCAGCTCGCGTAGCTATTAGGTCGCCGGAGGATGTGGAAATCAACTCCAGAATGGAGCAAGCTGTTCTGGCCATGCGCGATGATGAACGTCCCACCAACACCCTAAAAGCAATTGGCAGCAAGACAAAAGAATGCATGCAGCGCTGTGATCATGTCTATCCATCTGATCGATACCGATGCACACTGGACCGTGAGAAGGCATGCAGGTTCATGTGGTTTGTGGCTTTCAGAGAACAAAAACCACGAGGAGGAAACAAAAAGACGTTGCAGGCCAACACATTTTTTAATCCTACGGACTATGACGATGTGTGCAATGAGGCGCGCAATTTCAGCTTGGAGCGCCCCGATCCGAAGAAGCCTGTCGGTCCATCCACTTTTGGGCAATGCAAAGCAGCGCTGAGAGGGCTCTGCAAGGAGCAGTTGGCCAGGCGTGCAATTAACAACCACTGGGACGCAATTTGGACCGAAGCCTTTGAAGAATTGGAGAAGCACGTGAAAGACCGTGCTCCAATGAAAAAGAAACTGTCGCATGAAGAAAAAGCAACCGGCGAGTTTGCGCCCTACGCTGTTGCAGAGAGACACGGTGAAATTGAAGAAGCCTTGTGGGGTAGCAGAAACTCTGCAATGAATCGCTCTGTGAACACGGCATTGAGACACCGCTTCTGCTTTTTGCATTTGACAAGTGGGATCCTTCAGTGTGAATCACTCTGCCGTGCAGAACTGAGTGACTTTCTAGGGCTTAAGGTTCCAAAGAAAGACAAGGACGTTCATCCAATGTTCTTGATGACAAATCAAATAGCCATTGGAAAAACAACACATGGTCATGTCCAGCATGGAAGAGCCACGAGACATAAAGACGTCAGACTTTGTGCAATGGGCTCTTTGGCTTCCTATCTGATGTGTCGTTTTTACAATGCACGCGAATTCCATGACTTCACGGTGGAGGATTGGTTAGATCGGCGAACGTGGTTTGACATCAAATTGTTAACGGATTTGATCGGAGACAGCATGTCTCCGATGCACAATGATTCGCATGGCGACAAGCTCAAGGCAATCTTAAGGGCGCTTGGTCTACCTAGTTGCGATCTTCTTCACCTGGGAAGGAAGTTAGGTAGCAAGACACTGGATCTTTTGGAAGAAGAGTCACGTGAAATGAAGAGGATGGGGCAATGGGCAGATGGCGTGTGGGATGGATCCTGCTCTTCTAAATTGCCCTTTGGACCAATCCGCAAACTGGCTGGTTACGCTTCTCATAAAGAGTTCTACTTCAACACTCGAACAATGGTAGAGCCAGATGAGGCCCTTTTGCGACACACGCCAATAGGAGAATGGGTGTGCGATGCCATGGAAGGTGTCAACCAAGTCGCCATGGAAACAGGCAAACACGGCACAGCGGCCCAAGTGCTTCGCTTTTTTTCGGAGTTGAATAATTTTTTTTTACAAGACGCAGCTGCTACGATGGTGCTTCACCCTGAAAGGAGCACGCATGTCATGTGCGGTGAGTTTGTTGTTTTCCAAAGTGACCAGTTCAAAGCGCACAAGGAGCAGATGGGCGTTGCTCTGCGACATGAATCGAACCCATTGGATGCGAACTTGGAATCCATGCTGCCTGGAGTCCATCGTTGGCATTCAGCCACTAACACATCCATCGAAACATTGGGAGGAAAATTCGACACGCTGAAAGCCAAAGTAGTTGCAGCAAGAGATGGGGCAAAGCGCGCCTCAGCAGACGAGCGCCGTGCTACGGAGCATAGGATTGCTACTTCGTTCATGGATATGGCACGGAGCCTGCTGGGGGGTGACACCGGTCACAAATTTGGCGTGCGCGAAGAGAATTTGAATGCATGTCTCTCGACACAAAATGAGCCAGTGAGAGAACCAGAAGCGGCTTCTGAAGAAGCAGCGATTGAATCGTCGTGCAATCCCGAGCACCGATGCTTCCGCATGACTCCAAAACACAAAAATGTCTCTGAGATGTTGGATGAATGGCATGGAAGGGGGCGATTTAGTGACAGCCACGGTGGAATTGCCGGTCGAGATGAGAAGCACAAAGCAAAGTGGCGAAAGCACTTGGACCAGCAGCACCACTCCCGAACAAAACGTTGCATTTATGCCATCAAGGCCTATGCCGCGTTGAACAAGCTGCCGACAGAAGAAGCCGTTGGCCAATTGCAAGGCGTCTACGAACAAATAGGTCACAGCGTCTCCAATGTGGTGCGACACATGCAAAGTGCGGGAATTCTTGTGGAAAACAAAGCCAGAGGAAAGAAGGCAATTGCCATGGCATCAGTAGCAAACAATTAATCACTTAGCATTGTCCATCATTTTAACCTTAAATTCCAACGATTTTAAAGCCAACGCTAGTGTAGACATCTCCTCTTGTGAGATGTAGTCATGTGGAACGTCGGATCCATGACTGAATCGATCACGATCTCTAGAACGTCCAGCAGGCAACAGGAACGTGACTGACATGAC
>Ga0163144_10022623_pt1 | contig 12446 bp, 8 predicted proteins | sample OliLak19BULKMAT1_FD_123175 | JGI IMG/M metagenome (GOLD analysis project Ga0163144, IMG submission 123175) | Freshwater microbial mat bacterial communities from Lake Vanda, McMurdo Dry Valleys, Antarctica - Oligotrophic Lake LV.19.BULKMAT1 | ecosystem: Environmental > Aquatic > Freshwater > Lake... | reverse complement strand
CAGTGAGAATACGCCTGCTCAAAATACGAAATGGGATTATGAGACGTGCCAGAAATATAAAGATGATCAAAAACTGTTCAAAGAAGATGCGGGATTTTACGATTTCAGGTTAGGAACTTGCCAGTTAATTACTATACATGATTCTAATAGTTTTCATGATGTTATAGAAAAATTTAGTAAGTCAGCGTCTGTTAACAATTATCCCATGTCGTATTTTGCTTTGGGCTTGCTTTTTGAAGAGAAATATAAATTAGGAAGCATTTATTATGGAATAAAAGGTACTCCGCTCGATTTATCAGAGGCTATTAAAAATTATGAAAAAGCAGCTCAATATGGTTCTAGTTTAGCCGAAAATGCTCTTGGAGAAATATACCTTAATGAAATAAATCTGTCGAAAAAAAATCAAACTAAAAACTCAGGAGATGTAAAAAATGAAAATGCTCCAACTCAATTGCCTGACATAAATAAAGCATTATATTGGCTTACCTTAGCCGCTAAACATGGTAATTCTGCTGCTCAAGGTACTTTAAGCGATTTATATAGACAGGGAATTGGTGTGCCGCAAGATTATATTCTCGCATATGTGTGGGAAAATTTGTCTGTAGCATCATGGGTACGGTTTAATAAACAGCCTCAAGATGAGATGAGTGTGGCATATTTTAAAGGAGCTCAAGAAGAGCGAGATCAGCTCTATAAAAATCTGACTCCAGATCAAAAAAATGAAGCTACAAAATTAATTAAGGAATATCAAAAGAATTATTTTATTGCTCCCAATCAAATTGATTCGGCTTGTACAGCAATACGAACAGCAGTCCTTTCTATTAATATACAAAAGATACTTAATAAACTTCCCGATATAGAGAAAAAAGCCAATAAAGAACTTAGTTTGGCAGCTACAAAAGAGTTAATAAAATTGTGTGGAGCAAATTATAAGCTGGATGGAAATATTTTAATTGTTAATATTGATAAAGACAACGTCGTTAATTCGATACCACTAGCTTTGAAAGCTAAGGATGTAATATATTCAAAAAATGTGACGCAACAAGATTTAGAATCTCATCCCGTGACGGCTTCATTAGTAGCTGCTTTAAAAGCAACCTCATTTATTCTTCCTCTAATTTATAACGATTACCCAAAGCTAGATAATATCCATGTAGAAGTGTATTTAAATCACACGGATGTTTATGGTAACGAAGTGAAAGATTTATTCTTTTCTTTTAATATGGATAAAGCCTTAAAAAATAAAATAAATTGGAATAATTTCCAAGCAGCTGATTCCTCCAAAGTTTTTACAAATTTTCAATTTAGTAATAGCTTGTGGATTAGAGAGCCTATTAAGCTGGAACAATAATAAGAGTCATTGCTTTAGAATGACAAGGCACTGATGGGGCACTCACTAGCAAATAATGGCCCCAGTTAATTACAATTGGCAATTAAGTAATTCGAGCAATCTTTTGAAATTATTATAGTTATTTATTAGAGCCCTACCCTCTTTCTCTTAAAGGCTCTAAAGATAAGCGAAAACCCAGACCGTGAAAAATAGCATCTAGAGTCTCAAAAGTAGGATTGCCTTTGCCGGATAATGCACGATACAGGTTCTGGCGGTTAAGATGAGTTCTTTTAGCTAACGTCGAGATACCGCCACGAGCTTCGGCGACGTTACGTAAGGCTAGCAGAAAAAATTCTCTATCGCCGTCTTGCTCATATTCCTCCAGCGCAACTTTTAAGTAAGCAATTGCCTCTTCTGGGTCACGCAGAGATTCAATTAAGTGCTCATGATAATCCGCAGTATTTTTTTCTATTAATTCTTTCATAATCTCACCCGATTCTTAAAGTCATCCCAATATTGTTGTGCTAGTTTTATATCCTTAGTCTGCGTGCTTTTATCGCCGCCAGACAATAGCAAAACAATATGGTTGTTTATTTCCCCAAAATAAATTTGATACCCTGGGCCAAACTGAAGGCGTATTTCAAATATTCCTTCCCCTACTGGCTTCATATCGCCATAGTTTCCCTCTTTTATCCTGTCTAACCGACGCCTGATTCTCACGCGGGTCAGCTTGTCTTTTAAACCGTCCAGCCAAATATGGAACGGCTCCTTTCCCGCAGCAGTTTTATAGACCTTGATTTCCTTTCCTTTAATAATCATAGCATATTGTAGCTTGTGTGCGACACGCCTTTCAAATTTTCCTAAATATTCACTTGAAAAAGTTCTTCGCATTCCAAGAGCAATTATTGAACAAAATGCCGGGAAAGTCTGCACTTTAAAAGAGGCTGCTTAAGAAGTATTCGGCCTGAGGGGCGACCCTTGATGCCCATAAGCCAAAGAAGTCCACAAATCTTCGAGACTCGCAATGAAAAATTGGAAAAAATAGCTTCGCTTGCTTTTTTTCCGTGCCCAAAGTTGTGCTCAAATTGATACCCTTGATTCTTGAGCGTATTAACCGTATCCGAATACATTCTGCCAATGATTATTTATCACCAGTAGAATATGAGCGGCGGTGTAAAGCCATTTGGTGGATGTGTCCGGAAAAGTGTTGCCACATCAATCTAGAATGAGACAGCCCTATTTATAAAGCGTCAATGGCGCTCGTCACTCTCTATAGGTAGCTACATGAGGTTTATATGCACGTAGAAAATAAAGGAGAAGTCCTCATATATGAAAACCCCAATCACCATGCGCGGGTTGAGGTCAAATTACGTGACGGTACGGTGTGGCTAACTCAAAAGCAAATTGCACAGGTTTTTAACACAAAAACCCCTGCAATCAACAAGCATATTAAAAATATAATAAAAGACAATGAGTTATTAGCGGATTCAACTATTTCCAAAATGGAAATAGTTCAAAAAGAAGGTGAAAGGTCAATATCCAGGATGATCGAAATGTACAATTTGGATATGATCATTTCAGTGGGTTAATTCGCAACGGGCAACGCAATTTAGAATGTGGGCGACACAGCGTTTAGCTGATCATTTGGTCAAAGGTTATACGCTAAACCAGGGTCGACTTAAACAGCTAAAAGATGGATTTTTCCAATTGGAAAAAACAGTTAAGCTGATTCAGCAATCTGGTCAAGCCGATTCATTAAAGATTGATGAAGCGAAGGGGCTACTAGAAATTATCTCCAACTACACACGAAGCTTTATCTTGCTGAATCAATTCGATAGTAATCGGCTAGCCAATTCGTTTATTGCCATCACTGAATGGGCAGGCCGTTGTCATTAATCTTTACCTTACCGGAATTTTTGAATCGATGTTGGTTTTTTTCCAAAAACCAAATAAATAAAAACGCGAACGGTCATCGAGCATTACTCGATTGCCAATCACTATAGAGATATTCCAAATAGTTATAAATTTTCTTTTAAACGGCTCTTTACCCATTGCCACAGGGTTTGGCTGTTTTTCAATATCATTTGTATGTGTTGGTCACCAGCAATCGCAGAATGATCACGTAAAAAAGTAATCAGTAGCAGACTCCCGGGTAAAGTCTGTTGTGTTATCAATTGTTCAATATTGGCAATGGGAAAAGACTCTTCTGCCTTCAACTGGTCTCCCATACCTTCTAGCCACGCTGCCGCTGTGAATAATAATTCAATCGTCTCACGCAGTGGGCTTAACGCTTCCGGATAAAATTCTCCTTTTACCAACACTTCGGCTAGCCGCAAAGACCGTTCTGCTAACTGATGTTTTTGGCGCGCAGTCGTTAACCACTGTAATGGTATTTTGGTTTCTGACAGGGTGGATTCAGTCTGGCCTGACGATTCATATAACGTGCGCAACTGCGGGTGAAGGGTTAATAACCCGGCCTGAGTTAGCCGCTGAATCGCGTCGAACGTACGGCGATCTAATAATTCCAAATGAGGAGTTTGTTGCGGATAGCAGGCCTTCACGACAGACTGTATTTGCTCGCGATAAGTGGAAGAATCCTGTTCCGATACGGCTAATACCGTAGCCGGTTGATCGTCCTTTTCACGGATTGCCAAATAAGACACTGACGACGACAACTCACGCCAGGGATTGGATTTTGACGGGATAGGTTCAGTCGCCGGTTTTTGAAGTAATTCCGACAAGCGTTCCATAAAAGCTTTGCGGCCTGACGGCAATTCCATGCGACTCAAGTCGTTATCGCCGTGCAGCACCCCCTGGGCTAGAGTTTGTTTTTGGTTCAGAAGACCGAGCATCCGATGTTCAATCGTGCAGTCGGCGATGAGATTGATCACCTGCACATGCCGGTGTTGGTGTTTACGCCAGGCACGCGCAATGCGCTGCGCCAGTTTTGCAGGATTCCAGGGTAAATCGAGATTAATGACAACATTGGCGGCCTGCAAGTTTAAGCCTACGCTGCCAGAATCCGTGGATAAAAATAATCGGCAATGAGGGTCTTGTTTAAACCGGTTAATTTCCTGGCGCCGTTTCATTTGCGGCACACTGCCCGTGTGCCAGGCGACGCCCAGTCCCATTTTTTGCGCCAATTCCCGCACGAGTTGCAACATACGCGCCCACTCTGAAAAAATAATGATTTTGACTGCTGGGTCCACCATCAGTTCTTCCAAAATCACTTCTAGTTCAATCAACTTCGGGCAATCTCGGCATGCTTCATCGAGAATATAAGGGGTATCGCAAAGCATACGCATACACGAAAGATACTGCTGTAATCTTTTAAACTCTTCAGGGGATAATGGCCTTCTTTCACCGATCTTGGCTAACCGGCTGACTTTTTCTTCGTATTCTCGATAACGACTGATTTGTTCATCCGTCATGGTGACGAAATATTCTTGCGTCGAGCACGGCGGCAATTCCTTTTCAACGTCTTGTTTGCGCCGCCGTAATAAAATCGGCTGCAGACGCTGATGCAGCTGATCGAGATTTTTATAAGCGACCGGTTGACCTTTGTCGTTGAGCTCATAAAAATCTCGGTTAAAACGAAACAGCGGCCCAAACAAAGACGGATCCAGGAATTGCACAATGGAATAAATATCATCAATCCGGTTCTCCAGCGGCGTTCCGGTTAACACAAACGCATACCGGCTCTCCAACGTCTTAATGGCGCTGGCGGTTTTAGTCTGCCAGTTTTTAATCCGTTGTGCTTCGTCAAGAATAATAACGTCTGGGGCGATCAAGCGCTGAATATCGGCGGCATCTATGACCACTTGTTCATAATTGGTGAGATAAAAGAAAGTTGATTGCTGGTATTGTTTAAGGCGATCCGCCCGGTCACCCCTCACGATTAAAAATGGCAAATCCACGCATTGTTTGATCTGCTCTTCCCATTCGGTCTTCAAGGAAGCTGTGGCCACCACCAACACAGTTTTAATGCCCTGGGTGCGCCGCAGTAATTCACAGGCGGCAATAGCTTGAATTGTTTTTCCCAGTCCCATTTCGTCGCTCAATAAAGCTCGTTCATTCAATGCCAGATGGAGCATACCTTCCTGTTGATAAGGATATAAGGGTAGTTTAAGCATTTCTAATGACCGCTGACCGTTTTCTACGTCTTGCCAAAAGCGGGAATGATTCTGCTTTTTAACGTGAGAACGGCGTTGCTCCTGCAGAAAAGGTTCAATCTGACTGGAGATGCGAATAGTTTTCAACAGCGCTGGCTTTCCTCCCGCCAATGCTTGCCGTAATTGAGACCAAGTGATCAAAGGATCTTCTAAGAGTTGCCCGTCATCCGTGAAAAAACCACCGAGCAATCGTCTTTCGGAAGCACGTTTTGATAAGCTTGCCGGCCATTGCACACATAAATGATTGTGCTGGTCGCGCTTATCACAATAAATTTCAACTCTTGGGCTGCCTTCGACCTTGGCCTGAGCAAAGCGCCTGGGTTTTTGTCGTAAAATAAATAAGACTTTTTCGATATGCTTGCAAACGCCCAAGCCGTTATATTGATAATCCGGACAATCGCAGGAATTGATCGGCGCCGATAAATGACGAATTTCAACGCGATAACTAGATGAGGGTGATGAGGACTGCGACTGCACGGAAAACGTCCCAAAATAAGGGTAGGCCGACTCTAACGGCTTGAACTGCATGTCTTCAGTTTCTCCGCGCCAGCGGCGCAAAGCAATTTCATCCTCATCCGTGGTATTCCACCCGAGTGGTTTTGGTTTTTGGGCCATCAGGCTTTCAGCCCGGCGACCTCTGCGTGAATGCGCCTTTGAACGATTAGCAGCCATGTTCATCTTCCTCCTGGTGACGATTCTGAAATAACCAGTCCTGGATCTTTTGGTGAACATAATCGGATGAAAGACGCTCTTGCTCCAGGCGATTTGATTTGAATTTTTTTGCAACCAAGTCATTAAACAGGATGATTTCTTTTTCATGCAAATATGAGGGAAGCGTCATCTGTGGATTGGGATCAATCACCATCCTATCCTCATGTGCTTTCAAAGTTTCTACATCCATCATCAACGGTTCAACCTGCGAAAACCGGCGTCTCGCTTCACTGAGAATTAATAGGCCCCAGGTATCTACATCCCCCCAATAGCCCACACGCTTATGATGTAACCATTGCGCATCTAACCATGCTACATTTTTACCAGCACCAATAACTGCGATGGTATCGTCCATATCTGGCAAAGCTAGCCCAGATTGCAAATTTTCAACCACTATAATATTTTTTGCAGGGAGTTCATAAGCTTTAAATATCTCACTGGGTATCTTTAGAATAGGAAGATTCCCCAACAATTTCCGAGTAGTTTCACACAAAGGCCGAATAGTGAGCCAATCTGCTGGATTGATATGACAATCAAGCCAAACGAGCAATCCACCTGCGGCAGTAATCTCACCGTGATGCAAGACGTCACTTAACCCTTCAATCAATGCCTGATGTTTTTCTAAAAACTTGGTGTCAATACCTTTTAAAGGCAATGCCCTGAGATAACATCCCTGCCCTAAAGATGGCTTCAACTGGGGAAGCAATTTTGCTAATAATTGAGATTCTTCTTCTGACAGTTGTTCTATGACTTCAAGCCATTTGACCAGGGAAGAATACCAAAGTGGGTCGCATCGTCCTCCTGCACGAAGATTCAGTAAAGGAGTCATATTCTTTTCCCATAATTGATGACGAGCATGAGCACCACCTCCCAGCAATTGAATCAGTTGCTTGATCGACTGTACCACCAAAAACGTCGGCATCGTTTGAGTGGAAAAATGTCGTAAATTTTTGCTTTCCCATTGAATCATTTCTTGATGCGGAAACGCCTTCCACGCGGCCATGAAACGGAGAAAATGCTCCATGTCCGATAAAGCAGAACGACCATTAGGTATTTTTAATCCTATACAGATGGGGAATGCTCTTTCGCCGATCAGGCGCGACTTAAGCGCCGTCATATTATCCCATTCACGCCGCTTAATAAGCTGCATCACCTCATCCGGCAACAGTCCCCAGCGATGGTTCTGCGTAGGCATGTTCATATTTCGATGCCTAAACCCGCGGCTTCGGTTAAGAGGGCGCTCTTTTGGGCCTGCACTTTGCGGTCTAATTCCTCCAGGTTATTTCACAAAACCGGCTATCGTGGTTTATCGGGTCTCTTTCCGCAATCAGTAGGGCACGAGCAGATTCTCTGGCCAAGTTGAGATTTTTATAAGGCGTAATCAAATTAACGTGCAGGTGCAACTCTTTAAATACACGCAGCACGCGTCTGCTGACTGCCTCAGCCGTATTCGAAAATGCCTCGTCTAAGAAAACCGTACAATAAACTGGCCGGTCACAGCCATCCGGTGTCAACACATACGCCAGACTCGCGGCAACGACAGTACCTGCAAATGATTCTTTTTCACCGCCGGATTTCCCGCTTGATGATGCTAACACGTCACGCACTTCACCCGTCATCACGTCCAACTCTTCAGCGTAAAATGACATCTGATATCGGGGGTCCAACAATCGCATACTTTCCAGGGTATTTGACGTATTCGATGCACTGGCTTTCTCCAATATATTCACTACCGTCACTAATTGCTCAAATCTCGCCTCATGATCGCTGCTGGTGGCTTGATGAAGCACTTTCAGTAACTGTGCTTCAAATTCAGAAACATGGGGATATTTATCTTTTTTAGAATTCAATTTTAAATAAGATCCGGGCTTGAACTCAGTCCGTTTTAAAACCCGATTAATCACTTCAATACGTTCTAGAATATCTTCACGCTCGGATTCCAATTTTGTTTTTATTCGCGCCAACGATTGAGTCGCATGTTTATTCAGACGTTCAACAAATTGCTCTACCAGATTAGGAAGTCCTTCATTTTCCAATTGCTCCAAATGCTTTAGATAATTCGGCAAGCTGGGAATATCGTTTTGCCAATCCAGCGAAAGCACTTGCCATTTTTCATGAGATTTGAACGAGGACATAATCCCAACAGCAGATATCCTGGCGCTCTCTTGTCTTTTTCGACAAGTTTCCAACAGGGTTTCCAGTTTCTTATTAATGTCGGTGATAATGTCCGCTTTTTGATTTAAATGTTCAATCGTTAGCGGCCCAACGCGCTTAAATAGAAGCGCTCGTGTCGTATCGGATAATCCCTGAGAGGCATCAGTGCGCGCTTTTTCATGCTCTTTTCTAGCGTTTTCAAGCGTATTGCTAATCACACCCCGTTCCGAACTCAATTCTTTTAATTTTGCCTGGATTCCATGACGGGCAGCCTTGGCGGATTCCCAACGCAATTTTGCAGTTTCTAGGCTGCCTTCCGCTTGCTCAAGCGCTTGCAAATCCAATTTAAGCTGAGTCAGCTTGTCTTGATAATAAGGAGCGTTAATATCATCCCATACACACGCTTTAATTTTCTCCCACAAATTAATGCGAGAGTCTATTGCTCTGATACCCTGCCTGGCCTCGCTTAACTTTTTTTCAGTATGGGCGAGATTCTGGTTTAAACTATTTTTCTCTTGCTGGAGAATGGCTAACCGGGCTTTGTTGGAAAATCCTAGATTCCACTGTCGGCGATCATTAATCTGATGCTGATCTTTTTTCTCAAATCGTCCTTTTTCCAAATGCATCAGCCCCTGCTGCGTCATGGAAAAAGGAGTGATATCCAATTCTTCCGTATTGGCAACACACTGCAAATCAAAGCGCTGCAAGTGCATTTTTAACCATTCCCGATAAGGATGTTCTTTCCATAGCAATTTCCGCAAATAGCCGTTCGATTTAAACTCTATGACTTTCCCTTTATTACCAATATGCAGCATATCCACCACCACCTGAACACGGACATGCAAGCCAAGATGCCTGGCGTTTAGCCAACGTGTCACTAAGGAATATCGCTCCTGCGGTACTGCCAGGGTTGTTCGCAATCCACCCAAGGCTCTTTCAATAGCGCCCTGCCAATGACGTTCATTCTCTTTAACATCGATTAACTCACCGATAAACAGGCACTGATCTTTAACAAGCCCTAATGAAGTAATCAATTCATCTCGCATTCGCTGATATTTTACGTCAATGTTAGAATCGGGCCTTGCTTCTATCTCGATTATTTCTTCAGTGATCGCGCAAATATTAGATTGCAGTTCACTGTATTTCCCACTGACCGTCCCAAATTGTGCTTCAGCATCAGCTTTATCATTCTGAATACTTGCCAGTTTTGAAACAACCTGAGATTGATTATCAATAAAAGACCGCTCATCTAAATTGGCCGAAATTCCCAGTGCGTTAGCGTTTTCCTGGTACTGCGAAGAATCCCGAATAACACGATTTAGTTTATCCTGTGCATGATCAATTTCCTTGCGTAACGATTCTATTTTATTTCCGCCTAATTGCAGATATTCTTCGTGCCTGCGCTCAACCATGGTGTTTGCATCTCGTTCCTGCAACTCAGCCTGTTTGATACTCAAAAGAAGTGTTTCTAATTGCGCTGCAATGACATTAATTCTCTCTTTCCATAATTCGGAAAATACTTCGCCAAAATAGACCAGTATATTATTTTTTTGTTCTTGTAATTCTTCAGATTCCTGTCTTGATTTTTCAATCACCGCACTAAACTCAGGCAGTCTTGACAAATGATTTTTTTGCGCCCTCGCGTCCACCAAACGATGATGGATAGCCGCCAAATCAGCAAACTCATCCACTACTTTTTTAGCGTCCTCTTTTACCGTGCTGGGCTCTAACACCAACTCTCGAATTAAATCAGTCAAATTATCAATCTTTTTAAGACCTAACGCTCGAGACAGCAACGCCGGCGCATTTTTATTATCCATGTAAAGTAATTTCCGATACAACTCCTGATAATCCGAAAAATTAGCATCACAGCAAGTGATAGATGGATCATCTCGAAGCCATTGCTTCAACGCTCGGGTATTGCCTTCACCAAAGGCGTCCAGCATCTCTTTCAAAGAAAGATCTCGTTTAGCGATGACATATAATCGAGTGACGTCCGCAAGCGCGTTAGTAGGCTGCATAGTCCAAAACAACGCAACTAATGTCACCTGAGAGCCGTCATCGCCCCGGAATAGCGCTCTTAGACCGGTGACTACCGCAGATTCACGTTTACTTTTAATACGAGTGCCGGCACCATCATGCGCTGATCCAAAACTTCCGCGCATGTAAGAAAGCAGTGAGCGGTCCGAACGGTCACCCTGCGCCGCGGCGACATTAAACATCGCTTTGCCTGCAGGCAGTAGCAGCGCCATTAATCCATCAATAAAGGTTGATTTTCCTGAACCATTATCTCCGGTAATCAAGGTTCCAAAAGGATCTATTGACGCAGTGTGCAATCCATTGAACGATCCCCAATTAAACACAGAAAGCTCCGCAAGCCGGATTTGACCTACACCAAATAACGGTTGGATTAATACAGGTTGATCAGCTAACATGCGCTCTACGCCTCCTGGATGTCGGGAATTCCTATTCCTATCTGAGCGCCATTTTCTGCCGCTATTTTCAGGTATTCCGCCAGCATGGTTTCTAAAAATTCCGCACTGACGACATAACGAATGACCGGCGTGATTTCAAACCGGCCTTCGCTGCCTTTGATCACACTCAATATTTTTTTCTCCACCATTCTCTTTAGGGCTGCATTCAATTTTTCACGATCAGATTTACTGCGGTTTGTGAGAGGAATAAATGGCGTCATAGAGGATGTTATGCGCTCCACATCAACAATAATTCGTTGTTCTCCCGAAGTTTCCCGGTCTTGATAATATTTTCTTAACACTAATAACAGCAGCGTATCGTAAAGAGAGAGTGTTCGGCAACTAATTAATGAAACCGATTTTTCATCGGGATCTTCCGTATCCGCATCACCGTCTGATTGAAGATTTGCCACAAAGGCAACACCCGCTCTTTCATCCAATACTAATTTCAAATAGGTTTCTGACAGATGCCTGCGTATCGCATCCTGATATTGGCAGAGCGACTCAAAAAGCTTGGCTTTCTGTGAAAATAAAATAACACCATAGCGTAATAAACTGACTAATGCCCGGCGCGCTTCGGGAGCCATTACCGCAAGCGAGGGCTGGCTTTCTACATCCATATCTATATCATTCATGTTATTTTTCTCGACCATCATAAAATCAACTCATCTAAATTGTCGGGGAATAAATCAGCGCTTAACAAAAAAGTCGGAATAGCGGCTCGAAAAGCCGTACCCTGCTGATCATACACCATCACCTGCTCTTTTTTTTCTAATGAAGCCGCTTTGACCGATTTCGCCACCCGTAAATACGCCACTAGCTCTTCTAACCCCGATTGTAACGGATTGATATCGGCAATAGCGGCAATTGTCATAGGCCCATGTTTTTTCACAGCGACCAATGCTCGCTCAGCAACCACACGCAGTTGGACGGTGTTCAGGCAATTAAATATCTGCAGACTCGGTTCTCGTGAGTTTTTCTGCTCTTCAATGCCGGAGGTATCTAGTTTTTCATCAGGCGATTTCAATCGCATACTTTCCGGAGAGTTGATTTTAACTGAACCTAGCGATAAAAATAAATTTGTCGCTGTTTGTAAATGGCAGGCCGTATTTTTTAATACAACTGCAACGCGCTCCAATTTACTGAGCAATATATTGACGGCGCGATTTTCCTGCGCAGCGCCACCTTCAATGTAAGTGCGCAATCCTTCCTCAGTTCGACGACGAATGTGGAAGACCCTGTCGCTTTCCCGGCTTAGTTCTCGCATTAACTGGCCTAAAAACCGCTGCTGCTCCGGATTTAAATGCCCGGCGGCGGGACGGCTCAATATATTGTGGAGTTGCTCCCTCAGTTCTGCGGACCGATTTTGATCGCATAAAAGATGAAAAAATCCTTCAAAAGCGCTACCCGCATCGGTAGTCGCCAATAATGCCTCTTTTTCCATCACTGACCGTAAAATACGGCCTCGATTAGCGCCATCCTGGATAATTTGAATGCGCAACGCCTGATCGAACTGGCGAATTTCATCTTCTACACGGCGGAAATCACCGGTTAGCACAGACGCCAGCTGATAAATTTCACGAATGCGCTCCCGTTGCTCCGCTT
>Ga0163144_10022621_pt1 | contig 12446 bp, 10 predicted proteins | sample OliLak19BULKMAT1_FD_123175 | JGI IMG/M metagenome (GOLD analysis project Ga0163144, IMG submission 123175) | Freshwater microbial mat bacterial communities from Lake Vanda, McMurdo Dry Valleys, Antarctica - Oligotrophic Lake LV.19.BULKMAT1 | ecosystem: Environmental > Aquatic > Freshwater >... | reverse complement strand
TCGCTCTTCGATCACGCGTCGACGGCTCGCGGTACTCTTCGCCGGAGCTGTTGGCGTGGCGGTCTACGCTCTTGCGGGCTGGGTTCCGGCTCCGGCGCAAACCACTGCATCTCCAACTCCCTCCTACATCGACCCGAGCACCTGTGCGGCGTGCCATCCCAAAATCTGGGAGACGTACCGGCAAACTGGAATGGGCCGTTCCTTCTACCGACCCTCCGCCGGGAATACCGGGACAGCCACTTACTATCACAAGGCTTCCGACAGCTACTTCACCATGCTGGAGCGCGACGGCAAGTTCTACCAGCGACGCCATCAACTCGATTCCAGCGGGCGGGAACAGAACGTCTTTGAGAAACAGATTGACTTCGTGATGGGGTCCGGCAACCATGCGCGCACGTATTTGAATCGCACGCCGCGAGGCACTTTGCTGGAACTGCCGCTGGGCTGGTATGCGGACCAGGGTGGGCACTGGGCCATGAACCCGGGCTATGACCAGGCGACACATGACGGCTTCCGGCGCAAGGTCGCCTATGAGTGCATGTTCTGCCACAACGGCTATCCGCGGATTCCGGCTGGGCATGAGCGGGTTGGGGCCGAACCGGTGTACCTGGATCCTCTGCCCCAGGGAATCGACTGCCAGCGTTGTCATGGGCCTGGAAGCCGGCACGTGGCGGTGGCGCAGACGGCCGGGGCGACGCAGGTGGCGATCCGGGCCGCGATCGTGAATCCGGCTCGACTGAGCAGGGAAAGGCGCGAGGAGGTGTGCATCCAGTGCCACCTTGAGACAACCAGTTTCGCCCTGCCGAACTCCCTGCCCCGTTATGACCGTGGGCTTTTTGGGTACCGGCCAGGCGAGGCCTTAAGCGCGTCGTGGCTGTTCTTCGACCATGCAGCCGACGCCGGGCGCGGGGACAAGTTTGAGATTGTGAATGCGGTGTACCGGATGAGGAAGTCGCGGTGCTTTCTGGAAAGCAAGGGCGCCATGGAGTGCCGAACATGCCACAACCCGCACGATGTGCCTCGGGGCGAGGCGGCGGTGCGGCATTACGACGCAGCCTGCCGGAGTTGCCACCAGAGCGACTTTAGCCGGTCCGTGGCGGAGGGCCGGCATACCAGTGCCGCCGGCTGTGCCGATTGCCACATGCCGAAGCGGCGTACCGAGGATGTGGTCCACTCGCTGGCGACGGATCACCTGATCCAGCGGCGGCCGCCGGCCGGGGATCTGCGGGCGCCCAGGGAGGAGCGGCACGAGGTTGGGGAGAAGGCGTATCGGGGCGAGGTGGTGCTGTTTTATCCGCCGAAGCTGCCTCCGACGGTGGAGAACGATCTGTATCTGGGGCTGGCCCAGGTCATCGACGGGAGCAATCTCAAGGCGGGCATCGCACGGCTGATTGCGGCACTGGCAAAATCGCCGGAGGCCCGGGCCGAGTTCTACATCGGACTGGCGGAGGCGTGGCGGGATACCGGTCGGCTGGACAAAGCTATTCCGTTGTACCGGGAGGCAGTGCGGCGCGACGCCCGGCCAGTGTTTGCGCTGCGGAAGCTGGGCTCCGCGTTACGCCAGACCGGGCAGCTGGCCGAGTCAGCGACGGTGCTGCAGAGAGCTTCGAGCCTGGCTTCGGAAGACGCGGTGGGGTGGCACGAACTGGGCCTGACGTACTCGGCACAGGGGAAGACGGCGGAAGCGATCGGGGTGTTGCAGAAGGCGACTCGGCTGGATCCGGATCTGCCGGAACCTCACAGCAATCTCGGTAACGTGTGGCTGGCGGCCGGAGATCGGGACAAGGCGCTCGCGGCGTTTCGCGAAGCGATCCGGATCCAGCCGGACTATGCCGATGCCCATAACAATGTGGGCACGCTGCTGGCTGGCCTCGGACAGTTCGATTCCGCACGGAAGCACTTTGAGACGGCTCTGCAAATCCGGCCGAACGATGCCCAGACAAGGTACAACTTCGCCATGGCGCTGGGCCGGGCACGGCAGTTCGACGACGCGCGGCACCAGTTGGAAGAAGCGGTGCGCGTCGAGCCGGGGTTTATCGATGCGCGACTCGTGTTGGGGGATTTGCTGATGGCCCAGGAACAGACAGACGCGGCTCTGGGGCAGTACCGGGAGGCGGTGCGGGTGGCCCCGGATTCAGGGCGGGCACGATTGTCGCTGGGGAGTGCTCTGGCGATGACGGGGGACCGGGTGGCGGCGATGGAACAGCTGCGGAAAGTAGCGACGGCCGCCGACCCCAAGATTCGGGAAGCGGCGGCCGCGCTTTTGAAACAGCTGGAAGTTCGCTAAGCGAACTTAGTCAGTATGGAGCGACCAACTCTCGTTCGCAGGGTCGCGGGTTACGCTGCGGATGATGAAACCCAACGGCGCAGAGCCGCATACGAAGGAGTTGGCCGCAATGTCCAAATACGATTTATCGGTCTGGATGTCCATGCCGGGACGATTGCCGATGCCGTGGCGGAGCCCGGAGGCGAGGTCCGGTCGCACGGTGTAATCCCGAACCGCCTGGAGTCAGTCCGGAAGCTGATTCACAAGCTCGGCTCACCGGATACGCTGCGAGCCTGCTTTGAAGCAGGTCCGACAGGGTACGTGCACTATTGGCAACTGACGCAACTGGGCGTGCCGTGTGAGGTAATTGCACCCAGCCTTGTTCCGATCCGACCAATACCAACTGCGGAAGAAGTTGATAGCTTGAGGTCAGTGTTGGAGTTTGAGTGGGATGCGCGGAAGGCACGCGCCAACCTCACGACGCACGGCGTGACCTTTGCGGAAGCCTGCACTGTTTTTTGACGACGCTCTGGCGAAGACTTTCGAAGACCGCGTGCATTCAGAAGCGGAAGCTCGGGAGATTATCGTTGGGAGAGTGGGCTTGGGCGAACAGCGTCGCAGACAGAACGAAGCCAATCCAAACCAGTCGCATGCAGTTTTCACAAGCATAGGAGCTGCCAGTTCAGCTTGTGAGCATGTCGCTGTATCGGGGCCAGTGAGTGTGACAAATCGACACGCTGCGTGGGGCAACCCGTGGCGTCACCTGGCCGGGCGTGGTATCTGTAAGGGCGCAAATGGACGATACGCTACTGAGGTCGATTGCTGCGAAGAAAGCACGACTCGATACGTTACGGTCGCTGCCAGCTGAGGCGCTGGGCAGGCTGGAACACTACTACGATATCGAGCTGACTTATTCGTCGAATGCGATTGAGGGGAACACCCTCAGCGCCGTTGAAACGACGCTGGTCATCGAGAAGGGCATCACGGTTGGCGGGAAGCCGCTGAAGGATCACCTGGAGGCGCTCGACCATTATGATGCGATTCGGTATGTGCGGGAGCTGGCTCGGGCGGAGTCGCGGCTGACCGAGGGGGATGTGCGGAATTTGCACCGGCTGACGATGCAGCGGTCGGCTCCGGAGATCGCGGGGCGGTATGCGGAGTTGCCTCGTTATGTCCGGACGGAGACGGGCCGCTTCCTCTTTCCATCTCCGGCGGAGGTTCCGGCGCTGATGGGCGATTTTGCGGCCTGGCTGGGATCGGCTTTGAGCACGCCGGATGCGTCGTTTGCGGCCCACCGGCGGCTGGTTGGAATCCATCCTTTCAATGACGGGAATGGACGGACGGCTCGGTTGCTGATGAACCTGGTGCTGCTGCGGGGTGGGTATCCGCCTGTCGCGGTGAGGCCGGAGGACCGGCTGGAGTACATCCTGGCGCTCCAGGAAGAGCAGGCCGGTGGCGGGGCTTCGCGCTTCGAGGCTCTGCTTTATGCGCGGCTGGACGCGACGCTCGGGGACTACCTAACTGCGCTGGGCGATATCCTCGAAAGATAAATGTCAGTTCCTCCTCTGATTGAAATGCAGCACGCTACGGTTATGCGTGGCGAGGCTGCCATACTTCGGGACTTCAATTTGCGCATTGATGTGGGTGAGCATGTCGCGATTCTGGGGCCCAATGGGTGTGGCAAATCGACACTCATTCGCACCCTGACCCGCGACCTGTACCCCATGTGGAAGCCGGAAACCGTCGTGCGCATCTTTGGGCGGGATAAGTGGGATGTGTTCGAGTTGCGGCGGCTGCTCGGGATTGTGCCCAGTGTGGTGCCTCCGCTCTCTAAAATTGTCACCGGGCTCGAGATGGTCCTTTCGGGATTTTTCTCCGGGTGGGGGATTTGGCCGAACCACGAGGTGACGGCCGAGATGGAGGCCAAGGCGCTGGAGGTGCTCGGGCGGCTGGATGCGGCGCATTTGGCGGAACGGGATTTCGAGGAGCTGTCGTCTGGTGAGACTCGTCGACTGTTGATCGCTCGGGCGCTGGTGCATGACCCGCGGGCGCTGATGCTGGATGAGCCGAGCACGAGTCTCGATCTGGCGGCGCAGCATGAGTTGCGGGAGACGATGCGGCGGCTGGCCCAGGCGGGGACGGGCATCGTGATCATTACGCACCATCTGAGTGACCTGATTCCGGAGATCGAGCGGGTGGTGATGATGAAGCGGGGGTCGATTGTGGGAGATGGGGCTCGGGCGGAGATGCTGACGCGGGAGCGACTGGAAGGGCTGTTTGGAATACCGCTGGATTTGTCGGAGCGGGACGGTTATATTCACGCGTGGTGACCCAATTGTTTTTCCTGCTGCAGCAGCCATATTCCAACAACGTTTTCCTGGGAATGACGACCGCGGACGGCGACTACGACGTGATGATGCGGGCGCTGCACGGCGAGGCTGTGCCCGGATCGCCAATCCGCATCGCCCACCATATAGGTCGAGTGCTGCAGGATCTGGTCTGGGTCTCCATGAATATTCTGGTGCATCAGCGCATCCTGGATATTCTGACAGACGCACAGTTAACGGGATGGTCCACCTATCCGGTGGAATTGACCGGTCGGCAGGGTGAATCGATTCCCGGGTATCACGGCCTGATTGTGACGGGACGATGCGCGGGGCTGTTGAACGACCGCGCTCATTCCGAACTGGTGTATCAGGAACTGCCGGGAGGCCGCTTTCCGCGGTATCGCGGGCTGCATGTGGAAGGCTGGGACGGGTCGGACTTCTTCGTGACACCCGGTCAGGGGCACATGGTTTTGTCCGAGAAAGCAGCGGCTGTATTGCGTCAGTCCGATGCCACGAATGTGGAGTTGCAGCCTGCTTCCGAGTTCGAACACTGGGCCGATGACCAGCCGGAGTATCTAAAGCCGAGGATATTGGAAGCGTTGCACGCAGGGCCGGATGTCTCCGTCACGCCTCTGGGCAACGAGGAGTTGAGCGAGATCGCGGAACTTGCCATTCAGGTGCGAGTGCGGCTCGGCGTGCCTGAAGAGGAGCCAGCCGAACGCGCTGCCGCCCAAATCATGCGGTACGTCGAACAAACGCGGCCGCTCGAAGAAGACGATCTGATTGAGCCGGCGATGGAGCTGGCGTGCCTGTGGGGTGAGCTGGTGGTCCGGGAAGCCGCGGGGTGGGAGTGGGCCGCGCTCGAGGATGGCCCGGACGGGGGCGATGTTCGCTACGCGGTGGTGGGGCCGAACCTTGCGCATGCGGTGGAACCGGTTGCGTACTTCTATGCGCTGCTCGGGAGCGACGTGAGGGAGAACAACGTGCTGCTGCTTTACAACATGATTGTGACGGGACGCTTACCCGATTCTGCCGAGGACTCGCTGCTGATGCTCGGGTAGCGTTGGGATTGCGATGTGCGACTCCTGCCAATCCGGGGTCGTGCGCAAAGGTGCGTCGGAGAGCGACGAACATATTTTCTGTACACACATCAATTGCGGCGTGGAAATTCGCGTCGTGGAATGCAACCAGTATCAGGACCGCTCGCAGCCGTCCCTTTGGGACATGCGGCAGATCGCGTGGGTTCTGCAAACCGACTCCAAACGGCAGCGAATTGGCTTCATGTCATGCGCGCCAAAGAGTGGGAGCGCAAATTCGAAGATGAAGAGCTGATTCGGACTCACCTCGACGAAGAGCCGGTATCCCGGTGGGCGGCCGTGTGTGTGCAGCGGCTCGCTCACCGTTATCGCCGATCTGTTTTGGCCTCAAAATTCCAGGAATTACGCCATGTCCTGCAGGAGGCAGAGACATGGCCCTTATTAAACAGTTGGCCCTGGTATCTCAGGTACCCGGGCTGAAAACCAGCGTGCTACAGAAGGTATCGGCGGCGCTGCAGCGGCAGGTGACTCGCGACTTCGCCCCGGTTTGGGAAGTGAAGGCAACCGTCGATACGTTTTCCCGGCTTTCGGATGTACCGATTGGGTACTGGCCAGTGTTGATCATGAAAGACATCCGGCAGGAGGGGGCGGCGGGCATTCACCTCGACAAGGACGGGCAGCCGTTTTCGTTGGTGCAGTTCGGCAAAGACTGGTCCATCACGGCGAGCCATGAGGTGCTGGAGATGCTGGCCGACCCGTTCGGGAATCGCCTGATGGCGGGCGATTCGCCAAAGCCGGGACAGGGCCGGGTGGAGTTTCTGGTCGAGGTTTGCGATCCATCCGAAACATTCGCCTACACGGTGAATGGCGTGAAGGTCTCCGACTTCTACACGCCTCGTTATTTTGACCCGATTGCATCCAATGGTGTCCAGTACAGCTTCATGGGTGTGATTACGAAGCCGCGGCAGGTTCTGGCGGGCGGGTATCTGAGCTGGCATGATCCGAAGTCCGACCACTGGTTTCAGCTGACCGACTTTGGTGTCCGGGAGTTTCACGATCTGGGAGTGCTGGCGCGGGCGGCGGGAGAGAGCCTTCGGTCGGCGATCGACCGGCTGACGACTCCGAAATCCGAGGCGTTTCGGACATCGCAGACCGCACAGGGCATGTCGGCCATTAGTGTGACTTCGGCGGCCGCCGCGGTTCTGGAACTGGAAGCGGAAGACGAATCGAGCTACAGCCGCGCGGAACGGCTGCAACAACAAATTGACGCTTTGGTCAAGTAAGGCGTCTAATTCGGGTGTATGCCGAAGAAACAGCGAGATGAAGCACCGCCGGATGACAAGGCGCTCCTTAAGGAGCTGTTGAAGCCGTCGGGCACGGAAAGTCCCCACGCATTTACTCAGCGGCGAATGCGGGAGCTTCGCAACGCGCCGAAGTCGCCGGATGGAGCTGCGCCGCCGAGGGACGGTAAAGACAAGCCCTGAGCAAACGGGATATTCTCGTCAGTATGCGAAAAGCGACGGGCACCGCCATGACCCTGGCGGTGCTCAGCGTTGTCCTTTTGCTGGCGCAGACCTCGCAGGAGCACGTACATCCCGGACAACCGATCCCCGACGCGCGGCCGGAGCTGCGTCCCGCGCTGACTCTGCTGCGCGACGGCAAGACCGAAGACGCGCGGCGGATTCTGAATGGCATGCTGGCGAAATCGCCGGATAATGCCGAGCTTTATTATCAGCTCGCCCGTTCTTATTTGCTCGATTTCTATTCCAATGCCGACCCGGTGAAGGCGCGCACTTCGCTGGCGCTGGCGATGGAGGCGCTCGACAACACGCTGCACCGGGATGCGAATCATATTCCTGCGATGAAGTCGAAGGCGGTGATTCATGCGCGGGCGGAGCTGCTGTATTACAAGCCGAATCTTGCCTATGAGCTTGGGCTGCGCATCGCGAAACTGCAGCCCGCGGCGAATGAATACATCCTTACTCTGACCGACTGGCTGAGCGGAGAAGTACGGTTCAACGTGGAGAGCGAGCACAGGGTGCCGCATGATCCGGAGCTGGGGCTGGACCGGTCGATTGAGCTGCTGGATTCGGTGATCGATTCATCGATGCCGCACAGCAATGAAGAGGCGATGGCGCTGTTTCAGATGGGACGGTCGCTGTCGCGGCGCGGCAAGTTTGCGCAGTCGATCCGATATTTTGAGATGGCACTGGCGCGGCCGGTTGCGGCTCAGGGGCGTCCGGAGATTCTGCGCGAGATCGGCTCGGCTCACTTCCGGTCGGGCAACTATGCCGAGGCCGCCCGTTCGTTTTACAGGGCACTGGAGGCGGTGAACAATCTCACGGATCAGTGGCTGCTCCGGGTGTCGCTGAGTAAGTGGAAGGACGCCGGGATCAAGCTGCCCGAAGCGTATACCTTCCCTGCCCCGCCTGCCGAGGCGTCGCCCACGATTCGGTATGAGGACGTTGCCGCGAAGTTCGGGGTCGACCGGCTGGACGGAAACGGCACTTGCGCATTTGCCGACTTCGATGGCGACGGGAAGATGGATCTGGCGCTGGCGGGCAGCGGCACGATGATGGCGATGTATCGCAATGAGGGGGCGAAGTTCCGCGAGGTGACGGCGGAGTGGGGCTTTGCGAAGATCCCTTCGGGCTACAGCCTGAATGCTGTCGATTACGACAACGATGGGCGGATTGATTTATATATCTCCTACAACGGCTGGAACGGGCCGCTGCCGAACCGGCTGTTCCACAACGAGGGCGGGGGCAAGTTCCGCGACGTGTCGCAGGAGAGCGGGGCGGCTGACGGGGGGGATGGGTTCGTTTCGGTGTGGGGCGATCTGGATAACGACGGGCTGCTGGATTTTGTGGTGGCGAATGGGGTGCTGAAGGACGGTTCGACGCCACAGGTTTACCGGCAGGTGAGCAGCGGCAAATTTGAGAACGTCACGCTGCGGGCGGGGATCAGGGAGCCGGCGACGTTTGGGGTGATTGGCGCTGCGCTCGGCGACTACGACCGGGACGGGGATCTGGATATTTTTATTAACGGACTGGGGACGGCTCCGAACCGGCTGTATCGGAATGACGGCGGGTTCCGGTTCACGGATGTGACTCGGGCGGCGAAGGTGACGCAGCCGAATCATAACGGGTTTGTCGCGTTTTTCACGGACTATGACAATGACACGTATCCCGATATTTTGACTACGAGTCTGGCTCCGTGGGAGGCGGTGGTACAGGGTTTGACGTCGATGTTCCGGCGTCCCACGCGCACGGCGGAGTTGCATCCGGATACGGTGCGGCTGTTCCGGAATAATCGCGACGGCACGTTTACCGACGTCACGGCGGAGGCGGGGCTCGGATATCCGATGGGGGTGATGGGGTCGATTGTGGCGGATTTCGATAATGACGGGAATAGTGATTTTTATTTCGGGACGGGCGATCCGCAATTAACGCGAATTGAGCCGAACCGGCTGTTTCGGAATAACGGGAATGGGACGTTTACCGATGTTACGGAGGCGGCGGGTGTGGGGCAGTACGGGAAGAAAGGGCATGGAGTTTGTATTACCGACATGGATGAGGACGGGTCTCTGGAATTGTATGCGCAGCTGGGGGGGCATTATCCGGGGGACCATGCGCGGAATGCCTGGTATCGGAACAAGGGGACGGTGGGGAACTGGATTGAGGTGGAGTTGACCGGGGTGAGATCGAACCGCTTTGGGATTGGGGCGGCGGTGGTGGTTACGGTATCGGGTGGGAAGAAGTTTTATCGCGAGGTTAAGGGGAGCGAGGGGTTTGGGTCGACCAGCCCGTACCGGCAGCACTTCGGGCTGGGGAAGGCGGACCGCGTGGAGTCGGTGGAGATCGTGTGGCCGGGCGGTGGGAAGCAGGTCTTGCGGGATTTGAAGGCTGGGCAGGTGGTTAAGGTCCGGGAGAATTAGCAGCCAGCTTAGCGGGTCTGGGGACCCGCCGCAGGCGTGGGTGCCTGCCCCCCTTGTGGTTCGATTTGGACTAGTTTTTGGGCGGGCGGAGGCTTTGGGGGGCGGAGCAGGCGGGCGGGGAGTTTGGAGAAGTAAACGAGACGCTCCACCAGAGGGAGGAGGTTGCGTACGGTCCGGCCGTGGAGTAGCAGGCTTCCGGCTACCAGGACGGGGTGCGGGATGGTGGTGAAGCAGCGGGAGCATGCGTCGATTTCTCCGGCGCGTCCGGTCACGTGGGCCTGGCGCATTTGCCGCATCGGTGCGCCGTTCCAGATCTGCTCCAGGCTCTCACGACCGATGTTGCCGACCGGCTCCATATCCAGCATGTAGCTCTGGCAGCAGGGGTAGACGTCGCCGCTGTGCTTCACGTACATCGGCCCGCGCCACAGGTAGTGGCAGGGGGGGTTGCAGTCCTCGGGCGCATGGCCGCCTTCGGGCTGCATCAGGTTGGTTTCGTCGGCTTTGATGCGGATCTGATCGACGCCCGGGACGGCGGACCAGAACTTGACGAAGTCGTCGACCTCATTCTGATTCCGCTCCATGCGCACCATCTGCACTACGATCTGGATCTTCGCGCGGGTGGCGTGTTTGCGGTTTGCGAAGCGGATGAAGTTGTCGCGGACGCGATCGAACTTCGCGCCCTTGCGGTAGTACTCGAACGACTCTTTGGTGGAGCCGTCGAAGCTGAGGGTGATGTGTTCCAGCGGCGTCCGCAGCAGCTTTTCAGAGTTGCTTTCGTCGAGCAGGGTGCCGTTGGTGGAGAGCAGTGTGGAGACGTTGTGCTTCTCGCAGTATTCGATGCGGTCGAAGATTTTCGGGTCGAGGAACGGCTCGCCGAGACCGATCAGCATCATGTGTTCGGCGGAATGCCGGGCGCCGTTGACGAGTGCGGTGAAGATCTCGTCGGCCATGTCCTCTTTGGGCTGCCTGTGTGTCTCGCGAGGGCACATGGGGCAGTAGAGATTGCACTTCGCCGTGGTCTCGACGATGTACTCCACGGGGAGTCCGGAGAGGCGTGTCCGGCGGGCGAGGTAGCCCCACAATAACTTTGCACGATTCCAGGCACGCATGATTCGGCCCTTTTATTGTAGCGGTCCTGACTGGGGCAGCATCCTCACTCAGGTGGAAGAGCGCGTTCGAAGGTTGAATTCGGAGCCGGTGCGGGCCGGGGCTGCGTACGTTCTGTACTGGTCGCAGATGAACCGGCGGGTGGCGTTCAACCAGGCGCTGGCATATGCGGTGAGCCAGGCGAATGAGCTCGGGCTGCCGCTGCTGGTTTATGAGGGGCTGACGTGCACGTACCCCCATGCCAACGGCCGGATCCACACGTTCATGCTGGAGAATGTCCCTGGGTTTGCAACCGACGTGGCGGGAATGGGAGCGGGTTACTGTTTCTACCCACGGCGGCGGCGGTCGGACCCCAATGACGTGTTGTACAAGCTGGCGAAGCGCGCGGCAATGGTAGTGACCGACGATTATCCGACGTTCATTCCAGCGAGGCATAATGAGTCGGTGCCGGGAAAGATCGGCGTGGCCTACGTGGCGGTGGACGCATCGTGCATTGTGCCGATGAATCGGATGGAGAAGCGGGAGTGGGCGGCCTACACGATTCGGCCGAAGATCCACCGTCTGCTGCCGGATTATCTCCGGCCCTTTCCGATGCCGAAGCTGAAGCACCGGTGGTCGGGAGCTGTGCCGGACATGCACGTGGAGGTGACGGAGAACGGAATCGCGGAGCTGGTGGCGTCGTGCGAGATCGACCATGCCGTCGCGCCATCGACTGCGTTTCGCGGTGGGTATGCGGCGGCGAAGCAGAGGCTGCGCGTGTTCCTCGACAAGAAACTGCGGGTCTACGCGGAGGGCCGTAATGAGCCTTCTGAGCACGCGACGTCGAACCTGAGCCCCTATATCCACTTCGGGCATATCTCGACTCTGGAGATCGCGCTGGCGGCCAAAGAAGCGGCAGCGAAGCAGAAGATTGGGTGCGACGAGTTTCTGGAGGAACTGATCGTCCGGCGCGAGCTGGGGTTCAACTTCTGCCGGTATTCGCAGTTCGATTCGCTGGATTCGCTGCCGGACTGGGCGAAGAAGACAATGACGAAGCACGCGCAGGATGAGCGTGAGGTGAAGCTGACGCGGGAGCAGATTGAGTTTGGCCGCACGTATGACGACATCTGGAACGCGACCCAGCGGGAGTTGCTGCTGCGCGGCAAGATGCATGGATACTACCGGATGTACTGGGGCAAGAAACTGATCGAGTGGTGTCCCACGTACGAGGAAGCGTTCGAGCTGATGATCGAACTGCATGAGAAGTACGCGCTCGACGGGCGGGATCCGAACACGTACACGTCTGTGCTTTGGTGCTTCGGACTGCATGACCGGCCGTGGGCGGAACGTCCGGTGTTCGGGCAGTTGCGCTATATGTCGTACGAGGGCATGAAGCGGAAAACCGACATTCGTGCCTACATGCAGGAGATCGAGTATCTGGAACGAACCGGCAAGGATCCGGTGAGCTTATGAATATTGCCATCACGGGTGCTTCGGGATTTCTGGGGCCGCATTTGATTGCGCGGCTGCTGAAGGACGGGCATTTCATCCGCACACTGGGGCGGAGAGACACGGGCATCGCGGGTGTGCGGCACTTTGCGTGGGATGCGACGGCGGGTGAGCCGTCGCCCGATTCGCTGGAAGGCGTGGAAGCGGTAGTCAACCTGATCGGCGAGCCGGTGGCGCAGCGCTGGAACAGCGAGGTGAAGCGGCGGATTCGGGAGAGCCGCGGGAAGGGCACGCGGAATCTGGTGTCCGGGCTGGCGCGCCTTGCGGTGAAGCCCCGGGTATTT
>Ga0163144_10022620_pt1 | contig 12446 bp, 5 predicted proteins | sample OliLak19BULKMAT1_FD_123175 | JGI IMG/M metagenome (GOLD analysis project Ga0163144, IMG submission 123175) | Freshwater microbial mat bacterial communities from Lake Vanda, McMurdo Dry Valleys, Antarctica - Oligotrophic Lake LV.19.BULKMAT1 | ecosystem: Environmental > Aquatic > Freshwater > Lake... | reverse complement strand
TGAACTTCGCGCATCCGGAATATCTGCTCCTCCTCGTCGGGCCGATTGCGCTGGCGTTATGGTCAATCTTCCAGCACGGCGCTCCCGTAAATGCTCCTGTCGCGGAGGGATCGCTTGTGGCGCAGCCAGTGACCTTTGCGCTCCTGAAGGCCGGTGCCATGCTCCCTTCGCTGCTGCTCGGTTGTTTTGTCTTTCTTCTGGCTCGGCCGGTCACGGAACAGCAGGTGCTCAGCCGCAATCCCGCGAAGACAACGAACATCGAGATTCTTTTGAACGCCTCCAGCAGCATGCTGGCGCGATCGGAAATCGGCTACCATTGCCGCTACTGTGCCTCCAAGGTCGTGATCGGAGATTTTGTCAAGAAGCGCAACGGCAATACCATTGGCATCTCCATTTTCGGCAGCCGCCACCTTAATCTGGTGCCGCTCACTTCTGATCTGAACTGCATTCCTTATTCCATTGCCGAAACTTACCCAGATTATATTTCCCACGGCATTTCCCATGAGAAGAATTTCGCCGAAGGCATCACGCGGTCGGTGGAAAAGCTTAAGGAAAATGCCCAACCGGGGAGCGAGCAAATTCTCATCCTGATCACCGATGGTGAAAACCCCGAATTGGCGCGGCGCGAGCGAGAGTTGCTTACCCTAATGGTGCAGGAAGACGTGACGCTTTATGTGGCCATGATCGCGGACGGAACCAGGTCGCCAACGCTCGCCCGCCTTGCCGAAGGCACCCGCGGAGGAAGACTTTTCGAATGCCGGGATGCTATGGGTTTCCTGGAAGTGATGCGCCACATCGATCGAATGAACAAAATTGTTTACAAGGACGCTACGCCGCGGGCGGTGGACAATAACTGGCACGTTCTCCTTGGCGCGGCGGGGATCTTGTGTTTCTTCGGAGTCTATTTAGCAACCCCTTTTCGCCCGTTACCCTGGTGATCGCGTTTCTTGCCATAGTCCTTTTGCTCGTGGTGATCGCCGAAATCGTTCATCTGCGCCGTTGCTCACGCCTGCGGGATTTCCTTTTTCACGGATGCCGGTTTCCTTGGGGAAGACTGGGCACGCTGCTGGGATTGCGGATTGTCGCGGTTGCCCTGGTGTGCATTGGCTTGGCGTGGCTCTGGTCGGCGTCGACCCATCCTGCCGCCCTGAATTCCGCTTACGACGACGAAGAAACCGATCGACTGCTCATTGTGCTCGACTGCTCCCTCAGCATGGATCTGCGCGACGCGGGGCCCCGTCGTGACATCAGTCGCGGCGAGCGCGCCGCGCAACTCATCCAGGAACTGCTGGTCAACGATCGAAAATTGCCGCGCACAACGCTCGTCGTGTTTGCCGAAGGCGCCACCCCCCTCATCATCGACACGAACGATTGGAACGTCGTCCGGCACAGTCTTAATAACCGTAGCTTGTCCGAATTCCTGTTCGACGATAAAAAGACGACGATCGGAACAGTGCTTGCAAGCGTTTGCAAGGAATTCGCTTCCTCTTGGCCCGATCGCTCGACAACACTGTTGCTGATTACCGATGGCGACAGCGAGGATCGCGTCAACGGAGTGGAATTGCCGGCCTCCATTCGGCGCGCCTTGGTTCTGGGCGTCGGATCAAAGGAGGGAAAGTTAATCGGCAATTTCCAATCGAGGCAGGACGAAGCTGCCCTGCAGGGAATTGCCGAGGCGTTGGGGGGGCGTTATTTCAATGGCAACGAATCGTCGGTCTCTTCTGATCTCCTCGGCCGGCCGGCGATGACCGAAAAGCCAAAGAAGGAAACAGCCTTCCCCATTGGCCAGCGGCCGGTATGGGGTCTCGCGTTGCTCGGTATCGGATCGCTCCTTCTGATGGCCTCCACGCTGATTAGCCCGTTCCTCAATCCCGCCAAAGCCACTCCTCTGAGTTATGAACCAACCAAATTCCTATCGTAATCGCTGGCGAATCCTTTTTGGGGTTTGGTGCGTCGCCGGACTCGTCATTCTCGCCGCCGCCTACAGCCCCCAGTTACGCACGCGCGAGAAGAACCGACTGGGAGTTGAAACGCTCACAGCAGCCCGAGCGGCTTTGGATCAGGCAAAGTCGTCAAAAAAAGGATCGGAGGAACAGGGCAAACTTCTCGCCCTCGCTGCCAAGCTTGCTGACGAATCGGCATCGATCTTCTCCATGGAGAGCGCAGATGCCACCGTTGTAGCGAAAGTTGAGCGGGCGCGCGTCGATCTGGAATCGGGACGCGCCTTTGAAGCGCTGGGAGCGTTGATGAACCTTTCTGACGCGGATCGCCCGGGGCCGGATGCCCTGTGGTCTGCGAATACTCCGATCATCGAAAGTGCACTCGCGGAGACGCGTTACAAAATCGCGTTGATGTGTCGAGCGGAAGGTGATGGGTACGAAAATTGGTCGAAATATGCGGAAGCTGCCGCCCGCAGTTATCAGGTCTTGGCAGAGAAGGCGTCTTCGTCCGGGGACACCGACGAGGAAATGTATCTGAAAAATCTCGCCACTTGCACACGCATCATCAACGGCCGTGATGAGGATAATCACAGCCTTGGCTTTCCGACACGTCCCACGCCCGATTGTGTGATGGTCGCGCGCCGGTGGAAACGTCCGCCGCCTAGCGGTGGTTCGGGTTCCTCGAATCAGGATCCCGTTGAATCCCCGACTACGCCGGCACCGCCGCCGGAGCCCAATGAGACGACAAAAGGAAGATAATTCTCAGCTAACCCAATTTCATGAAAACCAAGATCGTTCTCCGCTTATTGATTGCCCTTCATCTTGCCGCGCCGGCTCTTCAGGGCGCTCCGCTCAGTTCCGTGCTGCCGCACACCGGTGAGTTGTTCGGTGTCGCATTCAGCCCGGATGGCAACAAGTTGGCTAGCGTCTCGACGGACGGCGTGAAGGTATGGGACGTGGCCGCCGGCAGGGAACTGCTCAGCCTCACGGGGCATGAAGGTGCCGTTTACAGTGTGACATTTAGTCCGGATGGGAAAACCCTGGCCAGCAGCTCAGGCGACAGTACGGTGAAGATATGGGATGCGGTCACCGGGAAGGAACTACGCAGCCTCACGGGGCATGAAGGTGCCGTTTACAGTGTGACGTTCAGTCCAGACGGCAAGACCTTGGCCAGTGGTTCCGAGGACAATACTGTGAAGATATGGGATGCGGTCACCGGGAAGGAAGTGGCCACCTTCTCCGGGCATTCGGAGACGGTCACAAGCGTGGCCTTCAGCCCGGACGGCAAGACCTTGGCCGGTGGTTCCGTGGAGAATACTGTGAAGCTATGGGATGCGCTCACCGGCAACGAACTGGTCAGCCTCACGGGGCATGAAGGCGCCGTTTTCAGTGTGACATTTAGTCCGGATGGGAAAACCCTGGCCAGCAGCTCAGGCGACAATACTGTGAAGCTATGGGATGCGGTCACCGGGAAGGAACTACGCAGCTTCACGGAGCATGAAGGTAGCGTTTTTAGTGTGACGTTCAGTCCGGATGGCAAGACCCTAGCCAGTGGCTCTGGCGACAATACTGTGCGGGTATGGGATGCGGCCACCGGAAAGGAACTGGCCAGCCTCACGAATCATGAAGAAACCGTTCGCTGCGTGAGATTCAGCGCGGACGGGAGCAAGCTGGCAAGTGCATCAATCGACGAATCCGTAAGGGTATGGAACGTTGTAAAGGCTCTCCAACGGGGGAAATATCGAACGGGAGGAGAAGCGCTATACGAGAGGCTTTACGCCGCGGCGCGGTTCGACACCCGCAAAGAGATTATCGCGGAAGGGACGTCAACTGAGGAATTGGAGATCGCGTTTCAAAAAGCGAAATCCAAGACCGATGCTGAAGCGGACGAATTGGAGCTAGCATTGAGTTCTCTCGTGTCGACCGAACAAACATCCGACTTCAAGTTTGAAGACAACGAGTCTTTCAAGAACGCGTTGAAACTGAGAGATGCACTTTTTCGAAATCTTTTGGTGATCAAGGTCGTCGCGGATTATGTGGCGATGGACCCAGCGGGAATCGACGAAAAGGCGCGCTTTGCAGAGGAGGCCACTTTGGAATGGACTAAGATCGTCCAGCGCTTCTTGAAATACTATCCAACGTTGGCCAATGATGAAATTGGGAAAGCAGAGAAAGAGGAACTCAAAACCTGGCATCGGAAATTGCGGTTCGTTGCGCGGCGCAATATCCTGAGCGCGGATGAACTCCTGCGGGCCGCTCCGGACGCAGCGACGCTGCAGCTTCTGGATGAATCCCGGCATAACGAATGTTTGGAAATTCGGGCGAAACTCCTGAGTCTTGAAGCCGACTTCGGCGAGGTCTTGAAAATCTGCGGCTCTTTAGCGCAATCAAATCCGGAACTTGCCGATACACTGGCCGAAAGTGCCGTTCAGTTTTATGCGGTTACCCCGGATTACGCCGGACGTTCGGAAAGGGGCCGTGACGCCGCGAGGTCCCTGCGCGCTTCCGATTTCGGTGCCTTCGTTCAGGGACTGGGTGAAATAACGGAGCTTTCCCGATACCGGAACGCCATCCCGAAGTCGTTTGCCGACTTCTGCCGCTATCATCGACCCGTCGAGCGGAATGATCTCGATCTCATGCTGGATCCTCTCCCCCAACGCAGCGAGGCCGAAATCGTCGATTTCACATCAAGCATGCTGAATCTGTTGAAGGATGTGACTACGGCTTCCCCCAAAGGGGATGAGCCTGCCATGAAAATGGACGGAAAGGATTGGGCGGCACGCATCGGGCAAGAATATGCCGCGCTGGATGGCGTTTTAGCCGAATGGCAGAAGGGCCGCAAATCATGGCGAAGCGAACTTTTACGAGCCGAAACACAGTTTGCGTGGGCGAATCACCAGTTGAACTTTGTAGAAATTCCAAACGAATCTGTATCGAAAACGGTCGGCAAGGAAAGTGAAACCAAGGCTACGAAGTCCGACGCTGAGGGTTTCCGGAAGCACGTCGGGGAATGGAGAGCGTCTATTTCCTCATCCGCAGCGAAACTACTCGCCGACGAAACGCTCGACGGCGAAGCACGCATCGCGGCGGCCAGCGAGATCCTGTCCGCGTGGTTTGCCGGGACGATGACCGCGCGAGAGGAATTGGCCTACCCTAAGAAGGAAAGTGACAGCCTCCTTGAGCAGATTCATACTTGGCTCGGACAGCTTCCACCTGATGTTAGCGGGCCCGTGCTCGACGCCTTCGTGCTTCAGCAACTCACCCGCCTCGACCCGCCGCCAGACGACAAGAATAAACCCATCGAACATGAGCGCCGTTTTGACTTTGTCGAAGCGGTGACCTCCCTCGCTCCTGAAGCAAAGTCCGTCGAAATTTTCCAAGGCCTCCTCGACGATTATCGGAAACTCAGCACAGGCGTTCGGTTTTACGTCGTGCCAGAAGGCGAGATTTACGATGCTGGCAAGTGGGCGGATGGCGCGTTTCCTACGTTTCCAGTGGACGGTCGGGAATTCGGTGTGTGGTTTACGCTCATCCACACAACTGGAGCACGGAAGGCGAGTGGTGGATTCCGGCGTTACGCGGAAAGCGCGGCGAATACGGTGAGCGCCGACGACTACGACACGCTCTCTGAAACCGAGCGCACGAAGTATGCCGAGGACTTTCAAAAGTATCTCGAGCACCAACTCACGGAAAGCTTCGAGGTTGTGCTTGTGGCACCGAATACGAAACCAGACGTCAGCCGAGAGTTCAACCTCCCGGATGGCAAATGGCAAGAGACTCCTCTTTATTATGCGGTTCTAAGACCAAAAGGCAACGGTCCGGCCCTAGAAATCCCCTCGCTGCGCATGGACTTGGATTTTGCCCATAACCTGGGGCGGGTTGTTCTTCCTTTCAATTCGCAGCGTGTGCCGTTGCTGGCAGGTAAGGGAAAGGCTTCGCATCTGCGCGAGGTGGAAGTTGAGCAGTTCCTTGATGACGCGAATCGCGATCAGGGGGAATTGAAGCTGACCATCAGTAGCGAATCCCTTGGTCTTCCACCGCAACCGCGTGATCATGCGGCCAACTTCCCGTCGGAGGGCTTCGAACTCGACGATTCCCAAACGACCTCGGAAGTTAAGGTGCTGGGCTTTCCCGCGGGCAAGAATGCTGCGCACGTGCAGCGAACGACCACCTACCACCTTGACTGGCGCGGCGGGGGAATTTCCACGACCTTTCGATATCCGACCTTCGGCGGATCAGTAGCCAATGGGAGCAAGGATAAAGCTTGGAAGGTTGACGACTTCCTGAAGCGTCAGGGACAGATTAAGGAACGCCACGTGCCGAAGGGCGAGGTCGGGCTTTACGGTTTGCCGTGGCATTGGAGCTTCGCCTCACAGTGGCTCGGCAGTGCGCTGCGGTGGATTGCAATTACCGTCGGTGCGCTGCTGCTCCTGCTCGTTTTCAAGCGACTTCGCAGTCAGCCGAAGCGCGAGCCGGAGAAGATCTTCCCGCTATCGAAGCCGGTGACCACCACTCCCCTCGCCGCCGCGAATTTTCTCCGCCGAATCGAATCGGCGAAGGCCATCCCGTTGTCGGAGTCACAGTTGGAAGCACTCCACGACGACGTCGAGCGCTTGGAAAATCTGGCTCTCCAGAATGATCCGGCGTCGACCGGCGAGTCTGCCACATTGATCGACAAATGGCTGCATGTTGCGCGGGAGCGCTTCATTGCAGGCTAAACGAAACAATAAAGTAACGCCGCCATGAACGACCACGAAAACAAGGACAGGCCGGACGCGGTGCCTGCGGCCGCCTTTCCCGAAGCCACCCTTCTCCCGGGAAATCCCATCCTCCAAGGAAAGTTGCCGGAGCATGTCGGCAAGTTTGTGATTAAGCGGCTCATCGGCGAAGGCGGAATGGGAGTCGTTGGCTTGGGGGTTGAGGTCGAAGGGCACGCTGTCAAGCGACGGGTGGCGATCAAGTTTCTCAAACGAGACGTCAAAGATCTGTCTTTCGACTCGCAGCACTTTGAACAGGAATGCAAAGCTCTCGCACGCTTCAATCACGATAACATCGCGCGATTTTTTGATTTCGGGTATCATGAGGACAACCAGCGGCTGCCATATATTGTGATGGAGTATGTCGAGGATGCCTCGATCATCACCAACTACTGCGCCGGGCAGACCAAGGACGAGACCAACGCCAAGCCGCTGGCGTTGCGCGAACGGCTCGAATTGTTTTTGCGGGTCTGCGACGGCATTCGCCACGCACATGAACGCAACGTCATCCACCGGGATATCGCCGGTAAGAACGTCCTCGTAGGCAAAACTGACGGCAAACCGGTCGTTAAAATCATCGACTTCGGCATTTCCCTCCACAGCGACGACAAGGATTTGCGGGAGGCCGGCGTGGCCGGCACTCCTGCTTACATGAGCCCCGAGCAATTGCGGGGAGATTCCACGCTGGTCGACCAGCGGTCTGACATCTACGCCCTTGGTATCCTGCTTTGCGAGCTGATGGTGGGAAAGCGTCCCTATGAATTCAGTACCACCGATGAGGCGAAAACGACCCTCACAGCCATCGGAACGTCGGGTGCAACCGCAGTTGTTCCGAGCCGGGTTGCCCGCGAGCTGTCTGTTTCTAAGGCAGTCGTTGACTCTCAGGCGACCGCGCTAAGCCGGAACGTGTGGAACCGCCTTGCCAAAGAACTACGTGGAGACTTGGACGCCATCGTTGCGAAGGCTACGGCGTTCAATGCTGATGACCGTTACTCCTCAGTGGCGAACCTCGCGGAGGACATTGATCTGTATCTGAAGGGTTATCCTTTGAAATTCGCCGTCCGGCCTTCGACCGGAGTCCGGGTAATCAAGTTCGTGCGCAGGAATGCGTTCGCGACTGCGGCGACGCTGGCGATTGTTCTGCTGCTCGTGACTTTGACCACGCTTGGCACTTTGCACTATATGCAGACCCTCAAGGCGAATTCCACAATCGCTGCGGCCAACAAGGAGCTCAACGGTAAGAATGAAGACCTTGTCAAGCAATACCGGCAACTCTGGCAGGCGCAGCAGAAAACCTATTCCTCCACGCTGGCGACCTACCCAGCTCTGTTGAATCAGGGAAAACTTGGCGAGGCGAGGGCCGTCTTGGCAGCGACTCGGCTCTCCAAAGACAAAGGGTGGGAATGGTACTATCTACTCGGTTCGTCTGACCAGAGCGACATGGTCCTCGGCCATAGCACCAACGGCTTCAAATTTGTCATCGATGCTGGCCGTTCGATCTGCGCGGTTGCTGGCGATCATTCTGTCTGGTTCTGGAAGGCCGGGGATGGAAAGTTTATCAAGGTGAATTCCCGCCACGCGGCTTCGGTTCTCGATTGCGCCGCGTCGGGTGAAGTCTTTTATACCGTGGATGTCCGCGGCCAACTCATTTCTTGGAGCACAGTGACGGGGGATATTCGCGGGGAGAAAAAGCTGGAGATTAACGAGAGCGTGTCGGCGGAACTTGATTTTCTGATCGGTGCGGCCATTGATCCGAAGAGTGGGCGGATCTTAGCGAGTTGGAAGTCCGGCGAAGGCGCCCGCCTGGCCGTGTTCGATCTCGCGTCGGGCAAACCCCTCTGCGTGCCGGTGGATGTTCCGGTGAAAGGCAGCCTGTGCTGGCGTGCAGATGGCTCCATTTTGACCGCGGGATCCGACGAGGCGGGTGATCAATCCAAAACCATTTATAAGGTGTGGTCCCTGGAGCAGCCTGGCGAGCCGCTAAAATTGGTCTCGGAATCACCACTCCTTACCGAGCAAGGCGAAATGCGGGCCTCCCCGTTGGAAATGGTTTCGCGATCAGGCTGGGAGTTTCTCAGATTCGAGGATGGCCTGGTGGTTGCCGAGTGGAAGGATGGGAAGTTCCTCCGTAAGGGCGCATTCACAAGCAACGTGGAAGCCTTCGCGATATCGGAGAACGGGCCAGATGGCGTCGTCGCAGTTGCCGGCTTGGGTATGTATCGTTTTTCCTGCGCGGATGGCGATCTGGACATCGTTGCGGGAGGAAATACCGACGCAATTGGGAGAATGGTGGGGCACGCGGGACGGGTTTCGGGCCTGTCCGTTACTGAAAATCGGATCCTTTCGGCCTCTGCGGATGGGAGCGTGCGCGTTTGGAACCGTTCCCGCAATTTGGATTCGCGGATAATTTCGCTCCCACGTAATGCGATCAAGGGATTGATGCAGCTTCCCGAAGAGGAACAGGTTAGCAACGCAATTCCGCTCCTGAACCGGATCCATTCTTCCAAGACGGGATGGAGCCGGACCATCGAAGTCGACGGTGCACAAGGTATTCTTGCGATCTTTGACGCTCCACCATGGATTCTCCAAACGCTTTGTGCGGATTCGCAAGTCGAGACGTGCTCGTCTCCAGACGCGATGAAAGTCCCGGCGTTTCTTGCCGATGGCAACGCCTCGAATGACCTCAATGGCGGGCTCCGCATCGTCGGAGCCAGTGCGAGTGCCGATGGCCGGTTCATCGCGATCAAACGCTTGCATCCCACAGAGAAGACCGATGTCGTTTTCGGCGACTTCCTCAGCGACGGAACACCAAGGTGGACTTCACCCCTTTGTGATCGGCCTCCGGCCGACCGCATTGCGTCAAGTAATGACGGACGCTGGGTTGCGGCAAACCGGATGAACGGCGAGGGAACTATTGAAGAAGTTGTGCTCTGGGATTTTGGGAATGACCGCGCCAACCCGACTTCGACAGTTCTCAAGCCCGGCAAAGCGCTGCTCGGGACGGTTGGTGCCATCTCCTTCAGTCCATCGGGAAAATGGGTCGCGGTTGGCAATGACGCCGGCCAACTTTTCCTGTGGAAACTTTCCGACGGCAAGCAGGGACCCACCGAGGTCGAGGGAGTGAGTTTCGAGGGAGGCATTCGCGGCATCGCATTTTCCCATCCAGACGACCGCAACGACGACAAAATCGCCGTGTCTCTCGCGAATCTTCTGGGCGACGCTACGTTTGCGTCGGGCGGCTTTGCATTTGTTCGCCTCGGCAAAGATGGCCCCGAGGGCGGCATCGACAAACCCACGGGACCTGCCGAACTGGGGAAATTGTCGCAGGACATCTGCTGGAATCGCGCGGGAACCCGTCTTGCCAGCGCGGATACCGATGGAAAGCTGCGCGTATGGGGGTTTCCCCGAGACAAGGATCAACTTTATCTTAGCGATTGCCAACTCGTTCTGGAAATCGCCGATGCTCACCGTGATGAGGTCAGCTACCCGCTGCAGAATGTCTGCTGGAGCAGTGATGGTCGGTGGCTGGCGGCCACCAACGCCGACGAGGGATGCTATCTCTATTACGCAGCGGAGGACGACGATAGCTGGCCGCGCCGGCGCGTGCAGCTGGAATTTAATGATTTGATTAACCGCGTTCCCAGCATCGCACACCTCAAGTTTCGGTGGCAGGATATCCGCGAGCTGAATGACCTCAACCTCAAGGCGGCTGTGGCCGAGGAGGCTGCGCGCATTGGAGTGCATCCCGACGAGATTACGCGGTGGGCGGGGTCCGTTTTGGCAAAAATGGCTCAGTTGGATGACAAACTTCTGACCGAGGAGCGCATCAAGGAGAGACAGGCTTATCTGAAGGCACTCGAGGAAGGACGGCGTGACGAAGCGGATAACAATCGGCAGAAAGCCATCGCGCTCGCCAACTACCGGCTGAACCGTTTTGACGGGGCACAACAAGCTCTACGAGGGTTGAAGACGGACGACCCCACCCGCACCCTGCTCGACGCCATCGTTTCCGCACGGAACGGTGATTCCGCGAAGGCGAAAACTCTGGTGCAGGGCGGTGTGCCGTCGAATCTCGGTTTTTTGGAAGAGCCACTCTGGGACGAACTAAGGCAGGTGCTAGCAGGGTCGACACCTTAAAACGTACGGCCGTGGCCGCAAATTTTTGTGAAATGAAGATCCCGCTTTCTTGATCGGGGTGCCTGTAAACCCGTAACGCTAGGAAGAGACGGGACCGCTGCTTCGAACCCGCGCGGCGCGACTCTCGCCCCTTTCCATTTCATTCAAAAGCGAGAATCGACTTTACGGAAGAGGTGGAAATGCTATTTCGAAATGGTCCGAAATGGTTTGTCGCGATAGACTGCCACTATGCCCGAACAGCAAACAGATCCTTTCCTGGCCATCACGCTCCGAGTTGCCGATCAATCTTCAAGCCCGGCGACGGAATTTACGTTGCCCGAGATTCGGATTGGACGTTCATCCGCCATTGGCGAAATGCCAAATCTCGAGCTCGGCGACCCGACGGTCTCGCGTGCCCACGCAGTTATCAGATGGAAGGGCACCAACTATTGGATATCCGATGCCGGGAGTCTCACCGGCACATACTATGACGGTGTGCGACTTCCAGCCGGGGATTGCCGACCTCTACGGCATGGGACGCACCTAAAGTTTGGCCAGACAGCCGTGACCGTGGAAATGGTGCGGCGTTCGGACATTTCCACCTTCGACGTGTTTCTCTGCCACAGCAATGCGGACAAGGAACCCGTGAGAAAGATGGCAACGGAATTGCGCAAGGCGGGATTGAACCCTTGGATTGACGAGAGTGCTTTGGAAGAGTCCACAAGCTTTGTTCTCCAGATGTCCAATGAATTGAAAATCGCAAAGACGGCAGCCGTTATCTGGGGTCCCAACAGCCCGGGACGATGGCAGCGTCAAGAGATTGAATATCTCCAGAGAGTTTCGATCGAAGAAGGAGTATGTGTGATACCGGTCATTCTGGAGGGAGTGACCAAAGACCCGGATCTCCCCGTCTTTATTGGCCTTCTCCAGCAGATCGATTTTCGAAAACCTCATCTCGATCCAATGGACAGGTTAATTAAGACTGTAAAAAAACCTCCCTTGCATCCTTGAACGCAGGCCAGATCTGTGAAAGAAAAGAAATGCAAAAGATAATAATTGAGGGTAAATCACAAAAAACGCGCAAGCCTTCCGAATTTGCGCGTCTTCCAATCAATCCTCAAGAGCCCGGCATCCAGAATCGAGCAGAACACCACCAACCAACTTAAATTGTGAAAACGACAATTAGTGATAATGCTAGCTCCCGAAATGCCGATGCCGCTCTCGTCGAAGCGAGAACGGCAGCGGGCTATTACTTCCGCCCATGCTGTTCGTGCAGCAGATGGAGTCGCTCTTCCATCGCGCAGGGAATGCGCCGCTGCTTGTATTGCAACGAAGTCGAATATGTGACTTGTCGCTAACTGAGGAGAATCTATGAGAATAAATCGCGTTATCAAAAAACCTCTGGGACCCATGCCTGTCTGCGGATCAAGACTCCTGCTCTGCTGCGCTTTTCTCGCGTTTGGCTTTATGTCGGCTTTTGCTGGACCAGTGGACTCGGCCATTGCTCGCCTCGAGGCACTGCAAATGCTGAAAAATGGCCGGGATATTCAAATGAATATGATGGTGGTGAGCATAGATGGGGCGGTCGGCAAATCTTCGGGGTGGCCGGCAGACGCCAAAATCACTTCCCGGG
>Ga0163144_10022616_pt1 | contig 12449 bp, 12 predicted proteins | sample OliLak19BULKMAT1_FD_123175 | JGI IMG/M metagenome (GOLD analysis project Ga0163144, IMG submission 123175) | Freshwater microbial mat bacterial communities from Lake Vanda, McMurdo Dry Valleys, Antarctica - Oligotrophic Lake LV.19.BULKMAT1 | ecosystem: Environmental > Aquatic > Freshwater >... | reverse complement strand
TCCATGAAGATCCATACGGTCAAAGGACAGACCAATGAAAGCACTCACACTTTCTCGCTCCCCTCCCAGTACTCTTGGTATACCTGGTACGATACAGATAATCTATCCTTGTATAAATGCATTGCTTTACGTACACGCGTGTAGACTGTAGTAAGTGTTCTACGTGTTTTTGTCAGAGGAACGATCGCTGTTGCCAGCAATGATTACAATAAGATAGCTGCTGTTTATTTGGATTATTACCACATCAACGTTAACTGCCATTTAGATCTGCGATATATCACTTGAAAATGACGGTAGGTTGTTTCTTCATCATTCTCTTATTCTGTAGTTACTTCGCTTTGTCTCATGTTATTTGTATGTGTAATTTTTTGTTTTTCCCGCAATATATTCGATCGTTCCGCAGGACGCCAGTGTTGCAGATTTGGAACAGCGAGTGAAAGCCTTGGAGGTGGGGGCATGTTTTGAGGCAACTCAAAAGGACGTAAAAGAGGTGGAGCAAGATTTTTTAACCAAGCTCCAAGAAATTCGAGAAGCCGTGACAAAAAGTGGTGGTACTGCTGTCGGCGGTTCGAAGGAAATGGAGGCCCTCAAAGCAGAAAATGAACAACTCCAGGTCAAGAATGCCAAACTGGAATATCGGGTGCAACACATGCTCAAGTGTATGGAAGAGCTTTACAGCAACCAAAAACAATAAACTTGACGTTGGAGTGTGGCAGAGGATTCTAGAAGTTGGCAAAAGCTGGCTGCGCCAATGACCGCTTGATTGACGATTGGTTCCAATTTCAAGAGCCTACTGCAGTGAACATTGATGCAAAACTCTAATCTCCAGTCTTTAAACTCAGTCTACAGAATTAAATTAAATGGTAGTATCAATGGCCACAGCCTCGCTGAGAATCTCTGTGTTTTGCGTAATCTGTCCGACAAAGTACTTTTCAAATCGACGTTGCTTCTCTGCTTCGTCAACATGAACGGTGTCTTCAATTAAATAATAATGAATGTCCAAGGCGCTTTTGAGGCTACCGTCCGAGAAAGCTTGATTTTCTGGGGCCTCTAGTTGCAGCATGCGGTGCTTGTAGGACACCAACAAGGGCAAAAACTCGTCCTCCTCCATGTCATTGAATTTTGCCAGTTTGGAAACGGCAATGGAAGTGTATAGCTTCAGATACGACCGCAACTTGCGGCACGATTGCTGAGGGGTCATTTCATGCGAAAACTGCTTTGACTGCACTTTGTAAACATTGTCATACGACGCCGTTACGAATTTGGGGCAAAGGAACAAGTCCTCGTAGCCATCTTCTCCGGAATCAATCTTGGAGAGAATGGATCCGTGCTTTTCTCGAATAGTACGGAGAATACTTTCCTCCACGATTCCCGCAGGAGGGCAAATATGGGTGACAATAGCCAGTAGAGCAATCATGCGGTCGTATTGCTTGTTGAACTGATCCGAGTTGGGAAGCTTGCGAAGCTGTCCCGTCTTCGTGTCGAAGCAAATTATGCCATTGGTTAGTAACGCGTCAGGGGTGTTGAGCAATGACACAAGGTCGCCATTGTGTAATTAAATACACAGGCCCGCCTTTTCGGCTTTCAAAATAATAGCTCACCTTAAAGCCACGTTGCATATAAGCACAGATGCCTCCCCATGTGCGACTTGCGTCCTTGTAGCGACGAAGCATCATGAAGGAAATTCCTGCATGATAAGCCAAACTTAATCGAGCTAAAAAGACGCTCTGAATAACTTCCACGGCTGTCATTTCACCATCATCCTTCTTGACTACGAAGGCATCAGAGATAGGCGCCAGTGCTTTGAGAGAGGCGGAGTAATCTCCCAACAAACATTCCAAACGGCTCAAAGCTACAGAAGAAAAGAGACCCAAGTATTGATAGGCAGGACGGTTCTGTCCTTGCATAGTTCCAATTTTAACAAGTCGGTGCAAATAGGAAAAGACCTGCTCAACTTCCCACGCATCGGCAGAGGACAACAAGTTGATGTTTTCGACAATGTTTTGGGGGGCCGTAGTGTTGCTACTGTTCATGCTCCCAAACGATTCGCCCTCTTTGATGATTCCGTGTTTGATGGCGTTGTTGTACAGAGCCGTTCGGAACTGGCAAAAGCCCTGAAACTGGTAGACAAACTCGTTGAGAATGTCAAAGGCCCACTCGGGCGTGATGTAGAAATTGGGTTCTTCCTGCAAGATTTCTTCGAACAACTCGCGGTAGACCTGCCAACCTTCCATGCGGTCTCGAATATTGATACGAGAGACTGCGTGCCAGTGTCGATGGGTCAATTCGCGATAGAGCGCTAAGAAAAGGGGGTCACCGTTGCACTCCGTAGCAATCGTTTGAGGAGAAGGCCACGGGGTGTTGGCAAAGTATTTTTGGGAGAGATCACGGAACTCGGCATTGTAAAGCCTCCTCTGCTCCTCAGCGATGTGAGACAAAGTTACGGAATCATAGAGGTCAAAGACGAAATCCGTCAAAGCCTTGGGTACACAAGCGTCAGCGTCGTTGGACATAGTTGATGCTACTGATCTTAAAGGTAAAAATGCTTTAGTTGTTTCTTGCTTGGGCTTTCGTTGGCAAATCGATTTAGGCACGGTAACTCAAGCAAGTTGGTACTTTTACCAGCCAGCTAATAGTCGCAGATACGTTACCACAATGCATGCAGTTGAGTAGAAGTTAGTAATCCACCGCAATATCGTTGTATAAACAGCCGATTGAAACAATGAATGCATCGCACGCAGCACGAACTCTCGGTTGTGTGGTTGGTGGTAAAAGTTCACATATACCGTGTCCGGGTGGTGTGGCAGAACCTGTCCGTCCTTCGTAGGAATTACTGCAAAACATCTACTTAGTTAGTGCAGCAAGTTGCGGATTTAGACCCTAATTGAACAAAAGACCGTTAAAACTGCTAAATTTATTAGATCTTATTTAGACCTATTAGGTGGCTCTTAAGACCCTTCTTAACATCCTACTTAAAGGGTCTAATGGTCTTAAGGGTCTTAAGACCCACATTTAAATGCACCAGACAATGACACGGATTTTGATTAGACCGGCCTTGTGGACCTTTAGACCCTTTCAGACCTATTTAGACCTATTTACTAGTAGGTCTAGGTCTTAAGACCCATTGAGTCTGATTAGATCTTGCAGGTCTTCATGGCTATTTACTTGCCAAAATGTGGGTCTAAGGCAGGTCTAAATCCGCAACTTGCAGGTGGAGTTTGAACTATTTGCTGAAGTGGGCAAGCTACTTGTGAAATACAGTAAGAGCTCTCAAGTACGACAGTGTGAGGGATGTTGATTCAAAATAAGCCATATGCAAAAAATCATACTAAACAGCAAAGAGTGACTGATTTATAGTAAATTATTGGAATTGTTTCTGGGGTCAGTGTTTTTGAAATAAATAGAAAATAATTTCATTTTGTTGGTCCTCACAGTGCTTCCAAATGAGTAAACTGAGATGCACCATTACTTAGTCCCATGCTTTGAAATGAAAAAACAACATGTCCATTTTTCTTCTTGAACTGCAACACTCAATTCTGCACAAAAGATGCACATGGGTTCAGGGCATTGTGTCTATTGCAAGTTAGGCTTGCTAACTTGTCGATTGGTCTGCACTTTTTCTGAGACTCATCATGTTGCTGATTGGGGTGAGATAGATGTTTGATGTTGAAAAACATTGTGCTTTGCCCTAGAAAGAAATAAGTAGTTGTCACGCCTCTGCCCAAAAAAGCCTTCTAGTCTGCATGTGTGCATGTTAAGGAGTTTCACTGACATCATCAAAGATTTTCTCTGAACAGGAGTGAAGCAACTGAAATCATCCCAAACTGCTTGAGTGACATCTCACCAAAACAACTTAGTTGCTCAGGACATGCATGTCACATAAACATCCTTTTCGGCCGGCATGTCAACTTGGTACTGCAACCGGTTGAGTCTAGCCATAAACAGCAACAAAGTGATTGACAATGTCCCAAGTTTTTAGACCCGCATGGAAATCCTAATAGAATTTAATCAATTACATTTATCAAATCTTTTTGTTTTCTGCAATCCTCACCAGCAGACATGAACTAAATTCAGTTGCAAGCCTATCAAGAAAGGCAGACCCATAAATATAATACAAAAAATGAGACAATTGTTCTGCAAGGAATTTGGAAGAACTAGAAAGTGTTAATTGGCAGTTTCACTAATAGAAACACTACCTGTTAAGATGCACCCCATCAAAAACTTTAGAAAGGGAGATTTATTGATTCCCAGCAAGCAACATCACGCTTCTGGCTCAGCTGGCGACCTCACCTTTCACCTTCAACATCCAGAAAAAACAACTTCCATCTCCAAATGGTTGGAGGAATATGCAGCGAGATTGATACTACGATCAGGAAGGTGAAGATTGCTCTTAGCAAAGAAATCGACCCCAATACTTTGCAGCCTGCATCGATTGAAGGAACAAGCTGCACTGCCTACTAGTATGCAATCTTGGATTCAAATAGATGAAGCATAGCTATCTACTATATGAACAAATGATTGTAGAATGTAATGTTTACTAGACTGTGAATTCTTCTGATAACGAGTACAAATACACCAGTCGCAACTTAGGCAGCAACTACCTCTTCTTCCTCCTCCACTTCCTTTTCGACCCACATGTCATAGGCTTTTATTAATTCAATCAAAGCGTCAACCGCGCCGTCGTTGGGGATGTTCTTACGAACAACCTCTTTTCCGTAGTAAAGGTCAACCTTTCCTGGAAGGGTACCAACGTAGCCAAAATCAGCATCGGCCATCTCACCTGGGCCGTTGACGATGCATCCCATGACAGCCACAGTGACACCAGGCAAATGGCCCGTCGCCTCTTGGATGCGTGCTGTAGTCTCTTGCAGATCAAATAGAGTACGCCCACATGATGGACAAGAGACAAATTCAGTCTTCGTATTTCTCATCCTACTTCCCTGCAAGAGCGAAAAGGATGTCTTTCGTAGAAAGTCAACTCCGAATGTATCAGTCTCGCCAACTTGTTCAACCAACACACCATCACCGAGACCATCGGCCAAAAGAGATCCTGCTCTAGTTCCCAGCTGCAATGCAAGTTCATTGGAATCATCGGTACTAGTCTTGAAGTGATTGATGATAGGGGCGTTGATGTCGTTGGCTTTGAAAAGTTCGAACACGCGGCGGGAAGCGTGAAGAGTGGATACACTGTCATCGGGGCAGAGTAGGCACATAACAGGATTCAAATCCTTAACCTTCAATATGACATCGTCATCTTCAGTTCCATCAATGGTTACTGCCAAGCGGATGGCGCCTTCAGGGAGCTAACAAAGTGGGGGGGGCAAACATGTTTGAGTAAACAACTAAACATGCTTTCATATAGAATTATTGACAGTGGAAAATACATACCTTGCCACCATTGGCAACAGCGTCTTTCAGATCCATGAGCGCAACGGCATTTGGAAGAGGGTCCTTTTCGAGTTCCTCGGCTGGGACAATCACCCCCATGCTGACTTCAACAAGCCGACGAATGGCAGTGCGAGCATCGGTGTCCGATGATGGCGGAACCTTACGAAGAAGGATCGAGTCGGTGGTAGCAATATCTTTGAACGGCATACCCACAGCCGTCTTGCAACCCAAATCCTTGTACAGGTACTGAGCATTTTCTTTGCTAAACATTTCTGGCTTGACAGCGTTGATTACCGATCCATCGCGATTTAGGAAGCCCCTGACATCAATAGGATCGTCTTCCTTCTGTTCTGGGAGATCTCCTTGTCGTCGTGAAAAGGACGTGATATCACGTGTGTCGGTGTATGGCTTGACTGCAGATTGGCGAGCTGCAGCATCCTCGTTCACAAACCATCGAGACTGGGCAATTTCCGACAAGCGGTTGCAGGGTCCATACTCAAACTCGGGGTCCTCCGTAAGCGACACACGAACGGTGTCACCCAAGCCATCGGCGAGGAGGGTTCCAATACCAATGGCAGACTTCATTCTACCATCTTCACCTTCTCCTGCTTCAGTCACACCCAAATGGAGCGGATAATCCCAGCCAAGGCGGTACTGCTCAGCTGCCAACAAACGGTAACTTTGGACCATGACCAAAGGATTACTAGCCTTCATGGAGAAGACAAAGTTGTGGAAGTCCAAGCTTCGGCAAATATCTGCAAATTCAATAGCAGATTCCACCATACCACGAGGCGTATCTCCGTAGAAAGACAGAACACGAGATGACAGAGATCCGTGATTTGTTCCAATTCGCATGCACCTGTCTAATTCCTTGCACTTTTCGACTAGCGGCACCATAGCTTCGATCAAGAACTGACGTTCTTTGTTGTAATCTTCTTCTGATTCATAAATGTGGTCTTCGAAATCTTTCGTGCCAGCTACAAAGTTTCCAGGATTGATACGAATTTTCTCAACCGCTTCTGCGACCATCATAGCTACCTTGGGTTGGAAGTGCATATCCGCACAAAGAGGAATGTCATATCCCTTCTTAAACAAACCTTCCCGAATTTTCAAAGAAGCGTTTGCTTCACGGCGCCCCTGGACTGTAATACGGACTAAATCAAATCCTTCATCAGCACACCGCATCACCTGTTCAATCGTAGCATCAACATCGGCGGTGTTGGTGGTTGCCATAGTTTGTCGTACAATTGGGTGATCGGATCCAAATTTGATAGGCCCACAGGTTACAGTACGAGTCTTGCGCCTGACAACCTTGTGAAGGTCCTCGCAATATTCTTTAATGGGTCCATAGATTTCATCACGGGCTCCTGTCTTGATGGAAGGTGTCCAATCCACATCGGCTGGAGATGAAACAGCTGCGGTCGCTGACTGTTGGTTATGGGAGGAAACAGTTTTAAAAATCAAAATTCCCAAGGTGAGTGATTCGTTAAAAATCATTCGTTGATGCGCACAGGCAGGTTGGTAGACGAGATTCCTTTTTTGATGCGAATACTACTACTAGTAGCAGAGAGTCGAGATACATTCATGGATGACCCCTTCCAAGTGGAAGCACTTGGAAGCACTGCTTCTCAAAGAAACACCAAAACTAACAGCAGGACAAAATAATACTCACCATTTTCAACGCCGATGTAACCATCGGCTTTCGCGCAGGAGCAAACGCGTCAACCCCATGGTGGAAGCACGAGGCTCCCAAAAGGAAAGCCGAAAACGACGAATACGAAAGCTTCATGCTGATGCTGCTACAGAAGAACAAACAAAAGTTTATGGACTGATGGCTTCAACAACAATCGATCATGATCAATGGATGACGGCTCCACGTGCGACTCGTGACCCCAGTCACTTCTACTAATGTGCTGTGTGTAGTACGACTAGTAGCTAGTACAACGTAGTAGCTAGCTTTAGCTAGCTACTAGTACCACTAGCTAGCAAGCTAGTAGCTACCAGGTAGCATAGTCAAGTACCAGTAGTCTACTACGAAAGTATGTTTTGATGCTTCCATCATCGCTGGCACTGACGTGTTGAATAAAATCTTATTTAGAGACGCGCATAGCTTCGAAGCAGCTTCCGGGCGCGCAATGGATCAATCAATTGAGATTTGATTGAGGTCAAGGAGGTTCTCAAATTCTTCGGCGAAACGCGTGTGACGGAAGCCTAAGATCCATGTGACATGTCAGGCGCCTTGTTGCTGTTTGTTTGAGTGATTGATTGATTCCTTGATCACCATAATTATCATGGTCGCACCGTACTACTAATGATAGTCAAGTAACATCTCCTCGATCAGACAAGGTACAGTAATTTCAGGGCTCGTTAGTAGATTGCCACTAGCACGAATAGAAGACCAACAATCAGCACCATGTCCTCCCATTTGCTGAAGCTACGCCGCCTGCAGCAAGTGAGTGCAACATCGAAATCAAGGTCGGTTGGTGTCGAAGATTCGTACTTTCGCAGGTTCAGGCGGAACCCGTGGTTTCATGTGGCCCTTGGCGGGGCAACCTCATTAATGGCCTATGTGCTGTTGGACGAATCAATAGTCGCCGAAGATGTTTCCCAGAGCAACAATGCCAACACTAGCAATCAGCATGACATGTATTTAGAAGCAGCTCAGCTACTCGAGAAAAATACACAGCGGAAAACGCAATTTCCTCTTCCGATTCTTCCAATAATTGCCTCTCCATTGTTGCAGCCACACCGTTGCGATTGTGAAGCTAGCAAATTCAATCTCTTTGGCCGGATCAGTAGTCTGCGTCGCAGTAACACTATTGAAACTTACAAATCTGAAACGTGTAAACATTCCGTCCGAAGCATGTACAGAGTCAACTGGAAAAAACCCTTGGGGCAAGGTGGTTTTGGTGCTGTGTATGCAGCCACGGATCGCAAGACTGGTGAAAAGGTCGCACTCAAGCAGATATCGAAAAAGTATACAGACAATTTGGGATTCCAGCGTGAAATGGAGGCATTTTTGCATTTGCGAAGACATGGGTGAGTCTATAAAGGATAATGGAGACAGTACTACAGCAGAGCGACCGTGCAGGATCAGCAGTGAAATGTGCTGCATTGATTATGCTCGCTCATGGGTCGTTTCCAACTTTCTACTGTATTACTTTGCAATACAGAGGGCATCCAAACATATGTGGTCTTCGAGAAAATTTCGATGAAGGAAACTACTTCTATTTTTCCCTAGATTTGGTAAGTTTTTGAAAACCAAGCGCCATCTATGATGACGAACGTTCTAGACTTCTTGGTAGTCCAACTTGACATCAGTGAACGGAAGTATGCTGGCATGGTGGGATGGCACAAGTGAATGAGTAGGTGAAACAACACTTACCCATACAATCTGTTCTATGAAAATCTCCAGATCTCAGGCGGTGAAATGTTTGATCATTTGATTCGGTCCGGTCCCTATTCCGAAGAAGATGCAGCCAGGCTCATTCGAGAGGTTGCCTCCGCCTTGAACTTTTTGCACGGGATCGGATTTGTTCACGGGTAAGCTTGGCTTTGTGTACGTACCTTGTAAACTACCGAAAATGGAAGACGCTGCTAACTGAGTACTCCAATTGCTTGATTTCCTACTTCGCGTAGAGATATGGTCAGTCAACGTTCAGCACCTCTAGTTGAAAAGCTTGCGTCTGGCAGGTTGTAGCTTTTCTCACAGGTTGCCTCTTTTGCTTAAACGAGTCAGAAACCAGAAAATCTCATGCTTAGCACAGAGAACACTAGCGATTCAGTTATTAAACTGATAGACTTTGGGTGTGCGCAAGTGACGAAGTCCTCAGCCGAAGAACCAGGCGTTGTTGGCTTGACTGCTGCATATTCTTCGCCTGAAATGTTGGCCTTACCTGCAAATCAGCGAAAGAGAATAGACCCACCACTTGGTAGGTGCAGTAATGCGAAATGTTGGCTTGGTGTTGAATCATTGTTTTGAATAGTCCTCTTGATCAGATTTCGCGTGCCGGGCTCCACTGTCACTGTGTGGTGTCCGCCTTCTATTTAGGACCTTTTTCGTTACCTAAAAATTACGGGAATTGCGTGGAAACCTTTCGCTCATCTTGCACATCACCACTGTCAAAACTCACCAAACTGCAATTTCCCGGCATCTGCAGATATGTGGGCACTTGGTGCGTAGCCTCTGACGCGGTTTTACCTTGTGGCCGAACACAGTTATCTTTTCTCATGGAAATATCCAAATTTCACTTCACCAGGAATCATTTTGCATATTATGTTAGTCGGGTGTCACCCATTTGATTTGTCTGGGGATAGCCCTGACACCAAGATCTCACAGCTGGTTTGTTCGAAACAAATACCGCCTTCTTTGGAAGAAGGCTCGGAGTTCACGGACCATCTGAGTGGTTCTGCGATACACTTGATTAAAAGGCTCCTAGACTGGGATCCTGCGAAGCGAATAACAGCGTCAGAAATGCTAGAGCATCCTTGGGTGAGGGGCGAGACCGCGCGAAAGGACAAGATATCGGACTCTGATAAAAAGCTGGCGAGTTTTCGTGTATTCAAAAGTCGCCTGGAGGCCAAAGTGTTCGAAGATATTGTCTCGTGGGCAGACTCAGCAGAATCAGATCAGGCTGCGAAGCGGACATCTCTGATTGAACGCTCCTTTCGCAAATTGGACGAAGAGCAAAAGGGTAGGTGGTCGCGAGCGAATTTCATTCTCGGCCTTTTCATGGTTGCGAATTTCTAAGCTTTGTTCTTTCCTTGATTAGGCTTTGTTACGGCAAAGGATTTGAAAAAGCTGACTGGGGGGTCCAATGGTGCGTCGTCTGGGGACCCAGGAGCCGAAAACGAATCACTCTCACTTTCGGCGTTTTCAAGCTTACTTTCCGACAACATGAAAGACAGATTCTTTCCGAAGGGAAACATTGTGTATCGAGAAGGTGAAATAGGGAATTCCATGCTGTTTGTAAATTCTGGAAAGCTCGAAGTCACCACCAGAGACGGTTACAAAGTAGAAGTCAGCGCGGGAAACTTTGTTGGCGAAGGGGCGCTGGTATCGCCAGAGAGAACTCGTAATGCAACGGTAAGTGACGTGGGCATCTTTAAAATCGCCTCTGGAAGATATTTTCTTGGTTGTCCGGCTAATTTTGTTTGTTTAGGTGAAGTGCGTTACTCCTGTGCACGCTATCGAGATTTCTCGTGAGCATTTCGAAAAGTACCTTGCGGCGTCAGAAAATTTGTCTGTTCACATGCGCGAAAAGGACAAGAGGCGCGCTCTGAAGAGAACCAAAAATATTCTGAGACGGCAGCGTGAATTGAAACCTTTGGATTTGAAGAAAGGAGACTACGTATTCAAAGAAGGTGAAGAGTCACACGAAATGTACATTGTTGAAGAGGGTTTGGTCGATGGTTTCTTGAAAGGGCAGCCAATTTCAACTTCGCTGCCTGGTGAAATGTTTGGGGTTGGATCTCTGATTACTCATCGAAGACGAAATTCAAGTGCCGTGTGCGCTAGCAATACCTGCCGCGTGCATATGATGAAAGGTGAAGATTTTTTTGCCTTCATGGACACTTCCCCGATCTTGAAGGCCTCGGTACAGGATGTTTTTCTACGAAAAGAATTCGCAAAAGCTGTCGCTTTCAAAACGAAAAAGAAATTCCCACTTTCGAAGGAAGATTTACGAGAAGTTTTCGAAGCGATTGATACAAGCGGTGATAACTATATCACACTGGATGAACTCCGCGCTCTTCTTGTGAGCATGGATAAAGATGTTCCGGAGCATCTCGTGAAGGGCATCTTGAACAGCTTGGATATCGATGCCTCAGGTGTGGTCGACTTTGGGGAATTTTGCCAGATTTTTCAGGATCGCCAAGATCGGCTAAAATATATGCGATGAGCGTGCAGGAATCAAAAAACGAGGAAATTGATCTCTCAGCCGTCGGGGATGCCTGGGCAGTCTGGAATTGTGGAGAATTGCAACTTACTGCTACTTCGTTTTAGCACTACAGCTACTACAGCTAATACTCTCCTCGCAGTCCCTCGTCATCCCACAGTTTATGGGTTTCTCCTAAACGAATGAATAATTCAGTACTGTAGAGACAACAAAATGATAACAGTGATAGCATCAAATTGCCATAATCATTCCTGCTGGCACGGATTCGTCTTGGACAGGCTCGTTGTTGAATGGAAAAAGGATGCTATCAAGTTTCATCATGTTCTTCCTGGACAGTTTGGTGTGCAACCAGCCAAGATCTTCCAACGTCTTCATGAAAGTTTTGAACCCTGCTGAAGCAACGTTTGTATATCCCCCCTTACTCGCAACGTCCTTGTACGAATGGGCCTCTCCGTCTGCCAGAACTGCCCACATGGAACGAAATTTTCCGGCAGTAGAAGAAACTTTCTTACTCTTTGTCAGGGTCTTGAAGAGCCGTTCGTGCATTTCTTTATTGCTCCTAGGACATTTTACGTCAGCAGGCGCGCTCTCAAGGCCGCTGTCAGTCAACGAAACACAGCCTCTACCCTGCGTCACCAATCCTTCATCAACAAGCGTTTTCAAAGCGTCTGCAAATGATTTGCTCTGGTCGTTCGCGTAGCCCGAGAACATAGCGACAATTATTCTTGTAGCGTTGAGCATACCGATAGCATTGAGTTCAGCCATTGCTAAAAGAATTTTAGCCTCCATTGTTCCAACGTTCTGTCTTTTGTTCATTCTGTCACCAGGAGAGACCGCGGCCGGACGTTTCTTGGCAGGCACTTGCTCTTCCAGTCCAAATGAACTTGGGAGGGGGGGCATTTGAGGCTCGTCTGCCTCCTGCGGATCCATGGGTATGGGGTTCCAGGAGACTGCAGCGGAAGTTGGGGACACAGTTGCGTCCCGATCCTGACCTATCGAAGCTGGGGAGCTTGCCAGCAAAGTTTGATTGATGTCCTTGATGTGTGTTTCCTCGGCTTTCCTGATGTCTTCGCAGCCTTGCTCCTTTTGACTTGCAGTGGAAGCTGTCGACACTTTTCGGGATATCGCGGCGGGCAACAGCAGCTGAGAGTCATCATGCACAGC
>Ga0163144_10022614_pt1 | contig 12449 bp, 11 predicted proteins | sample OliLak19BULKMAT1_FD_123175 | JGI IMG/M metagenome (GOLD analysis project Ga0163144, IMG submission 123175) | Freshwater microbial mat bacterial communities from Lake Vanda, McMurdo Dry Valleys, Antarctica - Oligotrophic Lake LV.19.BULKMAT1 | ecosystem: Environmental > Aquatic > Freshwater >... | reverse complement strand
TGTGTTCCAAAAACGCTAAACTTGTTTTTGTTATGTACTTAGAAAAAATAGTAACCAACTATTCTCAATAGAGTGCGTTTTTCAATTACATTTTAAGCAAAAACGACATTTTGAGATGCACCCAATGGAACAATACTGTTTACTGTATTCCAGATAATACACTGCTGTATTCTTCAACACGCCATTTGCCATCAACTTCAATAACACGAATAGGGCGATTGCTGGCAGCTCCTGCTGTTCTGACAAAGACTTTCGTGCTACTTTCGCTTACTTGCTTACTCGGAAACTCTATCTTGAAGGGCTGTTCGGCTGTGTAGCTGTTTGCGGGTGTAGCCCCTTTGAAGTAGGCATTTGCTAAGTTAGGGTATCTTTGTATTTGTTCTATAGTGCGAGCATATTCCACATCTAAGAGCGCAAAACCTTCAAAACGATTAGAAGCATTAGAGGCTTGATTGGCATTTTTGATAGCTGCACCACCACATGCTGTGATGAGTGCTTTGCTACCTTCTATGGGGTATTGGCGGTAAATGTGCATCGCCAATAAAAACATAGCAGCAGCTCCTTCAGGTGTATTGTCTATTTGGGCTTGTGTTTCTTTAAATCGTTGGATATGGTAAGGCAGTCTATCCATATTGACCACTATTACATCAGACCCTGATTGATTTTCAGTGCTAACATTTGCCACTACTGCCTCTCCTAAAGGTACATTCTCTTGTATGTCATTGATAGATTCACAGGAAAACAGGAAAGCTAAGAAAAATAGAAGAATATGGTAGGTTTTCATAATGATAAGAGTTTAGATAAAAAGTTTAAGTTTGTGTGTAAATGAGAGTAGGTTTTCTAAACCTCTATTCAAAATGGATAAGAGGTTTAGAAAATACCTTTTTAGTCTGTTTAGAATGTCTTATATAAAATGAAATTTTCATACTATTACTTGGTCTAAATATTTGCTTTAAGGATTGCTTCAAGTACGGCTATAAAACAGCACCTGAAGCAGGTTTTTTTATTCTGACAGACTTGGACGAGAGGTGGTTTTATTTTAGATTACAAGAGAAAGTACCTTTTATAGTTATCTTTCCACTTTTGTCCTGCACATCTACTGTTCCGCAGATTTTTTCTGTACTTAAAAAAGTAATTTCGGCTTTTCCAGTAGGGAGATTTAGTCCATACAATTTATCTTTGGTACTAAAACTAACCACTACTGCATCTCCTTTGCCGAAGCCTTCACCTGCAATGTCATAGGCTTGTGCAGTGATTTTTGAGCCACCTTTACCACTAAAATTAATAATCAACCGTACATCATTTTCCTTTGCTGGGTCACTCACATAAGCACCTTCTTTGGGATAGTTGGTCATTGTAAGGATAAGTGCAGGATATTTTACTCCATCTGATTCCATGAGGTCATTATAGACTTGCAAACCTTTTACCTCAAAATTATCCATTTTGAAGTCATCATTACCAGTGAGTGCGATTTTGGTTTCGCTGCAAGTATCTTCTTTACCTGAGCTTTCACTTTGGGCTGTTTCGGTTTCAGTTTTCGTGGTATCTTCTGAGGTGCTTTCTGTTTTTTCACCGCCACCACAGGCGGATAGGCTGAAGCATAAACCTAGGATAAAGAGAAATGAGAGATTATTTTTCATTGTTTTTATGAGCTAAAAAGTGAAGGTTTTAAATAATATTATTCTTTTACATTGTTATCTGCAATGACTTCTCCTGAGACAGTATATTTACCATCCTCTGTTTTTAATTCAAAGGTGGCACAGATTTTAGTAGTACTGATGGCTTTTAGAAAAGTTTTTCCTATCAAAAATTCAGCTTTATCCTTGGTATAAATGGCAGCATTTAGCCCAAAACCATCACGCATATTGGCATATTCACCTAGTTCGGGAGCAATGGTTTTACTTCCATTTTCTGCTTTTTTAAAGCGATTAAAGCCTAACTCTATGCGTACTTGGCTAGGTTCCATTTTTTTGACATCACAAGTGAAAGCAAAATATTTTGCCTTGTCTAGTTCAAAATTGGTAATCACCACTGTTTGTGAAGTACCCCAGTACTGTGCAAAAACTTGTGTCAAGTCATCTGCCTTTTGCTCTTGTCCATTGATGACAAGCTTGGTGATTTTGGTTGCTTTGACATCACATTTAAAGTCTGTATCAGCTACATTTAACAGAGTCATGCGGTCTTCAGCAGGGGTATCTTCTACTATTTCTGCTGATTTATTTTCTGTTGTAGCACTATCTACAGAAGTACTATCAGCTGTTTCGGTTTCTTTTTTTTCACCACCGCAAGCTATGAGGCTAAGAAATAGCCCCAAGAATAATAAATTTGAGATACTTTTTTTCATTGTTTTAATTATTTTACAGTTTTTAAATTATTTGTAATTAATGATTTAGAATTTTATTTAGAAATAAAGTCAGTTCACTGACATTGCTCAGATTTTGGGTTTTCGTCCATTCGTCTAAACTATAAGCGTCTTGCTCGATTTCAGTAACTATAAATTGCAGATTATCGGGGTTTTGTTTGATGTTGATTTTGCTACGAGTTCCAGCAGCGTAATTACCCAACTCAGTTTCGTAAACCTTTCCTTGTTTGAGGTCGGCAATAATCAGTAAAATATGTTCATTCAAAGTCTGCATAGAAAATTCGTGTTTTGGATTAAGTGTTATCTCTTGTTTGTCTTATTGTCTTTGAGCCATTGCAGAGTAGCAAAGACTGATTAAAAAGCAGAGTGAAATTAGTTTTTTCATGTTTGTATAGATTAATGATTTTAAATAATTGAGTAAAATAGGGGCTTAATAATACCAGTAAATCATCACTTGCTGATTACCAGAAACACGAGGGATAAGCACTCTGCCATTCATTGTTACCTTTGCACCAACAGGGATGTTTTTGGTTTCAGTTTTTTCATTTACACTTACAAAAAAGCCATGTCTGCCTGCTTCTTTGCCTGCACCACCATCTTCCCAAAGTATCTCGATATGGGCTGTTTTGTTACGCTGATTGTCTAGCACAAAAGTACAAGAAGCTTTTGAGCCTTGGTAAGCTGCCATGTAGCCATCTGTGGAGCGTTTGGCTATTTTGTAGCGTTCTTGGTCACGAGGGCTCATGTTTTTGAGCATTTCTGCTTCTTTTTCTTCGGAGATTTGCTGTCCTGCTATAGATTCTTTGTCTCTATATTCTTGGTAAAGGTCAGTGAGCATTTCATAAACTTGCTCATATCGTTCTTTTGATTCTGCATCTAGATTCACCAAAAAATATCCTTTAGACCCTGTGATTTTCGTATAATCACTTCCTTTTTGCTTGGCTGTGATTTCAAAGTTGATTTCTACGATGTGTTCACCTTCTGGCAAACCTTTTAATAGTTGAGCTACTTGGCGAGATGTATTGCGGGCTAAGACATTTTGATAAGCATCTCTTTCTTTGGTAGCCCCAGGAAATTTCCCGTCTTTTTGATAAGGAACAGTAAAATTTTCAAAGAATAATTTCTCAGGTATGACAGCAATCAATAGATTGTCAGTATTGTAGGCATCTCTAAAGTAGGTTTTCATTTCTACTTTGTGATTGTTTTCTTCTTCTGAGCCATTGGCTTTGGCGATGATTTTTACTCGGTAATATTCCAAATTGTTATCATCTGTTTTGGGAAGATACTCAAAGATGTTTTTGGGTAACTTGAAATGTGTATAAATAAAATCTTTTCCTGTAAATTCATTTACTTCTTTGTCAGGAGCATTAAAATCATTGGTAAAGGTCAAGTAAGCAGGAAATTCAGCAGTGATTTGGGTAGGGTCAGTACCTGTTTTTTTCGTTACTTGTGCTTTATTTTCTTGTTTGACTTTAGCAATGAGTGCATTCAACTCCTCTTTTTTGGAGGTGCTTTTAGAAGAATTTTGCCCATTGGCATTTGTAGTAGTTGTGTTTTGTTGCTTTGGTTCTTCCTTTTTAGGTTCTTCTTTTTTCTTTCCTAGTAATTTATCTTTGGCTTTATTGAGGTTGATTTGTGCCTCCGTAGAAAGGCAAATACCAAACATAAGAAATAAGGATAGGATTAGGTTTTTTGCAATCTTTGTTTTCATAATTTTAATTATTTAAGGGTATGATACAAAGTTGCAAAGTCTATCGGTCTTAGTCAATCCGTTAAAATATGGAATCAGAGGTAAGTAATTTTACGGATAGGTTAGTGAGACATGAGTTATAAGTTATGAGTTTGCAATAACTTGGTAATGAGTATTTTAATGACTCACAATGATAGTTTATTTTTAGTATTTTACTAAAAGTAAGATAAAGGTTGAAATTACAGTTCTATAATTTTATTTTTAATGGCATATTTTACCAGTTCAATAGTGTTTTGCAAGCCTAATTTTTCTAAAATATTGTTTTTATGGCTTTCTACTGTGCGAGGGCTGATGAACAACTCTTCGCCGATTTGCTTGGTAGTCAATCCATCAGAAAGTAACTTTACGATTTCTATTTCTCTATCACTCAAAGGCTTTTCTGCATCTGTGATATTACTTTGTATTTGTCTGACATAGCTTTGAATCACGGCTTGTGAGATATTTTCCCCAAAATACAGTTCTCCTTTGTAGATGTGATGAATTGCTTTCAAAAACTCTTCCTTCGAGCTATCTTTTGACAAAAACCCTTTTGCTCCTGCTTTGAGGGAGGCAATGATGTGATTTTCATCTACATTAGCCGTAAGCATTAATATTTTTTGCTTAGAATTGCCTTGATGTAGCATTTTCGCAATATCAATCCCCGACATAGAACCACTTAATTTAATATCCATCACTAGAATATCAGGCTTATGGATTTTTAGCACATCCATTAAGGTACTAGCAGACACAGCCTCAGCGATGATTTCTATTTCTCGGTTGCCCAAGAGCATCGCTTTCAACCCATCTCTCACGATTTTGTGGTCGTCTAATATAATTAGTTTTATTTTTTCCATGTCAAAAGTATTTTAGCAAAGTTAATTTCCATAAAAATAGTATTCAATCCGTATATCTTTTGAATGATGGGTAAGTAAAATTACTGATTCTGCTTATTGGTTTACAGATTTCTCACCACATAGTTACATAGAAAACATAGCAAAACCTATGTGGTTTATATTTACTTACTTACTCACTGGAGCAGTAAAATAAAATCTACTTCCTTTATTCAATTCACTACTTACCCCGATTTCCCCTTGATTCTTTTCTACCAATTCTTTACAGAGCAGTAAGCCAAGCCCAGTGCCTTTTTCGCCCGAATTACCAATCTGTGAAACATCTTCTTCTATTTTGAATAATTTAAGAGCATCTTCCTCTGCAATGCCTATCCCATTATCCTCGATACTTATTTCCAAAAGATTATTTATCATTTTACCATATATATGGATTTTCCCATTTTCAGTTGTAAATTTGATAGCATTTGAGAGAAGATTTCTGATGATAGTTCTCAGCATTTGTTTATCTACTTCCACTATGGTATCTGTTTCGATATCTTCTATGATAGTTATTTGTTTTTCTTGTGCATTGGCTTTTAAAAGTTCTATATTTTCTTGGATGATACTTTTCAAGTGGATTTTCTCGGGAAGGAAAGGCAGTTTTCCTACTTGTGAAATTGCCCAACTCAATAAATTTTGCAATAAATCGAATAAATGACTTGCTGAATGATTTAACTGCTTGAGAAAATAATCGATTTCTTCTTTTGAAATCGCTAAGACATTTTCGGAAAGTGATTGTGTAATAGAACGAAATGCTGAAAGTGGATTTTTCAAATCGTGTGCTATAATGGCAAATAATTTATCTTTGATAGCATTTAATTTGATGAGTTCTTGATTTTTTTCATCTAATATTCGGTTTATTTTTAGTCTGAATTGATACCTACGCCATAGCATTACGCCCAAAATCAATAATAAAACTGCCAGAGCCAATAAAAAATATTGCCTATTGCGTTGATTTTTGATGGTAAGTTCTTGTACTGCAATCTGTTTGTCTTTCTTCTCAGTCTCATAAAGGGTTTGCATTTCGGCTATTTTTCGATTACTTTCTTCGGTATAGATAGAATCATGAATGGCAGAATATCTCTTTTGAAATGCGTAGCTTTTCTCAAAATTCTTTTTCTTAGCATATCCCTCAGCCAAATACTCCAAAGCATTTTGAATATGAATTTTATAATCTATTTTTTCCATCACCTTCAAGCCTTTTTCTAGATAATTGATTGCTTCATCAGTCTTATTGGTTTGCAATAATACATGTCCAATATTTACCCAACACACGCCAATGCCTTCCTCATTTTGCATAGCTTCTTCTATTCCCATAGATTTTTGGTATAATTCAAGTGCTTTTTCAAACTGTTTTCTTTCCGAATGTACCCTACCTAGATTTGCCAATGTGATGGCAACACTTCTTTGATTATGGTATTTTTCAGCATTCTCGAGTGATTTGTAAAAATACTTTTCGGCTGTATCTACTTTTTTTAATGATATATAGATACTGCCAATATTATTTAAGGTGCTAGCCAATGAGATAGGATTGTCTAGTGATTCTTTGATTTTGAGAGATTGTAGAAAATAGGAAAGAGCTTTTTGATAATCTTTCTTGTCTTCAAACAATGCCCCCAAGTTATTTAGCACAGAAGCCTGTGCTGCTTTATCCCCGATTTGCTCAAGAATACGCAAAGCATCTAAGTAATTTCTTTGAGCGGCTAGATAATTTGATTGATAATAATACAACATAGCACGATTTTGCTTGACGGCTGCCTGCCCACGCAAAAGTTGATGCTTCAAAAAAACTGGCTCTGCTTTTTCGTAAAGACTCAATGCTTTTTTGTAATCGCCTTGCATATCTGCCAAAATACCTAACTCTACATAGCCAAAACCTACTCCTTTGGGGTAATTGAGTTTTTGGGCGAGTTTCAAAGATTTTTCTGCTAACTGTTGTGCTTTTTGAGGGTCTCCTCTTCGGTAGATTCCACCCAATTGTTGCAAAATATTTACCGTATTGGTGTCATTATTGGTTTTTTGAAGAGCCTTTTCTAGGCTATCCAATTTGTTTTGAGCAGATAAAAATTGCTCAGAAGTGCCAATAAAAATTAGAATGACTAAAATGACTTTGGCTTTAAAGCATTTACTATAAAATAATTGCATAAGTAACTCGGATTAGTAGTTTTTAAATTAACAATCATATTCGGAAAACACTATATTTTATTAAGTCCACTTACTCTTCTATTTAGTGAAAATAGAATTTTAATTTCTTGAAAGTTTATAACTTACCATAGTAGCTTCTTCAAAATAAAGTTCTCATTATCAGATTATTACAAACTCACAATCCATCACTTGTAACTCATCTCTTACATTTAGAAGCAATTAAAATCATCTATTCTAAAAAATTAAGTAAAGATTCTCATTCAAATTATTACAAATAAAAGATTTTTTTTGAAATGACCTAAATTATTCTAATATAATGATTAGGATTTCACACTGATAGTTTTTTAAAATAAAAACTCACACAAATATTTTGAATATCAATAATTTAGACACAATATTGCGTATAACTTGTATTTTTTGAAGGAAAAATAAAACACATAATGCAAAATAAACAATTTTTATATCAGATAACCATAGTAGCTACTCTAGGAGGTTTGCTATTTGGTTATGATACCGCTGTGATTTCTGGTGCAATAAGTAATCTAGCTGAATACTTTTCACTTAGCCCTGCTCAAAAAGGCTGGGCAGCTTCCAGTGCCTTAGTAGGCTGTATCGCAGGGGCAATTTTAGCAAGCTATATCAGTATTTCAATTGGCAGGAAAAGAGGGATGATTATTGCTTCCATCCTATTTTTTATCTCGGCACTAGGTTCTGGCTTGGCAGATAATTTTACTATATTTATCATCTATAGAATAATAGGTGGAGTAGGAGTGGGCTTAGCTTCTATGCTTGCACCTATGTATATTGCTGAAATATCGCCTGCTTCACAGCGTGGTTTATTGGTATCCTTGTATCAGCTTGCGATTGTTACAGGTATTATTGTCGTTTATTTTGTCAATTATATAATAGCCTTACAAGGAGATGCTCAATGGAATTTGAATCTAGGTTGGCGATGGATGTTTGCTTCTGAAGCTATCCCTTCTTTGCTTTATTTTGCATTTTTGTTTTTAGTGCCTCAGAGTCCACGCTGGCAGGCTATGAAAGGGTATAATGAAAAAGCTAAAAATACACTCAATAAAATTAATGGAGAAGCATTAGCGAATGAAATTTTTAGAGAAATTCAAGAAGAACTTAAGCAAGAAAAAGGAACATTAAAAGATTTATTAACTCCTGCTATGAAGTTGGCTTTGACCATAGGGCTAGGTTTATCTATTTTTCAGCAAATCACGGGTATCAATGCCATTATGTATTACGCTCCTGAGATATTTAGAAGCTTTGGAAGCTCAGGTGATACTGCTCTCTTGCAGACTATTTTGGTAGGAACAGTTAATTTGATTTTTACGATTGTAGCCATTTATAGCATAGACAAATTAGGCAGAAAACCACTGTTACTCTGGGGAATGATGGGAATGGGCATTTGCCTGTTTATAGTAGGTTTTGGTTTATATATACAAAGCACAGGCATTTGGTTGTTGTTTTTTATGCTAGGATTTGTAGCTTGTTTTGCCGTTTCTTGGGGACCAGCCGTCTGGGTATTGCTTTCAGAGATTTTCCCTAATAAAGTAAGGGGAGTAGCCATGTCTATTACGGTCTTCATACAATGGACAGCCAACTTTGCAGTTTCGCAGACCTTCCCGATGATGGTAGAAAACGAAGCACTCAAAGAAAGCCTTCATGGGGCATTTCCTTTTTGGTTTTATGGCACGATGAGTATTTTTGCTGTTATCTTTGTGTGGAGAATGGTACCAGAGACAAAACAAAAAACCTTAGAAGAAATGACCGAACTTTGGGAAAGTATGGTGAAGAAATAATCCTTAAAATAAGCAATGAGTTATAAATGATGAGTGATAAGTTATTCTATTAAAATACTGATAATCAGTTTTTATGGAAATATCAAAATGCAAACTAATTTTGACCATCTGCTTATATTTAAAAATAAAACCCTTTTAGACTTAGTTTAAGAGGGTTTTTTATGGAGGAATGATTTATTGAAGGAGTTATATGCTATTGCCACTGTTGTTTGACACTGCTATCTGCCTCCATTTGTTGAAAAATTAATTTTGAAACAATTTTTTAGCTTTGTAAGTAGTTAATCTTACGATTAATTAATTCTGAAACACCAATATATGAAAAACGCCAAAATTTATATCTTTCTCATCTCACTATTTTTAGCAAGTTGTGTCTCTCTTTTTCCTTCAAAACCAAGCTCAGGCTCTAGATTACCTGAAAGATCAACTGGCTCTAGATTATCTTCAAGGACTAACAAGGCAGACACTAAAAATACGACTACTGAAAACACAACTGCTGAAAATGCAAACACTGAAACCAAGAGTACTGATTCTAAAGGAAAAGCGAACCTGAGCAGTCCACAAGCTACTCAGTATTCTCAGACCTTTGGCTATCCTGTAAACCGACAAGCAAACCCTGCACTTTTGGCGATGGTCAAAGATTGGCTAGGCACTCCTTACCAATATGCTGGAAGTTCTAAAAGTGGGGCTGATTGTTCTGGATTTGTGCAACAAGTTTATCTTAAAATTTACGAAAAACCTACCTCTCGTACTGCTGACGGAATGGAAGCACAAAGTAAATCTATTTCTAAAAGTGGTCTGAAAGAAGGGGATATGGTATTTTTTAAAATCAATACACCTGATGTAGGGCATGTAGGCGTATATCTGCAAGATGGCTATTTTGCCCATGCTTCTACAGCAAAAGGAGTGGTTATCAGTAATCTTTCTGAAACCTATTATGAAAAATACTTTGTAGGTGGTGGAAGATTATGATTTGTATTAGTAGTTTTATAAGAATAATTTTTAGAGTAACTTTATACTTTTCCAAACTTTCTTTTTAAAAGAAAAGCCATTTAAGAAGTGAAATTCTTAAATGGCTTTTTGATTATAGAACAATAATTAGATAAAGTGACAACTTAGTTCAGGTAAGGTACTCGTTATCAAATTATTAAAAACTCATAACTCATCTCTCACTATTAGTGTATCAAAACCTATTTTTGAGTGGCTTTGACAGCACCAAGAGGATTAATGAGTTTACCTGTTAAAGCATCATCTAATGTTTTAGTACCTGTATTTTTTAAGATTTTGTAAGCATCTGCTGTATTCATCTCAGGATTGAGAGATTTGAGTACGCCTAAAAGACCTGCTACATACGGAGTAGCCATAGAAGTGCCACTGTAAGCTGCATATTTATTGCCTGGCACAGTAGAAAGAATATCTTGTCCAGGAGCCGCAATGCCCATTTCCATATCCGTTATAAAATTAGAAAAGCTTGCTTTCTTCATTTCACTATTGATAGCAGAAACCACAATCACCCCTTTGCAACTAGCCGGTACTGAGTTTTTTGCATTTTTATTGTCATTTCCAGCAGCTACTACCACTATTGCCTTTGATTTCTGAGCATAACGGATAGCTTCTTCATAAGCTTTTTGGGCAGCATCACTAGAAGGGCCTCCCAGTGACATAGAGATTACATCTGCACCTTTATCAGAAGCTTCAAGCATTCCGTTGATGATGTCTCTTTGAGTACCCCATCCATAGTCGCTCAGTACTTTAATGCTAGTAACTTGCACAAATTTATTGTTGAGTGAAAGTGAAGCTACTCCTACACCATTGTTAGAAACGGCTGCTGCGATTCCCGCACAGTGTGTGCCGTGGGTTTGCTTATCACTATCATAACTACTGCGAGTAGAGACATAATTGCCTTTCAAATCTTCGTGTTTGCCTTCTACACCTGTATCAAGAATGGCAATTTTCGCTCTTTTCTTAGGAGTGATTTTTTCTTTTCTGAGATAGTCAAAATAAGCAGCTACCTGCATTTTTTCAAAGCCCCACATCTGTTCCAGACTTGGGTCATTGATTCCATAATCGATTGGCTGAGGGCTAGGCTTAGAAGGAATTAGTTCTAAAGGACTGATTTTAACCACCTCATTGCGTTCTATCCAGTCAGCAAGATTACTTTTATAAAGCACATCGATAATGGCATCTAATTGATCAAGCTTGTCTTCTGGGACATCCAAGACATAATATTCATCTAAGGTAGTCCATTCAGGATGAGCCATTTCTGGGAAAGCTTTCTTGAAAGTAACTCCATAAGGTTCTAATACACTGCGAAGAGCAGTCAATGATTTACCTTCCTTAATATCCAATAAAATCTCTCCATCACGAGCTAGTTCTGAGGAATTATCTTCTATGGTTTGAGTTGTTGGTGCATTCCAATAATGTTGTACAGTTTCAGGTACAAAATTAGAATACAACATATACCCTGCAAAACCAACACCCATTGCAGCTAAGAAAAAGCCACGGGTACTTTTGAGGTTATTGGCAAGTAAAAACACCATCACAAAGACCATCAAATCACGAGGCAACATTAATAATAGCTTATGATAAAAGCTAAAATCTGTCAAAAAGACGGTAATGGCGTAAAAAATGGAGGCTCCCCAAAAGCTGATATTGGGTAGAATTGTACTTTTCTCGCTATAAATCTTATAAAAGACCCAAAGAATGGAAAGTGATAAGCCAACTACGAGATAAGGATATAGATATTCTAACATGATATATGGATTATAATGTAACTCACTAATATAGCTAATAATAAATTTAAAACAAAGTAAAACCCTTTTTAATTCTCACGGTTTTTAAACTTTCTCTTGAAAAAGTCATACGCAACATTAATCTTAATAGATTTTTCTTCGGCATTTTTTTTCTGACTTGCCTCTTGAAATCTATCAGGGTGATATTTTTTCATAGCACTTCTATAAGCCTCTTTGATTTCTTCAAAGGTAGCTCCTATCGGCAAGCCAAGAGTCGTATAATGTCCTTTTTCTTCATCAGAAAAGGGAGAAGTGGGATCAGAATAGTTGCCAGAACCACCGCCATTGCGGTATTTTTGGTATTTTCGATGTCTGTAATCTCCTGTGCCTGTACCATATTTCTCTTCAGTAGCTTTTGCTTGGTCTTCAAATTTTTGAAAATAAGCATCAAATTTATCAAAAGGACTGCTAGACTTAGGTTCATACTTATAAGTATAGTTATCATAGCTTGCATAAGGGTCTTCTTGATATTCGCTATAGGCAGCTTTGAATTTTTCTCTTTCTTCGGCACTAAGGTCTAAATCATCCATCAATGTCTCTAAATCAAGATCACTTTTCTTAGTGAAATCATAGCTACTAAGTAGTTTTTTGACAGTAGGATCTTGGATTAATGCTTGAAAAATCTCTATGAGCATTTTAGTTATCATATATAATTAGTGTTTTAAAGAGCTTTGATGGATTTAATTTTAATGGCTTTTCCCCACATGAATACAGACATTTGTC
>Ga0163144_10022613_pt1 | contig 12449 bp, 16 predicted proteins | sample OliLak19BULKMAT1_FD_123175 | JGI IMG/M metagenome (GOLD analysis project Ga0163144, IMG submission 123175) | Freshwater microbial mat bacterial communities from Lake Vanda, McMurdo Dry Valleys, Antarctica - Oligotrophic Lake LV.19.BULKMAT1 | ecosystem: Environmental > Aquatic > Freshwater >... | reverse complement strand
CCCAGACCCCGGTCATGCCGACGTTCGCGGCACCAGCGACATCCCAGGCGTGAGCCGCGATGAACGTTGCGCTTGTCGCGGGTACTCCGAGACGCTCGAGTGCATGACGGTACGGCGAAGGATCGGGCTTGTACCGCCGCACGGCCTCGACGGAGAGCACCTCTGCGAAGGATCCGAGCACGCCGCTGCGTTCGAGCAGTGAACGTGCCTGGTCGGCGCTGCTGTTCGTGAGCGCAGCGACCGGCACGCCGGCTTCGACCAGTGCGGCGACCGCCTCGCGCGCCCCTGTCTGGAGTGGCAATTGCCGGAACGAGGCGAGCACGGCGTCGATGTCGACTTCGATCCCGATCCGCGCACTCGTAGTGGCGAGCGTCGATCGCGCTATCTCGCCAAAGGGGGCGAATTCTCCGATGAGCGTCAACGTGGCGGCGGAGTGCAGCAGCCGCTCGAACCACGCTTCGAACATGCCGGCCGGCGCGCCCTGGGAGACCAATGCCGCCTCGACAGGCGCCACGTCGAACAGCGTGCCGACCACGTCGAAGATCACGACCTCGGTGCGCGGAGCCGCCACGGGCCGGACTCTAGAAGATGAGTGCGCTGTTTCGACTACGCGGCCTCGGAGCCGACGTCTTGTTCGCGCTCTGCGTTCAGTGTCCGGGCGAGGAGGTCGGCCTCGTCGAGCGACGCGAGCGCGTGCCGATCGAGGGTGAGGCCATCGGCGTCCACGACCTCGACGACGTATGACCACGGGCCACTCGGCTGTCGGAGGAAGGTGGCAAGCCATGCGAACAGCGCACGCATGTCGAGACGGCGAGAAACGACGGCGAATGGGAACGGCATGCGCGACACCCGGGCGATGAGCACTCCGCGGCGGTCGAGCGCCCGGAGCTCCCGGGCACCACCGATCGGATCACCGTCGATGATCACCTGCGGGACGGTCGCGCGTCCCGTCTCCTGCAACAGGCGATGCCGGAACCCGGGCTCGCCGTCGCCGGAGATCTCGGTGAACTCGATTCCGCGCCTGCGGAGAAGCCCGAGTGCCGAGCGGCAGTACCCACAGCCTGAGAGCGTGTAGATCGTGAGCGGAGCCTGAACCTTCGGCTGCTGCGCCGGAGCGCCGGCTCGACTCACCGAATACCCCGCAGGCGTGCCATGAACCCTGACGGCCCGCTCGGCGAGACCTGAGCTTCCGCCGCCGGCAGCGGCCGCAACCCGAGCGACTTCTCCAGCTTCGCTTTCGCCTGAGCACCCACGACCTTCGAAACCGGCTCTCCATTCGCGAAGTGAATAATCGTCGGGATGCTCGAGATGCCGTAGCGGGCGGCAAGCTCCGGCTCGTCATCGGTGTTCACTTTGACGACCTTCAATTCGCCCGCGCGTTCCTCTGCGATCTGCTCGAGAACAGGAGCGACCGCGCGACACGGGCCGCACCATGGTGCCCAGAAGTCGACCTCTACGGGTCCGGCGCTCGAGAGCACCTCTTCGTCGAACGTCCTTGTCGTCACGTCAGCTGCCATCGGAACTCCTTATCTTTGCCCTGGGACAGGATTAGATCTTTGCCCTGGGACAGGATCGACTCTGATGGGTCAGACCCCGGAGACCGGCTCCGGGATTCAACTCCACGAGACATCGACCGGGATCAGCAGTCCGGGAGAAGGTGAGGGCGGCGCGCCCGGAAACGGGTGACGGCCGCCCCGCCAGGTCGAGGCGTGGACGGCCGTCGTTGTCGAAGAGCCGGGTCAGCTGGCCCGCTGCTCCGCAATCTGCGTGACGCGATCGGACTGGAAGCGCAATGCCCGGAGGATCGTCGCCAGGGCCAGCACCACGGCGGTGAAGACGAGGGCGACACCGGCGAAGCGCAACGGTCCGACCCAGGCGCCGATGTCGGCGGCACCGGAGGGGTTGGTGTCGAGCCTGGCCGCCTCGATGAATCCGATCACGAAGGTGGCCATCAGCGTCATCAGCCCCATCATCATCGCGAGCGGGAACGCCTTTCCGGTCCAGGGTCGCCTCAGGATGAGCGCCTGCTCGCCCAGAGCTGCCTGCACCTTCGCTCCGCCGTCACGCAACTCGCCGAGGATCACGGCGAGGACGAACGTCACCGTCGAGAGCAGGAACCCGATCCCGAGGAAGAGCACGCCCGGGTTCCAGGCAGCGATCTGTGCGAATCGGAGCGGCGTGTCTGCGCCGGCCTGCACGATGCCGGCGACGATGCCGGCGGCGACCGTCATCAGACCCATGGCGAGCATCGGGCGCCACATCTTCTGCGCCATCCCCGGCATGTCGAAGCCCTCCTGCTCTCGGGGGATCGAAACCTGACCCCCGACCGTCGCTGTCGTGGGGCGGCTGTTCACTGCTGCTGTTGCTGCCATTGTGAGCTCCTCTCAGCTCTGGAGGAGGCGCGGGAGCGCCTCGCTCAGGACGTGGGCCCGGATGCGGATCCGGCGGATAATTGCGAGCAGGGAAACGACGACCGCGATGATCGCGATCGCGAGCACTCCCTGCAGCGCGGCGGGCAGCCACGCGGACGTGTCTGCGACGAAGCTTGCGTTGTCGCTCGCAGCGACGGCGAAGCCGAGTCCGACGCCGGCCATCCAGCCGAGCGTCACGGTTGCGAGGAGAGCGAACGCCACCTGCTGCAGGCGTGTTGCCTCTCTCATCATCGTGTCCATCGAACCTCCCTGTCTCGAAGTTGCCATGTCGCATCCTCTGACCCGGAAGTCGCCCGCGAGATTCGCGGCGATGCATCGGCGTGGCGTGCGATCAGCCCGACAGGCACCACCTGACGCGAACAGCCGCAGCCACACTCCGGGCCTCGACGGGCGCGCTGGTGCATACTCCGCCGATGGAGGAAGAGACCGATCGTGCGCTCGTCGCACGTGCCCAAGAGGGAGACGAACGAGCCTTCGAAGCGCTCGTGGGACGGCATGCCGGGCGCGTGCACCGGCTCGTCACCCGTCTCCTCGGCGGCCAAAACGCAGCCGAAGACGTCACGCAGGAGACCTTCGTCCGTGCCTGGCGTGCCCTCCCCTCCTTCCGCGGTGACGCAGAATTCTCGACCTGGGTGCACCGCATCGCCGTCAACGAGTCGAACCGGCTCCTGGCCCGCGAGGCCCGGCGTGAGATCGTCCTCTATGAGGACGTGATGGAAAAGGCGCCCGACCTGGCCGCGGATGTCCCGGAGCGGGCCGAATCGAGCGAGCGGAGGCACAGGCTCGAGCTCCTGCTAGCGGAGCTTCCCGCCCAGTACCGCGCCCCGGTCGTCCTGCGCGACGTCGAGGGTTATTCGAACGAGGAGGCGGCCGCGTTGCTCGAGCTCGATGTCCGGAACTTCAAGAGCCGCCTGCATCGCGGGCGAATGGTCCTCCGCAAGCAACTCGAAGACGACGAGATCATGGGACACAAGCCATGACAGGGGAGCACATGGTCGACCGGGCTCGCTACCGCGAATCCCTGGGACGGGTTCCCGGGTCGAACGAGCCAAGATGACACGACCTATTCGTATCCCGTTCCTCCGCGACCCTCATGAATGCGAGGAGGTTCGCGCCCGCATGACCGACTACCTCGACGAGGACCTCGACGACGCGCAGCAGCGTCGGGTACAGCGACACGTCCGCTTCTGCCCTCGCTGTCGACGGGCCCTCGGGAACCTCCGCATCACTATCGACCGTCTCTCCGGGCTCGGCTCCACGCCGACCGTAGAGTCAAACGACGAAGAGGCGATCACGGCGCGGATCACACAGGCCTGGCGCGGCCAGCGCGAGTAGTGGGCCGATTGCCCCGCCGAACGCGACTTTACCCGTCGCGAGCGGCGACCTTGACGGCCTCCGAGAGGGTCGGGTGCGGGTGAATCGTCGCGAGCAGCGGCTCGAGGGTGCAGCCACGGCCGCGTTCATGGCGATCATCGGCCCCGGCAGCACGTCCGCCCCGTGCCAGGCGAGGGTGTGGGCGCCGAGGATGACGCCAGGTTCAGCGACGCGCTCCTCACGAATCGTCGCACGCGGACACACCGGGGGTCTCACGCATTGACAACGACCGGCGGTCGGGTAGCAACGTTCGCTGTGATCCCCAACCTGGCTCCCCCTGCACGCGGCGCAGCTCGGGAAGCGAAGATCGGTCACGACGGAGAGGTGAGATGACGGCCATCCTGGGAATCGACGTAGGCGGCACGAACGTCAAGATCCGCGTCAGCGACGGCGACGAGATCCGCAAGATTCCATCGGGTCCGACCATGACGGCCCAGGAGATGGTCGCCAAGGTGCTCGACGAAAGCGCCGACTGGACATACGAGCGTATCTCGATCGGGTATCCGGGGCCGGTGCTCGGCGGCTGCCCCGTGCACGAACCCGCGAACCTCGGGCCCGGCTGGGTCGGGTTCGACTTCGAAGGTGCATTCAAGCGCCCCGTCAAGGTGGTGAACGACGCGACGATGCAGGCGCTCGGCAGCTACGAGGGCGGGAAGATGCTGTTTCTCGGGCTTGGCACAGGGCTTGGGTCGACCATGGTGGTGGACGGGGCGGTCGAGCCGATGGAGCTCGGCCACCTCCCCTACCGCAAGGGCACGTTTGAGGACTTCGTCGGTCGCCGCGGCCTCGAGCGGCGCGGCGCGAAGAAGTGGCGGAAGTCCGTAGTCGACGTGGTCGAGCGGTTGCACGCCGCGCTCGAGCCCGACTACGTTGTGTTGGGAGGCGGGAACGCGCGGAGGCTCGCAGAGATCCCCACGTACGCGCGACTGGGTGAAAACGACTGCGCGTTCGCCGGTGCGTTCCGCCTCTGGGAGTCTTCCTCGGGCACTCCCACAGGGCAAGAATCGGGTGTCGAGAGCGCGACCTCAGCCGAGACCGAAGTCTCCCATGATCAATGGCTGCGCGCGGAACGCGAGCACCTCGAACCCTGACACGCGACCGCTCTCCTTCGGTGACCCCGTCGCCCTGGGCCTAGGGCGACGCGATCCGCATACCTCACTGTCACTCGGCCCGAGCGGCTCAGACCGGCCTGGCACCCGGGCGGTGCCGGTCGAGTGCGGACGCTGCGGTGATGAGGCCGACGTGGCTGAATGCCTGCGGGAAGTTGCCGAGTAGCTCGCCGCTGCGCGGATCGATCTCCTCGGCCAGCAGCCCGAGATCGTTCGCGTGGCTCAGGACCCGCTCGAAGAGCTTCTCTGCGCGCCCGTGCTCGCCCGCAGATGCGAGGGCGCGGACGAGCCAGAAGGAGCAGATCACGAAGGTACCCTCGTCGCCGTCGAGCCCGTCGTCTGACCGATAGCGCAGTACGAGGCCGTCCTGCATCAATTCGTCCTCGATGGCCCGGATCGTCGAGATGACCCGGCCGTCGGTCGGTGGCAGGAAACCGACCAGGGGGATGAGAAGCGCCGCAGCGTCGAGGTCGTCGACATCGAACGCCTGCGTGAACGCTGCCTTTCGCTTGCTCCAGGCCCGAGTCAGGATGGCCTCCCGAATGCGGTCGCGCTCGTGCGCCCAAGCTGAGGCTCGCTCCTCGGCGCCGATCCTGGGGGCGAGGCGCACGGCCCGATCGAGTGCGACCCAGCAGTAGAGCTTGCCGGAGAGGTAGTGCTGGGGACCTGAGCGTGCCTCCCAGATGCCGGCTCCGGGCTCGGGCCAGCGTGTCGCCGCGGTGTCCGCCAGATCCGAGAGGAAGTGCGCCACTTGTGCGCTCGGGTCGGGCAGCCGGTCGGCGTAGCGGTAGTACGCGTCCAGGAACTCTCCGTAGATGTCGAGCTGAACCTGATCCCAGGCGCCGTTGCCGACCCGCACGGGGGCGCTGCCGCGGTGGCCACGCAGATGGGGTAGCTCTCGCTCCGTCAGGTCACGCTCGCCGGCGATGCCGTACATGATCTGCAGCGGTCTCGTCGCGTCGACGTGCCCCCCGGCCGCACCCGTCATCCAGGAGACGAACGCGTCGACCTCGTCAGAGCAGGTACCGATCCAGAGCGCGTCGAGCGTGAGGCTCGCGTCCCGGATCCAGCTGAACCGATAGTCCCAGTTGCGAGAACCACCGAGCGTCTCGGGCAGTGACGTCGTGGGCGCGGCGACGATCGCTCCCGTGGGACGGTAGGTAAGGCCCTTGAGTACCCGGGAGGAGAGCCGAATCAGCTCCCGATGAGGCCCTTCGTAGACGTCGTGCTCGGCCTCCCAGGAACGCCAGGCCGCGACGGTGTCCGCGATCACGGCGGCGACGTCGCGGGCGGCGGTCGGCCGCGGCTGTGGCATCTCTGCAGGTGCCCAACGCAGCGCGAAGCCGTGCGTCTCCCCTTCCGCCACCGAAAAGCCGGCCCGAAGGACGCCCTCGCCGACCTCGAGCGGAGTGTCCGTGGTCAGTGCAAAGCGATCTGGGCCTCCCAGGGTGACTGCCCCTTCTGCGGTCAGCTCGACGAGCGGTCGCCCGAGGCCGTACTCGGGCCGGAGTGCAAGCTCGAGATCGAGCTCGACCCGTCCGCCGATTCCTTCCGCCAACCGCACGATCTCGTGGGGCGCATCGAGTCCGAGAGCATGACCACGCTGCCCGGGGTCGAACGCGAGTGCGTCTGTGACCCGGACGGCTCCGTCAGCTGCGACGAAGGTCGTCTCGATCACGAGTGTCCCCGGGACGTAGCGTCGCGTCGCCGTGGAGGAGCCTTCGGGCCTGATCGACCAGTGGCCCGCGCCGGGATCGAGCACTCTCGCGAAGACCGAGCGGCTGTCGTACCGTGGCAGGCAGAGCCAATCGATCGACCCGTCCAGCCCGACGAGTGCCGCGGAGTTGCAGTCGGCAAGCATCCCGTACGCCGCGATCGGGAGCTCACGGCGCGGGACATCCTGGCGGGTGGTCAGTGCATGTTCCACAGCGAGAGTCTGATGCCACCATAGGCGTTGGAGGTGCGACGGGTCATTCTCCGCCGCGCCGGGTACCCGCGGCGCCCCGCGACCGAGCTGGCGCGCACCCGCGAAGTCGACCTGCACAGGACGCTTGCCCGACGCGGTCGGGTGCCGTCCGGCAGAGGTAGGGTGTCAGCCGTCGCGGGCTGCCACCTTCACGGCCTCCGACAAGGTCGGATGGGGGTGGATCGTTGCCAATAGCGGGGCAAGCGTGCCGCCGGGCGTGTTCATCGCTATCGCGGGGCCTGGCAGCAAGTCCGCCCCGTGCCGGGCCAGGATGTGCGCGCCGAGGATGACGCCGGTGGGCGCGTCGAGCACGAACTTGACGCGGCCACGCCGGTCGCCGAGCGCGCGTGACTTGCCGCCCTTGCCGACGTCGTAGCGCCGAACCTCGACCTCGTGGCCGGCGGCAAGCGCTTCTTCCTCGGAGAGCCCGACGCCGGCGAGCTCGGGATCGGTGAAGATCGCCCGCGGGATCGTCCGGTAGTCCGGGCGTTGTCCGGCCCCATCGAGCAGGTTGGCGACCGCGATCGGCGCCTCGTACGTCGCCACGTGCGTGAACATCCACCCGCCGATGGCGTCGCCGATCGCGTAGACGTTGGGGAGGGTCGTCTGGAGGTGCCCGTCGACGACGACACCTTTCGAGCCGTGCTCGATGCCGATCTGGTCGAGCCCGAGGCCATCGACGTCGGGGGTTCGCCCGAGCCCGACAAGCAAGCGGTCTCCCGTCACCCGGCTGCCATCCGCGAGCAACACGGAGGGGCGCCCTTCGTCGAGCTCGACCCCTGCGAGCGGAACGCCCATCTGGATTCGGACTCCTTCCTCCCGGAGGTAGCGGGCGAGCAACTCGGTCAGCTCCGGGTCTTCTCCCCGCGCGAGGCGATCGCCACGGATCACGACCGTCACGTCGGCGCCGAGCCGCCTGTAGGCCTGGGCGAACTCGAGCGAGATCGCACCTGCGCCGAGCGCCACGAGATGCCCGGGCAGCTCGGTCGCGCGCAGGAGGTCGTCGCTCGTCGCGAACGGAACGGCGTCCAGACCGGGGATCGCTGGGAGGGTCGGCCGCGCGCCGGTGGCGATCAGCGCGTGGTCGAACTCGAACCTCTCACCCTCGCATTCGATCGAGTGCTCCGAGACGAACCTGGCCCGGCCACGAACGAGCGCCACACCCTCGTCGCGTTCGATCCCGTGCTCGTAGAACGCGATGCCCTCGTCGATGATCCGTCTGACCCGGGCCATCACGGCGGGGAAGTTCACGTCGACCGTGCCGACTTCGATCCCGAACTCGGAGGCTTGCCGTGCGTCGTGCGCTATCTCGGCGGCCCTGACCAGGGCCTTCGTCGGGATGCACCCGCGAGTCAGTCAGGTGCCGCCGACCGGTCCACTCTCGAACAAAACGACACGCTTGCCGCGACGACGAGCGGCGCGAACCCCGGCCCAGCCGCCCATGCCGGCGCCGATCACCGCAACGTCGTAGAGGCCTCCACGAGGGTTGCGTCGGAGCAGGCGCATCCACGTTCGGGTGGACTCTTCGCCGTCGGCAGCGTCCTTGTGCTCAGTCATGCGTTGTCATGCCCCGGTAGGCCCAGTCTCCACGCCTGGTCGGATGCTGCGGCGCGACCCAACGATTCTGGAGATGCACGACGCCGAGCCATCGCTACTGAATCGGGACATCAAGCCGTCGCATCTGACTGAAACGCGGCTCGGAGGGGAACCATGTCTCTCGAGCGCGAATCCCCGACACCGGCACCGGGGTCATAACACGGGAATGGATGACAGGAGCGATGGAATCTGGATCGAGGCACCCGACGCGGTGAGCGCCGCACTTCTCATGCGAGAGAGTGTCGGACGAGTCCCTGCCCGCCTCGTCCAATGCGCCGGGAGCCGCTGGAGGGTCGTGGTACTCACCACCACCCTGCGTCGACCCGGGATCTCGGAGGTCATCTCGCTCGTCCGCTGCTGGCTCTCGCTGACTGACCTGCACGCGGCCGAGGTTCACCAGGGCCTCCGCGCCTTCACCGTGCATCGCGGGCCAGTTTCGCGTGACCCGTGTCGTCACCGCAGTCCCCACATCACGTTCTCCCACTGACATCATGACCCGGAGGTTCCGATGCCCAGCACGCCATTGAGCGAAACCACGAGACCCGCCTGCGAGAACCCGTCATGAGTGCGCGCGAGGTCGATGTGGTCGTGATCGGAGGTGGCCCGGCAGGAGAGGTGTGCGCCGGGCGCCTCGGACAGGAAGGCCTCGACGTCGTGCTCGTCGAGCGGGAGCTCGTCGGCGGTGAATGCTCCTACTGGGGCTGCATGCCCTCGAAGGCGCTCCTTCGCCCCTCGGAGGTCCTCGCCGAGGCGCTGCGCGTCCCCGGCGCACGAGAGGCCGTGCGGGGCGAGCTCGACTCCGAGGCCGCACTCAGGCGACGAGACGAGGTCATCCATGATCTCGACGACACGTCACAGATTCCCTGGCTCGAGGCACGAAACGTCGAGCTCGTCCGCGGCACCGCCACGATCGACGGCCCGCATCGGGTGCGAGTCAACGGCGACACTCTGACTGCACGTCGAGCTGTCGTGATCGCGACCGGGACAACAGCGGCTGTGCCGTCGATCCCCGGCCTGAACGAGGTCGCTCCCTGGACGAACCGCGAAGCAACCACAGCCCAGCGTGTTCCTGCGACCCTGATCGTCCTCGGAGGAGGCGTGATCGGGGTCGAGCTCGCGCAGGCGTGGACGTCCCTCGGCGCCCACGTGACGCTGCTCGAGGCACTTCCACGGGTGCTTGCCCGTGAGGAGCCGTTCGCCAGCGAGCTCGTCGAGAAAGCACTCCGCGACCGCGGCGTCGATCTGCGCGTCGGCGCTCGCGTCGCGATGGCCCACAAGGCACACAGCCGCGTCTGGGTCACGCTGTCCGACGGGGAAGAGCTCGCCGCGGAGGAGCTGCTCGTGGCGGCCGGCAGGCGGCCCCAGACGGGAACCCTCGGGCTCGAGACGGTCGGGCTCGAACCCGGTGTGCCCATCACCGTCGGCGACGACATGCGTGTCCCCGGCAGCGACTGGCTGTACGCGGTCGGGGACGTCAACGGGCGGGCACTGCTCACCCACATCGGCAAGTATCAGGCGCGGATCGCGGCCGAGCAGATCCTCGGCCGAGACGCACGGGCCCAGCCACTCGCAGATGGAGCCCTCGTGCCACGCGTCGTCTTCACCGACCCTCAGGTCGCCGCCGTCGGACACACGACCGAAAGCGCCCTCGAGAGCGGGCTGCGGATCCGCACCGTCGACCACGGGACCTCGGCGACAGCCGGAGCCAGCTTCCACGGCCGCAACACGCCGGGGATCTCGCGGATCATCGTCGATGAGGACCGCGACGTTCTCGTCGGCGCGACATTCACCGGGACGGACGTTGCCGAGTGGCTTCACGCGGCGACGATCGCGATCGCCGGCGAGGTGCCCGTCGAGCAGCTCTGGCACGCCGTCCCTTCGTTCCCGACCCGCAGCGAGGTCTGGCTCCGTCTCCTCGAGAAGCTCGAGGATGACCGGCGAACGGTCGCCGGCATGCCTGCCACATCGAAGCGAGCGAATGTCCGAGGGGTGGGCGACAGCGATGACCGAACACAAGGTTGAGATCCTCACATTCGAGGGCTGCCCCAATCGCGCCAGGGCAATCGCGTTCGTCGACCGCGTCGTCGCAGAGAGCAGAATCTCTGCCACGGTCGAGGTTGTCGACGTCGCCAACCCGGCGCAAGCCGTAGCACTCCGCTTCCTGGGTTCACCGACGATTCGCGTCGGCGGCGTGGACATAGAGCCGGGAGCGGGCGAGCGCGACGACTTCGCGCTCGCCTGCCGTGTCTACCGGACCGAGGCCGGGCTGCAAGGCCTGCCCGATCCGGGCTTGCTCGAGCTGGCGCTTGCGGCCGAGCTCCCAGCGTGACCCCGAAGCGCAAGAGTCGTTCGGGCGAGAGAACAAACCTTGCGAGCGATCCGACGGATGCGGTGGCCGAGGAGTCGCGACTGGCGGAAGACGGTTCGCGGGAGCACAACTGGAAACGTTGGGGGCCGTACCTGTCGGAGCGGCAGTGGGGGACGGTGCGTGAGGACTACTCGCCTGGGGGCCACCGCGTGGGAGTCGTTTCCGCACGACCACGCCCGTAGCCGGGCATACCGCTGGGGCGAGGACGGACTGCTCGGGATCTGTGATCGCCAGTGCCGCATCGCGCTCTCCGTCGCGCTCTGGAACGAGCGCGATCCGATTCTGAAGGAGCGCCTCTTCGGGCTCGCCGGCCCCGAGGGCAATGACCGTACGCCGCAGCTGTGCCTACACGTACCGGGGTCTCGCTTCCGACACGACCCCGACTGGTGGCACGCATTCGCTGCCAGTGCTGAGCGACGTACTCGCATGGCACCACGCCGACACCCGCTACGGCATCCGCGTCGACGACGACGGACTCCTCCGCGCCAGCGAGCCGGGCACCCAGCTGACCTGGATGGACGCCAAGGTCGGCGACTGGGTCGTCACCCCCCGCCAGGGTAACCCGCTGATCGTCGGTGAACGGGCGGAGCGCATTCTGTCCGTCGTCGAGCAGAGGCTGCTCACCCCTGTGGGCCTCCGCACGCTCGACCCTGCCGACCCCCGTTACCGCGGCCGTTGCGAAGGAGGGGTCGTCGAGCGGGACGGCGCCTACCATCAGGGCACGGTATGGCCGTGGCTGCTCGGGCCCTATGGCGAGCTCGCGACGGCCGGCATCGGCAGTCTCTCGGAGATCCACGACGGGGATCCACCCCACGCCCCGCGGGGGTGCATCGCTCAGGCGTGGAGCGTGGCGGAGCTCATCCGCGCCCGCGCTGCGGTTCAGTCCGCACCCGGCGCGCCATGATGACCGCGGGCCTCGAGGAGAAGGCGCCCGCTCAGAGCAGAATCGCCACTGCCGTCTCCACCGGGCAGCCTGAGGCCAGCAGCGAGACGGCGAGGTGAAGATCGACACCGCGTGCGTCTGCGAGACTGGTGGCCGCGGCGTCCGGGTAGCCGGCCCGGCGCAGGGTGCAGAAGCGCCAGGTTCGCACCTCTTCCGTCTCGTCTCGCGTTGAGATCGTGGTCATCGTCGTCATCGTGCTCACCTCCTGGTCCGGGTACTCGTCAGACCCCGGCCGCTGTCCGGAGATTCAGAGCCTGGCCGACATGCTCGGAATTTCACACGTGGTGCCAGTCGCCGACTCCGTCCTGCGGACGGCACGATGCCGCCCGCAGGACGAATGGGCCGGGTCAGCTAGCGCGACACGGCACCGACAAGCCGACGCAGCAACCCAGACTCGTGGGCGTCGTCGCCGTCGCCGGCACGATCCTGAACGATCTTGACACCGCGGGCGAACGCCACCCGGCCCTTGATCTGCTTGGCGGCCGGCTTCGGGTTCGGGTAGTACCACGCGCCATTCTCCTTGCGGCTGTCGTTCACCTCGATCGTGTAGTAGCTCGCGGTTCCCTTCCACGGGCATCCCGTGTGCTTGTCGCTCTCGACAAGAAACTCGGGTCGCACCGACTCGATCGGGAAGTAGTGGTTCCCCTCCACGACGATCGTG
>Ga0163144_10022612_pt1 | contig 12450 bp, 10 predicted proteins | sample OliLak19BULKMAT1_FD_123175 | JGI IMG/M metagenome (GOLD analysis project Ga0163144, IMG submission 123175) | Freshwater microbial mat bacterial communities from Lake Vanda, McMurdo Dry Valleys, Antarctica - Oligotrophic Lake LV.19.BULKMAT1 | ecosystem: Environmental > Aquatic > Freshwater >... | reverse complement strand
CGCTGGCCCACGGCTCCCACGCGGTGAGCGTGGCGACGATCGCGGGTCCGAACGCCTCGTTCAATTGCGCCGCGGTGGCAGGTCGGTCCTTCCAGCGCGCGACGGGCCCCGCGGGATCTGCGGCTTGGGCTCGTGTGACCGATGGAAGAGCGATCATCAGGGCGAGGGTGACGAGGTGTCTGTAGAACATGGCAGGCTGAGTAGGTAGACCCGAGACGGACGACGACGTATCCGTAGACTGCCCTGAAATATTCATGAACTTCGTGTCAAAGCGAGGCAGGGCGTTGAGGACCGATCGACGATCACTGCTGCGCACACGCGGAAGCGCGGCGGTCGACCCCGCTGGGAACCGGCTCAGCGCTCGCGGATCTGCACGTCGTCCCCGTGACGGCTCGGCGACGCGCCGGTTTTCGGCAGGGACTCGCTGAGCACGGCGCCTGCTGCGTCGATGCCGCGCTCGAGGCCCCTAAAGAGGGAGCCCCTCTCCATCGAGCCGCCGCGGAACCCGGACAAAACGGCCTCATCCACGTCCACCCAGGCGCTCTCACCGCTGCGCGCGCCGCCGCGTTGGTGGACGGCTGCGTGCGCCGCCTCGTCGGCCAACACGACGACACGCTGTTCGAAGAGGCTGACGAAGAGCAACACCGCGTTGCGCGAGCCGTCGGCCGCGACGTCGAGGCGTTGCAGCTCCTGCAGGGCCTGCTCCTCCGCCACTTCACTCGCGCGTCGCTCGCGGACGAACGAGCGCCTGAAGTCGGCGAGGCTGAGCGCGAGCACGAAGCCGAGCGCGCCGAGCACGAGCTGCGCTCCGAAGTGCAATAGCGGATCGCCGTAGGGTAGGGCGCCTGCGAGAAGGAGCGTGCCGAGCGCCCAGGTCGCCGCTGCGGCGCGCCAGCACGCGTCGGGGTGGTCGTCCGAGGCCTCGACGACGACCACGACGAGCTCGCCGTCGGTGCGGGTCTCTACGGCCGCGACACGCTCGCGCAGCGCCGCGCGCTCGCCTTCCGTCAACACGTCGACCGCGCGATAGCGCCGCGCGCGCAGGAGGCCGCGTCCGAGGACGAATCCGAGTGACACGCCGAAGATCCACGGCCCGAAACGAGTGACCCACGCGAGCCACGAGTGCTCCAGCGCGTGGCCGACGGCCTGCCAATCCGTGGTCGATTCGGCCGCGCCGCCGACGATCGCGACGAACACAAGACTCGAGGTCGAGATCACCATCCGCCCGATGCTCCTCCTCCGGAGAAACCGCCTCCGCCACCGAAGCCGCCGAAACCACCCGAAGAGCCGCCTCCGCCGCCGCCGAAGCGACCCGGTCCGCCGATGATGATCGGGCCGAAGCCGCCGCGACCGCCGGTCCAATGCGCCGCGCCGCGCCGCCGATTGTGCAGCACGATCAGGGAGAACAGGACCACAACGATCACGGTCACGAGGCCGCCTGAATCGTCCGACTGCTCCGCTTGCTCGAGCGGCCCATAGTCCCCGCCGGCGGCGGCGTGTAACGCGCGCACTGCTGCGTCGACGCCCTCATCGAAGCGCCCGGTACGAAAGGCGGGCGCGAGGATGCCGCGCAGGATGCGGCCGGAGATCGCATCCGTGATGTTGCCTTCCAGTCCGCGGCCGACCTCGATGCGCAACTTCCGATCCGCGACGGCGATGACCAGCAGCGCGCCGTTGTGTGAGTCGGCCTGCCCGAGGCCCCATTCGCGGGCGACACGCAAGGAGAACTCTTCGATCGCGCCATTGCCGAGCGTGGGGACAGTGAGCACAGCGATCTCGTGTCCGCTGCCTTTGCGGAAGGACTCCATCAGGGCCTCGAGCTCGCGCTTCTTGGCTTCCGAAAGGATCCCGCCGAGGTCGGTCACGAAGCCTGCGGTGGGCGGGACCTCCTGCGCGAAGCTCGGCCCTGGGCTCGGAACGTTCGAGCTCGCCGCCCACGAGCTCGACGCTCCAGAGCTCGCCGCCCCGGAGGGCGCCGCGAGGAGGCACATCCCGAGCGCCGCCGTCGCGAGAGTCATCATTCGAGCGCTGTATCGCACGTCACGTATCGGTCGCGACTTCAGCGCCCCTGGCCGAAGTCGATCTTCGGCGCCTCTTGGTTTTCCTTGCCGAACTCGAGCTGCGGCTTCGCCTCGAAGCCGAACCATCCGGCGAGCAGGTTCTTCGGGAAGCTGCGCACCCCGGTGTTGAACTTCTGCAGCGCATCGACGTAATCGCGACGCGCGACACCGATGCGGTTCTCGTTGCCCTCGAGCTGGCTCTGCAGGTCGCGGAAGGCCTCGGTTGCCTTCAAATCGGGGTAACGCTCTGCGACAACGAGCAAGCGTCCGAGTCCCTGGCCGAGGGCGTCCTGCGCCTGGATGAACTCATCGAGCTGGGCTTGGCTCTCCGGTCCGCCCTTGGGCAACGAGAGTTTGCCGACCGAGGCGCGCAGCTCGGTGACCTCTCTGAGCGTCGACTTCTCGAAGTCGGCCGCGCCCTTGACCGTCTCGACGAGCTGCGGCACTAGGTCTGCGCGGCGCTTGTACTGGTTCTCGACCTCGCCCCACTTGGCGGCGACACCCTCGTCGGACGCGACGAGGCCGTTGTAGCTGAAGACGCCGACCCCGCCGAGGACGAGGGCGATGACGAGGAGGATGACGAGGGACTTGGACATAGCGGCAACTTGGGGACTCGGAAGGGGAGAATTTTATCTGCGTCGTCCATCGTCAGCGCCGCAAATCACGCGCGCCGTGCGGCTCAACCGCGCAGGGCGGGTTTGCCGCGCTGCCCCGACCCACGGCCGCTCTTGTACCACCGAACCGCCCCGTCATTCAGCGTCATTTTTCGAGCTGCGAGCTCGCGAGTCTACCGCCGCGTCGCTTCCGCCAAGCTGCGCGGCCCGGCAGACGTCACGGGGTGCCCTGGGTCCGGCCAGCGTTGCGGGACTCGTCGCAGCTCGCTGATGTCGTAGCCGAGGCCGGCGAGGCGCTCGACGAGACGCGCGTAGCGGGCCGGGTCGACCTCCGGTTCACGCGTCATGATCCACGCATAGTCGCGCTTCGTGCGACCGACGATGGTCTCGGAGTACGCGTCGTCGACGTAGGCGATCAGATACTCTGCGGAGAACAGCCAATAAAATCGCATTCTCCATTCGGCGTTGCTCTCCTCATCGACGACCTTGCCGGTGGGCTTCATCACTTCGACGTCCGCGTCGAAGCCTCCATCCCGGAACGCGTAGGTGGTCAGGATCCGGCGCTTCGGATCGAGCGCGTAGGACTCCACTGCGTTGTAGGCGTTCTTCTCGGACGAGGTCGGAACATGGCCTTGGACGTACCAATCGCCCATGAATCGCTCGAGGTCGACGGCCGGTTCCGTCGGCAGGGGTGGGTGGGAGGCGCAGCTCGCGAACATCGTGGTCAGAGAGAGCAACGAGGCGTTGAAGAGATTCCAGGACATGGCAGGAAGATCGCGCCGCGGGCGCAGGGCGATGCGCGCGAGTCCGAGGATCACAGTGGACGCGGCTATCCTGGCGCGCTGGTGAGCGCGCCGTGAAGCGCCGCTCAGTAGACTTCCACTTCCGGATGCCGACCCCCATCTCCGGGTTCGAGCTCCGGGAAGAACTCCATGGAACACCGACTCCGCGTCGAGATCCTCCAGCAACCGGATGAGACCACCTGCGGACCGACCTGTCTGCACGCGGTCTATCGCTACTTCGGGGACGAACAATCGCTCGGCGAGGTCGTGGCGCGAACGGAGCGGCTCGCGGAAGGTGGCACGCTCGCCGTCATGCTCGGCTGCGACGCCCTGCGGCGTGGGTACAGGGCGCTGATCCACACGTTCAACCTGCACGTCTTCGACCCGACCTGGTTCACGGCACCCGGGGTCGACCTCGTCGAACGCCTCCGCCAGCAGCGCGCGGCGAAACAGCACGATCCCAAGCTCGTCGCCGCCACCGACGCGTACCTCGAGTACCTCGCGCTCGGCGGGCGGATCCTCTGGCAGGACTTGACGGGCGAGCTCCTGCGCAAGTTCCTGCGGCGCGGCGTGCCGATCCTGACGGGGCTGAGCTCGACCTACCTCTACCAGGAGGCGCGCGAGAGGCCGCCGACCGACGAAGCCGACGACATCCACGGCGCGCCTGCAGGGCATTTCGTGGTCCTCTCCGGCTACGACAAAGAGTCGCGCACGATCCAGATCGCGGATCCGCTGGCTGAAACACCGCTCGCGCAGAACCACCACTATTCCGTCTCCACCGAGCGAGTCGTTTGCTCGATCTTGCTCGGGATCCTCACGTACGATGCCAACTTCCTGATCGTCGAGCCCCGAGCCAAGGACCTCTCCGCGTGAATCAACACCTCGTGGTCGTGAGCGACCCCAAGGACTGGAAGCTCGATCTCCCCGGGGTCGAGGTCGTCGCCGCCGATGCCTACCTGACCGACGCGACGTACGCCGAACGATCGCGCACCCGCGTGCTCAATCTGTGTCGCTCGCTGCGTTATCAACGCACGGGTTACTACGTGTCGCTCCTCGCCGAAGCGCGCGGTCATCGCCCCCTGCCGACGGTCGGCACGGCGCAGGAGCTGAAGTCCCAGGCCTTGATTCGGGCCGCTTCGGACGAGCTCGACGAGCTGATCCAGAAGGCCCTCGAGCCGCTGACTGGCAACAAGTTCGAGCTTTGCGTGTACTTCGGCAAGGGCGGCGCCAAGCGTTACGACGCGCTGGCGAGCGCGCTTTTCAAGACGTTCCAAGCGCCTCTCCTGCGCGCCTATTTCAAGCGCCGCCGTAACGGTCAGTGGACGATGCACAACGTCGACGCCCTCGACCTGCAGGAGCTGCCCGAGTGGCACCACGAGACCCTGGTCGACGCGGTGATCGACCACCTCTCCGGCAAGACCCCGAAGCCGCGCCGCAAACCCGAGGCGCGTTACGACCTCGCGATTCTGCGCGACCCGGGGGATAAAGAGCCCGCTTCGGACGACAAGGCGATCAAGCGCTTCGTGAAAGCCGGTGAAGCGGTGGGCTTCTCCGTCGAGCTCATCGACCGCGAGGCTTACAGTCGAATCGCCGAGTTCGACGCGCTCTTCATCCGCGACACGACGGCGGTCAACCACTACACCTACCGCTTTGCCGAGCGCGCGAAGTCCGAGGGGCTCGTCGTGCTCGACGATCCAAGCGCGATCTTGAAGTGCATGAACAAGGTCTATCTGTGTGAGCTGATGGCGAAACACAAGATCCCGACCCCGCGCACGATGATCGTTACCCGCGCACGCGCTTCGGAGGTCGAGGCGACCCTCGGCTTGCCGTGTGTGTTGAAACAACCCGACAGCGCGTTCTCGGTGGGTGTGACGAAGGTCGAGACCCGGGAAGAGCTGCGTCAGGGCCTCGATCAATTGTTCGCCAAGTCGTCGCTCGTGATCGCACAGGAATTCAAACCGACTGAGTACGACTGGCGCATCGGTGTCCTCGATGGGCAACCGCTCTACGCCTGCCGCTATTTCATGGCGAAACGCCACTGGCAGATCATCAAGCACGACAAGGCCAGCGGCGCGAAAGCGCACGGGCGCGCGGACACGATCCCGGTGGACCAAGCGCCGCGCGCGGTCGTCGACCTCGCGGTGCGCGCCGCGTCCCTGTACGGGGACGGGCTCTTCGGCGTCGACCTCAAGCAGGTCGGCAAAGACGTCGTCGTGATCGAGGTCAACGACAACCCCACCATCGACGCGGGTGTCGAAGACGACGACCTCGGCGACGAGCTCTACCTGCGGATCATGCGCTTCTTCATGGGGCGCGTCGAACAGAAGAAGCGCGCGCGGAGGTACCTGTGAGCGACACACGAACCGAGCCCCGCACCCTGGGCCTCTTCGAGGCCTATGGCATCGAGCTCGAATACATGTTGGTCGACCGGCGCACATTCGCAGTGCGCCCCGTCGCCGACAAGCTCCTCGCGCACTTCACCGGCGGCGAGCCGACGGACTATGACGGCGGCCCGGTCGGATGGTCGAACGAGCTCGCGCTGCACGTCCTCGAGCTGAAGACCAACGGGCCGACACCGAGGCTCGCGGGTTGGGCGCAGCGCTTCCAGGCCGACATCGAGCGCATCGACGAGGCGCTCGGTGACCTCGATGCGCGCCTATTGCCCGGCGCGACGCACCCGACGATGGACCCGCGCACCGAGACGGTGCTCTGGCCGCACGACTACAACGAGGTCTATGCGACCTATCACCGGATCTTCGACTGCTTTCGGCACGGCTGGGCGAACCTGCAGAGCTGCCATGTGAACTTGCCGTTCGCTGGGGACGATCAGTTCGAGCGCTTGCACGCGGCGATTCGCTTGCTGTTGCCATTGATGCCTGCGCTCGCGGCGAGCTCGCCCGTGATCGATGGCAAGCTGACCGGCATCCTCGACAATCGGTTGCACGTGTACTGCACCCACCAAGCGCGTATCCCCGAGGCGATGGGGCTCGTCGTGCCCGAGGTCTTGCGCTCGCGCGCCGAGTACGAGGCGCGCATCTTCGAGCCCTTACGCGTTGCGGCCACGCGGCTCGACTCTGACGGCGTCCTCCAGCACGAGTTCTTGAACGCCCGCGGCGCGATCGCGCGTTTTCAGCGCGGCGCAGTCGAGATCCGCGTGCTCGATGTCCAAGAGACGCCGCGGGCGGACCTCGCGATCGCGCTCGCTGTGACGACCGTCGTCCGCGCGCTGACCGAAGGCCGCTGGGTGCCCGTCGCGCGTTTGCATGAGGTCTCGACCGAGTCCCTCGCGGATGTGTTGCACGGGGTCTACAAAGAGGGCCCGCGGGCGCGCATCGAGCACTCTGCGTTGCTCGCGGCGCTTGGGCGCAAACGTGCCGCGGATGCGGGCGAGATCTGGCGCGAGCTCGTCGCCGAGCTCCGCGGCTGCTACCCGGACCAGGCGGAAGACTGGGCCGAGCTCGGGCCCGTGGTCGACGAGCTCCTCGAGCGCGGAACGCTCGCGCAGCGCCTCGTCGCGGCGCTCGGCGCAGGGCCCGATCAGCGCAAGGTGCGCGCGGTGTGGCTGCGCCTCGCGGACTGCCTCGCCCACGGAGAGCTGTTCTGAGCGCGATAGAGCCGCTCGCGCTCGTGCTGTCGTGCGAGCACGGGGGGCGCAGGGTTCCGCGCGAGTTCAAGCGGAGTTTTGTGCCGCCGGAGTCAGTGCTCGGATCACACCGCGGCCATGACGCCGGGACCAGCGAGCTCGGGCGGCACCTCGCTAAAGGGCTCGGGGCGCCGCTCGTCCATCACGATGTGACGCGCCTCCTCGTGGACGCGAATCGCAGCCGAGAGAACCCCGAGCGCTGGTCCAAGTGGTCACTGGCGCTGACTCCGGAGGAGCGCGCCCGCGCCGAGCGCGAACACTGGGCGCCGCACCGCGACGCGGTTGAAGTGGCCGTCGCAGAGCGCGCGCGCGGCGGGCGGGTGCTGCACGTCTCCGTGCACAGCTTCACGCCGCGCCGCAACGGCGTCGTGCGCGAGGTCGACATAGGCTTCCTGTATGACCCGAGTCGCATGTTGGAGCGCACAGTCGTCGCGCGGTGGCTGCGCGCGCTCGAGGAGCACGAGCCGCGCTTACGGCTGCGCCGCAATCGACCCTACAAGGGCACGGATGACGGGCTCACCACGGCGTTGCGGCAGCGCTTCGCCGACGCTCGGTATGCCGGCATCGAGCTCGAGGTCTCGCAGCGCTTTCCGCGCGCGATGACGCCAGCCGGGCAGCGACGTTGGCGTCGACTGCAGGACTCTCTCGAGGAGAGTCTGGCTGCAGCGCTGCGATCGTTCGATGGCCTTCGACATTGAGGGCCGCGGTGAAGTGCGACCGCGCGCGACCTCAGTTGGGGAGCTCCTTGGGCAGCGGGGCTGCCCGCATCCTGATCGCGTCGGGCGAGTTCACCGTTGCGACTCGTTGTCACTAGTCGGCCACACGCCGCTGGCAGGGAGGGCTGGCGCGCTGACGCGCACCCGCGTGGTACCTTCTAGGGCTACCGTGATGCGCACCAAGACTCGCAGTCCGCGACCCGCGAATGACCTCTGCGCGCCCTCCGCGTGCCCGAATCGGGACTTGTTGGGCCCTGTCGCGACGACGCAGAACTTTCTCACCCACGATCGCCGAGGAGTGAACTGATGAAGGTCTCCGTCGTCATCCCGACCTGGAACGGCGAGCACGAGGTAGGGGAGTGTCTCGACGGTGTCTTCTCGCAGGAGGTCGACTTCGAGTTCGACGTCCTCGTGATCGACTCCTCGTCACGCGATCGGACACGCGAGGTCGTCGAGCGGTATCCCGCGCGCCTCGTGACGATCCGCCAATCCGAATTCGATCACGGCGACACGCGCAACCTCGGCGCGCAGCTCACGGACGGCGAGCTCATCGTCTTCCTCGTGCAGGACGCCTATCCCGAACGTAAAAACTGGCTGCAGACCCTCGTGAACAACTTCACGGACCCCGACGTCGCGGGGGTGCACTGTCGCATCGTGCCGCGACCGAACGCCGGGCCGCTCGTGCAGAAGGGTGTGCAGAGCGATCTGTGCTTCGCCACGACGCGCATCGAGCAGCGCATCACTGACCAAGCCGCGTACGCGGCCCAGTCCCCGCTCGAACGCCGGATCTTCGTCAACTACAACGACGTTGCGTCGGCGATGCGCCGCCGGGCCTGGGAGCAGCTGCCTTACGCGCGCATTCAATTCGGTGAAGACCTCCTGTGGGGTAAAGGCGCGCTCGAGGCAGGCTTCAAAGTCGTGTTCGACCCCGACGCGGCGGTCGTGCATTCCCACGAGTACGACCCCGAGACGCTGCGCAAACGTACTCGCATCGATGCCTGGCTGAATCGCGCCTACTTCGATCGTGAGTGCATGGCGAACCAACGCGACGTCTTCATCATGACCCAGCGTGTCGCGCGCGCGGACGATGAGTTCATTCGCGGGCTAGGCCTCCCCTCGGCGCAGCGGAAGAAGCTCGCGCGTCAGAGCCGGTGGTACCACTTCCTCGAGTTCCAGGGGTTTCTCCAAGGCAGTAGCACCCCAGATCGACTCGTGACACCGGCTGCGGTACCGAAGGACAAGCTGCGCGTGCTCTTCGTGGTCCACGGCTTCCCACCCGAGAGTTACGCGGGCACCGAGGTCCTGACCCTCTCGCTCGCGCGCGGCATCGCGAGTCGCGGCCATGATGTCACCGTTCTCTATCGTTCCGGCGATCCAGCGGCGGAGAACTACTCTCTGCATGACTCGAGCTACGACGGTCTGCGCACGATCCGGCTCGTCAACCACCTTCAGTTCCGAAACATCGAGCACACCTTTCGAGACGAGGTGGTCGAGGCGCGGTTTCGCGAGGTGCTCGACAAGTTGCAGCCGGATGTCGTGCACTTCGAGCACATGATCCACCTTTCGGCGACGCTGCCCAGGATCTGTCGTGAACGCGGGATCGCGAGCGTCGCGACCCTCAACGACTTCTGGTGGCGCTGCCCCAAGGTGCAGCTCATTCGGCCGAATCGCAAGGTCTGCACGGGCAAGCAGCCGGCGTTGGGTTGTCACGCCTGCGTCGCGGAGAAACCCGGCCTCGTGCCGCTGGTGCGCGGGCTGTCGCGGCCCCTGCGCGGCGCGCTGCGACGCCTGGGTACGACCTACAACCGCTACGCCGCGAAACACCCGGCACGACACAAGAAACACCTCTCCGATGCGGCGTGCCTCGCGCGACGGCCGCAGTTCATGTTGGACGAGCTCGCGCAGGCCGAGTTCGTCTTCGCGCCCTCGCCGTTCATGAAGTCGAAGATGGTCGAGGCGGGCTTTCCGAAAGAGCGCTTGATCGTCTCTGACTACGGCATGGAGACGGCGTGGCTCCAGGGTTACCGCCGCTCCGATGCAGGTGGCAAGTTGCGCTTCGGATTCGTCGGGTCGCTCGTCTGGTACAAGGGCGTCGAGACCCTCGCGAAGGCCTTCCAACGCCTCGCCGATCCGCGCGCCGAGCTGCACATCTACGGCGACGACGAGCGCCAGCCGGAGTTCCGCGCGATCCGGGCGTCTGCATCGGCGTCGGTGACACGCGCGGGCATGACGTTCCACGGGCGCTACGATCCTAAGCGACTGCCGGAGGTCCTCGGCGCGATCGACGTGCTGATCGTGCCGTCGATCTGGTTCGAGAACTCGCCGCTCGCGATCCACGAGGCGTTCCAGGCCGGCATCCCGGTGCTCGTCTCTGACCTCGGTGGCATGCGCGACCTCGTCACCGACGGCGCTGGCGGCTTGCGCTTCCAGCCCGGGGATGACGTCGACCTCGCGCGTGTGATGCAGCGTTTTCTGAGTGAGCCGGGGCTCGCTGCCGAGCTCGTAGCTGCGGCGCCGGCCGTCAAGACGGTCGACGAGAACGCTGCCGAGATGGAGGTCAAGTACCGCCAGGCTATGGGCCTGCACGCGGCGCGCACACCGCTGCGAGCCATCGCGGCGACGAGCTTCGTGCGCGCGACGGGTGCGGTCGAGGTGCAGGGGCCCAACGTCCTGTTACGACCCGGTGAGGCGAGTGTCGAGTTCACATTCGTATCGGACGCAGCGTTCCACGCCGACCTCACGTTCGAAGTCGTCCACCTCGCGGACGAAGAGGGGGTTGTCCTCGGCGGAGAGGTCCACGTGAACGGCGCGCACGTCGCGACGATCGAGGCCGAGCAGTCGGTGGGCCCCGCGAGGAGGCGCACCACGATTGTCCCCGTCGAGGCGCGCCGCGGGACGAATCGGATCCTGCTGCGAAACCGTATCGGGGGCCCGGGTGGTGGGACCTACCACCTGCGCGTGGGGGACCTGACCCTGTTGCGCACGCACTTCGCCCGCCGCAGCTGAGGGCCCCGGCTCGGCGCATTTCAGCTTTCGGAGCGGATGGTCGATCTCAGTCCGGGCCACCTGGGGCATCCCCAGGGCCCGTACGAGGCAACCATGGAAATGTCTTCACTCGCGCTGCTGCTCGCGTCCTCGCTCTTCGGAATCTATGAAGTTGGGGCGCAGAGCGTGCCGGGTCCGGCGCTGGAGTTGGTCGCGTTCGAGGAGCTCGCCGCCGCTCCGGAGCTCTGGCTCGGCTCGACCGTCGAGACGATCGTGCAAGTGCGCGGCGCCGTCAGCGAGCCCTGGGAGGGTTTCCTCAGCGGGCTCTCGCCGCGGACCCACATCGCGCTCGAGGTCTGGGGCGACCGGCAGCAGCTCTGGGAGGCCGAAGCGTACGCGGCGACCCTCGGGCGTCTGCATATACCTGCGCCGGTCTTTTTCGTGACGGCCCTCGGGGCTGCGCTCGCGCCGCGCGAGGCCTCGAATCCGTGGCGGAAACACACCCGCTTGCGCGTCCAGGTCCACGTGGAGGCCTACACGGCAGGGCGAGGTTGGCTGACCGTCGTGCGCGCCGAGCCGACGGCCGAGCAGGTGCCCGAGGGCACCGTGTTGCACGCGATCCGGGGCCTCGCGCTCGAAGTGGAAGGCGCGTACTCCCTCGCGGCGAGCGAGCTCGAGAAGGCGCTCCTCGCGCCGCTTCCCGATCACCAACGGGCCCCGTTGTTCGCGGCGCTGGAGCGTGTCCGAGAGACCGGGTCACCGAGCGCGCGTCGCTCGGGCGGCGGCTGATCCTCACCGCGCGTTCGAGGGAACGAGGGCTGGCCATCGGTCGACGACGTGCCGTGAATCAGTCAATCGATTCAGCGGCGGCGCGACTCGGCCGTGCGCAAGACGTCGGTCAGCCTTGCGGAGATGTTCTGGGCCAGCCGCCGATGTCCTTCCGGTGTCGGGTGCAGTTGGTCCTCCAGGTTCATCTCCGGGACGCCGCCCACGCCATCCATGAAGAAGTCGACGAAGGGCACCTCGAGCTCCTTCGCCAGGCGCGGGTAGAGCGCCGCGAGGCGCGCCGCGTAGTCGCCTAGATTTGGGGGGACGCGGACGCCCAAGAGGAGCGGCGTCGCGCCCGCGGCGCGCACTCCTTCGACCAGCGCGCGCAGGTTCGTCTCAGTCGAAGTGAGCTCGATTCCGCGCAGGCCATCGTTGCCGCCGAGCTCGATGACCACGACGTCGGGCTCCGTGCGCAGGACCCACGCCAGACGCTCGAGTCCGCCCTTGGTCGTGTCCCCGCTGACGCCGGCATTGACGAGTTGAAAGGGCTGTCCTTCGGCTGCGAGGAGTCGCTGCGCTGCCGCGGGGAACGCGTGCTCGGCGGGCAAGTGCAGCCCGGCCGCGATCGAGTTTCCGAGGAAGGCGACTTTGGGGGCGTCATCCGGGATCACCGGGGCCGTCACCGTCGGCAGCTCGACGCCCGCGTGAGCGTCGCCGAGCCGCGCGGTTTCGCGGGCAGAGTCCGGCGTGCGGCTTTCTCCACACGCAGAGATCACCGCGAGCACGAACAAGAGCGCGGTCGTTGCGCCGCCGTTCATGGTGACATGCCCCGGTAGGGATTCGAATCGGTCATCGAGCATTGCATTGGCGTCTGCCGAATCG
>Ga0163144_10022611_pt1 | contig 12450 bp, 12 predicted proteins | sample OliLak19BULKMAT1_FD_123175 | JGI IMG/M metagenome (GOLD analysis project Ga0163144, IMG submission 123175) | Freshwater microbial mat bacterial communities from Lake Vanda, McMurdo Dry Valleys, Antarctica - Oligotrophic Lake LV.19.BULKMAT1 | ecosystem: Environmental > Aquatic > Freshwater >... | reverse complement strand
GATTTTCCGGGGCATGAGTGTGGAAGAAAACGTCATGGCCGTTGCGGAGCTTGTCGAGAAAGACAGCGCCGCCTGCCAGGCACAGGTCGACAGCCTGCTCAGTGAACTGCATGTGGAACACCTTCGCAAGCAGCCGGCGACGTCCCTTTCGGGCGGCGAACGGCGGCGGGTGGAGATTGCACGTGCGCTCGCATCCCGTCCGAGCTTCATGCTACTGGACGAACCGTTCACCGGCATTGACCCGCTCGCCATTTCCGACATTTCAGACCTTGTCCGCTTCCTCAAGCAGCGCGGCCTCGGCGTTCTCATCACGGACCACCAGGTTCGCGAGACGCTGCAGATCGTGGACCGGGCCTATGTAATGTATGATGGCGCCGTCCTGTTTGATGGCACGCCGGAAGACGTGCTCAGAAACGACGACGTTCGCAGGGTTTATCTGGGTGAGCAGTTCGCCGCTTGATCTCAAGGGGGCGCGGCCGATGGCCATGAAACATTCACTCGACATGCGCCAGGGACAATCCCTGGTGATGACTCCGCAGCTTCAGCAGGCGATCAAGCTTCTTCAGCTTTCGAACCAGGAACTCGCCGAGTTCGTCGAGGCTGAGCTTGAGCGCAATCCGCTGCTGGTGAAGATCGAAGGCGAAGCGACCCCGGCGGCGGAAGCCGTCGATGCGCAGCGCAGCGAAGAGCGCGAGCGCGGTGATACGGCAACCCAGAGCGAAGCGCGCGAGCAGCTCGATGCGCCCGGCGAAGATGTCTACGAACCGGGCACCGGTTCTGACGCCGCCCTGCCCGCCAATGCGTCCGGCCCCTCCGCGACGACAGATTGGTCGAGCGCTGGAAGTGGTCAGTCCTCGGAAGATTTCGACTATACCGCCAACCTGTCCAGCGATGTGACGCTGCAGGAGCACCTGCATATGCAGCTGAACTTTGCCGGCCTTTCGAGCGCCGACCGTCTGATCGCTGCACGGCTGATCGACGAGACGGACGAGACCGGCTACCTGCGCACGCCGCTTGAGGATATCGCGAAATCCCTCGGCGCCGACATCGCGAATGTCGAAGCCGTGCTGGGCGTCTGCCAGGGCTTTGACCCGACCGGCGTGATGGCCCGCTCGATTCCGGAATGCCTTGCGCTGCAACTGCGCGACCGCGGCCGGCTTGATCCGGCGATGCAGGCGATGCTCGACAATCTCGGCCTTGTGGCCAAGCATGACATCAAGACGCTGATGGATGTGTGCGGCGTCGACAAGGCTGACATCCAGGACATGTTGCTGGAACTGCGCCAGCTGTCGCCGAAACCCGGCGCAGGCTTTTCCAGCGATACAACTGTTGCGGTGGCGCCTGACGTTTATATCCGCGAACTGCCGAATGGCATGTACGCGGTCGAACTGAATTCTGACACGCTGCCGCGCGTGCTGATGGACAAGGCCTACTATGCCGAAGTGACGGCGCTGCCGATGCGCGACAAGGAGAAGGAATTCATCTCCGAATGCGCAGCTTCAGCCACCTGGCTGATCAAGTCGCTCGACCAACGGGCGCGCACCATCCTGAAAGTGGCGAGCGAGATCGTCCGTCAGCAGGACGGGTTCTTTGCACACGGCGTGGCGCATCTGCGGCCTCTCAATCTCAAACAGGTGGCCGACGCGATCGAGATGCACGAGTCGACCGTCAGCCGGGTGACAACGAACAAGTACATGGCGACACCGCGCGGCCTGTTCGAACTCAAGTATTTCTTCTCCGCCTCGATCCCCGCCACCGGCGGCGGCGAGGCCCACTCGGCCGAAGCCGTCCGTCACCGGATCAAGCAGCTGATCGAGGACGAACAGCCGGAGGACGTATTGTCCGACGACCAGATCGTCGAGATCCTCACCGGTTTCGGCATCGATATTGCTCGCCGCACGGTCGCGAAGTATCGCGAGAGCCTGCATATTCCGTCGAGCGTCCAGCGCCGCCGGATGGGCAAGGCGGGGTAGGGACCCTTCCGGTTGACTCCGGATACCGGTGTGAGGGGCTTCCTTGCAGCCGCCAGTGCCGGACCGGCTTAAGCCGTCCGGGTGCGGATAGGGTGGAGCCAAGCGCCGCGGACGCCCGCGGGCATCCGGGAAGGAAAGTGTAGTGCGGTGTGGACTCCCCGCGTCCGCCGCGCCCGTCCCGGGCTTGTGCAACGTTCCTGCTCACATCCCGCGCCGCATCTCGTCCCACGCGCTCGCAAGCGTGTCTCTGTGGGCAGGGGCGGCGATGGCGATCAGGGCGTTTGCGCGGGCGTCGAGGTCGAGACCGCGCAGGCGGGCCAGCCCATGTTCGGTGATGACCACGTCCATGTCGGCGCGCGGCACGGTGACGGCGTTTTGCGCGAGCCTCGGGACGATGCGGCTGAGGCCGCCGCCGGCTGCGGTGGAGAGGAGGGCGGTGATGCCGGTGCCGCCGGGCGAGGCGCGGGCGCCGCGCAGGAAGTCGGTCAGGCCGCCGGTGCCGGAGACTTGCCGTCCACGGATGAATTCGGCATTGGCCTGTCCGAACAGGTCTACCTCCAGCACGGAATTGATCGCGGTGAACCGGCGCAGTGCGGCGAGGCGTGCAAACCCGTGGGTTTCGCAGGCGGGCAGGAAACGCACGCGGGGCTCCTCAGCGAGGCGCTGGTAGAGCGCGGGCGTGCCGACCGCGACGCCGGTGGTGATGGGCAGGGCAGGGTCGGCGTCCAGCATGCCCAGGACGGGGTCCGACACGATGCCGGACCAGATCGACAGGCCGCGGCGTCCCGCCAGCGCGGTGAGGGCGGCCTGCTGCACATTGCCGATGCCGAATTGCAGCGCGGCGCCGTCCGGCACCATGACCGCGATCTGCGCGCCGATCTCGCGGAAGCCGGGGGCGAGGGGCGCCGGGTGTACGCTGACGAGGGGGTGGTCGTCTTCTATCACCAGCGCGAAGCGGGAGAGGGGCATTTTCACGCTGTGGCGCGGCGCGGGCATGTTCGGATTGATCAGGGCAAGCATCGGCAGGTCTGCACGCGTGATCACGGCCGGGCCAAAATCGGGGCTGACGCCGAGGCTGACATTTCCCTCCGTGTCCGGAGGGGAGACGAGCAGCACGGCGCCGTCCAGCGGGGTGTGGCAGAGCCAGTCCCAGGACTGAAACCAGGTCATCGGAAGGATGCGTGTGCGGCCCGCGTCGAAGGAGGGGCGCAAGGCCGGGAAGAGGAAAGTGGTTTCGGCTTCGGCTTGCGGATGGAGGCCAGCCCAGTCGGTCTGGTTGAGGCCGGGCACCCATTGGCCGATGAAAGTGAGGCCGGCGGCGAGGTCCGGCGCTTCGCGAAAGGCGCCCGCGAGACCGAGCGGTTCGCCGCTGCAGCCGCCGACATAGAGCCGGGCGCGGGGCGGCAGGCGCTCGCGGAACGCACGCAGGGCAGCGGCGAGGCTCATGGCACTTTCCATTCCGCCTTGCGCTTGGCGAGGAAGGCGCTGACGCCTTCGGCAAAGTCGGGATTGAAGAAGCCATCCAGGAAGAGGGCTTCGGCCTCCGGGGCGCCGGGCATCTGGCCGGAATCGAAGCCGCGCAGCATGCGTTTGGTGGCGCGCACCGACCATTGGGACTGCGCCGCGATCTCGCAGGCGAGCGCGCGGGCAGCGGGGAGGATGGCGGGCGCGTCCACCAATTCGTCGACGAGGCCCATGGCGAGCGCCTCGGCGCTGCTGAAGATGCGGCCGGTATAGAGGAGGCGTTTGGCGGTGCCGGGGCCGACAAGGCGGACGAGGCGCAGCATGTCGCCGGGCGGGTAGACAAGGCCGAGCCGGGCGGGCGTGATGCCGAAGGTGGCGCCGGTGGTGGCAATCCGCAGGTCGCAGGCAACGGCGAGGCTGACGCCGCCGCCGACGCAGGGGCCTTCGATGGCGGCGATCACCGGCTTGGCGCTCTCTTCCAGCGCAGCCAGGGCGCGGGCGATGGTCTGGCCTGAATGCCGGGCAGCGTCCGGCGTGCCGTAAATGACGGGAAACTCGGAGATGTCGGCGCCGGCTGCGAAAACGCCTGCGCCGCCGCCGTGCAGCAGGATGACCTTGACCGCCGGGTCTGCATTCGCGGCGGCCACAAGGGCGGGCAGGGCGGCCCACATTTCCAGGGACAGGGCGTTGCGGCGCTGCGGTTGGTTGAGGATGATTTCCGCGAGCGGAGCGGCAGTCTCAAGCCGGATGGTCTGGGTCAATTCGGTCTCCGCCGCTTGAAGGGATTGGACAGCGCCTCATCCTCGTCATAATCTCATCACAGCGTTAACCTATGGGGCTGGGGCGTTCATTGGCAATCGCATGGGGACTACCAACATGTTGAAACGACTGACAGACCGGCGGCTGCGCTGGGTTATCGTGTCTGCCCTGGCCGGAACGGCGCTGCTTGCGGGCTGCGACCAGATCAGCGAGCGCGTCGACCGGGCGAAGGAACTGGCGGACAAGTCGGCGGGTCAAATCAGCGGCGAGACGATTGTCGATCCGAGCGCGCGAAACCTTGAAATCGCGGCCACGGCAGACCGGGCACTGGCTGGTACGGTGATGGCGGAGTTCGTGATCGACGAAGATGAGCGCCCGCTGTTCGCCATCGGCTCGATCATTGCCAAGCCCATCGACATTGCGCCGACGGCGGCCCTGATGATGGACGATGCCGAGTTTTCGGCGGATGAGGCCGAGTATTTCGAGGAAGAATATTATTACGAGGAAGCGCCGGGCAGCGCGGGCGAAGGTCTTGAGGCCGCGCCGGCACCTTCGGCAGCCGCGACGGAATCGGCCATTTCTCGCGCGCCGATAAGTGATGTCATGCTGCCCGAGCAGGTGCTGCCGAAGATCACGCTGGACCCGAAGGCCGTGTTGAAGTCCGAACGGGAAATCGCGCAGGCGGGGGCCGACATCGACAAGATGATCTCCGAACAGCCCCTGCAGGAACGCCGCATGAAAGGGCTGACGCGCGAGGAGTTCAAGGCCCTCCCGGTCGAGGAGAAGGCCGAGATGCGCAAGTTGGCGCGGCGGGCCCCGGTGGTGCGCGAGACCATCAAGGCGCAGATCGACGCGAACTCGGTGATGCTGGACACGATGACCAAGTATGGCATCGGCGGCGAAGTGGCGCTGTCGCGGCAGGGCCAGATGGTTATCCAGATTGGCGCCGATGGCGCGAGCCCGACGCAGTTCCGCGGGGCTGGAACGGGGCCGGCCGACTTTCTCGTCCGGGCCGACGAGGCGGAATGCCCGGCAGACATGCAGCCGGCCGACGTTGCCGGTGATCTGGCGCTGGCCACGGCCTGTGTGGTGCGCGACCTGCGCGCGTCCGGCCAGTTCGAATATGTCGAGCCGGACTTCATCTTCCAGAACCAGTTCGTGCGCCGCACCAAGGACGCTCCTCCACCCACGACGGGCACCGGAACCGGGACAACCGGGGGCACGACGACGCCCACGACGCCGGTCAGCTATAATCCGAATGATCCGCTCTGGGCCCTGCAATGGCATTTCCGGGACCGGGGCACGGCCGATGGGCGCACCGCCGGGGGCGCCGGATTCGAGACCTTCTGGAACCGTCAGGGTACGACCGGTTCGCGCAGTGTGGTGGTGGCGGTCGTCGATACCGGGCTGCAGATGAGCCATCCGGACATTGCAGGCTCGCCCAACATCATGGCGGGCTGGGACATGGTGTCCGATCCGCGCATGGGCAATGACGGCGACGGGCGCGACAGCGACCCCGACGATCCGGGCGACATGTGCGACCCGACGAAGCCCTTCGCCGCCGACAGTTTCCACGGCACGCATGTTGCGGGCACGGTCGGGGCTGCGGCCACGAACAATGGCTCCGGCGTGGCAGGGGGCGCGTGGAATGTGCGTCTCGTGCCGGTCCGGGCGCTCGGCAAATGCGGCGGGCGGCTGTCGGATATCAACGACGCGATCCGCTGGGCCGGCGGGCTGATCCCGGCCGAGGGCCCGGGTGATACCGAAGTGTGGAACGAGAACCCGGCGGACATCATCAACCTGTCCATCGGCCTCTTGGGTGTGTGCCCGGCCTCGCTGCAGGACGCGATCGATGCGGTGACCGAGCGCGGCGCGATTGTCGTGTCGGCGGCGGGCAATGCGCGCATGTCCACAAGCTATTATGCGCCGGCCGGGTGCCGGGGTGTGGTGACGGTGGCGGCGAGCGATGCGCGCGGGCAGCTGACGCCTTACTCGAACTATGGGCCGGAAGTGACGTTGCTGGCCCCGGGCGGCGACCTGACGCGCGACGACAATGGCGACAGCAAGCCAGACGGCGTGCTGTCCACCAAGGCCGCGACCAACTGCTATGACCCTGTCACCGGCGAGAGCGTCGAAACCTGCTATTATGCTTATGAGCAGGGCACCAGCATGGCCGCCCCGCATGTCTCGGCGGCGCTGGCACTGCTGAAGGCAAGGTCACCTTCGGCGACCAAGGACGAACTGATCGCGACGCTGACCGGCGCGCTCGACTCGCGCGAGCCGTTGCAATGTTCCGGGCTTTGCAGCCAGTATCCTGGCACGTCCGCAATTGCCGGAAGTCCGGACATGTGTTCGCGGCCCTGCGGTACGGGGTTGCTCAATCTCGCAAACATACCCGCCGCGCCGTCCGGCGGAGGAGGTCGCTGACATGGCAGGCACCCGCGCGCCATTGCATCTGGGAGGGCCGCTCGGCGCGCTGGGCCTTGGCTGTGTCGGAGGCGCCGTCGCCCTGGCCGTCGCCGCACTCAACAATGACCCGCCGCCCGGCAATCCAGCACCCGGGCCGGCGCCGGCATTGAGTGTGGACATCCAGTCGCCCTCCGCACCGGAGCTTTCGCAGATCCAGACGGCAGACGCCGACGGGCGGCGGGCAGATCCTGCGACCGAAACTTTGATTCCCGTGGCCGAGGTGGCGCAGGTGCAGGCGGCACAGGCGGAACTGCCCGTCCGGCCCGCCCGCGCGGACGGCACCGAAGTGCACTTCATCGTCCGCCTCAAGGGCGCGCCGGAAATCGACGAGATCACCCGCAACTACAAGCGCGACCCCGCCGCCGCGCAGACAGCCTGGGGCGAACTCGTCACGCGGCTACCTGGACTTGCGGATTTCTCGCTCGCCGGCGCCAGCTATTCGGGCGAAATCAAGCTCGCCTACCAGATGCCACCCGGCTCGTCCGCGACGCCGGAAGACATTCGCGCGGTCCAGGACCGCCTTCTCAAGGTGGAAGGCGTGTCTTACGCCGACCCCGACTATGTTGCTCATCCCGGCAAGGACTAACTTCATGAACCGTACACTGATCATTTCCGGTCTGTTCGCCAGCGCGCTCGCGCTGACGGCTTGCGACCGCGTCTTCCAGCGCCCGGCAGATACGTCCGGCACCGAGACGGCGGCCACTGACACGCCGGACGCGGCCTTGACCGAGCCCGGTTTGGAATTGCCGGTCAGGCCGGAATCGGCGTCCTCAGGCGCCGTGATCGATTGGGAAGCCGCCCGCCGCGACCTCGCCGCGCGATCTGCGGATGACATGGAGGGCAGTTTCTCGGTCCAGTCCGGCGGCGATGCACCGCCGGTGCCGGTGTTCCTGCCGTCCGGCCCGGTTGCAGCTCAGAGCGGCGAGGTGGCGGTCCGCTTCCAGCCGACCAGTGATGGCTATTATGCTTTCTTCCCATCGGAAACGTACGACATCATCGTCAACGGCACGAACGTGGTGATGACGGGCCCCGATGCCGGCGCTGAGCCCGTGCGCACAGACGCCTTCAATTTCCAGCCGACCACGAATGGCGCGCAGGTCGCCTTCTCGCGTTATGGCGCGGATTATCTCGTCGAGTTTGAATGCAAGGAAGTGGTGAACGGGATGCCCGCCTGCATCACCGAAGACGAAGCGGTTGCGTTCGCGCGCGACCTTGCGATTTCAGGAACCCGTTGATGCGAAACGTACTGGCCGCAGCGGCCGCCGCGCTGCTTCTGACCTCAATTTCTGCCTGCGACTTCGTTCGCTTTCCCGGAGATGGCGGGCCAGAACCCACCATTCCCGAAGCACCGCCTGAAACACCGCCCGGCGCGCCCGGCCCGCCGCCGCCGGTAGTGGACGATGACGACTTCGAGACGCCGGTCGAGACTCCGGACGGCGAGACCCCGGCAGAGCCCGCGCCCGGGACGCCGCCGGACGGGACGGTCCCGGACCCTGTCGATGCGACGGATGAAACGGCCACGCCGCCAGTCGAAGTTCCGGTGGACGAGGCCCCGGTGACACCGGAGCCGGAGACGCCTGTCGTCGTGCCCGAGCCTGAACCCGAACCTTTGCCCGAACCGGTTGCGCCGGTGTTCAGCTATTTCCAGCCGGGCGTCCTGCTGGCTGGTTCTGGCGGCGGCTTTCCGGATCAGGTTGTGCATGCGCCCGGCATGCTGTTCCCGATCAAGACGGCGCCTGCCGTGTTGCAGTCGCAGGTGTTTGCGTTCGGCGGCGGTGTCGCGGGCGGTGATCAGTGCGATGCGCGCAACTATTCCGCGCCGTGGCGGGACAATTTCTGCGAAACCCGCTCCGCCAACCGCACGACACCCTTCTGCCCGGTGGCCAAGATCCACCAGGGCCAGGACATCCGCGTCGGCACGGCGGCCGATTGCAAGACGTTGCGCAGCCAGACCGCCGACGCCCGCGGCCTGCATGAGGTGATCGCGGTCGAGGATGGTATCATTTCCTCGATCAGTACGTACACGGTCAAACTGCGGGCCGAAGGCTCGATCTACAATTACATGCACCTCAACATGAAACGCCTGGCCGTCACTGCCGGACAGAGCGTCAAGGCGGGGGATCTGATCGGATACGTGTCGAATGATTTCGGCGGGACACCGACGACGATCCACCTCCACTTCGAGGTCATCCAGAACACCGCCGATCACGGCTGGGTGCACGTGCCGCCCTATCTGTCGCTGGTCTCCGCCTATGAACGGCGCGAGAACGGTCCGGGCGAACAGCTCGAGCCGGAAATCGGGGTCGCCTCGACGCAGGACGTGTTCATTATCCCCGAAGGCTACGAGATCATCGAATAGGGTAGGTCAGAGCCCGAGGCCCTAGCCCGAGATCGCCTGTTCATCGCGTTCGCCGGTGCGGATGCGGATGATGGTTTCGAGATCGTGGACGAAGATCTTGCCGTCTCCGATGGTGCCGGTGTTCGCCGATTGGGTGATCGCCTCGATCAGGCGCTCTGCGTCAGCGTCGGCGCAGGCGAGCTCGACTTTCACCTTCGGCAGCAGGCGCACTTCGTATTCGGCGCCGCGATAGACTTCCGTCTTGCCCTGCTGTCGGCCATAGCCGCGCACTTCGGTGACAGTGAGGCCGGTGGCGCCGGCTTCGGAGATGGCCTCGATGACGGCGTCGAGACGGCTCGGCTTGAACACGGCAGTGATCAGTTTCATGGCAGAGACCCTCGTGCGTTTCGTATGCTGCAGTTGCGAAAATACTGTTACAATTCCGCGCGTCAATGATCTTCGCGCCGCGCGGCCTGCGCCGGGCGGGCGATACGCAGTCGTTCCGTAACGGGAGCCGCAGCGCCGCCGCCGGGCGGGGCGTAGAGACGTTTGACCGCTTCGATCAGCACGACCCCGCCGAGACCCGGCGTCAGCATCCGCCCGATCGCCTCCCAGCCCTCCGCTGCGGAGGTGACAAGACCGCTGGAGAGCGGCGGCATGTAAAGCGCGCTGGAGGAGGCGGTGACCTGGAAAAGGCCGCCGGAGAGCAGGTTTGACAGCTGGCTGCGCGTCCAGGGGCGGCCCTGGCCAAACGGTGTCTGCGTGGCCCGCGACCAGAGGCCGGCGCGGTTGGCGGCGGCGAGCACGATGCGACCTTCCGGCGCGGTGATCCGCCAGATCTCGCGCAGGTAGGCGCGCGGATCGCCGGTTTCCTCAAGGCCGTGCAGCACGATCACGCGGTCAAACAGGCCATCCGGGAAGGGCAGCCGCGGATCGCCGACCGCCACCGAGGCATTGCCGCGTTCGGAAGCAGACCAGCGGACAGGCCCGTGTTCGAAGGGAATCGCCGCGATCATCCGGCTGGGCGCGCTGCCGAAGGCTTCCAGCACGGGGATGGCGTAACCGAGGCCCAGCATCGACAAGCCGTTCGCGTCGCCCCAGAGGTCGGTCAGCTTGCCGGCCAGCACGCGGGCGGCGGCGCGGCCGAGGGCGGAGGCGTAGAAGCGTTCGAGGGTGACGGCGTCCTGACGCATGGGCTACAGTCGTGCCTCAATCGGCAATTCGGGAATCGGGCTCATGAGCATCTTCATCGACATACACCAGTTTCCCTGCCTGAACGACAATTACGGATATCTGGTTCACGACGCGGCTTCCGGCGAGACGGCGGCGATCGATACGCCCGACGCCGAGCGGTACCTGGCCGAGGCGAAGCTGCGCGGCTGGACGATCACGCAGATCTGGAACACGCACTGGCATCCCGATCATGCGGGCGGCAACCTCCGGATCAAGGAAGCCACCGGCTGCCGGATCATTGGTCCCGCCGGGGAGGCGGAGAAGATCCCCGGCATCGACCAGGCGGTAAAGGGCGGTGATGTGGTCATGCTGGGCGAAGCGAAAGCTGCTGTGATCGATGTGCCGGGCCATACGCTGGGGCATATCGCGTTCCACTTCGCGGACCAGTCGGCCGCGTTCGTCGGCGATTCGGTGTTTGCGCTCGGCTGCGGCCGGGTGTTCGAGGGCACGATGGAGATGATGTGGCAGAGCCTGAAACGGCTGAAGGCGCTGCCGCCGAAGACGCAGCTGTATTGCGCGCATGAGTACACGGCCTCGAACGCACGCTTTGCGGTGACGATCGAGCCGGAGAACAAGGCGCTGAAGGAGTATGTCGCCTGGATCGAGAAGCGGCGCGCGGACAATCTGCCGACGGTGCCGGCGCTGCTGGAGCGGGAGCTGGCGACCAACCCGTTCCTGCGCGCTGACCTGCCGGAAATGCAGCTGGCGATGGGGCATGCGGGCGATGCGGCAGCGACCTTCGGGGAAATCCGCGGACGAAAGGACCGGTTCTGATGCCGTTCGCACGGTCCGGTGACCTGGGCGCCAACGAGATCATCCGCCTGCTGAACATGCAGCCACATCCTGAGGGCGGGCACTATGCGGAAACTTACCGTTCCGGCGGCGGGGGCCGCGCCGCGATGACGGCGATCTACTACCTGCTGGAGGCCGATCAGGTGTCCGCGTGGCACCGGGTGGACGCGGAAGAAGCCTGGCTCTGGCATGCGGGCGGGCCGCTGGCGCTGACATTGTCGCCGCCGGACGGGAAGGGCGCCACCGCCGTCACGCTCGGCCCGGACCTGCGCGCGGGGCAGAGACCACAAGCGGTGATCCCGGCGCAGCACTGGCAGACGGCGGAGACGCTCGGCCACTGGACGCTGGTCTCCTGCGTTGTGGCGCCGGGCTTCGAGTTTTCAGGTTTCACGCTGGCGCCGCCGGATTGGCGGCCGGCCGTCTGACGGCGCGGGATTAGGCGAATGTTGAACTTCGCGGTGCAGGATTGCTCGGCGGCAGAGAGGCTCCCCATCCATGTTCGGCAGACGCCCCCGGTATGATGACACGTTCGGCGTGCGCATGGATCTCGGCGCGGACCGTGTTGATCCGATGTCGATGCGCCCGGCGAGCCAGGCGGGCCAGCTTCGGGTGAAGGCGCCGGTGCTGGTGGAACAGCCGGGTTCGATCTTCGGCGGGTTCGGCAAACGCGAGACCGATCCCTTTGCGGCGATCCGAGACAAATCAGTCACGGCGCGGCAGGTGCCTGAGCGGGCTGTGGCCCCGGTGAGCACAGTCCCGCAACCGGCGGAAGCTGCGCCGGGTGTTCAGGCGTTGAAGGCGGGGCTGCACGCCGCCTGCCGCCGCCTGTCTGCGGGACAGCGGATCGGGCTGGTTTTTGTTGCAGGCTGGCTGCTGATCGGGTCCGGACTCTGGATTCCGGTCCTTGTGATCGCTGCGGCCTATTTCAGCCTGCGCCGCCGCGCAGGCTGAAGTCAGGACATCAACCGGCGATATACTGCGCGCCGTTGACCGTCATCGTGGCGCCGTTGATGAAGGCGGCTTCCTCGGAGGCGAGGTAGGCGCACATCGAGGCGATTTCTTCGGCCTTGCCGAGGCGGCCGACCGGGATGGTGGCGATGATGCCTTCCAGCACTTCCGGTTTCACGGCCTGCAGCATCTCGGTGTCGATATAGCCGGGGGCGACGACGTTCGAGGTGATGCCTTTCTTGGCGCCTTCATAGGCGAGGGCCTTGGTGAAGCCGATCAGGCCGGCCTTGGCGGCGGAATAGTTGGCCTGCGTGAACTGGCCTTTCTGGCCGTTGATCGAGGAGATGTTGATGATGCGGCCGAAATTGCGGTCGCGCATGCCGTCCCAGACCTGGCGGGTGACGTTGAAGGCGGAGGTCAGGTCGACATTGATGACTTCCTGCCAGTGGGCGAGGGTCATCTTGTGGAAGGGCG
>Ga0163144_10022609_pt1 | contig 12450 bp, 8 predicted proteins | sample OliLak19BULKMAT1_FD_123175 | JGI IMG/M metagenome (GOLD analysis project Ga0163144, IMG submission 123175) | Freshwater microbial mat bacterial communities from Lake Vanda, McMurdo Dry Valleys, Antarctica - Oligotrophic Lake LV.19.BULKMAT1 | ecosystem: Environmental > Aquatic > Freshwater > Lake... | reverse complement strand
GCAAATTAAACTGCCGGAGTTGAGTAATGGTGTTTATACCTGTGTTGTTAGGAGTGGGTATGAGAGAGTGGGGAGGAAGTTGGTAGTTATGAAGTAGTGAGACGCAAGCCTCAAGCCGCAAGCCTCAAGCCTCAAGCCGAAAGCCTCAAGGGAAAATAATTAAATACTAGCTTCATTAGGATTTGCATTTTTAACACTAAAGACACTAGAGGTCACTAGAGATCACTAGAGATCACTAGAGGAAACTAGATGTCACTAGAGGTCATTAAAGTGTCGATAGAGAACGAAATAGAAAATTAAAACATCTTTGCTCTTTTGTGTTCTTTTGTGTTTATAGTGTTAAAACAGGGAACACTGATTTTACTGATTGAGCAGATTTTTGCTTATTTATGAATAGCCAAGAGAAATACACCAATACACCAATAAACCAATACACCAATTCTCCAATTCTCCAATTCTCCAATCCACCAATTTGCCAATTTCAAAAAAGCTTGCAGCTTTAAAGAATCCTCTTAATCAACCTCAAATTATGCGTATACTTTTTCAACTCGGTATTAAAAATTCCATGATGATCAATACTATCTACACGCACTTGTCCGGAAGCATGAATGATTCTGTTTTTGGATGTGAGGATGCCCACATGCGTTATTTTCCCTTCTTCATTGTCGAAAAAAGCTAAATCGCCGGCCTGACATTCATCAAGCAAATGAACGCTTTGTCCTTGCTCGGCTTGCATCCATGCATCTCGTTTTAAAACTAATCCGGAGAGTTTATAGGCCATTTGTGTTAAGCCGGAACAGTCAATGCCAAAAGGACTCTTTCCGCCCCAATGATAGGGTGCGTTTAGATACATGTATGCATTTTCAACCACCATCTTTCCGGTGCACATTAAATCCACTTGTTTGGCGTTGCCTTCAAAGCTAAATGTGTTTTTGCCGATTCTGCATTGTCCGTCGCGAAACCAAGGAAGTCTGCTGCCCAATAAAATGGAGGTGATGCTTTGATGGTTGATGAGAATTTGTACCAAATCATAGCTCAGAAAAGCTTTGTTCTTTTGCAATTCATTGTACTCGGTAAGTTCCAATGGAAAACATTGCGATGCTTGAATCCATCCTTCGTAATCATCAAAACTCATACGAATTTTTAGCCAATTGGGAACTTGTTCTATCACAGTAAATGTTTCACCAAATAAAAGCTGAGAAATTTCTTCACTGCGATGCGTAGCTTCTGCACGAAGTGAGATTAAATTCAAATGGCAAATTCCGTAGCCCATACTATTTTTTTCTTTTTACTGCATCCAACAGGAAAAAGTTCTATTACATGCGTTCAATCACAATGGCCGAAGCACCGCCGCCGCCATTGCAAATTCCCGCTGCTCCAATTTTAGCATTGTTTTGTTCCAATACATTCAACAATGTAACAATGATTCTCGCTCCTGAACAGCCTAGAGGATGTCCTAACGAAACTGCGCCGCCGTTTACATTTACCTTCGAAGGATCTAATTTCATCATTTGATTATTCGCAATAGCTACTACAGAAAAAGCTTCGTTGATTTCAAAATATTCAACATCGCTCATTTTTAATCCTGCTTTTTCTACCGCTTTGGGTAAGGCCTTGGCGGGAGTAGTGGTGAACCATTCAGGTGCTTGTTGCGCATCTGCAAATCCACGAATTTTTGCCAATGGTTTTATTCCTAAAGCTTCTGCTTTTTCTTTACTCATCAGTACCAAAGCAGCAGCACCATCGTTCAATGTACTCGCATTGGCCGCAGTGACCGAACCATCTTTCACAAATACAGGACGCAAAGAAGGAATTTTATTGAAATCTACTTTTTTGTATTCTTCGTCTTCGTTGATGAGCATAGGCTCTTTTCCTTTTTGAGGAATACTTACAGGAACAATTTCATTTTTGAATAATCCTTTCGACCAAGCTGCTTGAGCTCTCTTATACGATTCAATAGCAAAAGCATCTTGCTCTTCTCTGCTGATGTTGCATTCTGTAGCACAAAGTTCTGCCGCATTTCCCATGTGATAATCTTTGTACACATCCCACAAACCATCTTTCACCAAACCATCAATCATTTGAGCATGACCCAAACGATAACCTGTTCTTGCTTTGTCTAAATAATAGGGAACAGCACTCATGTTTTCCATTCCTCCGGCAACTACCACATCATTATCACCTAATAGGATGCTTTGAGCACCAAGCATAATCGCTTTCATGCCAGAAGCACAAACTTTATTGATGGTGGTCCCGGGAACATTCGTTGGAATTCCGGCAAAAATGGATGCTTGTGTTACCGGAGATTGTCCCAAATTGGCTTGTAAAACATTCCCCATTAAAACTTCATTCACATCTTCAGGTTTCACACCTGCTCTTTCTAAAGCTGCTTTAATGGCGGTAGCTCCCAATTGAGTTGCAGGAACTCCGGATAATACTCCGCCAAAACTTCCTATTGGAGTACGAACGGCAGAAACAATATAAACTTCTTTCATGATTTTTTATGCTTTGAGTCTGCAAAATTAGGTAAAACGATTGAAGTTTATTTTTCATTGATTTTAAATGCTTTAATTGATTAAATCGATTGAAAATGTGAATTTGAATTTTGATAATTGAAACAAAATGCAATTCATTGGAATTCTGCTCCAAATTAATTTAGGCAATTCCAAAAAAATCGAGAATCGAGGATCGAGAATCGAGAATCGAAACGCCTTTATCTCAATGTTTTCAAAAATATTATTTTTAGATATAAACTGTAAACCAAGCCTTTAAAACTGTACCTTTGCGCCATGAATACCTTCCAAGAACTGGGCTTAGACGCTCGATTGGTGAAAAGCGTTGAAGCACTGGGCTTTGTGACGCCTACTCCCATACAATTACAAGCAATTCCGGCACTCCTTGAGGGAGGTCGTGATCTTGTAGGACTCGCACAAACCGGAACCGGCAAGACTGCTGCTTTCGGACTCCCATTGTTGCAATTAATTGATTTATCAAAAAATCATCCTCAAGCATTAATCCTTGCACCTACACGTGAGTTGTGTGTGCAGATTTACAATGACCTTCAAAACTACTCGAAAGAGATGAAGGGATTTGAAGCAGTTCCAGTGTATGGAGGTGCAAGCATCATGGATCAGATTCGTAAAATTAAGCGTGGAGTACACGTTGTTGTAGCTACGCCGGGCCGATTAATCGATTTAATAAAACGTAAAGCACTTGATTTAGGAAAAGTGCAAATTTTAGTTTTGGATGAAGCCGATGAAATGTTGAACATGGGTTTCAAAGAAGACATCGATTTTATTTTAGAAAATACTCCTGAGAGTCGCAATACATGGTTGTTCTCTGCAACAATGCCACGTGAAGTGAGCAATATTGCAAAACAGTACATGGACAATCCTTTTGAAATTACAACCGAATCTCGTCAAAAGGGAAATGAAAATATTGAGCATTGTTATGCTATGGTAAAAGCGCGCGATCGTTATGCGGCGTTGAAGCGTTTTGTGGATGCGAATGTGGAAATTTTTGGAATTGTTTTTTGTCGTACTAAATTGGAGACACAAGATGTTGCAGAACATTTAATACGCGACGGATACAATGCGGATTCTTTACATGGTGATTTGAGCCAAGCACAACGGGATAAAGTAATGGGTCGTTACCGTGATCGTAGTTTGCAATTGTTAGTGGCAACGGATGTGGCTGCTCGTGGAATTGATGTACAAGACGTGACTCACGTTATTCACTATAATCTTCCTGATGAATTGGAAAATTATATGCACCGTAGCGGAAGAACTGCTCGTGCAGGTAAGACGGGAATATCATTGGCCATTGTTCATACAAAGGACATGAGTCGTATTCGTCAAATCGAAAGATCAACAGGTCGTACGTTTAAACAATTGCAAGTTCCGAATGCAATGGAAGTTTGTGAAAAGCAATTGATGAAGTTGGTGAAGAGAATTCACGATGTGAAGGTGAATGAAAAAGAAATTGAACCTTATTTGGAATCAATTTACGACGAATTGAAAGATCTAGATCGTGATGCATTGATTCATCGTTTTGTTTCAATTGAATTTAATCGCTTCTTAGAATATTATAAAAATGCTCCTGATTTGAACGCTGATGTGCGTCCTACTAAAGGTGGCGAAAGTGGTGGTCGCGCTTATGGCGATAAACACAGTCGTATGTTTGTGAGCATCGGTTCGAAAGATGGATTGGATAAAGGAAAATTATTACGTTTCATTTGTGATACTACCGGTGAGAAGGGTGCTATTTTCGGACGCATCGATGTACAAGGAGTTTACTCTTTTGTAGATGTGGAGCCGGATCGAATGGAAGCGGTAATGTCTGGATTGAATGGTGCGATGTATGAAGATCGCAAAGTAAGAACAGAATTGAGCGATAGTAAGCCATCTGGTGGAGGAAGAAGTCGCAGTGATGATGGTGGAGGAAGAGGTCGTCGCCCTGAAGGCGGTGGTGGTAGAGGACGGAGCAGCAGCAGCAGCAGCAGCGAAGGTCCAAGAAGAGAACGTTCTTCGGAGCGTAGAGGGGAGATGGCCGGAGGTGGTGGTCGTCGCGATCGTTCTTCCGATTTTGGACGTGATCCATGGAAAGATGAGAAGCCGGCAAGAAAAAGTTCAAGCGGTGGAGAACGTAAAAAAGAAACTTCTTCTGAAGGTTCTGCCAGAAAAGATAAGTATAAATCACGCTGGTAAATAATTTTAAGATCGATGAAGGTGAATGAATTTAATATTCATTTGCCTTCATTAATTTTAATACTTTTATTTTTAGGTTATTCAAAATAATTTATTGCTATTGTTATGCACGAAAGTATTCTGATCATTGATTTTGGATCACAGTTCACGCAGTTAATTGCACGTCGTGTTCGTGAACTCAATGTGTATTGTGAAATTCATCCCTACAATCATTTGCCGGAAATTCATGAAGGGATAAAAGGAATTATACTCAGTGGTGGCCCGGCTTCTGTGCGTGAAGAAAATGCGCCAAGTATCGATACTAAATCTTTGCGTGGTCGTTATCCGGTGTTAGGAGTTTGCTACGGTGCGCAATTGATGGCTTTGCAAGGTGGAGGAAAAGTTCAGCCTTCGAATACCCGTGAATATGGTCGTGCTCAATTGACGGTGAAAAATCGTTCTGATGTTTTTTTAGAAGAAGTAGCAGATGAATCCCAAGTGTGGATGTCGCATTCCGATTCGATAACCGAAGTTCCAAATGATTTCAATATTATAGCAAGTACTACGGATGTTAGGGTGGCTGCTTACCATGTGAACGGCGAGAAAACTTACGGACTCCAATTTCATCCGGAAGTGGTGCATAGCGTGGAAGGAAAAAATTTACTCAAGAATTTTATTTATAAAGTATGTGGATGTTCGGGCGACTGGACACCGGGCTCTTTCATTGATGAAACTGTGGATGCGCTAAAAAAACAATTGGGCAATGATCAGGTGATATTAGGATTGAGTGGAGGTGTGGATTCAGGTGTGGCTGCGATGTTATTGCATCGTGCCATCGGGAAAAATTTGCATTGCGTTTTTGTGAACAATGGATTGTTGCGAAAGAATGAATATGAACAAGTATTAGATGCCTATCAACATTTCGGATTGAACATTCATGGTGTGGATGCGAGTGAAGATTTTTATCGTGAACTAGCAGGCATCAGTGAACCGGAAGCGAAACGCAAGGTAATTGGTCGAGTATTCATTGAAACTTTTGATGAAAAAGCGCATGAGATAAAAGATGTGAAGTGGCTAGCGCAAGGAACCATTTATCCCGACGTGATTGAGTCGGTTTCGGTGAAAGGTCCATCGGCTACTATTAAATCACATCATAACGTTGGTGGCTTACCGGAAAAGATGAAGATGAAAGTGGTAGAGCCATTGCGCAGTTTGTTTAAAGATGAAGTTCGTTTGGTGGGTACTGCTTTGGGCATGCCTCCCGAATTGTTAAATCGTCATCCTTTTCCGGGTCCGGGTTTGGGTATTCGTATTTTGGGAGATGTAACAAAGGAAAAAGTGAGAATCATCCAGGAAGTGGATGCGATTTATATTGATGGATTGAAGCGTGATGGCTTGTACGATAAAGTATGGCAAGCAGGCTCTATTTTTTTACCGATTAACTCAGTAGGAGTGATGGGTGATGAGCGCACCTATGAAAATGTTGTTGCGCTGCGTGCGGTGAGCTCTACAGATGGTATGACGGCCGATTGGTGTCATTTGCCCTATGAGTTTTTGGGGCGAATTTCGAATGAAATTATCAATAAAGTGAAAGGTGTGAATCGTGTAGTTTATGACATTAGCTCTAAACCTCCGGCTACTATAGAATGGGAATAAAAAGAATTCATCTTTATTATTTATTTGCCTCGCTGTTGATTTTTTTCATCAGTGCATGCAGTACATCTAAAAAGTCCGCGAAGAAAGTAGTTCAGAATCCTGTAGTTGTTGTTCCAAAAGCTGAGCAGGAAGCTGTAAAAAAAGATACCGTGCATGCGCCCGCAAGCCATGTAAAAATTATTACGGTTGCTTTATTACTTCCTCTCAAACTTCAAGAGCATTTTGCAGCCGATACTTCTTCCGGAACTACTCCTTTAATTATTCAAGAAGCAGTGGGAGCGCTTAATTTATATGAAGGTGCTTTGATGGCTGCTGAGTCTTTAAATAATACAAAACGGAAAATTAATTTTAGAATCATTGATACCGGTTTTGATTCACTCTCAACAGTTGTTAAAATTAATACAACGAACATGAGCGATGTAGATGCAGTGGTTTCTTTTTTGCCTGCTAACTTTTCTTCATTACTTGGAAAAGTTTCTAACCGCTGGGCCATTCCGATGTATTTCTTCTCAGCAAGTAATACTTCCATATTAGAAAAAAATAAATGGATTCGATTAGTCAATCCAAGTAATTATACTCAAATTACCGAAACTGCTGACTTTGTTGCCGGTCGTTATGCTGATGAAAAAATATTTGCCATTTATAGAGATGTAAGAGGGGAAAGTGAAATTTCTAAGTTGTTTGCTGAAGTAATTGATAGCTTATTGCAGAAACCATCTGCTTGTACTTTGTATCAATATAAGGCAGATGGATTTACCGGATTAAAAACAAAGTTGTCTAAATCAAAAACCAATGTATTAATTTTGCCTACTTCCGATGAATCTTTTTTGTCATCATTGCTAAATAAGTTAAACGAAGAAAAAGAAAATTATAAATTTGCACTCATTGGAATGCCTTCCTGGGAAAACTTCAATTCCTTGGATCCTGAATTGATGAAGGAATTGGGTGGGATAATTTTTAACGGAATGTACATCGATACAAAATCTAAAGGGTTAAAAGATTTCAGAAAAAAGTTTATCATGAATTACCATGCCGATCCTTTGATGTCTGCGTATATGGGTTATGATGTGATTCATGGAATAATTTCAGAGCTAGAAAATTCAGGCGTCTCTAAATGGCGTTTTCAATCTTTGTTGAATTCGGGTCGTGAAATTGAATTGACGCCGGTTTGTGAAAATTGCGGGTATGAAACGAAGGCGATCAACCTATTGAAATACGGTAATTTTGAATTTGATATTATAAAATAATTTCCAAGTAGAATTTCTAAGATTCTAAATAAATTTCTATTAATCCTTCAGGTAAATTAACGTGAAATTCTTTTTGTTCTCTATCAATTTTCACTACTAAATCTTCGTGTAAAGGGAATAGAACTTTCTTCGATTGATATTCAAATTCAATCACGGCTTGTTCTGCTCTGTCGTAAATGCTAGTGATGGGTCCAAGCGTACCCTTTTCTTTATCAACAACAGTAAATCCATTCACTTCGTGAAAATAAAATTTCTTTCCTTTTAATTTGGGTAAAGAAGAGAGTGGAAGAAATAACTGAAACTTTAAATAGTTTTCAGCGGTCGTCATATCTTCTATTCCTTCAAGGTGTAGATACGCCGTTCTTTCTTTTTCTTTAATCGAAATTTTTTTGACGTTGTACTCTTTAAGTACCTCATCAATTTGGAGGTATACAATCTTCAATGATTTATAACCATTTGGATTGTCTGATTCCAGAGCTACGATAAAATCGCCTTTAACACCATGTGTGCGAACTATGGTGCCGAGATGAAAGTGTTCTGGATAGGTATTCATTGTGATGGAGTAAAATATAAGAAGGCTGCCATAGTAAATGGCAGCCTTCTGAAATAATTATTTTGAATTATGCTTCTGCAGGTGCTTCTCCTTCTTCAGCAGGAGCATCATTGCTTGCTTCCGAAGTTTCTTCAGCAGCAGGTGCTAAAGCTTCTGCTTCTTTGCGTTTACGAGCTTCGATACGAGCAGCATTCACTTTCGTTTCGTTCTCTAAGCGAGAAGTCATGGTGCTCGCTTTGTCTTTAGCAAGAGTTGATTTCTTCGTATCAATTTTGTTTGCTTTTTCCTGCAACCAAAGATCATACTTGGCATCGGCTTGCTCTTGTGTAAGCATTCCTTTTGCAACTCCTTTGTTTAAGTGTACACGGAATAAAACTCCCTTGTAACTAAGGATAGCGCGGGTCGTGTCAGTAGGCTGAGCACCTTTCATCATCCAATCCGTTGCACGATCGTTGTCAATCTCGATTGTTGCAGGATTTGTAATCGGATTATAAGAACCGATTCTCTCGATGAAACGTCCATCTCTCGGAGCACGACCATCCGCCACCACAATATGGAAATAAGGTTTGCCCTTCTTTCCATGACGTTGTAATCTAATTTTTGTTGGCATATAATTTATTTGTTTTTTTAATTCCCCCTCATTCTCCGCATGAAGGGGGCGCAAAGATGCGAAAAAAAACAATTAATACAAGAGATAAATGTATTATTTGTATGAAAATCAGTGCTTTGAAATTTTAGATAGGTCGAGTTGCTGCATATTTTCAGGTATTTTTCGAGCTAAACGCAAAACTGGGTAGCGTAAATGACTGGGCTCGTACCATTTCGATCGTTCAAAAATCCAGCTGTACATTGCCCAAGTGCTTGCTGCGAAAGTGGAATCTTTTCGCTTTTTTTCTTCAAATTCTTCTTTAATGGCAGGATGCTCTTTTAGGAATTCAATGGCCACATCATCCCATAAATAATCGGAGAAGTATTCTTTTTGCTGTAGAATCTCATCAAAGAAATTCCAGGCAAAAAAAGCATCCGGAGCATGTGGCTCCAGTGTTTCAATAATATAGCGATTGCAGTTCTGATTGCAATAAATAATATAATCACCGGCATAACAGCGAATCAAAGCCGTATCACTAACAACATTTACATTGTTATGCAAATAATGCCCTTCATAAGCCGATTTTCCTGTGTTGTAATTTTTGATGTAATAACATGCTGCGTTAAAAAGAGTATCATGGTTTAATTGAAACATTTCTACCCGATTTAGTTTTAACCGATCAATGACTTCATGCCATGCCTGCGGAATTAAATAGGCCAATGGTTTTTTAACGGAGATGGAACTTTTGAATGTATTGTAGAAGGCGATGTTTTTTTGAAAAGGTTGCTGCTGATCAAAATATAAAATATCAAGTGATGTGACTTCACTTTTCTTCTTCAATGCTTTATACCCACGAAAATTTAGACTGTCCACCTTTGTTGAGTCCAGTTTCCAATGAAGAGGAAAATCGATTTGTGTTTTGGCTATTTGTTCATTGGCTTTTTTTCTCGCCGTTCTTATTTCATTTCCTGATGATTCGCACAATAAAACATTGGCTTTTAGGAATTGATAAGTTGCTTCTATTCTTTGCGGAAATGGTTTTAGCATATGCGTCTCCGTTACAAACGGGAATGCGTTGTACAAAGCACTGTATCCAGAAGCATATCGAGGAGACTCCAAAAATCCGCTCATCCCTTTCTCCGGATCTTCACCCCAAACATTCACATAGGGTGTTATTGGAAAGCCGCTTTTTTCCATCTGCTCATACAAAAATGGCAATACTTTTCCCTGCATAACTTTGCTGATTTCAGGATGTAATTTGTCTTTGAGAATCGATGAGCGTAATGGTGTATTGATAATCGGCTCCGTCACTCACATGTGTATCTACAAAAACATCAGGATCCCAATCCCGATACATTTTAGTGAAAGTTTTCGCATTCTCTGAATCGCATTTGATGAAGTCTCTGTTTAAATCCAAATGACGCGCGTTACCTCTGAAACCTACTTCGTTAGGACCGTTTTGTCCGGAGCGGAAGAATTGTGAAGTTTCTAAGGCACCATCTACATTATAAATTGGAACAATGCAGATAACAGTTTTTTCGGGAGATGGAATTTGCTTCTTTAAAAGTTCACTGGAGAGCCGAAGCGAAGCTTTAATACCGTCCGGCTCGCCGGGATGTATTCCGTTGTTGATGAATAATACCGCAAACCCTTGCTTTTTCAGACTGTCTACATTAAATATTTTGTTAGTGCTGATGACAAAGAGATGAATGGGTTTGCCGTTGTCGGATTTTCCATATTCGATGAGTTTTGCCTCTGCATATTTATTATCTAGTTGAATATATTGATCAATGATTTCACTGTACACAACAGGTGAGTTATCTATCAAGCTTTTCTCGGTGTATTGAGCGGAAGAGCTGAATGCAATCATGAGCAATGAGCTAAGTAGGAGGAGGGCTTTCATTTTCATATTTGACACAAAGATGTAAGAAATATCGATTTTTTGCTAAATCACAGCAAAAATACTTCATATCATTGTTGTGTAATCAAACACAAAAAACAAAAAGAAAGACTGAAAACAAAAGAAAGACTGAAAACAAAAGCAAACACAAAAGCAAAAACAAAAACAAAATAAATAAATAAATAAATAAACAATATGCCTATGGTCCTATAAAATGTATCTTATGTAAAATCTTGAAAGGTCCTTCTCGTCTGAAGGGCCTTTCTTGTTCTAGAAATACTTTTTTGGCGGCATCCGGAATTTCTTTTTTTTTCACTGATTTGTGAAAATATGATTTCCGAAAAATCAAGACTGAGGGAATTAAGTGTTTGGTTTTGAAAGGAAATATTATTATACTGTTTCAGACCTTATATTGTTGGTAAATTTCGAGGTGCTCAGTTAGAATCAATTAACGTTTTTTCTGAAAAACACAGTGGAAAAGTCCTTTAGAATTTTAATTTTGTAAACATCCATGACCAAGTTTTCCCATCTCCACGTACATACTCAGTTCTCACTTCTTGACGGTGCGGCGAATATATCATCATTATTCAAAAAAGCTGTCGATGACAAAATGCCGGCATTGGCTATTACCGATCATGGTAATATGTTCGGCGCTTTCAAATTTGTCGCCGAAGCATCTAAATATAACACAAAAGAAAACCCGAATACCATTAAACCCATCGTAGGATGTGAGTTTTATATGGTAACAGATCGTCATAAACGACAATTCACCAGAGATGAAAGAGATGTTCGTTACCATCAACTCTTACTTGCAAAAAATGCGGAAGGGTATAGTAACTTGATCAAGCTTTGTTCATTGGGTTTTGTAGAAGGATTATACGGCAAGTATCCCCGCATCGACAAAGAACTTTTACTTCAACATCATAAAGGATTAATCGCTACCACCTGTTGCTTGGGTGCTATCGTTCCTAAAATGATTGTCAAAAAGGGCGAAGCTGAAGCTGAGAAAGAGTTTAAATGGTGGTTGGATTTGTTTGGCGAAGATTATTACATCGAATTACAACGTCATGATATTCCCGAACAAGCCATTGTGAATGAAGTATTGCTGGGTTTTGCGAAGAAGTATAATGTAAAAATGATTGCATCCAATGATTCGCATTATGTAAATCAGGAAGATTTTAATGCACATGATATTTTACTTTGTATCAACACAGGTGAAAAGCAAAGTACGCCAACCATGAAAGATTTTTCGGATGACGAAACTTCTACGCGCGGAAAACGATTTGCATTTTATAATGATCAATTTTATTTTAAGACCACCGAAGAGATGAAAATTCTTTTCAGTGATATTCCTGAAGCAATTGATAATACCAATGAAATTGTCAGTAAAATTGAAACGCTTAAATTAAAGAAAGATATTTTATTGCCCAATTTTCAAGTGCCTGCAGAATTCAAAACCCAAGATGAGTATTTGCATCATTTGACGTATACAGGTGCATTGAATCGTTATGGACAAATTTCTCCGGAGATAGAAGAGCGATTAAATTTTGAATTGTTTACGATTAAGACCATGGGTTTTGCAGGTTACTTTTTGATCGTTGCCGATTTCATTAGAGCTGGTCGTGATATTGGAGTTTTCATTGGTCCGGGTCGTGGTTCTGCTGCGGGTTCTGCCGTTGCGTATTGTACGGGCATTACGAACATCGATCCCATTAAATACAATTTACTTTTTGAAAGGTTTTTAAATCCCGATCGAAAAAGTATGCCTGATATCGATACAGATTTTGATGATGAAGGTCGTCAAAAAGTGATCGATTATG
>Ga0163144_10022605_pt1 | contig 12451 bp, 7 predicted proteins | sample OliLak19BULKMAT1_FD_123175 | JGI IMG/M metagenome (GOLD analysis project Ga0163144, IMG submission 123175) | Freshwater microbial mat bacterial communities from Lake Vanda, McMurdo Dry Valleys, Antarctica - Oligotrophic Lake LV.19.BULKMAT1 | ecosystem: Environmental > Aquatic > Freshwater > Lake... | reverse complement strand
TTCTGCGCGGGCGCGTCGAGGACGACGTGGGTGCCCGGCGGCGCCGTGTACGCGACGTCCTTGCCGTCGCCGAGCGCGACGACGGAGACGCGATCGCCGCGCGTCAACACCAGCCCGTCGGCGCCGGTCAACGTGACCGCGTCGAACGACTTCGTCCCGGCCGCGCCGACGTCGATCACCTGGATCGCCTCCATCTCCGGACCCGGGACGATCAGCCGCGCCTCGTCGACCGGGAACCGCGCCGCGTCGCATCCGCCGCGCGTGCCCGTCCAGCAGTCACCCTTGGGCAGCCGCCGCGTCACGAGCTTGCCGCCGCTCGAGCGCACGCGCCGGATCGCCACGGCGGTGCCGCCGACCTTGCCGGTCGCGACGTCGCCGTCGAGCGTGAGCTTGCCCGGCGTGCGGAACCGCAGATCGAGCTCGCGATCCTTGGCGCCGGACTTCGCGCGGTCGATCACCACCAGGGTCGCGCTCGTGCCGTCGGCCGACGGCAGCAGCACGAAGTCGCGCGCCGCCTCGGGGACGTCGCTGTCCAGCTCCTGCAGCCGGTACTGGTCGGCGTAGTCGCACCGCGCCGCGACCACGCCGCCCTTGGTCTGCCGCGCCCACACGTAGCGCGTGGTGAAGCTCCAGAACGCCTGGCTGGGCAGGTAGTCCGCCGGCAGCTGGGCCGAGCGCACCGTCGGCGCGTTGCTGGTCAAGGTCGACAGCGATCCGTACGGCGACGGATCGACGATCACGTCGTCCTTGCCGCGCGACAGCACGACGTTGCCCGCGTCGGGGTGGAAGTGATCGGTGTCGATCGTCTTGGTGCAGCTCGTGACCATCCACACCGCGTCGCTGCCCCAGTGCGTGCGCGTGTAGAACGTGCCGGTGCCGACGCTGAGGTGCGCGGTCGGCCACGTTTCGCGCGGCACGTCGACCGGGGTCACGTCGCGCGCCTCGGCGACCGCGGCGAACAGCGGGAAGTCCTCCTCGCGCACGCCGACCTCGGCGAGCTCCGCCTTGGACCACGCCTGCACCTCCGCCGTCGAGTCGCCGAGCAGCGGCGCGGCGTACGCGAGGTAGCGCGGCTTGATGTTCGCGGTCTCGTCCTGGGTGTCGCCGTTGACGAACACGCCGCCGCCCGGCGCGCGGGCGTAGACGTTGTGGCGCAGCACGCCCTCGAGCCACGTCGAGACGCCGTCGATCTTCACGCCCTGGCGCACCATCTCGCGCGCGGCGAGCGTGTACGACGACACCGCGAGCGGCGCGTACTGCCAGCCCTCGGGCCAGTCGCCGCCCTCGAGGATGCCGCCGGGCTCGAGCGCCTTGGCCATGTCGGTGCCCCACATGTCGTCCTCGACGTACGACCACAGCGCGTCGCCGTCCTTGCCGGCCTCGCCGCCCTCGGCGATCGCGATGAACGTCGCGGCGTACACCCAGCCCGCGTGGTAGTTCGAGCCCGGCGAGCGGTTGCGATAGCCGGTGCTCAGGTACCAGTCGGTCCACGCCTCGAAGCGCTTGCGCGCGCGCTCGCGGAGCTTGTCGGTCATGTCCTTGTGGTCGTGGAGCCAGTCGTAGGCGAGCGCCGTCGACGGCCCCATCGCGCGCATCGCGAACCCGGCGTCGCGGCGCGCGGCCTCGTCGCCGCCCTTGCCGTCGCCGATCACCGCGAGATCGTCGAGGTTGGCGGTGAAGTACATCATCGAGGTCTTCGCGTAGCCGTCCTTGCCGGTCGCCGCCCACGCGATCAGGCACGAGTGCAGGTGGTGCGACCAATCGAGGCCCATGTAGAGGTCGCGCGCGTACTCGTCGGGATCGCCGCGGACGGTGTCGCAGTGGTCGATCGCGCGCGCGACCGCCGAGCCGGACTCACCGGCCTGGCGCTTCCACGCGGCGCGGACCTGGTCGTCGAGGATGAGGCGAGGGTGCGCGCCGGTCGGCTGCGCGTGCGCGACCCCGCCGCACACGAGGATCCCGACGACGGCGAGCGCGACACGGCGAAGCATGGCTTGACGATAGCAGCCCGGGCCGGGTACGCGTGGGGCATGGGCGTGCTCGCCAGTCTCAAGGACGCGGTCTACGGCGCGGTGCCGCGCGGGCGGATCCTGCGCCGCGGGCCGGCGGAGGCGCGCCGCGTCGCGCTCACGTTCGATGACGGCCCGGACGAGCTCACGCCCGCGTACCTCGACATGCTCGACCGCCTCGGCGTCTCCGCGACGTTCTTCGTCATGGGCGATCGCAGCGCGGATGCGCCGCACCGCCTCCGCGACTACCAGCGGCGCGGCCACCAGATCGCCGGGCACGGCTGGGATCACCGCGCGTTCCCGACGCTGTCGCCGGGCGAGCTGCGATGGCACCTTCGCCGCACCGAGGACGTGCTGGGCCCGCGCCCGACCGAGCGGCCGTGGGTCCGGCCGCCGTACGGCGCGCTGTCGGTGCGGTCGCTCGCGCAGGTCCTCGCCGAGGGCTTCACGGTCGCGATGTGGTCGTTCGAGTCCGGCGATCACGAGGTCGCCACCGCCGACGAGCTGGTCGCGCGCGTCACGCCGGCGGCCGTCCAGCCGGGCGACGTCATCCTCCTGCACGAGGGTCACCAGACCACGATCGACGCGCTGCCGCGGATCGTGGGCAACCTCCACGCCGCGGGGTACGAGTGCGTCACCATGCACGACTTGTTTGCGTCGTAGCGCTCGTCGCGTGCTCGTCGAAGCCGGCGCGCCGCGGGCCGGATCTCCAGATCACGGGCGAGACCGTCAAGGTGAAGCTCGGCGAGGAGCTCCCCGACACCTCGGCGATCTTCGACGGCACGACGGTGCGGCTGCGCGCCGCGCGGTGGGAGACGCTCGGCGTGATCGTCTGGCGCCGCGACGAGACCCCGGTCCCGATCGCGCTGGCCTTCGAGGGGCGCGTCCAGGTGCGCACGTTCGAGCTCGCGCACACGCCCGTGCTGCGCGCGTCGACGCGGATGTACGGCCCGAGCCGCGGCGGCGGCGCGTATCCCGACCGCCTGGTCCCGGCCACCACCGCCGGACGGGCGACGCTGATCGAGCTCACCGCGACGGAGTCGAGCCACGGCACGCTCGCCGTCGGTGACCAGCGCTTCGACGTCGAGCTGGTCGTCGAGTCGATCGCGCTGGAGCCGGGGCCCGGCCGCGTTTGGGCGTACTACGACACCGACGAGCTCGCCCGCGCGTCGGTGACCGAGGCCGAGCTGGTCGCGACGTTCGCGGACTACGGCGTCGTCGCGTCGCCGGATCTCGGCGTCGACGACTGGGACAGGTACAAGGACCAGCTCGACCGCCTGCCGTACGTGCCGGTCTACCTGCCGAAGGATCCCGCCGCGATCGCGCGCGAGGTCCCGATCTGGATCGACCGCGTCCGCGAGCACGGTCGCGGCCAGCTGCCGTTCGCGATCCCGATCGACGAGCCACGCGACGACGCCGCGCGCGCCCGGGTGCGCGAGCTCGCCGACCTCGTGCGCGCCGCCGACCTCGCGCGCGCCGGCGACGACGGCCCGGCCCGGTTCCTGTTCGCGGTCACCGACCAGCCGCGCGCGATCTACGGCGACGCGATCGACGTCTACCTGACGCCGCACGGCCTGATGCGCGATCGCGCCACGGAGCCGCAGCGCTGGACCTACAACGGGTCGCCGCCGTTCGCCGGCAGCATGATCCTCGACACGGACGGCGTCGCGATGCGCACGTGGGGCTGGATCGGCTGGCGGTGGAAGCTCCCGCTCTGGTACGTGTGGGACGCGCTGTACTGGAGCGATCGCCACAACTCGAAGCGCGTCGCCGATCTCGCGAAGGACGCGACCACGTTCGACGACGGCGAGGATCACGGCGCGCTCGACGGCGTGCTGGTCTACCCCGACGGCGCGCCGTCGCTGCGCCTGGTCGCGCTCCGCCGCGGCCTGCAGGATCGCCGGCTGCTCGAGGCCGTCGAGGCGTGCGCCGGCCGGCCCACCGCCGAGGCGATCGCCGCGACGATCGTCCCGACCGCGCTCGGCGACGCCGGCAAGCCCGGCGACGCCCGGCCCGGCAGCTGGCCGATCGACGAGGCGACGTGGGAGGCGGCGCGGATCGCGCTGCTCGACCGCCTCGCGCAGTGCGCTAACCCTCGATGAGGACGGTGCCGAGGACGCGCGCGGGCGACAGCTGCTCGATCGCGCGGCGCAGATCGCGCGCGGTGTTCTTCTTGCCGCGCATCACGATCACGGTGCCATCGGCGGCGTCCTGGATCAGGTTGACGTCGGCCGAGCCGACGACCGGCGGGCAGTCGATCACGATGTGGTCGTAGCCGGCGAGGCGCAGCCGCTCCATCGCGATCGCGAACGCGGGCGCGTCGAGGAGCTGGCTCTGCTCGATCCGCGGGTTGATCGCGGCGACGTGCAGCCACAGCTGCGGGATGTCGACGAAGCCCCAGGGAAGGAGCGGCTGGTGGCGGTGTGCCGCGAGCTGCTCGGCGAAGCACCACGGCGGCACGAACCGGAACAGCGACGCGAGCTGCGGCCGCTGCACGTGGGTCTCGACCAGCAGCACGCGCGCGCGGCCGCACTCGGCGAGCGCGAGGGCGAGGTTGACGGCGACCGAGGTCTTGCCGTCGCCGGCGCGCGGGCTGGTCACGACCACGACCTGAGGCGCGCCTTGCTCGAGCAGGTGATGGCGGAGGACGCGGTACGACGCCGCGCGCTCCGAGTCCGGCTCGGCGAGCAAGACCAGGCGGCCATCGGGCGGCCCGTCGTCGGGGAGGTGGTGCTGCGTCAGCCCGATCTCGGGAGGCTGGCGCGCGGCCATCGCGGGCGACATCGCGGCGCTGGAGCTGTGCACCAGGGCGTTGTCCGGACCGTGAGACATCGGCGGCTGCGCGGTCGGCGGCCGGGGCCGGATCGCGACCTGATCCGACGACACCGTGTGCGCGAGCTGGCGGGGCGACACCTGCGCGCCCGTGCCGGGCGGCGCCTCCATCGCGATCATCGGCTGGGTGACCAGCGGCAGCGGCGCGCCGACCCGGGTGCGATCGTCGTCGCCAGCCTCGGGCCGCGCCGGTCCATCTCCGAACCTGGGGCGCTTCGTCATGACGTTCCCGACCGCTTCGGCTTGCCGCGCGCCTTGCCGCGCGCTCGCGGGATGACCGCGAGCACCGGCGCGAGGTCGAGCTGCTCGATGTCGACGCGGCGGTAGACGCGATCATCGATGACGGCCAGGCCCACCGCAAGGGCGAGCCCGAGGCCGCTGAACACGACCAGCCCGGCGAGCACGAGCAGCTTCTTGCCCTTGCCGATCGGCCGCAGCGGCAGGTACGCCTCGTCGACGACCTGCAGCGCCGAGCCCTGCTCCGCGGTGCGGGTCTGGGCGTCCAGCTGGGCGCGGAAGAACGCCTCGTTGAGGCTCTGGACCCGCTCCTCCTGCTCGGCGACCTCGCGGCCGAGCCGCGCCCAGTCGCTCTCGAGCATGATCACGGCGTCGGCGATGTTCTCGGTCAGCTCGGGCGCCGCGACCGGCTTGCCGCTGCCGCTGGTGCGCGCGCGCTCGCTCGCGATCTCCACCTCGACGTCCTTGAGCTCCTTCTCGAGCGCGGCGCGATCCATCGGCGTCGCCGGCGGCAAGATCACGGCGTCGTCCTTGCGGCCGCGCGCGGTCGCCGCGGACAGCTCGGCCTCGGCCTTCTTGAGCCGCGCCTGCGCGCCGCCGAGGGTCTCCTTCGCCTTCTTCATGTCCGGGTGCTGGTCGGTCATGCCCTTGCCACGCAGCTCCTCGACGCTGCGGCCCGCGCCGCGGACCTCGTCCTCGGCGCGATCGACCTTGAGCTGGGCCGCCTGCTCCTCGGCGGTGGGCGTGTGCGGCATCGGCGTCGGCCTCGGCGCCGGCGTCGGGTCGTCGCCCGCGGCCAGGCGGGCCCGGATGCGATCACGCTGGCGGGTCAGCGCGCTGAGCCGCCGGCTGCCGCCGCCGCTGCCGGCGACCGCGGTCGGCTCCTTGTCCTTCTTGCGGATCGCCGCGCCGTCGCCGCTGCCGCTGTCCTCCTCGGCGAACTCGGGGTGCTGCGACAGGAACTGGAACCGCGCGCTCTCGCGTCCGCGCAGCGCGAGGTTGGCGGTGTCGAGCTGGTCCTGGGCGAAGTCGACCGTCGCCTTGGCCTGCTCGAGGCGCATGTCGCGCTCCTTCTCGATCAGGAGCGTGGTCAGCCGGTCGGTGACGGCCTGGGCACGGTGGCGGTCGGCGTCGCGGAACGCGATCCGGAACGTGTTCGCGCCGCGGACCTGGAAGCTGATCGACGCGCGCAGCTCCTCGACCGCGGCCTCCATGCCGTCGGTCGCGACCACGTCCTCGAACGGGTTGAGCGCGGGGTCGTCGATGATCTTCGACAGCTGGCCGCGCGCGAGCAGGAGCTCGCGGTAGCGGTCGCCGATGTTGCGCTGCATCGTCGCCGCGTCGCGGCCCTGGATCAGGCTGGTCTGGATCCGCTCCTGGTAGAACAGCACCGCCGACGACTCGAAGCTCTTCGGCCGCGTCATCGCGAACGCGACCGACATCGCCCCGCCCATCACGACGAACGCCGCGACCAGCCACCAGTAGCGCCGCGCGCGCACGGCGTAGTCGACGAGGCGCTGCAGCTTGTCGCGAGGGGTGTAATAGGCGCGCGGGGGCACGGGCACTCAGGATGGTACACGACGGCCGCGCACGCCACGGGCGTGCAGCGAGCCGACGCGGTCGCCGGGGAAGCCGGGCAGGTGACCCAGGACGGGCAGGCCGACCCGCTCGACGTCCTCGCGATCGTGGATCCGCGGGTCGAACGTGCCGACCACGATCGACACCAGCGGCAGGAACACGAAGAACAGCAGGCTCGCCTGGATCACCTGGAAGTACAGCGCCGCGCCGGGCTCGTCGGGCGAGCGCTGCTCCTCGACGATCTCGAACGTCATGCCGAGGCCGGCGCGGTCGATCGCCGCGGTCTGCTCGTCGGCGCTGGCCAGCGCGGTGAGGTTGACGATGTTCTCCTGGGCGCGCCCGCGCTTGGCGCGCAGCTCCTCGACCTCGACGCGCAGCGCGGCGGCCTTGCCCTCGTCGCCGGCCTCGTAGGCGCGAGCCAGCTCGACCCGGCTGGTCGCCACCCGGCGGTCGAGCTCCTCGGAGCGCGCGCGGACGCTGTCGAGCGCCGTGCCGGCGTCGGCGGCGAGCGCTTCGCCGAGCCGGATCCGACGCTGCGCCTCGCCGTCCTTGACCAGCTCGGCGATCCGGTGGGCGAGGTGAAACGCCAGCTCGGGCTGCGGGTGCGTCACGACCACCGCGATCCGCGCCGACCGCGGCGCGTCCTGCGAGTACTCGTAGAGGAAGTAGTTGCGGAACACGCCGACGTCGAACATGTCGCGCAGCTCCATCACCGCGTAGTCGTCGCCGAACGTCGCGCGCTCCGGGAACAGATCCTCCTCCACGATCAGCCCGAGCAGCGCCTCGTTCGACAGCAGCACGCTGAGCACGTAGTCGCGGAGCTCCGTCACCGGCATCGGGATGATGCCGTCCCCCATCGCGCCCTCGGTCGCCGCGAGGATCACCTGCGCGTGCTTGATCCGGGGCTTCTTCGAGCGCTGGTAGAGGACGCCCGCGGTCAGCGCGATCGCGGCGATCAGGACCGGCAGCCAGCGCGCGCGGGCGCGCCGCTTGAGTCGCTGCAGCTCGGCGACGAGCCCGACCGCGAGCGGCTGCTCGCGCTCGAACCAGTCCTCGGGATCCGGCCGGCTCACGCGCGCGAGTGTAGCGCGGTCAGAACGCCCAGCGCCCGGTGACCGCCGCGCCGCCGCCTGGCAGCGGGGCGATCGCGAGGTGCTCGGCGGCGGGCTCCGCGCGCGAGAGATCGAGCACCACCAGCGCCGCGCCGGCGAGCAGCGCCACGCCGCCCACCGCGCCGAGGACCAGGGCGCGGGTCGCGTCGGTGCGCCCGGCCGCGTCGCGCGCCTCGATGTCCTCGACGTCGCACGTGGGCATGCACATCGCCTCGAGGTCGCGGCTCGCGCTCGCGGCGCGCCAGGCGAGGACGCCGCTGGCCCCGAGCATCACCGCGCCGGCGCCGCCGCTGGCGACGCCGATCCAGCGCAGCGTGTGGGACCGCGGCGGCGCGGGCGCCACGGAGACCGGCGGCGGGTCGGGGCGGAGGACGGGCGTCGGGTCCGGCGTCGGCGCCGTGACCTTGCAGCCGTCCATGTGCTCGACGAACTTCGTCGCCTTGTCTTGCTCGTCGGGGTCCTCGCCCGCCGGGACGTTGCGCAGGAAGCTCTTGTAGAACCGGCGGGCGTCGTCGCAGTCGCCGAGCTGGCGGTACGCCTGCGCGATGTTGAACAGGAACAGCGGCTCCTGGACGATCGCGTAGCCAGCCTTGAAGCTCGCGATCGCCAGATCGTACTCGGCGAGATCGTAGTGACGCTGACCCTCGCCGAACAGGGCCGCGGCGTCGTCCTCGGGAGCCGCGGCCGCGACCGTGGCGGCGCCGAGCACCAGCGCGAGGGCGAGCGCGAGCCTCATGGCGTCGCCGGCTTCTTCTTGCGGAACGGATCGACGACGGCGTCCTCGTCGACGGGCTTGTTGACGTCGGGCGTCGCCTCGACCGTGGGCTTCGGATCGGGCTTCGGAGGCGGCTCCGCGGCGACCTTCGCGGCGCTCGGCTTGTCGCCGCGCCTGGAAGGCTTCTTCGCGGCGGGCGCTGGTGCCGGCTCGGCAATGGGCACGGCGACCGGATCAGCGACGGGCTCCGCGACCGGCTCGCGGGGAGGCTGCGCGACCGGCTGCGAATCCTGCGCCTGCGCCGGCGCCGGGGCCGCGATCGGCGCCGACTCGCGCGCGCCGCGGTCTCGGACGGCGAAGAACACGCCGACCCCCGCGACCGCCGCGCCCACGACCGCCGCGGCGATCCAGCGCCCGCGACCGCGCGGCGCGGGCGACGCCGACATCGTCGGCATCGTGGGCAGCGTCTCCACCGGCGCCGCCGCGGGCGCCGGCCTCGTCAAGCTCACGGTGGGCGTCACCGCCATCGCGGTCGGCGCGGTCTCGGCCGCGGTCTTCGAGCGCGGCTTCGGCACCGGCGTCGTGTCCTCGGCCGGCAGCCCGCTCTCCTTCGCGCGGACGCGCGACACCGCGACGCGGACCTGGCGCAGCGCCGGGCGCTCGTCCGGATCCTTCGCCAGCATCGCGAGCACCAGCGCGTCGAGCTCGGGCTCGACCTCGACGCCCGTGCTCGACGGCGCGCGCGGCGGCTCGGTGAGGTGCTTGGCGATGATGTCCATCGCGTTGTCGGCGGTGAACGGCAGCTCGCCGGTGAGCAGCTCGAACGCCATCACGCCGAGCGCGTAGACGTCGACGCGATGATCCATCGCGTGGCCGCGCGCCTGCTCGGGCGCCATGTAGAGCGGCGTCCCCATCATCACGCCGGTGCGCGTCCGCTCGGCGCGCTGATCGTCGCCGCCCGACAGCTTCGCGATCCCGAAGTCGAGCAGCTTCACCACCGGCAGCTCGTCGGGCACCTCGACGAGGAACACGTTGTCCGGCTTGAGATCGCGGTGGGTGATGCCCTTGGCGTGCGCCGCCTCGAGCGCGCGGCACGTCCGCTCGAGCACGTGACACGCCAGGCCCAGCGGCAGCCCCGCGCGCTCGACGCGCTCCGCGAGGCTCTCGCCCGACAGCCGCTCCATCGCGAAGTAGCTGCGGCCGTCCGGCAGCGTTCCGAAGCCGAACACGTCGACGATGTTGGGGTGGCCGATCTGGTTGACCGCGCGCGCCTCCTGCACGAACCGCTCGATCGCCTCGGTGCTCGTGCACAGCTCCGGGCGCAGCACCTTGATCGCCGCGCGCTTGCCGATCACCGGGTGGACCGCGCCGTACACCGTCCCCATGCCGCCGCTGCCGACCTTGCCCTCGATGCGGTACTCGCCGACGACGTCGCCATCCTCGAGCTCGCCGGCCTTCGCGGCCATGATCGCAGACACGGGCACGGGCACCGGTGCCGGCGTCCTCCCCCCGGATGACGTCATCGTCCACCAGCGTAGCCGCGCGCACGACGCCTCGCCAAGCCTATTGTCGCCGCGTCGCGCACGCTCTATCGTGGAGCTCGATCCGCGGGGGCGGGTCGTGCGATGCAACGCGCGCTCCTCTTCCTCGTCTGTTCGGTGGCGCTGGCCGCGTGCTTCTCGCCGGAGTACGGCCCGTGCGCGCTGCGGTGCGATCCGGCCGCCTCAGAAGATCGCTGTCCCGGCGACCTCGCGTGCGGGACCGACGGGTTCTGCCACGCCGACGGCGCCGACCTGTGCACCGCGCCGTCGCGCGACCTCGAGGTCTCGCTCACCGGCACCGGGACCGGCACCGTGAGCTCCGACGTCGGCGGGATCTCGTGCGGCGCCCTGTGCACCGGCTCCGTTCCCACCGGCACGACCGTCACGTTCACCGCCGAGCCGGCGAGCGGCTCGCGGTTCACCGGGTGGACGGGCGCGTGCAGCGGCGTCGACCCGTGCGTGATCGAGGTCGACGACGACGTCTCGATCGGCGCCGGGTTCAACCAGGCGCGGTCGCTGACGATCGCCTTCATCGACGACGCCGCCGCCGGCAACGGGCACGTCACGTCGGCCGCGGCCGGCATCGACTGCACCGACGACTGCGTCGTCGCGGTCGACGCCAACTCGTCGGTCTCGCTCACCGCCACGCCCGACCTCGACTCGCGGTTCATCGACTGGGGCGGCGCGTGCTCCGGCGCCGCGTGCCAGGTGACGATGGACACCGACAAGACGGTCGCGGTGCGGTACCGGCTCACCCCGGAGGTGTCAGTGACGGTCGCGGGCAGCGGCGACGGCACGGTGACCTCCGCGCCGATCGGCGTCGCCTGCCCGGCGGGCGCCTGCGCCGCGCGCTACGACATCGACACCGCGGTGAGCCTGACCGCGCTGGCCACGACCGGCAGCCGGTTCGGCGGCTGGGCGGGAGACTGCGCCAACGCCACCGGCGCGTGCGACCTCGTCACCAGCGCGGACCGCGACGTCACCGCGACGTTCATCGAGCTCGAGCAGCTCGGCGTCACCCACAGCGGCAGCGGTATCGGCACGGTGACGTCGTCGATCGGCGGGATCAACTGCACCGGCGGCGCGGGCACGTGCACGGCCGACCTCGACCTCGACACGGTCTTGACGGTGTCCGCGATCGCGGCCGGCGGCTCGCGGTTCGGCGGCTGGTCGAACGCGTGCAGCGGCGCCCTCTCGCCGTGCTCGGTGACCATGGACGCGCCGAAGACGGTCGACGCCGCGTTCCTCAAGACGTGGCCGCTCTCCCTGACCCTCGCGGGCTCGGGCACCGGCACGGTCACGACGACGCCACCGGGGACGGCGTGCACGTCGTCGTGCGATCTCACCGCCGACGATCAGCAGGTCGTGACCCTGGTCGCCGCGCCCGACGGACCGTCGCGGTTCGGCGGCTGGAGCGGCGCGTGCACCAACCTCACCGGCCCGTGCGTCACGACGATCACCGCGCTCACCAACGTCACCGCGACGTTCATCCGCACCTACCAGCTCGACGTGACCATCGCCGGCAGCGTCGGGCGCGTCCAGAGCGTCCCCACCGGCATCGACTGCCCCGGCACGTGCAGCGCGATGTTCGATACCGGCGCGTCGGTCTCCGTCACGGCGCTGCCGGATCCCGGCGTCGAGCTCGACGCGTGGAGCGGTGACTGCACCGGCCTCACGTGCGCGGTCACGATGACCGCCGACCGCGCGGTGACCGTGAACCTCGAGGGCGGACACCTCGCGTGGTCGAAGCGCTACGGCGGCTCCCCGTCGTACGGCTACGAGACGGTCTACGGCGTCGCGAGCGACGCGGCGGGCGCGTCCGTGGTCGTCGGCGTGGTCAGCGGCGGCACCGACCTCGCGTTCGGCGGGACGACCGGCACGCTCGGCGCGGTCGGCGCACGCGACGCCGTGGTGGTGGCGTACGCCCCGGCGGGCGCGGTCCGGTGGGCGCGGATGTACGGCTCCGGCGCGGGCACGTACGACGGCGCCGCGGCGGTCGCGCTCGCGCCCGACGGAGACGTGATCGTCGTCGGCGCGTTCTACGGCACGATCAACCTCGGCGGTGGGCACACCGCGACCGCGGCGGGCGGCCAGGACGGCTACGTCGCGCGGCTCGACGGCGTGACCGGCGCGACCGAGTGGGTGGTCGCGCTGGGCACCGGCAACACCGACGAGGTGCACGACGTCGCGGTCAGCGCCGCCGGCGACATCCTCGTCATCGGCGCCTGCAACGGCGAGGACGCCGCGACCACGGCGTGCGCGATCGCCGCGGGCGCGGGCCTCGCGCTCGGCGGCCACAGCTACGACGTGGTCGCGCAGCTCCACGCCGACGGCAGCTTCGGCTGGTCACGCCTGCTCCAGCGCCGGTATCCGGCGGGCGGCGGCGCGGTGGCCGCCGAGGTCGTCGCCGCCGCCGACGGCGACGCG
>Ga0163144_10022604_pt1 | contig 12452 bp, 12 predicted proteins | sample OliLak19BULKMAT1_FD_123175 | JGI IMG/M metagenome (GOLD analysis project Ga0163144, IMG submission 123175) | Freshwater microbial mat bacterial communities from Lake Vanda, McMurdo Dry Valleys, Antarctica - Oligotrophic Lake LV.19.BULKMAT1 | ecosystem: Environmental > Aquatic > Freshwater >... | reverse complement strand
TACTCTTTGGATAAAGTGTGCACAGCGTCCGTCAACCTCACTGCTTGCCCAACCAGCACAAGCAGAACACCACTTGCAAGCGGATCGAGGGTTCCGGCGTGCCCTACTTTCTCTGGCCGCATTAACTTTTGAATGGAATTGACGCAATCGCGACTTGTCGGCCCACTGGGCTTGCGCAAATTCAAAATACCGAACATGGTGAGACTGCGTTGAGTTTGCGGATTGTGTTGTCAATGTACTGCTCTCAAAAACTTTGGAGCGGTTTTGACACCTTTTTGCCGAAGATGAGAGGTGGAGCATTGTAACCAGCAGAGCCATTTAAGGTAGCGAGTTATGGAAAATCAACGGTCGGTACGATGGGACGTGGCAGCAGTCGTAATGTTTGCGGCTGCGGCTCTGCTATGGCTATCGCTTTTGACCCACGACGCCGCAGATAATTTAGGGGAGTATCGGGGGGTTGTCGCTAAAGTCTACACACCCATGCAGGCAGCGTACCCGTTGAACCCTGAGATTCAAAATTGGTGCGGTTATCTCGGCGCGCTAGCCAGCGATATCTTGCTCCAAGCGACGGGCATCGGGAGTTACCTAGTTGCCATGCTCTTCTGTCTGTCGGGAGTGGTAATGCTTAAGCAACAGCCATGGGCTTCGCCGATGGGACGAAGCTTTGGCTGGACCTTGATCTTGGTGGCGGTTTGTTGCATGCCCGCTCGATTTGGATTCACGCCACGCATTCCTGTGCCAGTCGGGGCTGGAGGGTATCTCGGCGCTCTTTGCAATTTTTGGTTGGACAACCATCTGAAGCACGGAGCCACGATACTCGTAATGGGCGTGTTTGTCGGTGGGCTGCTGCTGAGTACGGAGTATGCGTTGGTTCGCTACTTTGGCTTTGCAGCAACGGGAGGCATGATGGCACTGAAATACTTTCGCCTTCCCACATGGACTTTTCGACGCCATCAGGAGCTAACCTCCGGTACGTTTTCGCCAACGCGATCCGATTTGCCCAAGAGCGTGACCCTTCGACAAAACCCAACCACCCTGTCTGCCAATGTTGGCGGCCATTCGAGCTCGCAAACCAGTTATCCATCATCGGTTATTCATTCGTCACCTATGTCCGGCGTCGCTGCTTCGTCGGACGCACACGTTGAGATGGGCAACGGTTCCGGGCCAGCGGTTCGAATCGGTCGCCGCGCGGAAACCAGTTTGACAGCAGAGGATTTGGCTTCGCATTCGAAGGCCGTGGGGCGAACAGACCTCACGTTTCCCAAAGCCAAATCCCCATCCACGCTCGCTTCGATCGCTGGTGCGTTATTCGGTGTCAAGAAGGAACCTGAGGGAACCGCCGACGTTTTGCTGGATGGAGCCCGTGGCTCTGATAATCCCCTTGCCCGAGCCTTGGTCAGTACACGCAAACCGGCCATGCCCCTCGAGGAAATATCCGATGACGAGTACGACGAAGAGGCGGAAGACAACTTCGATTCAGAAGGGGATGACCGCATGCACTCCCGTTACGATGAGGATGACGAAGAAGTCCATACAGCCGATGAAGAACAAGAGATCGTTGTCGAGAAGCCCAAGCCACGTGCGACTGGCCGTTCGAAAACCATTCGATCCGACACTCCCAATATTGAGGAGGATAAAGGGCCGCGCGTTCAGACTCGCAAATCGAAACAAGCAGAGGTTGTACCAGAGCCCGAACCGCTACCGCAGGACTCTCTCGCCCATCTCGACGATACAAAATTACCCGAGGGTAGCGAAGAGTACGTATTGCCGGGCCTCGATCTTTTAACAGAGTCAGACGAGGTCTCCTATGACGAACAAACGGAGGAAGTGAAAAAGAAGGCCAAGGTACTTGAGCAAACGTTTGCAAACTTCGGCTTCAATATCAGAGTAGTCGAAATCGAAACCGGCCCAGTCATTGCGCTCTACGAAATCGAACTGGATGCCGGGCTCCGACTTAGCAAGATCGCTGGCCTAGCAGATGACTTGGCCATTGCGTTGCGAGTTCCAAGCGTCCGCATCGTGGCTCCGATACCCGGCAAAAATAGCGTCGGGATCGAAGTGCCAAACGAGAAACGTCAGATCGTTCGCATGCGAGAAGTGATCGAGGAGAGCGGAGCACAAATTCGCAAACAAAAGATTCCGCTGTTTCTCGGTAAAGACGTGTCGGGCAAAGCGCTTACCGTCGACCTCGCCAGCTTACCACACTTGCTCATCGCAGGTCGAACAGGTACCGGAAAGAGCGTATGCTTGAACTCGATCATCTCATCGATCTTGATGACGAGGCGGCCAGACGAAGTGCGAATGCTGATGATCGACCCAAAGATGGTGGAACTCAGTTGTTACGCCCGTCTGCCCCATTTGATGCACCCCGTCGTTATCGACATGCGCAAAGCAGAAGCGATTCTTGCTTGGGCGGTCGACAAGATGGAGGAGCGTTATGCTCTCTTGGCCCGTGCCGGAGTTCGCCACTTAACCAACTACAATCAGCTTGGCCGCGAAGAATTGCTTGATAGGTTGAAGCCAGAGAACGATGAAGATGCGGATTTAATTCCCGATCACCTGCCGTTTATTGTGATCGTGGTGGATGAAATGGCTGACCTGATGATGACCTCAGGCAAAGAGGTCGAGGCCCACATCATACGACTTGCGCAAAAAAGCCGGGCCGTTGGAATTCACTTGATACTCGCAACGCAAAAACCTACCGTTGACGTCATCACTGGATTGATCAAAAGTAATTTGCCCGCGAGAATCAGCTTCCAAGTGGCCAGCAAGACGGACTCGCGAGTTGTGTTGGATGCGATGGGAGCCGACAAGCTGCTGGGCAATGGCGACATGCTCTTCCTTTGGCCGGGAACCAGCGCGCTCGTTCGCGGTCAAGGTACTTACTTGAGCGACGACGAAATCAATTCGGTTGTCGACCACTGCAGTTTGGGCGAACAAAACTTCGTGCAAGAACTGGTACAGCTTAAAGTTGAAAAGGGAGAGGACGAAACGATCAAGCCTGGCTCATTTAAGAAGCGAGATGACCTTTACGAAGCGGCAGTGGACATCGTTGTTCGCGAGGGAAGAGGTAGCTGCTCATTGCTGCAGCGTGCACTCGGGATTGGCTATGGACGGGCCGCAAGGTTGATCGACTTTATGTCCGAGGACGGCATCGTTGGTCAATACAACGGTTCCCAAGCTCGCGAAGTGGCCATTACCCTGGCACAATGGGAAACCATGCGATCGGGTGCAGAGGATGACGCTGAAACCGCACCGAGCAAGCCCAAGAACCGATCCAACAAGATTCGGCGAGACGACAGTTGGGAAGAAACTCCCAAAGCGCCGAAGGCGAAAAAGAAGAAGCGAACAGAGGGCGAGCAAGCGTACGTGGCTGCAGCGGACATGGACCATTCCGCAGAAGAGAATCAGTGGACCGACGACGAAGACTAAAATCCACTTCGTCGGTGGTGCCGAGGACGGCAGGCTATACTTTGGTACAAACACTTTGTTCCTTTTAGGAGTTTTAAACACGATGCCACAAAAATTACGTCGTTCGTTTCTCAAGGAGACCGCATTTGGCGGTGCGATTTTAGGTCTTTCTCCAAGTGCACATCGATCCATTTTTGCGGCTCAACCGCCAAGTGAACGAGTGCGAGTTGGCATGATCGGTGTCGGCAACCAAGGCGGGCCGAAGAACAACATGAAGTACTTTCTGAAGAACATCGTTGCTCTGTGCGATTTGGATAAGACTTATCTCACAGAAGCCGGAGATTTTTTGCAGAAGGAAGCAGGGCTCAAGGCTTGGGCGACAGACGATTACCGCCGTCTGCTCGACTCCAAGGAAGTGGATGCAGTCGTGGTCACGGTTCCTGACCAGTGGCATGCTACGATGACGATCGAAGCCTGCAAAGCGGGAAAGGATGTGTACTGTGAGAAACCGTTGACGCTAGTCATTGGCGAAGGCAAGCCGATGATCGAGTCGGCCCGCAAACACAATCGAGTGGTGCAAACAGGGACGATGCAACGAAGCGGTATCGAGTTTAAGATGGCAGTAGAGCTACTGCAAAAAGGGATCGTCGGGAAAGTGTACTCGGTCAACGTGACGTTGCCGAGCCCGAATTGGATCGCTCGCGCCAAAGTGCCGGTGCCCAATAGCGAGCCGCCTGCGGGATTCGACTACAACCGATGGCTTGGTCCTGCTCCCTATCGCGCCTACAACAAGAACCATGTTCACTATCTCTTCCGATTCTATTGGGACTACAGCGGCGGACAGCAGACGAACTTCGGCGCACACCACCTCGATATTGCACAGTGGGGACTTGGCATGGACGAGAGCGGTCCTACGATTGTTGAGGGATCCGCGGTCTTCAATCCAGACGGCTGGTACGAGACACCTGACACGACTGAGATCAAGTACACGTATGCCAACGGGGTGATGATGACTTGCCGTCAAAAACCGGACACAAAGAACATCGATCAAGGTGCCGAATTTGTTGGCGAGAAAGGGAGTTTATTCGTTTACCGCGGCGGCATTATTACGAATCCACCGGAACTGCTTAAGGGGATCGAGATACCTAAGATTGTGAACTCGCAAGCCAACACCGATCACGTCAACAATTTTTTGGATTGCGTGAAGACTCGCAAAAAGCCAGCTGCGGATATCAGTATCGGCCATCGTTCGGCAACGGTTTGTCATCTTGGCAATATCGCAGTACGGACGAAAAAGACGATTAACTGGGACCCCAAGACGGAGACCATCGTTGGCGATGCAGAAGCATCGAAATGGCTAACGAAGGAATACCGTAAGCCATGGAGTCTAAATTCGTAGTCGGTCAAGCATCCGGTCTTAATTTTCGGGTAGAGCATTAATTGAGCGACGCTCCGCGTCGCAGAAATCACGAGGCGGAGCGTCGTGCAACTAAGAGTTTTGGCTAGTTATCAGGCTCGGGGCCCAACCCCCTGATGCGTCTTCCAAAATCCGCCCAGAGAGTGGTCGAATTGCAATCGCGATGCTGGCTGATCGGTTGCGATTTTGCCGTTCAAGAATACGGTTCGGCCACCCACAAAGACCTGTGTCGGCCAACCTCTTAGTGAATCGCCGGCCCAGGGAGACCATTTCGTCTTGGTAAACTGATCTTCGTTTTTGATGGTGCGGTTTTTGTTGGGATCGACTAAAACGAGATCTGCATCGTAGCCAACTTCGATCCGCCCTTTACCGACAATCCCCCAGACGCGAGCAGGCGCGTCGCTGGTCCAGCTTGCTATCTGCTCCCAAGTGCATTCGCCTCGCGATGCTCGATCGAGGAGCAACGCAAAGAAGTTTTCGACGGCAGGTAGCCCGCTTGGAGATCTTGGGTAAGGTTGGCTTTTTTCCTCAAGCGTGTGAGGCGCGTGGTCCGTCGCCACGACTTGAATGACGCCGTCCAAAAGCGCCTGCCAAAGCTTTGTATTGTCGCTCTTGGTCTTGATCGATGGATTCATCTGAATGAGTGAACCGAGGCGAGCGTAGTCGTCGATGTTAAAGTGCCAGTGGTGGGGACAGAGTTCTGCGGTGATGAGGCCTCCGTGGTCGGCAATGATGGGGATCTCAGCAGCGGTGCTGACGTGCAGTACATGGAACCGATGGTTGTGTCGCTTTGCTAGATCAAGTGCCCGGCGCGTCGCGATCACTGCCGCCGTTACATCGCGAATGTTCGAGTGATCTGAAATCTTAGATGTGTCGCCCAGCCTCGCATGATTTTGCCGCACGGTTGTTTCATCTTCGCAATGAGCGCAAATAGGAATTTTCGTCTCCGCAAAGATTCGTTCGAGAGCATCCTGATTGTCGACGAACAGATCGCCGGTGCTGGAACCCATGAAGATCTTAATCCCGGGTACTCCTGTGGCACCGACCAACGCTTCGATATTGGTTGCGGTCGCCCCGATATAAAATCCATAATTGACGATCGACTTGGAAGCGGCCAATTGATACTTGTCTTCGATCAGAGATTGATTGATGGCGGCTGGTTTGGTGTTTGGCATTTCCAAGAACGAAGTAACGCCGCCCGCGGCGCAGGCCCGCGAAGCTGTAAACAAGTCTTCCTTGTGTGTCAGTCCAGGCTCGCGAAAGTGCACTTGGTCATCGATCAATCCTGGAAAGAGAACCAATCCCGTTGCATCGATCACTTCTGCAGCACTCGTTGTCGGTGCCGCATCGACACTGAGAATGACTCCGTTTTCAATCAATAGATTTGTCAGGGCGCGACCACTGGGGAGAATCGCGGTCGCATTTCTGATGAGCAAGGAGCGAGGCATAGTTGGCGCTGCAAGTCTGCGGGTTGGGGAGTATACTTGGGTGAATCAAAGTTTACCAAGATTTCGTTCAAGCGACAGATGAGGCCAAGACTTGTCCAAATTTCAGAATGCAAACCGTTTTGTGTCAGTCCTTTTCGGTGGCTTTTTCCTAGCGATGCTTGCTCTGCTGTCAGGGGGCGGGTGCCAAGCCCAAGACCTGTCGAAAGCAGATCCAACGCCGAGGGTGCTCGCGGGTTGGCACGACCGAGTGGAAAAGGCCTTGAAGGACGGCAAGGCCGACGAAGCCCTGCGTGAAATGGATGCGGCCATCAAGAACTTTCCAGAAAATTCTCAACTGCTCAGTATTCGAGGTTCATTGCGATTTCGGAGCGGCAAGATAAATGAGTCTATCGAGGATTTCGACAAGTGCATCGAGCTGAGTCCAGAGAGCAAACCGTTTCTATGGCAGCGTGGTATTGCGCTGTACTATGCAGAACGGTACAAGGATGGGCTCGAACAATTCGCGGTCCATCGTGAAGTGAACCCAAATGATGTCGAGAATGCATTCTGGCATTTTCTTTGCAACGTTCGGCTGAACGGTCTAGAAGCCTCCCAGAAGGATGTGTTGCTCGCGGGCTTTGACCGTCGTGTACCAATGTCCCAGGTGCAAAAACTGATTCAAGGTAAAATGACCACTGAGGAAGTCATTGCAGCGGCTGAAAGCGGTGGTGCCGGAGCTGCCGGGCAAAAACTTGCTAAGTTTTATGGATACCTCTACGTCGGACTTTACTACGATGCTCTTCAGGACACCGCCAAAGCAAAACAGTGGCTTGAGAAGTGTGTAGAACAGGAGGGAGATAGCTACATGGCCGACGTCGCAAAGGTTCATCTGAAATGGCTCAATGCAAAGAAGTAGATACGAGGCCGAAGCGCGTCGCAAACTTAGATGCACGACGCTCCGCGTCCTGATTCATGCAACGCGGAGCGTCGCACAACTAAGCTCTCCTCCGGTTTCCTATCGGAGGAAGCACCGTTTCGCCCGACCAAACGTTACTTCCAAGCTTAGTAGCGGCTGGCACAGGTAGTTGCCAAGGAGTCGATCTACATCCTACAGCCGGATGACGATCAAAGCGATCAACTGGTGCGCAAAACATGGACGACTATGTGCAGTGCAACTTAGTAAGTTACTGTGATGTTGAGGGTAGCTACGAGTCCGAGTTGTATGTACAGTTTGCAGTTCAACTCGATGACAAAGAAGCTGCTTTATCGGATCACGATATTGCATTAGCGATTGGGAACATCCAGCGATTTGCGAAGTACACTCCAAGAGCAAGAGTAACCGATGCGGATTGGTGGAATTAGAACCAATAGCGTGAAGCGTCCATATCGATCCGGTAACTGTCTGGCCGTCCCTGTTGAAAGTCATCGCCCAGAAAGTAAAGAGCCGCGACCGATTCGTCAATATGATCTGTCAGCCATTTGTCATCATCGCTGCGGACCTGCCTTGGATCAGCGCGTGCCGCCTTTACTTGACGCCAGCTTCTTTCGCGCAACTTCTGATATCGCAAGAACGGCGGGATGCTTTACCTTTCGCTCTACCGACAATGCGTAAAACTTCTCGGATATGTTGGCAATGGTGCCGATAAACTCGACGCCGTACATGGCTTCAACTTCCTTTACGATGATCTTCGCCACGGGAAACACCCCTACCCCTGCACTCCCCATGATCTTGAGCATTGCACTATCGTCAAACTCTCCGACGATCTTTGGCCTTATATCGCTCTCTTCAAACCAGTAATCGAGCGAGCGACGGAGGATGGTATTTCTCATTGGCAAGAGGATGGGTGCACCGTCGAGCGACGTGGGAAAACTGTTTCGAAACTTCTTAGCAAGTGACTTTGTGCCGACAATTGCAACATCGGATTCGCCAAGCAAATGCGAGTAGGCTCGGACTTTCATGCTAGGATCGATGGGTGTGTCGGACAACACTACATCAAGTTTGTGAATAGCGAGATCTGCAATCAGCTTCGTCATGTCTCCCTCGAAACATACCAATCGAACTTCTTCCGACATGTTGAGCGTTGGCTCAAGCAACTGGTACGCGACTAGCTTTGGCATGACATCCTTGATCCCCACTCTAAGAATCATGGGGCCGCCGACCGGTCGACCGTTGACCATATCCAGGAGCTCTTGGCCTGTCGAGAAGATGTCTTGCGCGTACGCTTGAACGGCAGTTCCCATGTCAGTTAGCGCCAATCCGCGACCCGATTTCCGAAATAGCTCTACTCCTAAAGTCTTCTCCAAGTCACGAAGCTGAATGCTAATCGTTGCAGGCGTAACATGAAGCAATTCACTGGCCCGCGCAACCGAGCCCTCGCGAGAGACTACCCAAAAATACTGCAAATGGTGATAGTTCAGCCAGTTCATTCGCCATTCCTTTCATTTGAAATTACCAAAGTATCGTCGCAGTCGATTCAATTTGTTTTATCCTTCGAATCGCCGATAATCAAGATGTGTCAGCCACTTCAAAATAAAATTTGGGAGACAGGTCATGTTGATAATGGTACACGGAAGCGGTTTTGAGATGGAAAGTGCGTTGCGAGACGATGTGCACGAAAAGATCGAATTGGGACTTGGCCGTTTCGAAAGTCAGATTGGAAAGGTCAGCGTCTATCTTGCCGATTTGAACGGTCCCAAGAAAGGGGTCGACAAGTCAATTCGGTTAGTTATCGACATTGAGCGACAGCCTGTGGTCGTCGTCGAAGAGAAAGGAGAAGACTGGCTGGCACTACTCGAAAGTATCTCGGACCGCGCGGCACATACCGTGGCACGACAAATCGATCGATTTCGATCCCGCAAGGGCCATACGAGCATGGCTGGCGACCAAGAGTCAGATGAGGATTTCGCAGAAGTTGAGGATACTAACCCAATTCATCGCGATTGGAATCCCTTGAGCGATCGGCCGGATCGCCCTAAATAAACAAAGTTGAGTTATAGAATCTGCAGTTTCTCGTAATGGTTTGAACAGAGGTTATCCGTATGAAATGTCCTACTTGCGAAGTTGTCGATCTATCCATGTCTGAACGTCAGGGGATTGGTATCCCCAGCGTGGCAAGAAGAAGGAATCATTTTTTAGCAACCTGTTCGATTTCGATTGATTTGAAGCGAAGTGTTGCATTGAGCAGAACGAAAGCAAATTTCTCATGGAAAATGCTATGTTCGTTACGGAATGGTTTCGCACAGACACCGATCAAGCATCGTTGCCGAAATGACTGTGATCCGTTAGCCTTTTCCATCTATAACATTGTCGGGTTCTAGAAATGGCTGCGTTTCGGAAGCACCCTTCGCAAAATCGCTAATCTAGGAACTTGAGGCAATGAACGTGTCGGAACAACTTCGCTTCGAACTCGTCGTCATCGGCGGTGGTCCGGCCGGAGTCAGCGGAGCTATCGCCGCTGGAATTCTAGGTAAACGTGTGGCTTTGATCGAAAAGGAAGCTTTCGTCGGTGGTGCTGGCATCAACACCGGAACAATTCCGAGCAAAACGCTACGCGAGACCGCACTTGTGCTCTCGGGTGGGCGATCACGCCGACTCTTTGGAGTCGATCTGTCGCTACGTCGTGAGGCAACGATCGCCGACTTCATGTGTCATGAAAAGCAAGTCAAGTCACAAGAACGCAAACGCTCTGAAGGCCTGCTCTCTCTCCGAGGAGTCAACAAGTTTCACGGCAATGCAAGCTTTGTTGACACACATACGATCCGCGTGGTTTCTGGCAATGGCGTTGAGATACTGGTTCATGGCGAAAAAATCTTGATTGCGACCGGTTCCTCACCATTGCGGCCACCGGAATTCCATTTCGAAGACGACCGCATCCACGACTCAAATGAGATTCTGGAGCTAAAGGCTTTGCCGAAAAAGTTGGTCGTCATTGGGGCTGGCGTCATCGGCTGTGAATATGCCGGAACGTTTGCGGCGCTGGGTACGGAAGTCCATTTAGTTGATGGCCGTGACACTCTACTTCCGTTTCTAGATCGCGAGGTCTCTCGAAAGCTAGTTGAGGCCATGACCGAAAACGGAATTCGCTTTCATTGGAAGGAGAAAGTTCTAGAATGCGACGCCAGCCGACCTGGAAATATCGTCATCCGGCTCTCTTCTGGAGCAACGCTTGAGAGTGATGGTGTTCTTGTTTGTGCGGGTCGAAGTAGCAACACCGCTTCGCTCAACACATCTGCCGCCGGTATTACACTGGGGGTCCGCGGTCTCGTCCAGGTTGGACCACATTATCAATCGACGGAAGCGACGCACATTTACGCCGCCGGGGATGTCATCGGGGCACCCGCGCTGGCGTCAACCGGGATCGAACAAGCTCGCGTCGCCGTTTGCCATGCGTTTGATGAGCCCTGGACTTGCAGTCTTTCGCGGCATTTGCCAACCGGTATCTACACGATCCCCGAAGCTAGTTTCGTCGGAGCCACCGAAGAATCGCTCATCGAGAACAGTACCCCGTACATTGTAGGTCGCTGCCGATACGCAGACATTCCTCGTGGTGACATTATCGGCGACCACGTTGGATTCCTGAAGCTCCTATTTCATCGCGACGATATGCGACTTTTGGGTGTTCACGTGATGGGTGAACAAGCAACGGAGGTTGTTCATCTGGGACTCTTAGCCATGATGATGAACGCTACTGCAGACCTCTTCAATCAAACTTGCTTTAACTACCCAACGCTCGGCGACCTCTACAAATACGCAACCTACGACGCGATTCTCAAACGACGATCGAGCTAGCGCAAATCGACAACTGGGTGGCCCAAATGGGGACGAGCAGTGGCCGGAAAAGATCGCGGAGCAACAAGGAGTATGGCACACTCTACGGCCTATTGGTCGCCCAAGAAGGTAACCAAAACCCTTCAAATGATTGCAATGAGTCCGAATATTACCCCCGTCCCCTTTTTTCGTCCGTCCCCTTTTTTCGTCCGCGCATCACTCGAGGCCAAGGCGACTGGCTAGGTCTTACCTCGTACGACTCTTTCATTCGCTACCTTTCTCCGGCTTGCGCCGACGCACCCCGTCCCCGTCTTTCCCACTGGCCTATGCCATAACAATGGGGACACTAGCACTCCCTTATTGACTTGTACGGAAATATGCCGTACATTTGGGGCAACCAAAGGAGCAAACCATGTCAACTGCAAATACTTCTCCCAAGTCAGCTAGAATCGAAACACGACTTTCTCAAGATCAGAAAGAACTGATCGAGCGTGCTGCGGCATTCAGTGGTCGTACTATCTCCGATTTCGTTCTCGCTCATGTTGAGTTGGCAGCAAAAAAGGTCATTGACGAGCATGAGAAACTCCACCTTGACCAGGCACAAAGCCGGATTCTTGTCGACGCATTATCAACGCCCAAGAAACCGAACAAGAATTTGAAGCTTACTATGGGCAACTATCGCAAGCGGGTCGAAAGTCGATGAGTGACTATGTCTGCGAACCCAGCTATGTCTGCGAACCTCTTAGAAATCATCATGATCGAACGCATTTTGATTGTGGTGTGTCGGTTCTTAACGATTACCTAGCGAAGTACGCGAAACAAGATGTGAAGCGGAAAGCATCGGCAGTATTTGTTCTTGTTGCTCGTGCTGATCCCAAGCGAATCATTGGTTTCTATACTCTCTGTGCAACGTCCGTTGAGCTTTCTGAGTTGCCGGAGGAAGTGACCAAAAAACTGCCTCGCTATCCGGAGATCCCAGCGATTCTTGTCGGAAGATTGGCTCGAGACATTAACCATCCTGGAGTTGAAGAGTTGCTGCTCTCCGATGCTCTCGCACGTTGTGTTCGTGTCGCAAGTGAAATTGCGGCAAGCCTGATCGTTGTGGACTCGAAGGGTGATGCGGCAACCCGCTTTTACGCGAAGTTCGGTTTCCTCTCGCTGCCGAAGTTGACAGATCGAATGTTTCTTCCAATGCAGACGGCGGAGAAGCTTTAATTTGTCGCGTATGGAAAATCAATTGTCGCATGACCAATCCGTCGCACTCGCAGCATCGCCTAACGCGAGACTTGCCGTCGTCGATCCTTCCACCCAGCTACGCTATGTGTTGATATCAGAGGATGAGTATTATCGGCTTGAAGATCTTGACGCGATCCGGCAAGGTATCTCGCAGATGGAATCCGGAAAAGGGCAGCCGCTGAGTGAAGCGATG
>Ga0163144_10022603_pt1 | contig 12453 bp, 10 predicted proteins | sample OliLak19BULKMAT1_FD_123175 | JGI IMG/M metagenome (GOLD analysis project Ga0163144, IMG submission 123175) | Freshwater microbial mat bacterial communities from Lake Vanda, McMurdo Dry Valleys, Antarctica - Oligotrophic Lake LV.19.BULKMAT1 | ecosystem: Environmental > Aquatic > Freshwater >... | reverse complement strand
GATCCCGCCTGGAAGTGGTCGGAAACAACCAGAAGACGGTGGCGGTCGGACGCGACCTCCACGCGCTGCGCGAGGAGTTGGGAAAGGTAAAACTCGCGCCGGCGCCCGAGCCGCAGGCCTGGCAACGCGCCGGGCAACAATGGGAACGCTTCGGGATTACGACCTGGAGTTTCGGCGATCTGCCCTGCCGTATCACCGTCAGCGAAGGGCCCGATGTCCCGGTGTATGCCTGGCCCGGGCTCGAGTTCGCCGAGGGCAACGTCAATGTGCGATTGTTTCGCAGCCCGGAAATGGCGCGCGAATCGAGCCTGCCCGGCGTCCGGCGTCTCGTCGAACTGGCCATCCAAAAGGATCTCGGCTGGCTCGAAAAGGATTTGCGGGCCCTCAGCCGGTTCGCCGAAGCCTGCGCCCCGCTCGGCTCCGTCGAACTGCTTCAGGAGACCGCCCTCGACACGCTGAAGCGCTTCGTCCTCCCGGACCAACCGTGGCCCGCGCTCACCTCCGCGGAGTTTGCGTCCGCCGTGGCGGCCGCCCGCGAAAAAATTCCGGGGCTTGCCCAGCAATTGATCGATCGGGTCGGGCCGATCCTGCAATTGCGCCAGCAGGTTCAACACCGGGTCGGCCTGCCCGCCCCGGCTCCGACCGCCGCGCCCGCCCCTCGCAAGCTGACCGGATTCGGACAACTCGGCGCGGCCGTCGTGGCGCCGAAAAGCAACGCTTCCCCTCTCGCCGCCCAATTGGCCGCGCTCATTCCCCCGCGCTTCCTCGCCACCGTCCCGTTCGATCGATTGGCGCATCTGCCCCGCTATTTGAAGGCGCTGCTGCTTCGGGCCGAACGGGCCGCCCTGAATCCGGCCAAGGACCAGGAACGCCAGCGCCAGCTCACCCCGTACCTGGAAGCGCTCCGCGGTCTCGAAGCCACTGCTCCCCGGACGAACGAAGCGAGCGCCGCCATCGCGGAGTTCCGGTGGATGCTGGAGGAATACAAGGTCTCCCTGTTCGCCCAGGAATTGGGGACGGCCGTTCCGGTGTCCCCCCGCCGCCTGGACGAACAACTGGCCCGGGCGCGCCTATGAGGGAACGGACTCCCCGGGCTGTGCGGATCACCGGGCTCGGGCCAGCCGCGCCCGGACCAGTTCCGGGAGGTACTTCATCGGGACGGAGCCATGATCGAGAACGGCCTCGTGGTATCGGCCGAGCTGAAAGTTGTCGCCGGCCTCCCGCTGGATTTGCTGGCGTAACCGATAGTGGGCCATCCGTCCGACAAAATAAGTACTGAGCTGAACGGAGCTTTGCTTGGCCCGGATGATTTTCAACCGCGCCTCGCCCTCGGACTGGTAGGCCCCGTCGACCAGGAAACGCAGGGCTTCTTCATCCGTCATGGCAGTGCAATGCATCTTGTGGTCCAGGATGGCATTGGCCACGGCGCGCAAATAGAACTTGAGCTGGTTCAACCGCAAGGCGAGTTCATTGCCGCCGTAGCCCTGATCGAGCATCATCTGCTCGGTGTAAACCGCCCAGCCCTCGACAAACACGCCGGATTGCAGGATGCGCCGGATGAGGGAGCGGCTGCGGTTGGAATATTCCAGTTGCACATAATGCCCGGGGTAGGCCTCGTGGATGGTCAGGATCTGCAACATGTGCCGGTTGTATTCCTCAAGAAAACTGCGCACCCGCGCGGGATCCCAGTCGGCCGGGGGCGGGCTGACGGCGTAAATGCTCGCGCCGGTCGGATCGAGGGGCAAGGCGGATTCAAGGTAGGCCAGGGAATTGCCCCGCTTGAACTCCGGCATCTCGATGACCTGGCAGCGATCGGGCTCGGGCAGGCGAAGAATGTCATGCTCGCGGATGAAGGCCTGGATGCGGCCCACCGTGGCCCGCGCATCCTCGACCAGCGTCTCGGGCTGGCCATGCTCCTGGCTGACCGCGCTGGTCACCTGGGCAATGGTGGCCCGGCGTCCGGGGACGTCATCGGGCGGAAGCACCACCTTTGGGAAGTAATGGCTCCAAAGCTGGCGCGCGACCACATACATGTCGCGCTGCACCCGCTGGAATTCCTCCTCGGCATCGGCCATCACCTGGTCGGCGGTGAACCCCGCCTCCAGCACCAGTTCCAGCTTGCGCCCGAACTTCCTCCGGCCCAGCCGCCAGTCCCCGGTCGCGCGCGGCAGGAGATCCTTCTCGAGAAACTGCTGGTGCTGTTTCAACGCCTCCACCACCGGCTCCGCCGCTTTTTTCAGCGCGTCCAGTTGTGGCGTGGGTCCGGCCAGTTCAAAGAGCTCCTTCTCATAGAAACCGATGGCGCCGCGATTCTGGCGAATGGCGGTCTCGAGCACGGAACGGGGCGGGTTCCGCAGCGCCTCCCGCGCGGTCGCGACCACCCGGGGGATTTGTCCCATCCGGGCGATGGCATTGGCCACATTAGTCTCCCGCGGGAGCGTGGACTGGGTGAGCAGCGAGTAAACACTGTCATTGATATAATCGCCGTAGGTCCGGGGATCCTCCTCGAAGGGGCGCGTGTTCTCAGCCAGCCAGATGTTGCGAACCAACTCCGCGCGAAAGATGTCAAAATCGATCTGCCCATCGCGCGTGAGCCCGGCCCGTTTGACTTCCTTGGGGAGCGCGGCGAGACGCCCGCGCGCCTGGGCCAGCCAGCCGGCCCGGGCTCTGGGGGCAAGATCGTCGAGCAGATGATCAAATCGATGATCACCCAACCGCGTGGCGTCGAGGGGACGCAGGCGGAAGCTCTCGTCGAGATGCGCCTTGAAGAACAACTCCAGTTTCCCATCTTCGCTTTGCCCGACGCCCGCGTGGACGAGGCCCAGGAGAAGCGTGATTCCGGCCAGTGAGGTTTTGAAGGTTGCGCAGAACATTGGCGGCCATGATTTGGCAGCCCGCCCAGGAGTCAATGTTGATTTCAACAGAGGCCAGTTGTCAGTTGTCAGGGTCAAGGAGCGGGTGGCACTCTCCGGGCTGTGGTCACCACGCCCCGTCCTCCCGGTTCCGCCAAAAAACTCAAAGTGGCCGTGCTCGGCACCGGCTCGCTGGGCAAAGAACATGCCCGCATCTATGCCGAACTCGCGGCGGCGGGCGGCATTGAATTTGCCGGCGTCTACGATATCGCGGGCGAGACCGCGCGCCGGTTCGCCGAGAAATATCGCGTCCCCGCCTTCGCCTCCGTCTCCGAAGCCGCCGCGGCCAGCGATGCGATCAGCATCGTCACGCCCACCACCACCCACTTTGACCTGGCGCGAACACTCCTCCAGGAGGGGAAACATGTCCTCGTCGAAAAACCCATGACCGACAACGCAGCGCAGGCGGCGGAACTCATCCAGCTCGCGCAGCGCCATCGCTGTGTCCTGCAGGTCGGCCATGTCGAGCGGTTCAACCCGGTGTTCCAATACCTCGAGGGTCTCGCCAGCGAGCCGCGCTTCATCGAGACCCACCGGCTTTCACCCTACCCGGCGCGCAGCACCGACATCGGCGTCGTGCTCGACCTCATGATCCATGACCTCGACGTGGTCCTGGCCTTTGTGAAGTCCCCGGTGGTAAGCGTCGATGCCGTCGGGATCCCGGTCCTGAGCCAGTCCGAGGACATCGCCAATGCCCGCCTGCGCTTCGCCAACGGGTGCGTGGCCAACCTGACCGCGAGCCGGGTCAGCCCCGATCGGATGCGCAAGATCCGAACCTTCTGCGGCCCGACCCATCCCTGCTACATCTCGCTCGATTATCGCGCGCAGGAGGGTTTCATCTATCGCATTGCGCGCGATAACGAGGCGGAGAGTTCCCTGCTCCGGAAATTGCTGGCCTCGCGGGGTTCAACCCTGGTCAGCGAATTCGCGGGCAAACGGATCGTGCGCGAACCGGTGCCGATCACGAAGGAGGAGCCGCTCAAGCTGGAGTTGGAACACTTCATCGAGTGCGCGCGCGAACGGCAAACCCCCAAGGTGAGCGGGGAATCGGCCAAACACGCCCTCGATCTCGCCTTCGAGATCACGCGCCGGATTCAGGAGGCCCTGCCGTCGTTGCCCGGCTGAACGGGAGCAGGACGCCGGCCGGTTACAACACGCCGCACGCCTTCAACGTCGCCTGGAGCAGTTCGCGATGGGGGGCGGCGAGGGGCACCAGGGGCAGCCGGTATTCCTCGGCACACAATCCCAGCATCGCGAGCGCTGCCTTCACGGGCACCGGATTGGTCTCGATGAACAGATCCTTGAAGATCGGATAAAACCGTTCGTGCAGGGCAAGTGCCTTCTCCGATTTGCCCGAGGCGAAAGCCCTGACCATCTGGCCGACTTCCCGGGGGATGACGTTGCTGGCGACACTGATGACGCCGTGGGCGCCCGCGGCCATGAACGGCAGGGTGAGGGAATCGTCGCCACTCATGATGGTGAAGCGCGCGCCGAGAGCCTGGCGGAGCTGGCTCACCCGGTCGACATTGCCGCCGGCCTCCTTGATGCCCACGATGGTCGGGCAGGCCTCGGCCAGGCGCCGGACCGTCTCCACCCCTATCTCGACGCCGCACCGGCCCGGGATACTGTAAAGCACGACAGGCAGATCCGTGGCGGCGGCGATGGCCTGGAAATGCTGGAAGAGCCCCTCCTGCGTCGGCTTGTTGTAGTAGGGGGCGACCTGCAGGGAACCATCCGCCCCGGCTTTCTTCGCCAGCTTCGTCAGGTAGATCGCTTCGGTGGTCGAGTTGCCCCCGGACCCGGCGAGCACCCGGACCTTGCCCGCGGCGAACCGGATCGTGCGCCGGATGACCTCGATGTGCTCCTCGTAGTTCAGCGTGGGCGATTCGCCCGTGGTCCCGGCGGGGACGAGGCCATCCACGCCCCCCTTGACCTGGGCCGCCACAAGGCGCTCCAGCGCGGCGGCGTCAAGTTTGCCGCCCTTTTTGAAGGGGGTGACAATCGCGGTGTAGGTGCCGCTGAATGGAAGCTGTTTTTGCACAGGCCGGCTAAAATCCGTGAATCGACTGGGTTTGGCCAGAGGTTTTTTCTCCTGCGGGGGCAATCCAGCCGCCCGGGCGCCCACTTTGTCCCCGCCGATTTTTTTGCGGGGCCCTGCAAGAATGCGGCCTTTGGAACGTATCGATTTATGTAAGCACCGCCGGAAGAGGTCGGTCCCTCGGCGGCCCAACCAAAAACAATAAAATGATCACGAACCAGATGAACCCAAAGGCCCCGGCCTTCCAAAAGGAACTCCATGAAACTCAAGCTCGCTCACTCTCGTTGGGGGCGCGTGCTGCTGCACGTCGCCTGTCTCGCCGCGCATCCGGCCCATTGGGCCTGGCATTGCAAGGGAATCCTCCGCGAACTCTGACCCTTTCGGCCCTGATTGGCGCGCTCTCCCTGTTGCGGGCCCCCGATTCCCCCTGCCGGGCGGGCAGGGTCTTTTGGTATTGGTGCGATCGGTAAGGAAATCGGCTTTTTGCGCAGCGCCCATCGACCAACACAATTGGGGTCCCCCTGTGGTCAAATTGGGGACTGACCCCTCTGCAGACCCACGGGCGACTGCGGCGCCAGCCTGGTTATTTGGAGCACCGCGTCCGCGAGGGCGGTGACGACTTCATCCGCGCCGGAATCGCGCACGCGCCGGGTGGCATCGGTGACATTCTCCGTCGCTCCCCAAAGACCCACCACGATTTTTTGTTTCGGCAGGAGCGCACGCAGTTTCAGGCAAAGATAGCGCGCGTGAAGGACCGTGGAAGGGGCCACAACCGAAATGCAAACCACATCCACGCCGGCCTTTTCGACCAGACCGATCAACTCACCGATGGCGAGTTTCGCCGGGGCACTTTGGGCCTCGAAGCCTTGCTGTTGCAGCAATTGCACGAGCATCGTGCCGGCCAGCTCGTCGCGATCGGCACGGGCCGGCAGACAGTAAACGCGGCAGGCGGGCGCGGGAGCAGGCGCGGCGACGGCCTTGTCCGCGTCGATTCTGGACGGAGCTGGCGGACGAGCGCCAAGGTCATCAACGATGTCGCGCAGGCTTTGCTGGACGAGCGCGCGCTGCCCGTCATCCAGGACTTCAAGGCGGTGGTCGATCTCCACCGCGGTGATGACGGGGATAAGCACGGAATCGTAAAGCGCGGTCAGCGAGTTTGCCTTGAGGTAGGCTTCCACCAGATCCATCTCGTCCTGCTCTCCAACGGTGAGAAGACGATAATAGCAATCCTGGGCTGGCGTCAGCGCTTCCTCATCGCTCAGCACCACGCTGAGAAAAGACAGCCGCGGAATGTGCCGCCCCATGACCACGAGGCAGACCGTCATCGGTGTCGCGAGCACGCGGCCGACCGGCCCCCAAAGCCATGTCCAACAGACCGCCGCGAAGATGAGCGCGATCGGAGACACCCCGGTGCTGGAGCCGTAAAGGCACGGTTCCATGACGTTGTTGCTCAGCAATTCCAGCACGACGAAAAGGCCGGACGTGAGCAGCGGCATGATCCAGCCCGGCGAGACGGCGAGGGATAGCGCGATGGGAATGGCGGCCCCGATCCACGGTCCGACATAGGGGATGAAGCGCAGCACGGTGGCGAACGCGCCCCACAAAACCGCGTTGGGCAGTCCGATGAAGTAGAGCCCGATGGCGACGCAAGCCCCGTACGTCACATTGACGATGAGTTGCATGAGCAGATAGCGTGTCACCCGTGCTCCTGCATCGTCCATCGCGCGAGAGGTTGAGCTGATGCGTCCTCGCCCGACGAGTCGAATCAGGCGGCTGCGCAAGTCTTCCCGCTTCAGCAGCATGAAGATGACGAGCAGCAGCACGAGCGCGGCCTGACCGAGTGGTCCGAGCACTGGAGCGATGATGACCTGCACGAGTTGAAATGGGTTCGCCTTGGATCTCTCGATGACTTGCACGGGCACTGCGGGTTTGGTGCTCGGCGCGGTGACGACGGCCGTCTCAGGTTGTCCTGGCACCTGGGTAATGTCAGGATCCCCGGCTCCGGGAAGATCCTTCCTCAACTCCTCCACCATGTCCGAGAATTTCGTGAGCCGGCCGCCGGTCGGCACTTTGAAGGAGCGCAGCTTGGTTTGCATATTCTCCTTGTAGTCGGGCAGTTTGGCGGCGAGATCAACGAGCTGACGGGTGAGCACCCAGCCGGCCGCGCCCGTGGCGGCGAAAATCAGGGTTACCACCAGCAGCACCGCGCCGATGCGCCCAAGCCATCGCTCCAGCCGCGTGACGGGAGGCGCGAGGAGAAAGGTGAGCAAGGCGGCGAGCGTCAGCGGAACGAGGAGATCGCGCGCTATGTAGAGGACGGCGAAGATGAAGGCGGTGAGCAAGATGGTCCAGATGCCGACCAGCGCGTTGGTGGCGGCGGTGCTGCTCTTGAGTTTGGGCATCTGCATTTGAATGGTGTGATGAACTATTCAGCGGGTCGCGCGAAATGCTGCGACGCAACGGCAAGTTGACCAACGTTAACCGCAGCCAGTATCATCGCGGGATCATTCCCGGTGTCCCAGGAGGACGCCAATTTCTTTCATTGGTCTTGGCGTCGCGACGACCAGAAGAACGTGAATGAGGCCGCCCCTGGTCGTCCCGGTGACGAGACCGAGCAGCCAGAGGATGATGAGAACGACGCAGATGGTCCACAACATACAATTTCCTTTCCGTTTTGAGTTTTACTGGCGTTTTCTGCTTTTGTCCGATTCACTGCTACTTTGAACTAATTTCCCCGAACGCATCAGGCAGCGCTTGCCGTTGAATGGCAAATCATCTCCGTTGCTTGCGTCCGACGTACGGAGGCGCCGTGCAGATGCCAGCGGGATTTTGCCAACGACATGACTTCGGTTTTCCCGAAACGCCGCACCTTTCACCGCGTTCGCTTCCCCAAACAGAGACGGCACTTATACGCGCGTCCGCCGGGGCCAAGCCTGGAGCGACGACGACTGGCCCCGCCATTTGGCCCTCCGGCTGCGGTGAGAGCCGCAGCGGAAGGGCCGAAGGTCAGGCGATTCAAGGGGTGACACTCGTCCAGTTCACGGCTTGCTCAACCGGAAGAAGCTTCCGGAACCGGTCAGCGGAGAGATCGTGACTTGCCTGTTCGTGCCCGCGAGGGTGGCGACGTTCGTTACGTTCACCCAGTTCGTCGTGTTGAGGTCGGTGTTTCGCTGGAGCACCAGGCTGGCATTGTTGGTCGGCCAGGTGAAGACCAGCGCGCCGGGCAGCGGCTGAGAGAAAGTCAGCGGCGGCATCGGGACGAAGTTCGCCACCAGCGAACGGTTGACGAGGTTGGTGAACCTGTAGCTGGCGGAACGGCTCACGGACTTTCCGTTGTCGGTCCAGTTCGCGAACGCAAATCCGGCGCCCGGCGTGGCGGTGACGGTCGCGGTCGTGTTGTTGGTGTAGAAACCGCCGCCGGTCGTGGTGCCGCTGTCGAGGGGCGACGCGCTCGCGTCCACCGTGCTGTGCGGGGGCAACTCCTCGCCCGCGGCGGCGATGGCGAAAGTGTGGGTCTTCACCTGAACCGGATTATTCGTGGCCGTGACGCGCAGGCTGAACGTGAAGATGCCGCTGGCGGTCGGCGTGCCGGACAATTCGCCATTCGCCGTGTTGAAGGTCATTCCGTCGGGCAGCGCGCCCGTGAATGTGAGGTCGAACGGAACCACCGCGATGACCATCGTGCGCGTGGCGTAGGACACCCCAATGTCGCCGTCGGGCAGATGCTCGATCAATCCGACCGGCAGCTCGTTGTCGAACGCGGACATTTGCGATCCGACGTAATCGCCCACGATGACCGTGTTCGTGAACTCACCGATGCCGTGAATTCCATCCGGCCCCACATTGTCAGTACTGGCTTCGCCCGTCTCCGCATCGAACGGCCCGACGTATTGGTAGAACTCGTAGCGGCGGGTGATGATCTCGTCGCCGTTGTCCAGATCCTCGGGTGCGCCGACCAGTTCGCCATTGCGACCGCCGTCGGCCTTGTTGAAGTCGGTTTGCAGCAACTGCCACTCGACTTCGACTTCATCCGGTTCGCCGTTGCGCCAGTTCCTGTCGTCGTCATCATCCGGGTCGTCCGACACCAGGTCGCGCAACTTCACTTCGCGGTTGTTATGGCTCGTCGTGCGAATCTCCTTGACCCACGAAGCGGGGCCGAACTCCAGCACGGGCGGCCCGGGCGGTGGCCTGATTACTGCCTGAACCTGAGCCGGCGCCGCTGGGGCGGGTGGATGGTAGCTGAAGGTCGGCGTAGCGACATTCACCGCCGGGCCGCGCACCAGCGCGCCCGCGCCATCGTCAATCAGCCAGTGATACAGGACGTTGGTCGGCGAGCCGCGATAGCCCGCGCCGAAATGTTCCCCGCCGAAATTGGTGGAGGGATTGGTGAACTGATGCCCGTCCGTCGGAAGGATGGGGCCGGAAGGAATGGCCGTGTAGGCCGCCCAGGTGCCATTGGCGTTCTTCAAACTCTCGTAGCGGATGCGAACTTTCGGACGCAGCGGGTTGGAGTTGTCTTCGGTGATCCGCGGCGTGCCGTAGTGGTTCCAGTTGTAAGTATAGGTGATATCCGAGCTGTGAAGATCCTCGATTTCGATCTCGAAGCCGTGGCACTCGACGCCGGTGTCGTTGACGCAGTCGAAGTTGTTGATGGTGCCGTAAGCGGTGCTGGCGCGGGCGGTGCCGCTGGCCAAAGCCAGCACGCCCAGCGCCAGAAGAAGACGCGCCAGTACCGTGACGGAACGCCGGGGCCTCACGTGTCTGCCTGACAGATTTTTTTGGAACGAGTGTTTCATAATGATGTGTTTGTTTTGTTTTTTGATGAAAGGTTGTGAGTTCATGGATGGTCCCATCATGGCCACGCACCCCAAGGCGCATGGCTCGGCCTCAAACGTAGTGCTGGGCGCCGCTGCCACTCCACGCCCTTGGCCAAACAGCAGGCGGATCTTATCCCGGCGCCCAAGGGCGAATGCGCACGACGGTTTTAGCGGTGCGCGGGCGGGCACCGGTGGAGCGTCGACCTGGCAAATCTTTGATTTCATGAAATTCAGCAAATGAGTTGGGAACGCGAACGGAGGGAGTTCCCAGGACGCGTCGCCGCACAGCGGGCGAAGTGGGAAATCCAACAGCCCGGTGCCGCGCTGAGAATCAGCACGCCAAGCCGGGCTGGGACGGACTCAAAGGACGAGGACAGTCGAGCGGATCGTGAGAGGAAACCCACTCGGGCCGGGAGGAGGTCGCGGAAGCGACACGAGCAAAGCGGTCAGGCGAGCGGCATGAAACAAGTCCTCGTCCGCAGGGACGGCATCCTGAGCCGGTGAACCCGGCGCTGCCTCAATGGCGAATGCAGGCGTCTGCTTCGAGGTGTCGGTGATTCCAAATTGGATGACGTGGTCCGACTGCGTCGCGGTGGTCCGCTGGGCAAAAACGGTGAGCCCGCGAGCGACCAACCCATGCCGCTGCGAAGGCAGATTGACGCAATCATGCCGCAGCACGACCTGAATTCCGCGAGCGGTCGTTTGCAGGGCGACATAGTGGTTGCGCTCCGTCGCGGCCAAAAGTGCCGTCAACACCGGAGCCAATGGCGTGGTGGTGACGAGGTAGAACAACAGCAGGACACTTCCGCCCAGCCGACTCATCGTCGGCGGGCAGCACCGGAGCATTGATCGGTCGCGCTGCATCGTTGATGCATACTATCTCATCGCGACCAGAAGGCACGCGGCACGCCCGGAAAATCTTTCACCAAGGCTTGTCAGGCCGGTTGGCAAGAAATGCTTGGTGCGATGATGAACACCGAGGGTCCAGCGTCACCACTGGCGAAGCCTTTGCGTGACAGAACAACCGAAGGCACGAGAAGATATTCGGCCTGCGCCGTTGATGGCGATATGCAGGTCGGTCCCGCAAATCGTGGTCAAGGTCACGCGACGAAGTCGGCGTTGGGCAATGATGCCTTCAAATTGAGGCAAAGCCACAACGCGATCCCGAAACCTCGACGCAAGACCCACTTCACGCAAAGTCACTACACTTGTAGTTGACACCTCACTACAGCCGTAGCATTCCTCCGGCCTCGTGTCAGCACCCGATATTTCCGAGTCTGAATGGATCGTCATGGAGGCGCTCTGGGAGCGCGCGCCACAGACCGCATCCCAGATCACCAAAGCCCTGCGCCCGACCGTGGACTGGGCGGAGAACACCGTCCGCACGTTGCTCACGCGACTGGTGGACAAGCGCGCGCTGAAGACGGGCGAGAACGCGAGCGGCACCCGGGTCTTTTCGCCGGCGGTGAAGCGCGAGGCGTGTGTGCGGGCGGAGAGCGAGTCTTTCGTGCAACGCGTGTTTCGCGGGGCGTCGAAGCCGCTGCTCGTCCACTTCGCGCGGAATGCCCAACTGACTCCGGAGGAAGTGCGGGAGTTGAAGGCGCTGCTCGATCAATCTCTCAAGAACCAATCTTATCCATCCCTGGCAAGTTCGTTTCCTTCCAGGACGGCACGCTCACTCTCAAGGGAAATTACGGCGTGCTGGTCTGGAACGACCTTGGCGAGAACACGAAGGTCATTCATTGGGACACTGTCGCCAACGAGTATAAACCGTCCGGCACCGCCAACGTCTTGAGCAAAGTGGAAGCCGGAACCTGGACCGTCGTCTCCAATGGCAAGACGCACGTCCGGATTGGCGCGAGAAAGAGTCGCACCACGGGCACATTCATCTCGTTCAAGAATGACCGGCTGCTGATGGCCGGCAAAGACCCCGGTGAAAGCTTCACGAAGAAATACGGCAACCAGCTTCACTTCAATAAATTCGCCGAAGGGGTGCCCGTTTACGAAAGCATTGATGGCGGTGACTACACGTTCGCCGGTAACGCCGAGAAGATTCTGCCCACCGTCAAGGAGGGGACGATTCTCACCACCCACGCCGAGGGAGACGACAACATCACTCGCATCGATCTTGGCGTGCAGAAGAAGTGAGTCACTGATTCCAGATCGGCGTGGCCAGGAAAAACTAGGCCGCCCGCCCGCGCCCCCAACCGTGGTGTTCAATGCGCGCACCGCGCGGAGCGGCCCCTGGTCGGATGCCCGGACGTGGGATGGCGGACGCAAGCCGCAGGCCAGCGACTTTGTTCAGGTGCGGGCGGGCCACGTCGTCACCTACGATGTGAATTCCAGCGACGCTCTGCGGATGCTTCATGTCGCCGGCACGCTCACGTTTTCGCGCGAGGTCTCCACGCTGCTGGACGTGGGACTCATCAAGGTCGAGCCAGTCGAGACCACGACGGAGGACGGCTTCAAATGCCACGATGAAACTCCCGCACCGCCCGCCGGCACTGCCCTGCCGGTGCTCGAAAGCGGCACGCCGGAGTCGCCCATCCCCGCGGGCGTGAAGGCGACCATCCGCTTGCGCCATTTCAAGGGCACGGAATCCGGACCCTGCCCGCCATCATCAATTGCGGCGGACGCTGGGAAGTGCATGGCGCGCCGATGAACCGCACCTGGCTGAAACTCGCCG